>Ga0214473_10008528_pt1 | contig 12104 bp, 10 predicted proteins | sample RVTome_7_FD_203509 | JGI IMG/M metagenome (GOLD analysis project Ga0214473, IMG submission 203509) | Soil microbial communities from uranium-contaminated site in the Upper Colorado River Basin, Wyoming, United States - RVT98D197 | ecosystem: Environmental > Terrestrial > Soil > Contaminated >...
TTCGCGCCATTGCCGAGCGGATCGAGGAGCAGCTTCGGGAAAAGCAGATCCGGATGCTCCATCGAGAGGGGGATCGGGAAGCCCGTTGGATTTTGCTTGACTACAATGACGTCATCATTCATATTTTTGATGAGGAGACGTGGCTGTACTATGATCTTGAGGGCCTATGGGCCGACGCTCCCAAGCAGGAGCTGGTCCGGCGAGGATATAGAGGCCCCTTAGGATGAGCGTACAGAACTGAAACGTCACGTGGCGAGAGGCGGAGGGCAGAACGCCCTCGCTTCTTTTTTATTTTATATGTAAAGCCGGATCGATCGCGACGACTGGAGGTGATGACGATGCCGATGAGGGCAGCACTGCTGGAGCGGCTGAAGCAAAAGCTCATGGTGAAGCGGCGTGAGTTGCTCAGCGGGGTGCGCGAGCAACATGCAAACAGCCTGGAGAGCGGCAGCGATGGCATCCAGGACATCGCCGATCAGGCCACAACGGCCTACACGAAGGAGTTTTTGCTTTCCATCGGCGATGCGGAGCGCCAGAAGTTGAAGCAGGTGGATGTCGCTTTGGAGAAGATCCGGTTGAAGAAGTACGGGCAGTGCGAACGATGTGGCGAGAAGATTGGCGAGAAGCGCCTGGAAGCGCTGCCCTTCGCGCGGTTCTGCATTGCCTGCCAGCAGGAGGAGGAGGAGCGCCGGACCTGAAGCCCGCATGAAAGAATTGCTGGCCGCCCTCCTCCATCTGATCCTTCCCTCCCCCTGCCGAGTTTGCACCCTACCGCTGGACGCCCAGCGTCGCTCCCTCATCTGCGGCCGTTGTTGGAGTCAGGCCCGTCCGATCCCCGACCCGTTCTGCCCCCGCTGCGGTAAACCATTCGCCTCGCCCCTCGCCCTTGAAGAGAGCCCTGGGCATCATTGCGGAGCCTGCCGGGAGAAGCCTCCGGCCTTTGCCGTGGCCCGTGCTGCCGCACTGTATGAACCGGGCGGGACGATACGCCAGGCAATCCTGCTGTTCAAGTACGGCGGTCGCCTCTCAATGGGCTGCCATCTCGGTCGTCTGATGGCAAGGGAAGCGGGAGGCCTCTTCGAACCGGGCCGGTACGACCTGCTGATCCCGGTCCCGCTTCATCCAAGCCGGGAGCGGGAACGGGGCTTCAATCAGGCGACGCTTCTGGCCAAGGAGGTGGGACGTGCTTGGGGTCTTCGCGTCGGCGCCCGGCTGCTTCGTCGGGTCCGGGCCACCCAGGCGCAGAGCGGGAGGCGGCCAGAACGTGAGGCGAATGTCAAGGGAGCGTTCGAGGTCGCGCAGCCGGATCGCGTGGAAGGGCGTAGACTCCTCCTCATCGACGACGTCTTCACCACGGGGGCCACCGTCAACGAGTGCGCAAAGGTCCTGCTGGCCGCCGGCGCCGCCGAGGTCGCAGTCTACACCCTCGCCCGGGTCGAGTGAGCAAGTGACTTGCCTCGCCGCTCAGTGCGTAGCCATTCAGAATGAAAACAGATCGTCCGATTGAACCCTCAAGCACTTTCGCTAGACACACAGAGCGAGGCGGGACGACTCGGAGGGACTCGGTGGAGGAATTGGATTGACAAGACAATAGGTATAGCATATTACTTACGCGTTCTTCCGTGAGCCCTCTCAAATCGATCGCTGGAAGGCGAAAGAGGGTCAACCCCGAGCCCGGAGGCACCATGTCCAGGCTGCGGAAGTGTGCGCTGCTGGTTGTATTAGTCGCGTGCGCTAGCCAGTCGCCCTCCGCGCTCGCCGAGACGCCTTCAGCCGCGCCCAGCCAACCTGAGCCGGCACCCTCTACAGCGATGGAGCCGGCTCCCGCGCCAATGCAGCCCCGCCCGTCGCCTGAGCAGCTCCGTTTTCTCCCTGCCCCGGAATCCGTGGTTATCGGACGCCGTCCCCAGATCGAGGCCATCTTCCCGTCCGATCTGCCTGCCAAGGTCCAGGACAGCGTGGTGGTCGCGGTCGATGGGACCGATGTGACGACACAGGTCATTCGTCAACCGGGGCGACTCACATATCGGCCTGCCTCTGGGCTGAAACCCGGCCCTCACACGGTCACCCTGACCTTCCCGGACCCTGCCTCTAGCGGGGGCGAGCCAATCCAGTGGTCGTTCTCGATTCGGGACTATGCGGTGCTGGAGGAGGGGAGCTTGGACGTCGAGGGCTCCCTGACCTATGAGCAGGCGGCTAGGCGGTTGCAGGGGACCGATCCCCACTGGAATCTGTTCGGCAACGTCAAGATCAGCGGACGCGCCTCTGAGCGAGGCGTCGTTGTGACGCTGGACGGGAACCTTCGCTACATCGACGCCGAGGGACCAGGGCCGCCAGGACCGGGGCAGACGCCACGGAACAACTTCGACCTGGCCGACTTCTTGTTTACTCTCAGTAAGGACCCTCACAAGCTCCAGTTAGGCGACGTCCAGGTCACGGAAAGCTTCTTGTCCACCGGATGGTCGTTCCCGCGACGGGGAGGCTTGCTGACGGTGGATCTGTTCGGGACGGAGGTGCACTTGTTCCAGGTTCGGAGCAACTCGATCGTCGGATTCGACCACGGCCTTGGGATCCACGATCCAGACAGGCGGGTCCAAGGGGCGTCGGTCGCGAGGGACCTGCTGCCAGACAAGGCCCTGCGGATGAAGGTCACATACCTGGATGGGGAGAACGCCTCGCCCCAGTCGTTCAATACCGGCTCGGCCGAAGGGGGCCAGAGCGGCGATCTGTTCAGCCTGTCGGCGACATCGAGTCTCCTTGGACAAACGCTTCGCGGCGAGGCAGAAGTGGCATTCAGTCGCTTCGACGCCAACACCGCCGACGAGTTCCAGCGGCGCGGTGATACGGGTGTGCGGCTGAAGCTCGATGGGACCGCGTGGGAGAAGCTCAACCTCGGCTTAGAATATAAGCGGATCGGACTGAACTTCCAGAGCATCGCCAACCCGTATTTCGTCCGCGACCGGGAGGGCTTCACCCTGTCGGCCAATGCGCCATGGGGACCAAACCAGTTCTCGCTCGGCTTCTCCCAGGAGCATGACAACGTTCGCGACGACCCGTTGCTCCCCCGGATCGAGCAGCGGACCTACGCGGCCGCCTGGGGTCTCCAGACCACCGACTACCCATCTCTGACCCTGGGCTACAACCGGTCCGAGCAGCGGAGCACGCGGGAGCCAGAGGGGTTCGCCAGGGTGGATACCGTCACCGACGCCTTTGGCGCTGGGGTGGCGTATAGCCAGCCGACGTGGAATGCGAACCTGAACGGTGGCTATTCGATCCAGGAGAATCATAACGGCGCGACGCCGCCGGATAGCACCTCGTGGAACCTGATGCTGGGTGCAGGCTACAGGCCGACACCGAACCTGAACCTGGCTCCGTCGTTCGGCTTCACGCGGAGCAGCAACCGCGTGACCGACGTCGCCACCGATACCTTCCTACCCACCTTGACGGCCAATGTCGTGCTGATCCCGGAGGTTCTCGTCTTCGATTCTCAGTCCTCGTTCTCCAGGACGGTGGCCGAAGACAACTCGACCAAGTCCAATTCATTCACCGGGATCTTTCGCCTGTCCATTAGCCTGGAGCGGTTCCTCTTGAACTACGGGAAGCAGACGGTCTCGCTCCGGCTCAACTACAATCGGAGCGACGATGAAATTAATCCGGTGAACAGCAGGGATCAGTGGGGGCTCTTCTTCATTGTTGATCTGCTCGCCCCTCTCCCGTTACTTCCCCCAAGCGGGGGTGATCCCTTTGGGCCGAGGACCAGTGGGAGCCTGCAGGATCTCCGGACCGCGTTCAACCTTCGACCTGGCCAGTACTAGGCAATGTCGATTCCTGCGAGGAGAAAGTTCGTGATGGTCCGACTCATGAAACAGACGGTTTCCAACATCGTGATGGTTGGATCGTACCACTGGGGGAAGGCATGAAACTCCTCGTGAAGATCCTCGTTCTCGTGGCGTGGGCTGTGTTGGCCACCTCGGGCGTGGCCTGGGCGGCGCTGTCGGTGACTGTGTCGCCAGCAACTGTGCTTGTAGGGGAAAAGGTCTCCGTGACGGTCAGCTCCTCCGGGTGTAGCGCACCCGCGAATCCCATCATCGTCGGCTTCGGCGACGCCCAGACAACAAACGTTCCAGCGAACACGACCACTACCATCACCCACTCATACGCTGCTCCCGGCAGCTTTACTATTACCGCAAACGGTATTAACGCAAGCTGTGCACCCTTGTTTGTCACTGGCCCCACCATCACCGTTGTCCCGTTGTCGGTGACTGTGAGTGTGACTACCAGTCCCTCGCCGGCCCAGGTGAGCCAGATCCAGTCTGTCCCAGTGCCAATCACCTACGTTTTCACCACGAACATCCCGGCCAACCTGACCCTCACCTCGCCGGGCGGGACCTTTTTCTCTGGTGGTGGCGATACTCTCGGGACAGGTGGCGGCGGGTTGAGTGTGAACATCGTGGCTGGACGCGGGGTGGTGACCGAGACCCTCGCTGTCCCACAGGTGGTCGCGGAGCGCTCGTTGCGGGGTGGCTCGGCGCTCTTTGATTTTCGGCGCGATTTCTCGGGAAACAACCTTTCTGTCACGGCGGTCGTCCCGATGCGCGTTGTCTCCTCGGCCGTGGGGCCGTTCTCGCTTCGTCGCGTCGAGCTGCGGTTCGAAAATGGCCGAGGCGAGATCACGATCCCGAAAGATTTGGAGAAGCTCAAGGCGATAGCGATCGTCGAGTTCAACGGCTCGGGCCTGTTGGAAGCGGCCTGGGAGGTGGATGGCCGGACCTTGGCGATCATCCGGGAGTTTTTGACCTTTGGCTCGTTGGCGACCATCACGACGCCGGCGATCCCGCCGCTCCCGACCTTCGAGCCGGGCCTTCACCGCGTTGCCTTCAGGATCACCAGTCCGCCTGCGACCTTCGAGATCCCCACGATCACCTACTTCGTCACCGTGGCCACTGCCCCTAGCGAGACCATCGAGCTGATCGCGCCGGCAGACCGCACTCGCCTCCCTCAATCGCCCATAACTTTTGAGTGGAAGGGCGTGACCGGCGTGGTGCAGTATCGGATCGAGATCACTGAGGAGGATGGGACTGTCCCCGTCTTCTCCGCCCTCGCTACCGCCAGCCCCTATCGCATGCCAGCCGTCTACGAGCGGAACTTCGTGACCGCCAAGCGTTACAGGTGGCAGGTCAAGGGACTCGACGTTGCAGGCAACGTGGTGGCCTTCAGCAAGAGCCGAACCTTCACCTGGGCGCCAGAGCCGGCCGCTGGCACCTTTGTGCCGGCCCAGGTTCTAGCCGCTCTGAAGGCTGGACCTGCCGATGTTGTGGCCAAGGTCGTGAGCGACTTGGAGCGGCGCTTCACGCTCCGTTCGCTTCGCACGTTCGACCTTAAGACCATCGACATCACAGTCGCCGTCTTCGAGATTTCCGACGCCGGCACCGTGGGCAGCGCGATCTTCGCGCTCCAAGCGGATCGGCGGGTTGTGTTTGCGCAGCCGAACTATCTGAGTCAGACGGCGGCCGTCCATACCGACCCACTCGCCTCGCTCCAGTACGGGCCACGAACCATTCGCGCGGACCAAGCTCATGATCGGACCACGGGTCGCGGCGTCCGCGTGGCTATCGTGGACACGGGGATCGACACCAGACAGCCCGACCTGCGAGGACGGGTGACGGAGCGGGCGAACTTCGCGGAAGGGGAGGGGGCCTTCGAGGAGGAGGTTCACGGGACGGTGGTCGCCGGCGTGATCGCGGCCACGGCTGACAATGGGGTGGGGATCTACGGTGTCGCGCCGGAAGCGGAGCTCCTCGCCATCCGCTCCTGTCGGGCTGTTAGCCCCGGTCGGCCCGAGGGGCTGTGCATCTCTGAAGGGCTTGCCCGCGGGATCGATCATGCCCTCCTGCAAGGAGCTAGAGTGATCAACCTCAGTCTCGGTGGGCCGGCAGACCTCCTCCTCCCGCGCCTGGTGGATCGCGCCGTGGAGTTGGGGACCGTTGTCGTGGCAGCGGCCGGTAACGCCGGTCCGGAGGCGCCCGCTCCGTTCCCGGCTGCCCTTCCCAAGGTGATCGCCGTGACCGCCGTCGATGCCAAGAGCGGCCTCTACCCGCAGGCGACCAGGGGCGAGTTCATCGACCTGGCAGCGCCCGGTGTGGAGATCATGACCACGATGCCCGGCGAACGGTTCAACGTGTATTCGGGCACCTCGATGGCGGCAGCACATGTGAGCGGTATCGTGGCCCTCCTCTTTCAAGTCTCTCCACGCGCCTCTCCAGATGAGATCCAGCGTATCCTGGAGGAGACGGCCGAGGACCTGGGAGTTCCCGGCAAGGATCGTCTCTACGGCAGCGGGCGCGTTAATGCCTGTCGAGCGGTCAACCGGCTTATCGGCCCGACGCTCTCCTGCCAGTAACCTTGTTGAGTGGGCTTTTCCGCCCGCGGTGAACCTTTTCGGGCGGTGAGCGACTGACTGAGAGGGGCGATGATGGAGGCCGTCCGTCCGTCGCTTGAGACATCTGAGGCCGACGAGGTCCTGCTTGCCCGCGTCGCGAGCGGCGACCAGGCTGCCTTCGAGAAGCTCTTCCTGAGATACCAGAAACGCCTGTTCCGTTATCTTCTTGGGGCAGTCCGTGCAGAGGCGATCGCCGAGGAGTTGGTCTGCGAGACAATGACTGACGTCTGGCGCAATGCGCGAACCTTCCAAGGTCGCTCCCGGGTCTCCACATGGATCTTCGGGATCGCGTCGAATAAGGCAAAAACGGCGCTGCGCCGACCGCAACACCAAGAAGCCGACCCGGAGCTTGTCCTGCGACTGGAGGATCCGAACCCGGGGCCTGCAGACGAGATCGCCCGTCAGGAGGTGGCCGGTCAGGTCAGAGCCGCCCTCGAGCATCTTACTCCGGAGCATCGCCAGGTCGTGGAGCTGACCTTCATGCACGGCTTTTCCTACCAGGAAATCGCGACAATCGCCGGCTGCCCGGTCAATACGGTGAAAACTCGCATGTTCCACGCAAAGCGACGCTTGCGCGAGGCGCTGGGGGGCATTTTCTCCGGGAGGGTGCCATGAGGCACACCGAACAAGAGGAAAAGTGCGCGCATGAGGCGATGGCGCTGCTCCCCTGGTATGTCAACGGGACGCTAGGTGTTGAGGAGCGGCGGGCCGTTGAAGACCACCTCTCTACCTGCGCCCTCTGTCCGGATGAGCTAGTGGCCCTGCTGAAGGTCCAGTCTGCCCTGCGCCGAGAACTGGCGGACGCGCCCGAGCCCTCGGCTGCCCTCTGGCAGAACGTCAAGGGGCGAATGGCGGCACCGCCGGCCGCCGCCGACCGATCGACGGCCACGGCCGCCAGCCGACAGGGCCGCACGGCGTGGGCCTGGATAAGCGACTTGCTGAGTCCGGCGCTGCGACCCGGTTGGGCGCTGGCCGTTCTTCTGTTTATGTCGGTTCAAGCCGTGCTCATTGTCGGCCTCCTGATGAAAGGTCCATTACAGACTGGTCCCGAGTATCACACACTGACGGGCCCAACAATCTCCGGGGAGCCTTCCGGGACGCGAGTCCGCCTTCGCGTGGCCTTTGTGGAGCAGGCCACCGAGCAGGCGATACGGATCGTTCTGGAGGAAGTGAGAGCGACGATCGTGGACGGCCCCTCCGCAGCGGGTTTCTACCTGATCGACGTCCCCCTGCTCAACGGGGCCGGAAGGTCTCGGGACCAGGTCCTGCGGGTGCTGCGGGGACGGTCAGGGGTGATCCGGTTTACTGAGGTCGCCGGGGGGTAGGCTGACAGTTGCAAGCTCCCCGTGGTACCCGCTTTGGGGACTCGGCCATGAACCCGACTAGGGGGGAATGAATAATCCGGCAGCATCCCTCGTCAAAGAGTAAGAACGCAAAGCCTCAAAAGCGATGAACCCTGGCAGGGTGTGTTTCGACAGGCAGGGTAAAGCTCGACGAATTCCCGAGGCCGTTGAGCAGGAGCGACGTGTTCGACGTCAGCGGCCATGCGGCTGGAAGGCAGCCCGGTCATCCAGCTATCACGGCTGAGCCCCACCGAGCCGGTGCAAATGGTGCAACGGCCCGCAATGAGAGGAGGTGATCGATCGAAAAAAGAGAACAGTGTGTAGTTGGCGTCGAAAGTTGGGGTGTAACGCACGGTCTATCCCGCCAGTCCGAGCAGGTGACAGGCGCAGAAGGAGATGACAGCATGAAGAGGAAGGGCACGTTTCTATGGCGTATGGTGGTGGGTGTGATGTTCATCAGCTCATCGGCGTTTGCCCAAGTGCCTTCGAGCAAGAGCGTCCCTCGCCCGTCATCCGTCGGTGGCCCGGTAATCCCGTCCGTCCCTGGTCCCTCCATGAGTCCGACAGCGCCGACGAAACAGGGCCCGGATAAATTTTTGCCGCCCCACGGGGATTTCTTTAGGGCGGACGGAACCAAGGTGCGGGGTCGGATCGAGAACAACAAGCTGTTGATAATGCAGGGCATCGGACCCGGCACGCCGACGGTTGCCGCCGACGGCATCTACAAAACCGGTGACGGCAAGTCGTTTGTCGTGAAAGGCGGCATCATCGCGACGCAGGGTGGGGCCAGCGGCGCGCTCGATACCAAGGCCATCAGGATCGAGCAGCTCTCCTCCAAGGCGCAGTTCAAAGCGCTCCCGGACGACACGCTCCTCGAGATCGGGGGCAGGAAGATCCGGAAGGCGGATTTCGTTGCCGAGTTCAACCGCCGCGCGGCCGCTGCGCGGGCGGGCGCAGCGATCCGCCCGAGCGGGCTCGCCGGGATCCAGGCTCGACTCAGAGGCGAGGAGGATGCGGCGATCGCCGCATCCGCCGCCGAGGTCCGAAGGCGCCTGGCGGAGATCCGGGCGCAAGGAGGCGACCGATGAGCCGGATGGTTCGAAGGGGTGAGGTGACCGTGAACCGCGTCGGACCCTTCCGGTGCGCGGCGATCCTTGTGGCCGTGCTCGGGGGGCTGCTCGCCGTTCCGCCCTCTCCGGCGCACGCCGATCTGTTCGACCGCACCCTGTTCGTGGCAGGCAGGACCGGCACGGTCGAAGTCGTGAAGCGGGCGGCGGGCCGCGGCGTCCCGCTCGAGTGGAACTTCCCGTTCACGACACCCGGCTCCGTCCCCCACTGGGAGATCCGGGTGGGCACCCGGCCCATCACCTGCACGGCGGACGATTCCGCGTCCCGGGTTCCGGGTACGTGGTTCTTCCCCATTAGTCTGGAGCGTAGCGGGAGCAGGGACCTGGACACCTCGGGCCCGGACTTCCATGAGGGCGCATACTACTACGTCCGCGGGTGCCTGGCCCTCGACCGCGGGCGGCATCACGGGACGAACCAGGTCGAGATCCGCATGATCGCCCCGCCGAGGAGCGGCGATTTTATCCCCGCCCCGCTGCCCGGGACGCCTCTGATCACGGGCTTCTTCGGCCGCGAACCCGTGCGGCCAGGTCACTGGATTGGGGTGACCGGGCGGGCGTTCGGCGAGCGGCCGGGGCGGCTGCTGCTTCGGATCGGCGCCGCCGAGTACCGCCTGAACGTGAGCGACGGTGACTGGCACAGCCGCCTCATCGTGGGACAGCTCGACAGGAGCATCTCCGGCGTCCGCGACGACGATCGCGCCTCCGTGATCGTCGAGCACGCCGGCGGCGCGCGGGGCATCTCGTCGAGGATCATCCTTTTCAGGGCGACGCGCGAGGTGCGCTTCGTTCCGGGTGGGGAGGTCTACACGGATCGCTGTTCCCAGGAAGCTGACGACAACGGGTGCGGGCCGGCCGCATATCCGGGTGCACCCAGTTTCGAAGGTAAGCACAGCAGTCTCTTCGTCTGGGACGCCGCGGGCGAGACAGGCACCGACCAGTTCTCCGTCACGCTCGCGAACGGCTGGCGGTTCCATGAGCTCGAGTGGTCGCACGGTTTGGACGAGGACCGCCCTAGATGGACCATCCGCGGCCGCGAGACGGACCACCCCAGCTTCGATGTGGTCTGGCATAACGCAGGAGGCCACGGCATCTTCTACTACGGCTTTCGCCTCTATATCGTCGGGCCCGTGGGGGTACCTCACCGCTAGGATCGAGGCGGGTGGAGCCGTCCGCCGGACCAAAGGAGTCGAAGCACGGCGACCGGGTGGAGGCGGTGTGGGAGATCGCCGCGCGCGGCCGCTCCGCCGCGGGTGGGCCCTCGTTACGCTGGTCCTTCTTACTGTCCAAACCGCTGTCATCGTGGGCCTGGTGGCGAAATGGCCGTCGCGCGGTGGCACCGAGTTCCGGACACTTAGAGGCCCGACCACGCAGGGGCAGCCCTCCGGACCACAGGCCCGCTTGCGCGTGGCGTTCAAGGAGGAGGCCCCCGAACGGGCGATCCGGGCCACCCTGGGTGAACTGAAGGCGATGATCGTCGATGGCCCCTCTGCAGCGGGGCTTCTACCTGATTGACGTCGCCCTCGACCCAGCGGGGGTGGAAAGCCCGGAGAAGGCGGTGAACGCGCTTCGAAGCCGCGCTGAGGTCGTTCGCTTCGCCGACCTGGCGGCCCAATAGGGCGTGAGAGCTGAAGCCCAGCGTCCTATACTATCGCGCCGCCTGAGTTCTTCCGTGAATATCTTGCCACCCTCACTCGTCAAAAGGTCAGGTGAGGCTCTGTGAGGTCGATGAACCGAGGGGAGTGCTAGTGCAACAGACAGGGCGAACCTTGAACGGGGGATCACGATGAGGATCAAGACAGTGTCGTTGTGGCGTCAGGTGGTTCTTGTGGTGGTCTTGCTGGGGATGGGGACGATTCCATCGTGGGCGGCTCCCGTCCTGTCGCGGGTTGAGCCGGACCGCGCATTGGCACCGGCCCGGGGTCTGCTTGTGAAACTCCATGGATCCGGATTCGAGTTGGGCGACCAGGTGGAGCTGATGCGGGCCGATGTCCCGGCACTGCGCGGTCGCACGGCGCGAATTCGCGGAGCGATGGTCGGTGATTACCGGCATGAGGTAGTGCTGCCCGACGAGTGGACGCGCGAGCCGGGCGAGTTGCAGATGCGGGTGGTCTCATCGCGGAGGGAGGCGTCGGGTTGGGTCGTCCTGAGACTGACGTCGCTGCTCCTGACGCCCGGCAGCCCGCTCGGAGTGTTGCCCGCCCGCGTGGCAGCAGCGCCCGATCCAGTCACCATCCCTCGTGAGATCCTGGGACTTCCCATCACGATTCGGGGCGGCCCGTTTGAGGCCGGCATGACCTATTCCGTCATGGTGAATCGGACGGCTGGCGGGCATTCCTGCACAAAGTTGCTCCACCGTCCTCGCCTGGAAGTCATGAGCCCGACCACCGCAAAGATCACGGTTGACATCTGTTGCCTGATTGAGGGCCAGGCTGAATTCCGGGTGTTTAATAGCAGCGACCGGCCCGTGACCGAGTGGATTCCAATTCCAGGGGGCCGATGACTCGCGCCTGGACCTCGGATTGCTCAAAGGGTCCTATTGTGTTAAAGAAGGGTCAACGCAGGAGGGAGGATCGATGAGGAACTTCAAGCGCCTCTCCATTACGGCGACTCTGGTTTCTATCGGTCTCGCAGCGGTCCTTCCTGCCGGGGCTGTTGATACTCTCTCCATCACTGTCCCTGGTGGCGTCTTCCCCACCGCGCATGAAACCTATGGGATCTTCTACAGACCCAACGATATGCTCAGGATGACGGTGCGTGTCATGGGGTCCGACTATGAGCGTGTGGAGAGGGTGAGGATAATGGCCGGGGCAACGGAGCTCGCGGCCGCCAGCAGTCGGACGGGGCTGAGTCGTGACCGCGGTCTATCCGCTCCCCCCACCGGGGCCTTCTATGAGATCAATGTGCCGATAAGAGGCGCGTGTGGCACCACGGAGATACTAGCCGAGGCCCTCTATCGGGGCGGGAGGGCGATTCGATCGCCAGCAAAGAGGGCAACGGTCGATTGCACTCCCCCGACGCTTCGCGTCGAATCTCCGACCAGCGGGCAGTGCGTGAAATTGGGGGACGGATTCGCCCTGCGCATGACCGCTACCGACGATATCGGGATTGCCCAACTCACGGCCAACTTCGGGGTGTTAGGGCGTTATGGTCCATCGGGACTTGACCGCTTCCCGCTCCGGCCAACGGTCACCTTCA
>Ga0214473_10008529_pt1 | contig 12104 bp, 10 predicted proteins | sample RVTome_7_FD_203509 | JGI IMG/M metagenome (GOLD analysis project Ga0214473, IMG submission 203509) | Soil microbial communities from uranium-contaminated site in the Upper Colorado River Basin, Wyoming, United States - RVT98D197 | ecosystem: Environmental > Terrestrial > Soil > Contaminated >...
CGGCGCGCAGCTCGTCTCGCGGCTCATCTTCCTGGTGCCCGAGGCGGGGGCCCTGCTGCTGTTTGCCTGGTTCCTGCTGGACGTGCCGCTGCGCGGCTCGCTCTTCGCGCTCTCGCTCGTGTCGCTCTTGGGTGCCCTCGCCTTCACCGGCCTCGGCCTGCTCACGGCCGCGCGCCCACGGACGATCGAGGGCGTCTCGGGTGTGATGAACCTGGTGATGGTCCCGATGTGGGTGTTCTCCGGGATCTTCTTCTCCACCGAGCGTTTTCCGGCCGCGCTCCAGCCGTTCATCCAGGCGCTGCCGCTCACCGCCCTCAACGACGCGCTGCGCGGCGTGATGCTCGACGGCGCGGGCCTCGTGGCCCTGGCCCCGGAGCTGCTGAACCTGACGCTCTGGGGCGCCTTGAGCTTCGCGGTCGCCCTCAAGATCTTCCGCTGGCAGTGAGGTCGGAGACGGAGCCCCCTGGGCGTGCGAGAATCCGCGAAACGCCCGAAAGTGCGAGCCATGAGCGCTCAATCCCTGAAGGTCAACGGCGGTTCCCACGCCTTGGACGTGGATCCCGCGACGCCCCTGCTTTACGTGCTCAGCGACGATCTCGGCCTGCGTGGACCCAAGTTCGGCTGTGGCCTGGCGCAGTGCGGATCGTGCACCGTCCTCGTCGGGGGCCGCGCGATCCGGTCTTGCGTGACTCCGGTCGGAAGCGTCGCCGGAGCGGAGGTCACGACACTCGAGGGACTCGGGACGCCCGCGAACCCGCATCCGATCCAGAGGGCCTTCATCGAAGAGCAAGCCGCGCAGTGCGGCTTCTGTCTGAACGGCGTCATCCTGACGGCGAAGGCCCTCCTGGACCGGGACCCCAAGGCGACCGACGAGCAGATTCGACAGGCGCTCGCGTCCGTGCTTTGCCGCTGCTTTGCCCACGTCCGGATCATGCGCGCGATCAAGCGCTACGCCCGAGAGCTCAGCGCATGATCCGCTCCTCGCGGCGCGACTTCCTGAAAGGCACAGGCGCGCTCGTCGTCAGCTTCAGCGCTGCGGGCATCGCGGGCCGGCTGGGGACCGGCTCGGCATCGGCACAAGGCCTCGGGCGGCCCGGCACCCGGCTGGATTCCTGGATTGCGATAGGGGATGACGGCCGCGTCCTGGCCTGCACCGGCAAGTGCGAGCTGGGTCAGGGACTCTACACCGCGCAGACGCAGCTGATCGCGGAAGAGCTGGTGCTGCCGGTGAACCGGGTCACGCTCGTGCAGTGCGACACCGAGCTGACCCCGGACCAGGGCACCACCTCGGGTGCGCGCTCCACTCCCACCAACTTCAACCGCTCCAACCTGGCCCTGGCCGCCGCGACCGCGCGTGAGGCGCTCGTCCGGCTCGCGTCCGAGCGCCTGGGCGTGCCGGCGGGTAAGCTCGAGGTCGCGGACGGCGTCGTCCGCGTCGCCGCCGCTCCGTCGAAGGCGGTGAGCTACGGCTCGCTCGTGGGCGGCCGGAAGTTCACGATCGCGCTCGATCCGAACGCCAAGCGCCGGCATCCCCGCGACTGGACGGTGCTCGGCAAGCCGGTGCCGCGCCTCGACCTCGCGGCCATGGCCACCGGACAGTTTGAGTTCGTGCACAACGTGCGCCTACCCGGAATGCTGCACGGACAGGTCGTCCGGCCCCCGGCCGTGGGCGCCACGCTCCTCGCCGTCGACGAGGGCTCCGTGCGGGACGTGCAGGGTCTCGTGAAGGTGGTGGCGAAGAAGGACTTCGTCGGCGTGGTCGCGCTTACGCCCTGGCAGGCGCTGCAGGCGGCGAGAAAGCTGAAAGTCTCCTGGACGAAGGGCGTCGGGCTGCCCGGCCAGCGAGAGGTCCACGAGCACCTGCGGCGGCGGCGGCCGACCCGCGACACGCTGCTCGTCGATTCGAAGGACGTCGACGGGAAGCTCGCGCAAGCCGTGACGGTGGTGAAGGCGACCTACCTGCATCCGTATCAGATGCACGGATCGCTGGGCAGCTCGTGTGCCGTCGCGGACGTGCAAGGCGACAAGGCCACGATCTGGTCGCCCACGCAGGCCGTCCACCCGCACCGGAACACGGCGGCGATGATCCTCGGCCTGCGGCCCGAGAACGTGCGCGTCATCTTCCGGATGGGCTCCGGCTGCTACGGGCTCAACGGCGCCGAGGCCGTCTCCTACGACGCGGCGCTGCTGTCGCAGGCGGTCGGCAAGCCGGTCCGGGTCCAGCTCACACGCAAGGACGAGATGGCCTGGGAGAACTACGGGCTCGCCTACGTGGTCGACCAACGGGTCGGTCTCGACGAGCAGGGCCAGATCACCGTCTGGGATTGCGAGACGTGGTCACCGGTGCTCGGCGGCCGGCCGGGTGGCAACAACCCTGGCAACGTCGTCACCGGCTTACTGGCCGGCTTCGAGCCGGCCGCGTTCAACCCGCGCTCGCCGGCGCCGGATCCCGAGTCCTTCAACAACGGCAGCAACGCCGTGCCGTCTTACGTCGTCGGCCGCGTGGGCACACAGTTTGGCGGCACGGGGGGCGTGAAGAGCGAGCGCGTCCTCTCGCACGCCGTGAGATCGCCCTTCTGGACAGGGCCGCTGCGCTCGCCGCAGCGCCTCCAGAACACGTTCGCGCACGAGTGCTTCATGGACGAGCTGGCCGAGCGCGCCAAGGCCGACCCCGTGGCCTACCGGTTGAGGCACCTCCGTGATCCACGTCTGCGCAACGTGCTGACGACCGCCGCTCAGGCCGCGAGCTGGGAGGCGCGACCGTCACCCGGGCCGAGTCTCAGCAAGCGAGGGATCGCCGGGGGCCGGGGGGTGGCCTGCGTGCTGTACGAGGGCGACAACGGCTATTGCGCGATGGTGGCCGAGGTCGAGGTCGATCAGGACAAGGGCGGCGTCGAGGTGAAGCGGCTCGTGGTCGCTCTCGACTGCGGACCGGTATCGAACCCGGACGGTGTACGCAACCAGATCGAGGGAGGCGCGCTCCAGGGCATCAGCCGCGCGCTCCTGGAAGAGGTCACCTGGGACGATCAGCAGGTGACCTCGATCGACTGGAGGAGCTACAAGAGCCTCTCCCTCGGGTACGCCGCTCCAGTCGTCGAGAGCGTGTTGATCGACCAGCCCGATGCCCCCGCGAGCGGGGCCGGCGAGACCTCCATCACCGTCGTGGCGGCGGCGATCGGCAATGCGATCTTCGACGCCACCGGCGCGCGCGTGCGGCAGTTGCCGTTCACGCCGGAGCGGATCCGGGCCGCGCTGACGGCGGCCGCGCGACGATGAGCGCGCCGGCCCGCATTGTCAGCCCAGGCGCGCGAGAGCGTCCTGGGCCGCCAGCCGGAACACCGGCCGCGGGCGGATCTGATCCTCGCGCAGGCAGGCCTCGGCGAGCTTGATCGCGTGCTCGTCGCCGTTCGCGACGGCCCTGTCGACCAGCGTCGGCGCGTCCACGGGCTCGGTCTCCGGCAGGGGCTCGCTCCGGCGGTCGCCCATGGCGACGTAGAGCGCCGCGGCAGCCTGCCAGGCGTAGCGCATCAGCGCGCGCGTTCCCGCCTCGTCTGCGTAGGGCAGGAGCAGCCGCGCGGCGCTCGGACCGGTGACCGCGTGGACGAAGGTGATGACCTTGCCGGGGATCGCGTTCTCCAGGTAGACGCGGGCGAAAGCCTCCGTCAGGTCGGAGAAGAAGACCGAGGGATCGCCACTCACGGCGACACGTGAAGCCACGTTCTTGAAAAGCGCGAACCCGTATAGGCCGGCGAGTCGATCGGTGATGAACCCGTAGGGGCGTCGCTCGCCAGCGGGAAGCAGCTCGAGCGTCGCCACCGCCTGCGAGGGCCGTGCGCTGCCGGGCGGCGTCGCGGCCTCGGGCAGCCGCGTGAAGTTCGCGGCCCAGTAGGCAAGTCCCTCCGCCAGCTCGTGCAGCCTGGGGGGCGTCTCACGAGCGGCGAGCGCGCGCGCGGCGTGACCGGTGCGGATCGCGCCGTGCGTGGCGACGGCCACGAAGCCGGGCGCGAGCCGCGGCACCCAGACCCGGAGCACGTGGCGCCACGGGGCATCCGCGAGCTCGCGCCTGAAGAACGCCGCCCAGTCCGCCACGCGCCCGCGCTGCCCCAGCGCCGCCTCCCATTCGGCAGCGGCGATGACGTCGCGTGCGCCCGGCGGCGGTTCGAGCCGGCCCGCATATCCCAGGACCCAGCCCGCGATCGCGTCCGAGCGCCCGAGCGCCCCGAGCGCCTCGGCCGCCATCGGTCCGTGATTGGCGAGCCCGCCTCGGTACTCGGGGCCTGTCCGTGCAAACCGCTCGAGCGCGAGGTCGAGCGCTCCGTCGTCCTTCGCGGCGCTCACGCGCTCACCGGCGAGCGCAGCGGCCGCGAAAGCGGCCGTCCCGCGCAGCACGTCGCGGCGCTCGACCATGGCCTGCCTCCTCTTTGCTGCTCGAGCGAACGTACGCCCACCCCTGTGCCACGGTCAAGGTCCTGGCCGCGCGGCCGTCCGGCGCCTTGGATCGCGGTCTGCTCGAAATACTGCTAGCGTCGCTCTCGAACGTCGCAAGTCCGCTGCCTTTGCCACGGCCGCGGACGGGAGGCAAGGGATGACCGTCGCCGCGCTCGTGATGACGTTGTCGCTCCAGCAGGCCCCGCCGCCGCGGCCGCGCCCGTGCACGACCCCGGTGCACCGGCAGTTCGACTTCTGGGTCGGCGCCTGGGACGTGACCTCTGCGAACGGGCAGTTCGCCGGGACGAACCGCATCGAGCCCGTGGACGGCGGCTGCGCGCTCTACGAGAGCTGGAGCTCGGGCGGGGGAGGCTACACCGGCCGCAGCCTGAACTCCGTGGGCGGCGACGGCCGCTGGCGCCAGACCTGGGTCGACACGGGCGGCCTGCGGCTCGAGCTCATGGGCGGGCTCGTGGACGGGAAGATGGTGCTCGAAGGCGAGACGCCGCCGGGCGCCGCGGGTGCGCCGCCGAGGAAGAACCGGATCACCTGGAGCCCCGAGGCCGAGGGTCGCGTGCGGCAGCACTGGCAGACCTCCGCGGACGGCGGGAAGACCTACACCACCGCATTCGACGGGATGTACCACCCCGTGAAGAGCGCCGTCTCCGACAAGACGAGCTTCCTGCGCACGCTCCAGGGCGGCTGGATCGGCACCGGTGCCGTGATGAAACGCGATGCACACGTCGAGCTCACGGTCACGCCGGTGCTGGGCGATCGCTTCGTCCGCCTGCAGTGGTGGAACCACGGCGGCAAGGACGGACGCCAGCTCTTCGAGGGGCTCGCGATCTACGAGGAGCGCCCCGACGGGACCCTCGCCGCCACGTGGTGGGACTCGCAGGGGGCGCGGCACGCGGTGAGCGCGACCGTCGAGGGCTCGGCGCTCACGGCGCTCTGGGGCGAGCGGGGGCGCACCGTCTACCGCCTGCTGGAGACGGGCGCGCTCGAGGTCACCGACAGCGTCAAGGGGTCCGACGGCGGCTGGTCCGAGTTCGGCCGCAGCACGCTCAAGCGGAAGTGAGCGACCGGCCCGAGGCGCCCGCGCGAAACGCCGTCGGCGGCACGCCCGCCTCGCGCCGGAAGAAGCGCGTGAAGTAGGCCGGGTCGTCGAAGCCCAGCCGGAACGCCACCTGCGCCGCCGGGAGGTCGCTGTGGGCGAGCAGCCGCCTGGCCTCGAGCGTGAGGCGCTGCCGCACCACATGGCTCGCACTCTGGCGCAGCGTCGCCCGGCACAGCGCGTTCAGGTGTCCGGGGCTCACGCCGAGCTCGGAGGCGTAGTCGGCCACGCGGTGGCGGCGGGCGTGGTCGCGATCGACGAGCTCCTGGAAGCGCTCGACCGTGGCGTTCGGCGGCCTGCCGGGCGCCGGGCCGTGGCGCTTCGTGTACCAGCGGTTGAGCAGGACCAGCAGCTCGTAGAGCACTGCGCGCAGCGCGTGCGAGGCGTCGTCGCGGAGCGCCCGGATCTCCCGCTGCATCGCCCGGAAGCGCGCCAGGAACACGCGACGCTCGGCCGGCGTGAGCTCGAGCGCGGCGCTCGGCCGGCCGTCGCGGAAGAAGGCGAGCTGGTCGAGGAAGCGCGCGTCGGCGAGCGCCTCCGCCACGAACTCCTCGGTGAAGAAGAGGCAGGCCCCGTCGAGGCCGCTGACGTCCCACGCCCGCAGCTCGCCCGGGCGCGTGAACAGCACCACCCCCGGTGCGACGCGACAGGGCTCGCCGTCCAGGCGGAACGTCCCGCGCCCGCGGGTGACCAGCAGGATGTCGTGGAAGCGCAGCAGGTGCGGGTTCGGGACCTCGAGGAAGGTGGGCATGCTCCTCACGAAGGCCGCGTCGAGCAACAGCTCGCGCCCGTACTTCGTGCGGTGGAACTCCACGGCGTGCGGCGTCCATGGACCTGAACGCGCCCGTCCCATCGTCGAAAAGTACCAGCTTGGCGACGGCGCGTCCATTCTCCGGGAAGGGCCCCGCCGGTAGGGTGCTCGAAGGGGAGCGTCGAGGAGGCCGAGGTGACGATGAGGAGCCGGTGGCTGGTCCTTCTGCTGGTCGTCGCGGGCGGGACGCGGCTCGTCTCCGCGCAGCCGCAGCCGTTGCCGCTCACGCCAGGCGGCTGGGAGCTCAAGGGTGCGAGCGTCGCGCTCGAGCGCCACGACGGGCGGGACGTGCTCGCGGTCGAGAACGGCTTCGCCTATCGTCGCGACGTCCGGCTGCAGGACGGGACCGTCGACTTCGACGTCCAGCTGACGCGGCGGCGCTCGTTCGTGTACCTGATGTTCCGCATGGCCGACGACCGCGAGTACGAGGAGTTCTACCTGCGTCCCCACAAGTCGTCGCTGCCGGACGCGATCCAGTACGCTCCGGTCTACCAGGGCGCGAGCGCGTGGCAGCTCTACCACGGCCCGGGCGCGACGGCCGCCGTGACGTTCGAGCCCGGCGCGTGGACGCACGTGCGCCTGGTGCTCTCGGGGGACAAGGCCGCGGTCTTCGTCGGGGATCTCGCCAGGCCCGTGCTCGTGATCCCGAGGCTCGCCCGAGACACGGCGCCCGGCTACCTGGCGCTGCGCGCGTTCGCTCCGCCCGGATCCGGTTCCGGGCCGGTCGTGCGCTTCGCCAACGTCAGCATCCACAGTGGCGCCGCGCCGTTCGACTTCTCGGCCCGCAAGGCGGACCAGGCACCCGACCAGGCGGCACCCGCCGCGTCGAGCGCCGGGCTGGTCCACCCCGGATCGGTGCGCGCCTGGAGCGTGTCGCGCGCGTTCGCGACACCGAAGGACCTCGCCCTGCCGACGCTTCCCGGCCCCGACCTGCTCGGACCGTTCCAGCGCATCGAGGCGCAGGCGAGCGGCCTCGTCGAGCTGCACCGCTACGTCAAGCTCCCGACGGCCGAAAGCCGCGAGGCGACAGCACTCGCGCGCGTGCGCGTGCGGGCGGAGGCGGCGAGCCTGCGGCGGCTCGATCTCGGCTGGAGCGACGTGGCAACCGTGTTCCTGAACGGCCGGCCCTTGTTCCGCTCGGACGCGCACTACAGCTACGACAACCCGCGCCAGGAGGGGCTCGTCCACTACGGCCAGGCGACGGTGTTCCTGCCGCTCGAGAAGGGCGACAACGACCTGGCCGTGCTCGTCTCCGACGGCTTCGGCGGCTGGGGGCTGATGGGGCGCTTCGCCGACGCGAGCGGGCTCGAGGTCACGGCGCCCGGGCGCTGAAAGCGCGAACATTGACCCCGGGGGCACCGCGCCAGGATAATCCCCGCAGTCCCTTGTTCGGCCGTTCCCACCGCCATGCGTACCTTCACCCGCAGCCTGGCCGTCGCCGTTTTCCTTTCTGGCGCCCTCGTGAGCTGCAGCGACACCAGCCCGGGTCGCCCCGATCCCGTTGCCTTCGTGGACGTCGACTTCGTCTACACGTCGACCCTGGCGGCCGGGGACAAGGACGCGACCGAGGCCGGGGTGTGTCTCCACCATTCGCTAGGCACCTCGAGGTTCGAGCTGTGGCAGGGCGGGATCTTGCTGCGCGAGCTGTACATGAGACCGAGTGGCAATCCCCCGCGGGCGGCCCTCACTGCGGAGCGCCTTCCCGTTCAGACAGACCTCGTCGCGGTCGTCTGGGACGTGGTGTGCTGCACCCATAGCGGCCCTTGCTGGCCCACACACGCGCTCGTCGCAAACGGCACTCTGCTGACCCAGGGCCTGGAGCTGGCTGACGACCTGAAGCGGAGGGGTCTTGCGTTCAGGCTCAGGAGCGACGGCGGCATCGTCCAGTGAGAAATCGTCCAGCGAGAAAAGGCGCGCTATAGCTTGAAAGCGTACAGCCGGCCGTCGAGGGCCGACACGAAGACGAGGCCGTCGCCGAGCGCGGGCGAGCCCGGGAAGCCGAAGGCGCCCTTCGCGGCGGCGGGCGACTCGTAGCGCCAGGCGATCCGGCCCGTGGCGCGCTCGAGGGCCATGACGCCGGCGCGGTGGCCCGAGGGATAGCCGGCCTGGCTGGAGGTCCCGAGGTAGACGCGCTCCTCGGTGGCCGCGGGCTGGCCCCAGGCCCAGCCGTAGACGTCGGCCTGCCAGCGCGGGCGCCCGCTGCGCGCGTCGAAGGCGCCGACTGACGCCGCGTCCGACGATCCCACGTACGCGATTCCGTCCCGGACCGTGGCCGAGGACTCGATCCAGGAGAACCAGACGTAGCGCGTCCACGCCACCTCGCCGGTCGCGGCCTGTAGTCCGAGCAGGTCGTAGCAGCGGTTGCCCACGACCACGAGATCGCCCGCCACCGCGGGCGTCGAGACCACGGCCCCCTGCGTGTCGCGTTTCCAGAGCAGCCGGCCGGTCGCGGCGTCGAGCGCGTAGACGTGCTTGTCGTAGCTGCCCGCGTAGACCCGGCCCGAGTCGACCGCGGGCGCCGCGAGCACGCTGTCGCCCGCGGCGAAGTCCCACACGCGCGCGCCCGTCTTCGGGTCGAGGGCGAGCACGTGGCCGTCGTGGGTCCCGACGTAGAGGCGGCCGGCCGCCACGGTCACGTCCGACCCGAAGCGATCGTAGCGGGACTTGGGGTTGTCGAAGGGCAGCCGCTCGACGGGCTTCTCGACCACGCGCACGCGCCACGTCTCCCGGCCCGAGGCCGCGTCGAGCCGGTAGAGGAATCCGTCGTCCGCCTGGAAGAAGAGCGCGCCGCCTTCCGCCGCGGGGCGCGTCCGCACGCCGCCGCCCGCGCGGAACGACCAGCGCTTCTGCCCGGTCCTCGCGTCCACAGCGTGAAGCTGACCGTCCTCTGCCCCAGTGAACACGAGCCCGCCCGCGAACGACGGGCCCGGCCACAGCGGCGAGCCCGCGTCGTAGCTCCACACCGGCTCGGCCAGGGTGCCGCCCGGCGCGGGCCGGGCCGGTGGCTCGATGCGTTCGACCTTCCGCAGCAGGAGCGGGAGCTTGTAGACCGGCGCGAAGCCCTCGGGCACGACGCCCGTGAGGGTCTTCGCCGCGGCGTCGTAGTCGAAGGCGAACGGCCCGAGCTTGACCTTCGGCCCTTCGGCCGAAAGCGGCACGCGGCCGAGCGGCGTGCCCGCGAGATGCGCGCTCGGGACCGTCGCCTTCAGCAGCATCTTCCCGTCGGCCGCCGGCTCCAGCTCGAGCGCGAACGGCGTCTTCTCGCCCGCGTGCTCGACCGTACCCGACCACGCCCCGGCGAGCTCGGCCGCCGTCGGTCCGCCCGTGGGTGGCGCCGTGGCCTGGGAGGCGACCACCGCCGACAGGGAGAGACACAGCACTGCGATCATGCTCTTCGACCTTTCTCCTGCGCCAGGATGAGGCGCTTGCGCGACGCTCCCCAGCGATAGCCGCCCGCCTCACCGTCGGCCCGGACGACGCGGTGGCACGGCACGACGAGCGCCACGCGGTTGCTGGCGCACGCGCGGGCCACGGCCCGCACGGCCCGGGGCTGGCCGAGCGCCTCCGCGACCTGGGCGTAGGAGCGCGTCTCGCCGTACGGGATCTGCTGCAGCGTGCGCCACACGCGCCACTGGAAGGCGGTGGCTGCCACGTCGACCGGCAGGTCGAGCCGCGGGACCGAGCCGTCGAGATGCGCCAGGATCGCGGCCAGCGTGGGCTTCAGCACACGATCGTCGCGTAGGACCTCGGCCCTCGGGTAGTCCTTCCGGAGCGCCGCCTCGAGCGCGGCGTCGGACTCGCCGAGCTGGACGGCGCACAGGCCTCGCTCGGTGGAGGCGGCCAGCAGACGGCCGAGCGGCGACGCCGCCGTCGAGAAGCGGACGGTCTCGCCCGCGCCGCCGCGCTTGTAGGCGCCGGGCGTCATGCCCAGGCGCGCGCCCGCGTCCGAGTAGAGCCGGCTGCCCGAGCCGTAGCCCGCTTCGTAGAGCGCGTCGGTGACGCTGCGGCCCGCCCGCACCTGGGCCTTGAAGCGCTCGGCGCGCCGCAGCCGCACGTAGTCCCGCGGCGACAGGCCGAGCGCCGCCTTCCACGCCTTCTGCAGGTGGCTCGGGCTCAGGCCCGCCACGCCCGAGAGATCCGCGAGCGTCAGCCGCTCGTCGAGGTGCGCGTCGATGTGCGCGCGCACCCGCTCGATCGCCCGCGTGGCCCTGGGCTGGCCTTCCGGCGTGCAGCGCAGGCAGGCCCGGAAGCCGGCGGCGCGCGCGCTCGCCGGCGCGTCGAAGAAGGTCACGTGCCGCCGGTGCGGCCGCCGCGACGGACAGCTGGGCCGGCAGAAGATCCCGGTGGAGCGCACCGCGTAGACGAAGCGCCCGTCGTAGCGCGTGTCACGCGCCCGCACGGCCGCCCACGCCGTCTCCGGGCCAACCTCCGTCGTCTCGGGCGCGTTCGCCATCGAATCGACCGCCTGCATCATATGAGCCTCCTGCACCACACGATAGGCGTCTCGCGCGGGAGGCGACATCCGCATCTTGCGGTCGAACTGCGACGGCCGTCCGTGGCTCTAGCCCTCGACATCCACGGCCACGACCTCCTCGTCGTTGCGGACGAAGATGCGCCGGCCCACGACGCTCGGCGGCGTCTCGGCTCGCGCGCCCGGCTCGAGCACCTGCAGTCGCGCCCGCTCCCGATAGCCCTGCGGGCTCGCCTCGACCACCCGCAGCAGCCCGGCCGTGATCGACAGGGCCAGCAGGTGGCCGTCGACGAGCGCCACCGAGCCCGGGTAGGTGCGCTCTTCCCACACGGTCGCGCCGTCGCTCGCGCGGACGCAGCGCTTCTCGGCTCCGCCGACCTGGACCACGACCTTGTCCGCGGCGACGATTGGCGAGGCCCCGAAGCCGCAGTGCGGCGCCTTCGCCTGCAGCTCCTTCAGCAGGTCCTTGCGCCACAGCTCGCGTCCGCTGCCCGCGTCGAGCGCCACCAGCAGACCGTGCGGGCCGGCCATGAACACCCGGCCTCCCGCGACCGCGGGCGTCGCGATGGGTCCGTCGCGCGAGCCGTCGTGGCCGCGGTAGGTCTCGCCGAGCCCGGCGCGCCAGAGCTCACGCAGCGACACTCCGCTGCCCGGACGGGGCGCGTCGACGGCGCCCGTCACCGCGGGTCCCCAGAGCTGAGGCCAGTCGCCCGCCCACGAAGGCGGCAGCGCACTGGCCAGGGTCAGCAGCGAGGCGACGGTGAAGGCCCTCCGTCCATGGTCGTGGATGCGCACGCAAACCTCCGCTTCGGATCGTCTCGACCCAATACGCAAGCCGCTGCACTTCGTTCACTGCCGGGTGAGCGTGTCGAACCGGGGTGAGTCGAGCTAGAGTCGAGGCATGGGCGCGATCGACTACCGCTACGGCAACGACCTGGATCTCGACCTGGTGATCGACCTCTACCGCGACTCGACCCTCGGCGAGCGGCGGCCGATCGACGACCGCGGCATCGTGGAGGCGATGCTCCGCCACGCCAACCTCGTGCTGACGGCCTGGGACGGCGAGCGGCTCGTGGGCCTCTCGCGCACGCTCACCGACTTCGCCTACGTCGGGTACCTCTCGGACCTGGCCGTGGCGCTCTCCCACCAGCGCCTGGGAATCGGCAGCGAGCTCATGGCGCGCACCCGCGCGAGGATGGGCCCGCGCTCGATGCTGGTGCTGCTCGCGGCGCCGAAGGCCGTGGACTACTACCCGAGGCTCGGCTTCAAGCGCCACGACA
>Ga0214473_10008530_pt1 | contig 12104 bp, 30 predicted proteins | sample RVTome_7_FD_203509 | JGI IMG/M metagenome (GOLD analysis project Ga0214473, IMG submission 203509) | Soil microbial communities from uranium-contaminated site in the Upper Colorado River Basin, Wyoming, United States - RVT98D197 | ecosystem: Environmental > Terrestrial > Soil > Contaminated >...
TTTCATGCACGACCTTGCAAGCAAATCAGCCTCCCAGTTCGGACAGCAGGAAGTTATGATTGAGCAGGACATAATACGAGGGGCTGAATTCGTAAAGCCCGACATATGGAAATACATAAGGGCAGTAAACCTGCCTGAAAGAAGACTGGAGAAGGTGTTGTGATATAATGAAGATAAAAGGTTATGATATAGTCATAAATGAAGCTTATGGCGATAAATGGGTTAGTTGTGGATGGAGAGAAGGAAAATGCTTCACGAAATTACCTAAATCAGTCATAGATGAAATAAAAAAGAGAAGACCTGATGTGAATATACATCATGTTATGAGAAAATATAAACTAAAAAAGGTGATATGATATGCAGTTTCAGGGAGAAATGCTGAACAGAAAGGAAGTAGAAAGGGTATTGGAGTTCCTTAGTGCGGAATTTGCGGATATTGTTGACAATTTGGATTACCACACCGATTCCTATGGAAATATCATATTGACGAGCCAAAGTGCGATAAGAAAAGTCTTGAAAGTGGTCTGATGGAAATAAACAAGGCAGTTGATGTTGAAAAGGCGATATGGGAACTTGCAAATGCAGTCTCAAACGAATGGGTCAATACCCACAACTGCCATGAGCATCACGATAGGGTTGCCTGCGGTTTCAAGTGGAGAATTCACGGAGAGACCACAAAGACGAGGAACAAGCTGAGAAACATAATGGTAAATGAAATCTGAGGTAAAATAATGGAAAAGGAAATAGACAGAAAAACATGGTATGACATTAAGGAAGCTGTCGGAGACCTGTATTTCGTATTAAATCAGGGATATTCAAAACAGCGCATCATTACCGCTATGGAAAATGTTTGCAGTAAGATGGGAAGCCTGAGAAAGGTAATCTGAATGAAAACCATCGGAAAAATCGGAAAAGTGAAGATTGTCCTTGTAGACGGGACTAAAATAAGAAATGAAACTGCCGTGAACTTCGTATTCGGTGGGAATGACAAGGCTTACAAATTCATACCGAAGAACCAGATATGGATAGAGAAATCCGTTCCCAAAAAGGAAAGGAAATTCATACTCATGCACGAATTCAGCGAAAGAGACCTTATGAAGCACGGCATGGGATACAACAAGGCACATCCGATTGCAAACCAGATTGAAGATTTCAGCAGGAAGATTGAGAAGGTGATATGATGGAAATACGAAAAATAGTCGGGGCAACACCAATGGAAGTCAGCAAAAAGATAAATGAAAAACTGAAAAGTCTTGGTTATAATTTCTTCCCTTCGTTCACTGGAACTGGAATAAGGCTACAAGACATAAGGCTTTCGGAAGATTATATCAAAAAATACGGAAGGAACGTCTCCCCATTCACAGGAAGAAGGGGAAGAATACTCGGATGGTATAACTGGGTAGAGGTCAACAACGCAGTAAACGATGTCCTTGACAGGCTTCATGTGAGTGCGAATGTGCATTCACTTCACGGAAAACTCAAAATAAGGGAAGGGAAACTCAGGTTCACAGAATCGGATTGGGAGAGATGGGGGGAAAGGAATGTCGGAAGCATTGTGAGACCAGTCAAAATGAAAGATGCTTGGCTTCCAGAAAGAATGAGGAAGGACTGGCAGGCAAAGAGGCTTGCAGAGATACTGTAAAGGTGATATGATGAGGCTCACAAGAAAGGAAGAAACAGAAAGAGGATTTACTACAAAAAGAGAAAGTGGTATTTCACCGATGATAGACACGGTTGCTGGAAAAGCATTATTCATAAGAACGGAGAAAGAAGACAAATTTGGAAGGTGGAATGACAATTATTATATGAGGGATGGATATTGGGTAATTCATCAAGGTAAAAAACATCATGTGTATAAGGTGATATGATGCCAGCTACTCTCAAAAAAAATAAATATGCAGTTCAAATCCTTAACCAATTGGATAAACCATATTGGATAACAATCCATAAATATTCATCCAAAAAAAATGCTGAAAAATCACTTAGAAAGCTTGACAAAGGGCATTCATTCGATACATTCAGGATAAAAAAACTTGGAAAAGTGATATAATGGTCAAAATAAGGCACGAAGGATGGGTATTTTATGTCGAGAAGCCGTCTCTGAGGATAAGAAAGGCAGACAAAAAGCACCCGAAGAGCTTTCTGGAAAAGCTTATCGATGTTGGAAAGAAAGCGTATGTATTCGAAGAGAAGGAGCATGAAAGATACGAGGAAGCTGTCAAAGCCATCGAAAAAAGGCAGAGGGAAGTCCTTGAAAGGAAGGTTGCAGAGAACATAAGGAAGATGAAAGAGAAGGAAAAACTCAAAAAAATATTATAAATGATAGTTCCCAAATAGTATCGGTGATTATAAATGGAAAGAGATATGGACAGGGTAATCGGATATAGGAACGGAAGGGAACGTGAGCTTTTAGCCCCAGAAGAGGTATTGACAGAGGAAGACATGGGAAAACCGCTATCCTTGTCAGACTGGGCTGAGAGCCTGAAAAAGAGGATGTATTCAAAGGCAAGAAAGGTGGTCTGATTGAGAAATCTTACGTCAAGGGAAATGGAACGGCTTGAAAAAAGGCATCAGAAGAACCTGAACGAAATTTCCAAGACGCTTTCAACGAAGACTGGAATACACCACAGCCACATAAGGGATAAACTGCATGAACTGGTAGAGAAGATACCAGCAGACAAAAGGATTCGGCTTAAAATGCACATGCTGAGGGTCGGAACTCCCATAGCTGGCGTTCTACTCGCCGAAGCCATGACAGGTGGAACTGCATCACAGGAAGTAGTGCTTCTGTCCGCAGTGGGTGGTGCTCTGGCTGGCTGGTTCGAGTCGAAAGGTGCAGAGAAAAGGCTGGCTGGACTTGAAAGGGAACACGCACAAAAGGTCTTGGGAAGGGTCAGAAAGGTCGTCTGAAACCTTAATAAATAAAAAGCAGATAGATATGTATGAAGAAAACATGGTTTCTTTTAACCGCAGTGCTGTTTTTGGCATTTTTTTCCTTCCTTCCGATTAATGCAAATGCAGGAATGTTCGACCAAGTTACAACGCTCAATCTAAATTATGCATCGATAAACACGCTCTCTGGGATATACGCAATCAGCAACATGATAACCCACGACAACATCGTGGAAACCGTATATTCGTCAGCGACTGGAATCAAAAATTATGTCCTTACGAATGAAAGCGGTGGATGGACAGCGAACACATATACGATTTCATCCGACATAATAACCAGCACAACAAACGGATACAGCATAATCCAGAACAGCACGGAAATGCACCTTTTCTATTGCAACGGAAGCGTGATAAAGCATTATTATACACAGAAATCGATACATTCTTGGAGTTTTGTTGAAAATGTCGGAAACCAATGTGCAATAGGGGAATCGTTCTTCATCTTTGACAAAAGCGACACATCAAAGATATACGGGGTTTACGCAAGCAATTACTTTACATTTCCGCTTATACTTAACTACACATACGCCGAGAAAAGCGGTGGAACATGGAATATAGCTAACTATGATTCAGATGTGGTAGTTCAATTGCAGGGAGACCAGCTTTCACTTACCCAGTCGAATGTGACCACAAACAGATTCGTTGCATATACAAAACATCTTGGTGCTGGCATAAACACATTTCATCTGAGGGAAATAACCACGATTGGCTCAACAACCGAAGGATATTCATTAAACTTATCTGAGAGACTACGATTTTCAATACTTCCAATCCAAAATATTGATGCAACATATTACGCAACCATGAACTGTTCATCGACATTCGGAATAGCTTGCAATAGTGTTTATGGGAGCAACTATAAACTGGCGTATATCTTTGACACAAACAATACGCTCGGCATAAACTGCACTACGATTTTAGGAAGTGGAATTTACTTCTGCGAAGAAGGCATTTTCAACAGCTCAATAACATTATCTGTCCAGTCTGCCGTTTACACGAAAACCCACGTTCCTATGAGACTTGACAATCTTGGAAACCTTCACATAATCTATTCCGCAAACAACAACAGGTTCGTTCACATTTTCCAGAACAATTCAAGGACAAGCTGGGTTTTCGACCCTATAACCAGCATGTCAGTAGAAAACGCATTCAGCGATTTCGTAATTTATTATCAGGGAATTGTCGCATACAAAAATGAAATAGGCTCTGGAAGTGTCATCTTCTACTATGAAGGCACGAGCCTTTCTTACATAGGGGCAGGAACACCATATCCTTCTCCACCCATACCCCCAGCACCTTCCGATAGCAGTCTTATGGGACTGGTTTGCGGTGCTGGCTCTTTTCTGACTGGAACGACATATGAAGGTGGATGCCTCGTATCCTCGCTTTTCATTCTTGCAGTAATCCTGAGCATAATCGGATGGATTTTCAAAGTTATGGAAAAGGAATATAAAATCAAAACACCAAATACGCATTTCATTAGCGGACTCATCATACTTGCTTCCATAATTACATTCGTTGCGATAGGAATGGCAGACCTGATAACTGGAATAATCAGCTTCTTTTTAATGCTCGGAATCCTGATAATATACGAGGAAGGTGGGAAAAAATGAATAAAATAATCCTCCCGATATTCGCATTCCTGTTTTTCATATCATTATCAGGTGTCAGGGCTGACCTTTACTGGGATTATGACCAATTTGCACCCATAGACGGATTCAGCGTCAGCAACGGAACTCTTCTGAATTTTTCGGCTACCCTTATTGCCAACGGAACAAGCGAAATAAATGGAACTCTGTGCATTACTGTTAATGTCGATACAAACTATGGGGCTTGTGGGTCAGTCGTGGAAGGAATTTTCATTGCTGGAATAGACGTATTTTACGTTCCCAACACAATAGGTTCATTCTTCTGGAGGGCGAATTATACGCATAATGACAGCACAGTATTTTATTCAAATACAAGAAATTATAACGTCATTCTTACAAGTTCCACGCTCATCCCGATTTACCCGATAAACAGCGAAAATGTTGTCGGAGACGGCACAAACTTCATGGTAAACTACACGGTTGACGTATATTTCCCAAGCGACATACATTCGGACAGATACGTTTACTTTTACGCATACAGCGATTATCAGGGAAGCCCATTGTTCTCTTCTGAAACGCTGATATGCGAATACAGGATGAGAGCGAATGATACGAATCCAATCCAAGCTGGAATACACAGGATAGGCTGTGAGAATTATATGTATGATAATACTGGAATCTATGAAGAACTGCCTTCATTCAACCCGAAATATTGGAGAGCGAAATTAAGGGTTCTCGCAGGGGAAGTAGATGGGGCTAACCTTCTTTCGGACACAGGCTTCCAGAAATACAATTACAGGATAAACACAAACCTTGCAAACGTCTTTCCGTTCAATAATGCAGTTTTATGCGATGGGACAATTTTCATATGGAATCTGACTATATGGAATATAGAGGACATCTGCTACCAGAAGAAATCATGGCATAATCTTTTCATACCATTCACTTCATATCTGAACGATAGCGGATGCGGTGGTGGAAACCTGACAATCAACATATACAATTCGAATAACGTTTCAGAAATAAGTTCATGCACACTTGGTCTGCTTCCGAACAACACGATAGATTATTTCGAGTGCGGTGCTTCCATACCGACAAGAGGCGTAAACACTACATATCTCGGAAGCTATGTTGCTAAAAACATGCTCTTCAACACGACATACAACTGCAACAACGGAAGCATATACCAGACTTCCAACAGCAACCTATGGTATATCATAAGCATAGCCGTAGCGAATGCAACGAACATCTCTTCGTATCCGACCTATCCATTACCAATAAATATGTCCGCTTTCATGCCTTCACTATCGACATACTGGACAAGTGCCTTCAACACAACCCAACAGGGTGGTCTCATGTTCATAGCAATATTTTTCATACTGGTCATGGCGATACTCGTTGTGATAAATGCCGATGTCCTTGCAGGTCTTGGCATTTTCATATACGGAATGATGGTATTCACAAGAATAGGATACATGCCGATAGTAATAATGTGGCTCTCGGCTCTAATATCAGGACTGTTATTCGTATATCTGATAAGGAAATTCCTGATGACGAGGTTTGGATAAAATGGTTCAGCTATCCGATACTGCAATCGAAATAATGTATTCGTATCTGTTACTTGTGAGTTTCTTCGGGGTTTTCGTGGCATTAACTGGTCAGTCCATATTCGGCTCTGCATTCCCTACAAGCCCTTTCACTACGACAACTTTTGCGTATGTTAACACCTGTGCGGAAGGGGATTGGGTATGCCAACTCGTAAACAATTTAAGTCAGGTAGTAGCTTTGCTGAACATTCCATTTCAGGTGCTTGGATACCTTTGGGCGATTTTCATATTCTTTATGACATCGCCAGTGTATTTCTGGTTAGGGGCAATATTCATCCCTGCTGGACTCATAGCCTTAATCCTGCTGTTGCCGATAATCACAAGGATAATCGAGCTGATAAACCAGATACTGAATGCAATAGCGAATGCAATACCATTTTGAGGATACTATATGATAGAAGAAATATTGTTTTCGGTTATCATATTTTCAGTAGTCCTACTCAGGGGACTTTTCCTTTGAAAAATGCAACAAGTTTTCAATGATGCTTGCATGACTTTTGTTCTCCAATATGCAACAAAAAATAATCCCAGTCAAGTGCCTGAAGTTATCATGTTTCATAAAATGCAACAATAACTGAGCTGGTTATAATATCCTTGTTGCATGAACAGAAAAGCTTTTAAGGAATCAATCCAAAATATAGCCAACATAGCGACAAAGGCACTGGGCAAACGGCAACTATAATACATGGGACTTGTATAGATAATTAGTGTGAGTCTGTTAAGAATTGCTATTGGATGTAAGTGTATTATATATGACTTTCGCTGTTTCCCATGCCTTTCATAACGATTTAGCAACTGATTTTGCTAAACTCTCCTCGTCAAAGAGATGTATTGTTTTCCAGCCGTTCCTGCTTGTGTCAATCCTGCTCACATGCCATTCAATCTCTCCAAAAAACGTTATTTCCTTCGTTTCAGCGTTAATCAGGATAAAAGACTTCTTTTTCTTGTGTTCCACACGAACTTCGATAGCATTTCTCTTTTTTTTATGATTCCATACATAGCTTATTCCCCTTTCGCTGAAAAGAGCCACATTCTTCTTTTTTCCTTTCATATTTGTTCAGCAATCCTTATCCTATTCCAAAATTCATCGTATTTTTTGTTTATATCCAACATAGTGAATTCGTTTTTGTCGTATTCGATTTTTTCTGTATGTTTTCCGATTTCTATTTTTACTAAAAATTTATCCCCCTTCTGTTTTATGATAATATTGCCCATAATATCCCTTATAGCATTTTAGCCAGTTCAATCGCTTCCAGTTCCTCTATTTTTTTGAAGGCTTCACTCCTTTTTTCGAATCCACCATGAAGTATACGCTCATTATAATCAGCCCAATTATAATGTTTTTTATCCCAAATGAACCATCCACCTGTGGTCTGACCCTTGTAAAGGAATCGTCTCGTTACAAATCTCTTTTTCGTCATAGTTTTTCAGCCACCACCCGTGATTCTAACTCATTTTCCAATTCTTGATATGCTTTCTGCTCTTCTGGCGTTGCTTCGGCTAATTCTTCACGAAGAAATACCGTCTTAAACTTTCTCACACCCAATAATTCATTTTTCAATAAAAGTTCGACCCAAAATCCATCGGTATTAATCAAAGGTCTCATTATGATGCCCATAGAGCCTACTAAAGAAGAGTCGGGCTTACCAATCATCCCCCAACCTGCAATTCTATCGGCATTCACTAATTTTATGACCTTTACTATTCCATTCATAACTTCTCCGCTATCCGTCTTGAAACGAATTCCTCTTCCCTTTTAAAGAAAAGTTCCCTTTCCTTCGGGTTTGCCAGAACTATATCATCAGAAGTCAGTATCGCATATGCATCCTTTTGTCCATAATGTTCTGACACCTTATCCTTATATGTGAAAATGAGATACACTACATATATTTTTCTATTAGGGTTATTTTCCATTCTAAATCTTACTTTAACCTTGATTCTATTGGATATTTTTTCACTGAATTTCCAATCAAAGTCCAACAATTTTTCTTTACCAACATCAATTTCATAAACTGTGTCTATTTTCCCCAATTCCCCCGTTGTTTTGACAGGTGGAAAAAAAACAACCCTATTGTCAATAAATTCTAATTGCTCAAAACTGACTTCCCAGTTTATCTTCACTATGCTACCTGCCCTTAACCTTTTTTCCCTCATTTCAATTTTTTTAAATATTTCGTTTAGCGTATATTTCATATTTTCTCAGCCACCATTTTAGCCGTGAACAATTCCTTCAACAGCATATATTTTCCTGACTCTTCCTTTGTCGCAGGTTCTATCTCTTCCCTCAAAGCCAAAGCCGTATATTCCGAAATATACCCAGCTTCGACATTCAGGTCGAAAAGAAAGTAAATGACATATATTTTTCGTTTTTCATTGAAATGCGGTGTCGGTTTCTTGATTTCGACAATCTCCCCGACATAATTTTTCAGATAACGTGGAATCTCTTCCTGATAATGAAATCTTTTTTGCCATGAAAATGCCAAAGGTCTGACCCTTTCTCTGGAAAACTTTTCATTTCTGATTTTGACTATATCGCCTTTTTTAAATATCATATCTTCTCAGCCACTTTGATAGCTTCCATAGTATTTTCAAGCTCTTCGAAAGCCAATCTCTCTTTCCTTCCAGCCCTTTCTATCGTATACTTCATTTTATCGAAAGAACCAACAATATCCGTATTACCATAGAAAACCTTCACAAAATATCTCCTGTTATTCATATCAGGGTCTTCCACAAGCCTTCCGATTCTTCCGAGTTCCTCCCCAAGAACATCCCTGATAATAATTACATCGCCTTCGAGGGCATATCCTTCCTTCTCCTTTCTTCTTCTGATTATTTTTCTGTCCTTTGTCATAAATAATGTCCTCTGACCATCAGCCATTTCCCTCAGAAGAATCACATACTTTTTCCTTTTGTTTCCCCTTATCATTCTGTCAAAATCCTTCATCTTCATTTTTAGCATGTGTTCCACTTTTAGATTTTAGATGCAGTGATTATCTGGGGCAAACGATATTTCACAAAACCAATCAGTTCCTTTGTGAAAATATTCTGGTCTTCTGGCTTCATTTTTCTTACATCTTTTATTAGCGATTTTATATTCGCTATACATTCTTTGCAAACTAAAAGATGTTTTTTGTTGTTCGAAATTGCAATTATTGCAAAATAGAGTGATGTTTCTTCTCCTATACGAATATATTTAGAACAATAATTGCAAACATCTTTCTCGCATATCTGGCAATTTTCGATAGCCTTCTTATCATCGCATATATCGCATATTATAAGCGTTTTTTCTGCCATAAAGCTACCTCATATTTTATCGGCTACAATCACAGCATTCATTCTTTCTTTTATGAAATCGATGAATTCCTGAAAGAACTGCTTCTGGCTTGCCTTTTGTCCTATTTTGTAAAAATTTCTGATTATTTCCATTATTTCACTTTTGCAGTTATCACATAAACAAGTCAGAGACTCATCTTTCTGTTCTTCTGTCCTAAAATTTTTTGGTGATGAAATCTTGACCCTAAAAAATTCATCATCACTGACCAATAATGCCTCTACGCAATTCTTGCAAAACATCCCTTTGCATACATAACACTGATATACAGCAATGATAGCGTTGCATTTATCGCAGATTTCAACTTCCTTTTTCATGTCTAACCTTCGCCTTATAAAATTTGTCAAGTTCCATTTTCGAAAATTTATCCATGTATATTTTTCTGCAATCTTCGCAGAGATGTATCCGTATTTTTCTGTCCATTATTTTTAGACTCAAATCCTTGCCACAGCCGAGACATCTGAATTTCAGTTCCCTTTTAAGTATGATTTCTTCGAGGACTTTGGCTTCTTCTTCTTTTTTCATAATGGTCTCCATACATCTCCACATTTGCCCATAGCAATCGGTTTTTATAATATCGCCAATATCAAACCAAGCATCATGCAAGCCATATCAACGCCCAATAGGAACTTGCATAGTTCTTTTCTATCTCTCTTTTTCATGGTTTCCATTCTCTCCTTTATTCTTTGTGTTTTTTCGTGCATCCCAAACTGCTTTATGTCCTGAAAATGCTTTAGTTTTTGAAACAGGAGTTTCGTGTATATGACACCAAGAATAATGGTTTATATTCGTGCTTCCGCAATCTGGACAGCATTTCTCAATCCTTTTTGGTATCATATCTTCTCAAAATTTCCCTATTTTTATCTTTAATGCGATTGAAATGGAAGTTGCTTTTGCCTTATTCAACGGTATTTCTGCCAATGACCATCCATTTTTGTCTAAAAAATTTATCAAAAATTCATTTTCTCCTTTTCCACCGCATGGCTTCCAGTCCAATATTTGCACATCTACCTTTCTTTTTACATTCATATTCTGCCTCCAATTTATATTTTACAGCTTCCCTTCTTTCCTGAGCCTGACCAATTTGTTGTCCACTGCATTGATTGTCCTGCCAATTGCCGTTGATATTTCTTGGTTTTTGATGTTCTTGTTGTAAAGTTCTACAAGCTGTTTCTCGTTCTCTGGTGTCCAAGATTTTTTGCCCCTTCTTCCATCAGTCATTGAAATTTTATGCTTTGTTGGCTTGTAGTCTATGATTTTGCTTATGCCCATCCAGTATATCTTGTTGTAGACCCTTCTGTATGGCAGTTTCATGGTGTTCCCTATCTTCGATATTATCGTGCTGTTCGACTGACCTTCTGCCTTCATGCTGTTATACATTCTCTTTATCTGCTCGGTCTCGACATCGGAGAACTTCGTGTTCTTTATCCTTCTCCTGATGCCTCGACTTCTTGGGGTCTCCTGCACAGGCACTGATTTTTTCAAAAGAAATTCCCGCAAAGTCTCCTTTTTCTCTTCCTTATGCATGTCGAAGAACTCCTTCACATGCGATATGCACGCTTCATATCCTATCCTTGCTTCCCTTCCTTCCCTGACGAAAATATCGTTGGGATAAGGATGCTTTTTCAGCAGGAAGTCAATCAAATCCTTTTCTATATTTTTTTCTTCCATTCTAAGCACCTCCGCTATATCCTTTCTGCAATCAAAGTCGGAATAATTTCATCAAGCATCTTATTCTGCTTTCTCATATCCGATATTTCTGCATCATAAACCGCTTTGCGTTCAGGCAAATGAAACCTTTTTTTAAGTTTCAGAAGCCTTTCGATTTCCTTCTCATTCAGCCTTTTCTGTTCAATAGACTTTCTGGTGTCGCAATCGGGAAGGTATAGAATCTTCCTGAATATCCCTATCGCTTCCTTAACACGACCCTTATGGTTTGAAGTCGTAGTCGAATGGCTTGACGTTGTGAAAATGAACACATTCCCATACCTTTTTGCAATAGGAAAATGACGACCATATGAATAAATTGTATTTTCATCTATGAACATATGACCACTGCTACCTTCTGTCGCACCACGAGCGAACATTTCAGCGACTTCTTTATTCCTTTCCGTCATTCAGATACACCTTTATTCGTTCTACTGCCCTGTCCTTTGCAAAGAACCTTTCCGTGCCTTTGAAAAGCTTCCCTTTAAGGCAATATATCTCCCATACGGTTTCCTTGCCTCCTGCACGGAAATAATCTTGAATGGAGATAAGGCTGATTATTCCCTTCTTTGAACTGAACGTATACTGATATTTACCGATTATGTTCATTTTCAATTTGTGTTTTTTGATTTCATTCCATATCGGATGAATTCTCTTTGTTTCTTTTATCATATTTTACCTCTCCAATTTTACAATCATAACCCTTTTTCTGAGCCATGTGATTGGCATGACTATGTGGCTTCCATTACCACTTTTTGTCGGTCTTCCTATTATGACATCGCATATCAGCATTTTCTTATCAGATTTTTCCTTTTTAGCCATTCACTTCACTCTCCTTTTCATTGAAAAAAACCCTCTGGACATCTGACACTGCCAGATAGCCATCGAATTCCGCTTGGTCTTCGTTGAATTTTTTAA
>Ga0214473_10008531_pt1 | contig 12102 bp, 8 predicted proteins | sample RVTome_7_FD_203509 | JGI IMG/M metagenome (GOLD analysis project Ga0214473, IMG submission 203509) | Soil microbial communities from uranium-contaminated site in the Upper Colorado River Basin, Wyoming, United States - RVT98D197 | ecosystem: Environmental > Terrestrial > Soil > Contaminated >...
CGCGACCTTCATGATCCTGGGCAATATTTGCACACGCGGCTGCCGCTTCTGTGACGTGATCAAAGGCAGACCTTTGGGTTACGATCTCGATGAACCACGGCGTCTGGCCGAAGGCGTGGCGCAGATGAGGTTGCAGCAGGTTGTCATTACCTCGGTCAACCGCGACGATTTGCCTGATGGTGGCTCATGGGTGTACGCCGAGACGATTCGTCTTCTTCGTGAGCGCGACCCGCATGTGAGGATCGAAGTCCTGATTCCCGATTTTGACGGCAACTTCGATGCGCTCGAAATTGTGCTGGATGCGCAGCCCGATGTTCTGAATCACAACACGGAGACTGTGCCGCGTCTTTATCCGAAAGTGCGTCCACGCGCCGAACTTGGCCGTTCGTTGGATATACTCCGTCGCTCAGCTTTGCGTCCCAATCCGCCGATTGTTAAGTCAGGGATCATGGTCGGGTTGGGTGAGACGACTGAAGAACTTCATGACGTCATGCGGCAGATTGTCGCGACCGGATGTCGGATTCTAACCATTGGCCAGTATCTCTCGCCGTCGGCTGAGCATTTGCCTGTCATACGCTATTATGAACCGTCTGAGTATGAAGATCTGAAGCGTTTCGGTGAGGAACAGATCGGCTTGGCTCATGTCGAGGCCGGACCCTTGGTGCGTTCCTCATACCACGCCTTCGATCAGGTGCAAAAGATGGAAGCTCGCATGGGAATCGCCGGATAATGCCAATCAAAGAGCTGCCCATCATAGTCCCCACGCCGCCGCGCGAAGCGCCGCGGCCCATGTGGGGCGTCATGAACCGCCATCGCACCCGCAAGGTGATGGTCGGCAGCGTCGCGGTGGGTGGTGACGCTCCCGTCGCTGTGCAGTCGATGTGCGACACCGACACGCGTGATGTGGCGACGACCGTAGCGCAGATTCTCGAAATGGAAGAGGCGGGATGCGAGATCGTGCGCGTCGCCGTCCCAGATGAAGAAGCCGGCGAGGCGATCGCCAAGATTCGGCCGCAGATTCACATACCACTTGTCGCCGACATCCACTTCGACTGGCGTTTGGCAATTCTTTCTGCCGAGAAGGGCGCCGATAAACTGCGCATCAATCCGGGCAACATCGGTGGCAGGAAGAAGATCGCCGAGGTCGTGCAATGCGCCAAAGACCACGGATTGCCGATCCGTGTTGGCGTCAACCAGGGATCCATTGAAAAGGATTTGCTCGACAAGTACGGTGGCAACAACCCGGAGTCGTTGGTTGACTCAGCATTGCGCAATATCGAGATATTGGCGGAACACGACTTTTTTGACATCATCCTCTCGCTGAAATCCTCGAATCCCGGCGAAGCGATCCATGCGTACCGCCTCGTTGCCCAACGATGCGACTACCCGTTGCATCTCGGCGTGACAGAGGCCGGACCGGTGAAGACCGGCTCGCTCAAGTCTGCCGTCGCGATGGGCACGCTTCTGGCCGAGGGCATCGGCGATACCATCCGTGTCTCTCTCACCGGGCCAAAGGCCGAGGAGATGGAGGCATGCTATGGGATTCTCCAAGCGCTCGGGTTGCGCCGTCGCGGCCCCGAGCTTGTCTCCTGTCCATCATGCGGCCGCATCGAGATCGATTTGATGTCGCTCGTTGAAGAGGTGCAGTCAACGCTCAAGAAGATTTCATCGCCCGTCAAAGTGGCTGTGATGGGCTGTGTCGTCAATGGCCCTGGCGAAGCACGCGATGCCGATTGGGGCATTTTTGGCGGCAAGGGAGTCTATCTCCTGACGCGCAAGGGTGAAATCGTCGAACGCTACACCGACCGCGAAGAAGCGAAGGCAGCGCTCACGCGGGCATTGCTCGAAGGTGAACGGGAACAGACAGTGGCCGTTCCCGTTGGGTAAAGAAGCACTTTCAGTGAGAGGGGCAGAGTGGATATTCTCGGAAAATCGCTGATCTGGCTGGCCACCGCCGGTGTCGTCGCGTCGTTGGTGATGTACCTCCGCGGTGAGCAGTGGGTCAAACAGGCGCGCTGGACATTTCGCGGCGTCACACTTCTGATCTCGTTGTCTTTGGGCCTCTTGCTGACGCTCATCCTGATGCACCGTTTCGATTTCGTCTACGTTCGTAACTATTCCTCGAGCGACCTGCCGCTCTATTACTTGATCGCGACTTTGTGGGGTGGCCAGGAAGGCACGCTGCTTCTCTGGATATTCTATGTCGGTCTGCTCGCCCTTGTGCTAATCCGCACGATCGGGCGCTTCGAGCGTTTCTCGATGGCGGTGATAAACCTCTTCATCTTCTCCGTGCTCCTGATTCTGCTCAAGCGCAGTCCGTTCGCGGCGACCGCCGAGGCCCCGATGGAGGGAGCGGGTCTCAATCCCCTCCTGCAGGATTTCTGGATGACGATCCACCCCCCGATAATGTTCCTCGGATTCGCGCTCTCTGTCTTCCCCTTTGCGATCGCTATTTCCGGATGGATGCGCCGGGAATACAAGGCGTGGGCCTCTCAGGCATGGGTGTGGCTCTTGGCCACGTGGTGCACGTTGGCGACTGCCCTCGTCATGGGCGGCTATTGGGCCTACAAAGTGTTGGGCTGGGGCGGTTACTGGGCATGGGACCCGGTGGAGAATTCGTCGCTGATCCCGTGGATCTTCGCCACCGGCGGCATCCACTCCCTCGTGATGTTCAAAAAGAAAAACGCATTGGGTCGCTCAGCGTATCTCTTTTCGATTCTACCTTTTATCGCAGTTCTCTTTGGCTCATTCCTGACGCGTTCCGGCGTGCTCGGCGATTTCTCCGTTCACTCGTTTCTCGATCTCGGCATCAATTCGTACTTGGTTGCGTCGCTGAGTGTATTCTCGGCGATCGGGTTCGGAGTTCTGCTCTGGAAATTCAACAGAGTCCGTGCGACCATCGCGTACGGGTCCATGGGCACCGTGGACTTTCTCGTTTCGGTTGGCGTGTTGTCTTTCTTGGTCGCGGGCGCCTTGGTCCTCATCGGCATGTCGACTCCGTTGTGGACACGGCTTGGCGGGCCGCCCTCGAACGTGACTCTGCGGTATTACTTCCTCGCCACCACGCCCATTGCCCTGATCCTGTTGTTTTCCCTGTCAATCTTCCCATTCATGCGTTGGATCAAGCCATCCAAGCCCTTCATCTCTCACGATGCGGCGATTCCATTCACCGTCGCCATGATGGTGGGTGCGGCGGCGATTATCTCCGGCATACACGAGCCCCTCTATATCATTCTGCTCGTACTCGGGGCATTCGCGATCTCTTCCAACGGCTGGCTCGTCTATGAGGGTATTCGCAAGAACCGCCGTCTGCCGGGCGCCTACATCGCCCACGTCGGGCTGGCGATGTTGATCGTCGGCGCGGCAGTCTCCAGCGCCTACGAACGCAGAGAACAGGTGCCGCTGCCGCTCGGAGAGACAGTCGAGCGATTCGGCTGGAAGATGACGTACGAGGGCAAGGATCATTCGCAGAATGAGACGCCGTTCCATGTCTTGGTCGAACGCGAGGGTTCGTCGACTGTATACCGCATGTCACCGCGCCAGTTTGAACTCCCCTATGGCAAGGGCGTCATGCGCAAGCCGGCCGTGAAAAAGTTCTGGAACAAAGATCTCTACATCTCCCCGGTCGATGAAGTCGGCGGATCGCCCGGCGAGGCGCTCGTCTTCACCAGGGGCGAGACCCAAGTGTTGGCCGGCCATGAGGTGACGTTTCTCGGCTTTCAGATGGGCGGCCACGGCGAGGGTGTCGCCGGCGAAGTCGGCTGTGCCTTCCAGATCGCCGGGGACATGATGATCGATACTGTCACCCCGACAGTCGAGAGCACGCCACAAGGGATGAGCGATGTTCCGGCATCCTCCGCCGACGGCCGATTCACGTTCGCGGTTGGTCGTATCGATGCGAACACCGGGGCCGTAGAACTCCAAGTCACCGACCGCGACAATCCTCAGCCGGCCAAGAGTGTATTCTGGATCGAAATCTCAGAGAAACCTTTGATCAATCTCTTCTGGTTTGGCACTACGCTCATGGTGTTTGGCGGCCTGTTGGCTCTGCGCAAGCGGGCGGGGCAGATGGACGACGCACCCAGTGAGCGCCCCACTTCGAGCGAACCGTCGCCTGAGGTCGCCAGCCTCGAGACGCCCCGTCGTACCGAAGGAGTCGGGACAACCTGACTCAGTAGAATACTCTGTATGAAAGCCGGCTTCGGCGGGCTTTTTTCTTTCAGGGTCTCCTCCGGAAGAGTAACTTACCTTTGACTCTGTATTCTCTTTGAAACAATATGATTGGCCAGACCATTGCGCACTACAAGATCACTGCCAAGCTCGGTGAAGGCGGCATGGGCGAGGTGTTTCTCGCCACCGACACCAAACTTGACCGGCAAGTCGCGTTGAAGTTCCTGCCCGCGTCGCTGCAGTCAGACCCGGAGGCGCGCGAACGACTGTTGCGGGAAGCACGCGCTGTCTCGAAGCTCAATCACAAGAACATCCTCACGATCTACGCTGTCGAATCTGCCGATGGACGCGACTTCATCGTGATGGAGTATGTCGACGGCAAGTCACTTAAGGACCTGATCGACGCGCGCGAGCAGATCCCGCTTGATCAGATTCTCCGAATCGGCTTGCAGGTCTGCGATGGCCTGTCCGCGGCGCATGAGCATGGCATCGTCCACCGCGATATCAAGCCCGCCAACATCCTCCTGACTTCCAAGGGCCAGGTCAAAATCACCGATTTTGGCTTGGCGACGTGGCGTGGCGCAATTCAACTGACTAAGGAAGGCACAACGGTTGGAACTGCGGCCTATATGTCACCTGAGCAGATTCAGGGCAAGAAAGTCGATCCGCGCTCGGACCTGTTCTCTCTCGGCGTCATGCTCTACGAGCTGATCGCCAATCGCCGTCCGTTCTCTGGCGAGCACGATGCGGCGATCTCCTATGCAATCATGAACGATGTGCCCGAGCCGTTGGCGCGATTCAAGTCAGGCGTGAATCCGGCTCTGGAGCAGGTTGTCGGTCGGGCGCTGGAGAAGGATCCGTCGACCAGATATCAGACCGCAACGGACATGCTCGCTGAGTTGAAACGGATTCGCCGCGAGACTGAGGGATCTCAGCCCTCGATGCTGTCGCGGACAATGGCCACGCAACCGAAGCGCGGCTATTTCAAGTACGTGATCGCAACATCGGCACTGACTGCGATCGTACTCATACTGCTTATTCTGAAACCCTTCAAGTTCGACGTTGATACCGAGCAGCAGGCCACAGCATTCGAAAACTCGCTCGCGATCATGTACTTCGACAACGTCGCCGATCCGGCGGACACCGAGAAGCATTCGCAGATGATTACCAGTCTGCTGATCACCGATCTGTCCGAGTCCCAGTACCTGCAGGTTGTCAGCCGCCAGCGTTTGTACGATCTCCTCAAGTCACTCGGCAAAGAATCGCAGACATCCATCGACCGGAACACCGCGACCGAGGTCGCCAAGAAGGCCGGTGTGAAGTGGATGCTGACTGGCGAGATTCTGCAAGCAACGCCAAAATTCGTGATTACGTCACAGGTGTCGGATGCTCAAACCGGAAAAGTCAAATCCACGCAACGGGTCACGGGTGAAGTTGGCGCGGATATTTTCGCCGTCGTCGACAGTTTGAGCGCCGCCGTCCGCGCTGATCTGGCGACGACATCCGAGGCAAAGGCAGAACTTGATCGGCCGGTAGCCACGGTGACCTCGAGTTCAGAAGAGGCGTATAAAGAATTTCTGGCCGGGTTCGATGCGTTCGAGAGATTCTACCATGTGGAAGCTCGTGAACACTTTCTCAAGGCGATCGCCATCGATTCAACTTTGGCGATGGCGTACTTCTATCTGTCGAGCTCGGCAGCGGGGGACCGGCAGCTGGAATGGCTCGAGAAAGCACTGCGCCACTCCGCTAACGCATCGTGGGATGAGAAGCACCTCATCCGGTCTTCGGTGGCAAGGCATCGCGGGGAGTATTCTACAGCTATCAAAGAACTGGACGAGGTGCTTGAACGGGATAAGAACTACAAGTTGGCATACTTGCTCCGCGGCTTGATTCATCGCGAGATGAGAAGCCACGATCTGGCGATTCAGGACTTCCTGAGCGTCGTTGCGTTAGATCCGACACATAAGAACGCGTACAACATGCTGGCCTATTCCTACGACAACATCGACAATCTCGAGAAATCTATCTGGGCCATCGACAAGTACATAGAAATAGCCCCCGACGAAGCCAATCCATACGACACCCGAGGCGACCTCTATGCGCGAAACGGCCAGGTCGATCTGGCGATATCCTCTTATCGCAAGGCGCTGTCAATCAAGCCGGACTTCATGACCAGCCCAAAGCTCGCGGCGCTGTACCTGCAATTGGGTCGGTTCGATGAGGCGGACAGTCTCATCCGCGCTAATCTTACGCACAAAGACCAGGCGTTCCGATCATACGCACGACTCGGACTGGCGCTGAGGCCGATGACAGAAGGGGACTTCGAAGCCGCTCTGAAGATCATGCAGGATGGGATTGCCGCTGATGAATTGGAGAAATACGACGGCGAAGCCTTCAGAGACAAGCTGGGCGCGCAGGCGATGGTGCTTCTAACGACCGACAAATTCGACGAAGCAATCGCATGTGTCAAACGTGCCTCCGCGATTGAGCATCGTGTGGACACGACCGAAGACGTGTACTGGCGAGATTTCCTTGTATCGCTCTACGCGGAATCTGGTGACTTCGCACGCGCCGAGAGCGTGCTTACAGAAATTCGGCGCGATATCCAAAAATCGACAAGTGTCAACTCGCGCGGATGGCTGGCTGTTGCTGAAGCAGACCTTGCGTTCTTCAAGGGTGATCCTGCAACAGCAATAAACGGTTACCTGATCGCCGACTCACTCCTGGACGTTCACTTCACAAACCTCGCGCTCGGACGAGCTTACATCGAAAGCGGACAACTTGATAGAGCCGTCTCGCGACTTGAGAAAGCCACGACAGATTATAGCGAGTCGAGAATCTTCGATCCCGTAGCAAGTGTACTGATTCACTACTACCTCGGTATTGCCTACGAAAATTCCGGTTGGAATGACCGTGCGGCAGAGCAGTACGAGAAGTTTCTGGGACTATGGCACAAGGCAGATCCCAATCTGAAAGAAATCGCCGATGCCCGAAATCGCCTGATGAGACTCCGATCGTAGGGTGGGCTCGGCCCACCAATCCTTCGCTGACACAAAAGACGGTGGGCCGAGCCCACCCTACATGCACTAAAAAAAGAAACGGCGGAGATGAATCCCCGCCGCCTCCAAGAGAGCCCCCTCTCGATATTCGCTATTCGTCGGCTGCAACGAACCGCTTGAAGTACGCCGCTGCCTTGGCGCCCTCGCGGTCCCGCAGACCCGCACAATCATTCACCTGATCGGAAACTTTGGCAAGTCTTTCTTCTGTCCCCGGAACCCGGCGGGCCGGATCGGTGAAATACTCTTGGGGCAGCGCCTGCCGGGAAGTCGGGTGGAATCTCCGAACCGCCGGCCTCCGGGCTGCACTGCGGCCATGCGGTCACTGATTTCCACGAAGCGCAGCGCGCGCACGGTCAGGACAATTCGTGATAATCCCGTCTACCCCCAACGCAGCCAGAAGTGTTATACGCACGGGATCGTCAACGGTCCACACCGCAACACGGACTCCGGCGTTCTGGATCTCGGAAATCAGAGAAGGGTGAATCCATCGCTCAGCGAGGTGCAAAGACGTGATGCGATGCCGCCTCGACCAGCGGAGAATCGATCCGATCAGAAACCGCCGCGCGATCGCGAATTTTGGGTCGCCCACAATCAACCCTCGCTGCCACTGTGGGCGGAAGTGCTCGATCTGCTTCAGCACCGACCGATGGAAGGATGAATACACAGGCGGACGCGTCGGCTGAGCGCGTTCGACAGTCTCAATCAGTTCCGGCATTCCATCGGTATCTTTGATGTCGAAGATGGCTGGCGTCCCCGCCTGATTGCTCCATTCGAGAAACTCCGCCAGCGTCGGAATCGGATCACGATGCGGTCCGACGTGTGCCTCACGGATCTCATCCAAGGTCATGATGGAAATCAGTCGCGCTCCGCCCTCGGTCACGACCTCCGCATCGTGGTGCACCACCCACTGACGGTCGCGGGTCAATCGCACATCGAATTCGATCCCGTCGGCGCCATCCTCGACCGCCTGTTGAAATGCCGGCATGGTGTTCTCGTGGTATCGAGAGGAATTCCCACGATGGGCGATGATGCGCGTCTGAATCATCCCGCGATCTTTCTCAGTCGATAATTCATCTTGTCCACACACGCGATCTCAATTGTGTCGCTGGGTTTTGGTTGCGTAGCGGCCATCCATTTTCGCGTTCCCTGGGTCTGGTTGCGCAGATAGAATCCCCCGCGCACGATGTCGGTCTGAAACGAGAATCCCGCGTCGGTCTCAAAGGTCAATTGAAGATCGGCCGGAGCCGGAACATGCGAAGCCGGCGCCGGTTCAGTGATCGAGTCAGGCGGGAACAACGCGAGAAAATCGAAGACATTGAAGCGACGCTCCCAGAACCAGACATCCTCCTGCGTCTCAAGCAGGATGCGCACCGTGTCTTTCTGGACAACCGTCTTCGCCATCGTCAGTCCACACCGATGCCCTGCTTGTCGAGGAAGGGGCGGATATCCCGCCGAAACGCCGCCGGGTCAATCCACCGCCGCGCCGAATGCTCGATCCAGCCGTACTCGTCTTCGGACGACGTGCGCGACCAGCCGGGGACACGTTTGGAAAAGTCAATCTGCCGCCCTGTGTAAATCCCGGTCTCCCGCATTGCGCGATTATACTCCTGATGATGCTTCTTCCAACTCGAATCGTCGTACGTCTCTTTGTGCACGACCGCTCCCAGGGGCAGACGGGGTCTAAGCTTCGGCAGATGCGAGATGTCGGGATGCCCGAGGGTCATGCCGAAGACAACGAAGACCAATGGCGGCAAACCCAGTGTCTCGGCGATCTCAAAAGGATGATTGCGTGCCGCCCCGATGTAGCATCCTCCGAGCCCGACCCCCTCAACGGCGCCCAGAAGTGTCTGTGCGAAGATCGTCGAATCGATCACAGAGAGGAGCAAGAGTTCAATGAACTTTGCGTCGAAATCATATCCGGCCTGTTCACACATCGCCTTGGCGCGATTCAAGTCGGCGCAATGCGCGAGGAAGACTGGGCAATCGATGATCTGTTGCTGATTTCCGCATAGTGCCGCGATCCTCCTTTTCTTCTCCGGATCACGTACGACGATCACCGAGTAGCACTGCAAGTTCGAGGATGTCGATGACCGTTGGGCTGTCTCGATGAGTGGATGGAGCGTTTCATCGGGCAGCGGCTCGGAAGTGAATCGACGGATGGAACGGTGCGAGCGGAGCGATCGCACAACGGGATTGCTCTCGATATCAATTGTCATGGTGACTCAGAGGGGAAGGAGGCGCTTCATCACGGCAATCTGCCCTTTGTGATGCGCCTCATGGTCAACGACGTGGTATAAGATCCACTCGATGGAAAACTGCGCTGTGCTCGATGGGTCGCCGGGATCAAGCGGTGTGATCAGGCGATCGAGATCCTCATCCTCAAGCGTCTTCAAGTCGGCCTTGGTCTGCTCGCGAATCGCCTCAAGCGTCCTGAGGTAGTATTCCAACGGCTGGCCTTTGATCTGCGGTATGCCGAAACGAATCGGGAAGGCGATCTTCCATTCATCGTCCATCGGCCTGCGCAGAATGTCTTCGCCGATCCACGAGCATTCGACCGCGGCGATGTGCAGAAGCAGGGTCCCAATCGATTCGACACGGTCATTCGGATGCCACGACAACTGCTCCGGCGTCAGCCCCTCGACGTACTTCTTCAACTGCCGACGGACATCCTCCATCTGCGTCAGATAACGTCCGATCCGTGGCGGATACCCCGCGAATGGAGGCATGGTCCGGTTGTTACTCATCGTGACCAATTCGATCGTAGGGTGGGCTGAGCCCACTCTACTCACCCCAATCAACTTGCACGACGTTTCCAAGGTGAGGCAACTTGCCGAGATCGTTGATTACGGTTTGCGGCACCGGATCATCCACCGCGACGATCCCAAGCGCCGCGCCCCCGCGCTGTTTTCGCCCGAGATTCCACGACGCGATGTTGACCTTGGCCTCTCCCAACAGCGCGCCGACCGCGCCAATCACACCCGGACGGTCCTTGTTCGTAAAAATGAGAACCCGTCCAACCGGCGGAATGTCGAGTGGAAACTCGTCGATCCGGCGCAGCCGCAACGTCGCGCCGTTTTCAACCACGCCTACCACGCGATGTGTCTGACGCCCGATCCGGGCCTCGACGGCGATTGCGTTTGTATGGCTTTCACTTGCAGACTGATCAATGACAGCGACTTTCACATGCCGTTCCGCCGCAATCGTCATCGCATTGACCATCGTGATCGGTGAATCGGTCTGCGGTGACAGGAAGCCCTTCAGAGCGGCGGCGGTGATCAGCTTGGACTCGGGATGAGTCTGCGCTCCCAGCTCCAGCGTCACAGCATCGCAAGCCCCGGTTTCCATTGCGCGCAGAAGCAGCCCGATCCGTTCGGCCAGTTTGAGATAGGGGAGAAGACGCGGCAGATCAGAGGGATCGGCGATCGGCAGGTTGACAGCGTTGACATAGACTCCCTCGACCAGCGCCCGGCGCACCGCCTGCGCAATCTCGATGGCGACCTTGGTCTGGCTCTCCGCAGTCGATGCGCCCAGATGCGGCGTCACCACGACATTGTCGAGCGTTCCAAACCAGTGATTGTCCGGTGGTTCCTTCTCAAAGACATCCAGCGCGCACCCGCCGATCTGACCATTGACCAGCGCCTTCGCCAATGCTCTCTCGTCGATGATCCCACCGCGCGCCGCATTGACGACCAACGCGGTCTTCTTCATCCGTTTGATCATCGCCGCATCGATCAAGTTTCGTGTCTTGTCATTGAGCGGAAGATGCAAGCTGATGACATCGGCAGTCTTCATGACGAGGGCGAGATCCATCAACGACACGTTCGAGGCCTTCGCCGCGGCTTCGGTGACGAATGGATCATAGGCAATGACCTTCATGCCGAACGATGCTGCCCGTAATGCTACTTCGCGGCCGATTCGTCCAAAACCGACTAACCCGAGTGTCTTGCCAAAAAGCTCATGCCCGCCGAATCGTCCCTTCTCCCACTTGCCGGCCTTCACCGAATTGTCGGCGGCGACAATCTTGCGCGACAAGGCCAGCATCATCGCCATCGTCAATTCGGCGACAGCGATTGAATTGGCCGCGGGCGTGTTCAGCACCACAATCCCCCGTGCCGTGCAGGCATCGAGATCGACATTCTCCACGCCGACACCCGCCCGCGCCACCAATCGCAGCTTCGGCGCCGCTTCAATAGTCTTCGCGTCGATCTTGTGTTCGCTACGGATAATAACCGCGTCGGCGGCCTTCAGCGCTTTGAGCAGGTCGGGGCCTTTCAGTCCGGGCCGAAGGTCGATCTCGATTGTGGGTTCATCCTGGAGAATCGCCACACCTTCAGACGAAAGTGCCGTGGGGATGAGGACACGCCATTTCCCGGCACGAGTTGTTTTAGCGCGAGGCGGCAAAGCGATCAATCTCCGATAGACAAGTATTCAATTGCTCCAAGGTCGTCTCGCCGACGTGGCCGATACGAAATGTCGTCTCTTTCAACTTACCGTACCCAGATGAGATCACCATGTTGAAGTTCTCGGCCAGATGCTTGTTCAAAGCCGACACATCAATTTTGCGCGTGTTGACCACAGCCGTTGTCGCGTCCGAACGGTACCCCGGCTCCGCGAAACACGCCCAGCCCGCCGCCGCCCATTCTTGTGTGCGCGTCGAAAGTTGGCGGTGGCGCTTCCAACGGTTCTCCAATCCCTCGGACTCAATGCGGTCGAGTTGCACATTCAGCCCGTACATGTGTGGGATCGATGGTGTGGTCGGTGTCTGCGATTTCTGCGCATACTCTTCGAACACCAGAAAATCGAAATAGTATCCGCGATCGGTGACTGTCTTGGCGCGTTCCATCGCCTTGTTCGACACTGAGAATACCGCGAA
>Ga0214473_10008532_pt1 | contig 12102 bp, 13 predicted proteins | sample RVTome_7_FD_203509 | JGI IMG/M metagenome (GOLD analysis project Ga0214473, IMG submission 203509) | Soil microbial communities from uranium-contaminated site in the Upper Colorado River Basin, Wyoming, United States - RVT98D197 | ecosystem: Environmental > Terrestrial > Soil > Contaminated >...
GCTGGGCGATTGCATGTGAATGTGAGAAGTGCCGAATTGACACCGACCAAGACTCCTATAATCCTGTTGGAATTGACTGCCAGAGGAATAGGACCCGATAAGACGGGTGAAGGAATGTGGAAATGGTTTGATCTTGCACATGAATGGATAGTTTACGGCTTTGCGGACTTAACCAGTGAGGAGGTACAGAGAAAAATATGGAAGAGGAAAGATTAGATGATTACGGTACCGAGGGGTTTACCGATATTTCCTCCATGGGAGTAGCGGCAAGAGGCCACACTTGCCAAGCAATTGCTGTGTATCCTTTCTCGCCAGAAGGCAGTCAAGATATTGCCATTAGAGCACCAATGCGAAGATTGTTTTGGGTTGCTGGATCTGTAGGTTGGGCGGGCGGCAAATTCCCTTGTGTTATCGGCACCCCTGAAGAGTATCTTCTTTCTGCAAACGTTGCTGTAGCCACTGCTTCGTTGCTTTGGACGGATCTTTTCGAAGAGTCTGAACCAAGACCTGATGTGTGGCGTGGAATCTTTAGCCCTGTTTATGATCAAAAAGTCTTATTTTCTCAAGAGGTAATCATGAGAACTGCTGACCTGCCTCGCTGGCAACCGCATGTGACAATTGATAGGCGTACTCTTGAGGGACAATCCGAGAATGACTAGCGGCTGGTATAAGATCGTAGATCCGGATGTCCCGATAACCCAAGGGGACATAATTCTTGACTGTCCATTAGTCACCTGGCGTGGAGATCAATTACCTGACCTCGAAAGAAAAAATGAATCAGAAGTCCTGAAGGTCGCAATGGTTGCGACTATTGCCGATGTCATAGTGTTAACCCAGGCTTGCGACCTTCAGTATGGCAAGGTTGCCAACGTCATTTTATGCCCCCATCTAAGTCTGGAAGATTACCGAACCGCGTGGGAAAAGGAAATGAGAAGGAATGAACAGAATCCGACCCCAAAGGCATGGAAATCTCATTGTAATGACATTTGTGATGGGTTAGTGTGGAATCTCGCCATGATCAATAGTTCCCAAATGGATTCCTCCAAGATAGACATACGAGTTGTTGACTTCCATGATGTGTTCAGTGTGCCTCGAACCTTTCTTGGAGCCCTTCTGCAAAAACGCAATTCGCCGAGATTTTCTCTGTTGCCCCCTTATAGAGAACATTTGTCGCAGGCTTTTGCGCGGTTCTTCATGCGTGTTGGTCTTCCAATAGAAATTAATCAGACTTGGTAATCGTCGTGATCGACTCCTCGGGCTGTTTGAATGGCCTTCAAGAAATTCTGGCGTTATAGGCATATTTCGTTCGCATCCACCAGAAAACTGAGTGGTCAGCCAAGAAAAGAAAAAGGACGGAGGTTTCTCATATTTTTGGGCGACCACTGGCTGCGAAGTAAATTATTCAGCGTCGCTCAACGTCTCTCAGGGAGGGCGGCCGGAATGCTTTTCCGGAATGATCGGCCAGCATGGAATACACGCTACTTGATGAAAGTTTCAAAACATACACCGACTGGCGCCGACAAAACACCGGGAGGCACTAAGAAAACTCCGAGATTACCTTGGCGTATAGCCCGCTTTTGTCCGCTTTTTCTCCTTGAGGGAGAGCTGCTTCTTTCTTAATTCGAGTCTTTCCCTTTGGAGTTGAACTCTGACCTTAAGCCGATTCTCTTTTTGTCTCCCCTTTTCTTCCATCAGTTTCTTCCAGGATTCATAACGATCTCTCTTGAATTTGTGCCATTCTTCGCGCAACTTAAGTCTTTCTCTCTTAAGCTCGATCTCTTTGCTTTTTAGCTGCCGATTCTCGTTTCTTTGACTAAAGTACTCTCCCATCAGGAAGTATACTATTTTCTTGTAAAGGCCATCGTCATTCCCGGCGTCTTCTTCGGTATTCTCACCCGAGGGACTCTTCAGTATTGATTCAAGGGTGAATCGTTCATCCCCATTCTTTCCGATAGGTTTGTACAAGCTCACCTCTCTGCACTTTTTGTTCCAATACTGCTTTATGGCTTTGTTCTTAACCTTCTTGATAACGGGAGGGATCTCTTCTAATGTTTGTGGATCAGCTTCAAGTATATCTACCCAGGCTTGTTGAAAACTATCCATATCGCTCCCCAAAAGAGAGCGCAGATGATTATTCACTTCGGTTTCATTCAATTTCATGCCGATTTCCTTTCCGAATCAACCCAATAGGCATATAAAAAATAGTAACCGAGGGGTTCGAAACTATTCGTGACCCCTTGTTATGCAACCCTGAAGGGAAAACTCCGGTCCTATAGATTAGATGGATTGAGCTTTCAGAATATGTTATGAAGAATCATGCGGAAGGATAGTCTCATCAATACAAACCCTTACCTTAGAGATTCAAGACAGCGGAAAACTTTACTTGCCAGGACAATCATCTCTTCAACAGCCATTGAAGGGGTCAATCTCGATTTTGCGGAAGTAGAAGAATCTCTGTCGATCTCTGGCAAACATGTCAGGCTTTACGCTTCCTCAAGGTCTTCAAAATCACGTCGTTGAAGATCGCTTCCATCGCTCTATAATCTCTGTCCAGCCCCATCCTCACGGCTGTGAAATACTCCTTTCTTTTCCGTCCCTTCAGGCCGCTGAAATCCAGGGGCGGCAGTCCTCCCTGCAAAGCCATCAAGGTAGCCAATAACCTCGCCACTCTTCCGTTTCCATCCCTAAACGGGTGTATCAACACCAGTTCGGTGTGAACCACGGCCAGGGATTTCGCTATTTTTTCAATTTGATCGAAACGGCAGGGTGTGAATTCACGAAGAGGACCTTTTTCAAGCTCTTCCATCAAACGTGGAATCTGATTTGCGGCTGCGAACACGAAATCTTCCTTGGCCAGGTTGACCTGCCGGTACTTTCCGGCCCATGGATAGATAGTCCCTAACCAAACCTTATGAATTCGGCATATATCTCCGGCAGTAAATCGATGATTCTTTCCGTAAATTTCTATTAATTCATGTAGGGCACGTAGCTGCTCTCGTGCCTCTACACGATCCATCTCACGTTTCCGTTTAATGCCGAGCAGATTCTTCAGCACTCGCCGCCTGGAGCTGGGTTCAAACTGAGCCTCCACTAACTCAGATACATCATAACGTCCAGACTTTCTTCTTGGGGGCGTTGTCATTTCTTCCTTGCCGCTAATTCGTTCAAAGCAGTCGGTCTATTTTCGAAGTTCGTTCAGAGATACCCAATCCCCGGGTGCCCTTTCGTACTTCCAAAAGGTCCACCCATTACAGGTAGCTCTCTTGCACGCCGCTGCGGCAGCCAAAGACGGAGATCTGTATACGGTTCCTTTGAAACGGATTAATCCATCCCGCCTCACACGGGCCACAAGAGTCTTTCTCTTAAACATGGCCCGAAGATTCATTGGAGCCGTAATGTAGGACGCGAGTACAGATCCCCTCGATTCCAAAACAACTTCTCCACCTTCCCCCTTGGCGTCCCCTTTACCAAGCAGGGACCGAAGCTCGTCTCTCTGATTTCGCCTTACGTCCCTGGCAAACTGTTTTCGGATGTCCTCACACTTTGCGAATTTCCCCTTCACCTTATTCCCGGCTGGTTTGACAATCCGAAGGATAAGAGCCTCAAGCTCTTTCAGGTGAGTGTCACCGATGGTCAGGTAGACACTGAATCGGTCCCATGAATCTTGATGTCGGTCTCTAAGATGGTGTCGCAGGCGGGATCGAAGGTTACTGGCAAGGCCAACATAGTGAAGTTTACCACGTCGATAAAGGGCATAGACTCCATGTCTCCGTCGAACATACTGTCGGATGATATCTTGATATTTCCCCAAAGCCTCCCGTGAAATGTTTTCAAGCTGCTGACATACTAATGGCGTTCGTTTGGGCATCTCCTAATCTCCTTACCCAATGCGAATCATCGGTGAACTTCGTCAAAGGGATGGGAATAGACTTGTTCATGGCATACTTATAGATTCGCTGAGATAGCGCTTAATGCGTTCGCGGTTTGTGCCAAGGCTGGAAAACTGTTTTTCACAAACATCCGTGAAGCGGGCAAGGACTTTGCGGTTAATCTCCTCCTGGTCTTCAAAAATAGCAAGGGAGCGGAAGGAGAGGCCCCATCTCTCATGTTGAAGCAAGGTAATCATTGCATCGCGTGTTTTGTCGTCGTTGGGCACCGCAAAAACATATTGAGGTTTCGGCATGCTATTGATCCGACAATCAATTAGATACTTGCCTTCCGGATCATGCTTATGGTCATGCCAATCAAATTCTCTTCGATTTGCAGGGACTGCTTCTTCCATAAAAGCTCTGAAGTCTTCCATAAACGTTGAACGAATCCGTTCTCGTGAGAGATAGGTGACATCCGTAATCCTCAAAAGTGCTTGAATAAAACTGTATAACGCATCGCCATAAAGATCGTTGTTAACAGGGACAATAAGTTCTCCCCCCCGGTCCTGAACGCTAAAAACTGAAAGCGCATTAGTGATGATTTTCTGTCGTGTGCCCCGCTGCAAATCCTTCTCCTCAATATCGTAGGTCAGATGCATATAAGTGTGCCCTTCGTCAGAAAGTACCCAGGTTCCATTTTCTCTTTTCAAAATAATAGAAAGATGATCCCCGTCCTCGAACATGAAGGGTGTGAAAACTCGGTAGCGATTTACTCCCTCGGATTCAAGCCTAAGCTTTTCGCACACTTTGTCTTTAAAATTGCGTTCGATGTTTTCTATGTTCATCTCTCAGATCTCCTCAAAAAGTCGGCCCCGACATTAAGCTGTTTCCCTCGCCGATAAAGGGCATAGACTCCGTGCCTCCGCCGAACATACTGCCGGATGATATCTTGATATTTCCCCAAAGCCTCCCGTGAAATGTTCTCAAGTTGTTGACAAACCAGAGGTATGCGTTTAACCATCTCATGCTCCCGCTACGCTATTAGAGGCTCACCTTGTACGGGGTTTACATTCCTCTCCACGCCGATACACCTGACAACGATCCCAATCTTTTGAATTCCTCGATTTCTTTCAAAACCATTCTCGATGTCAACAATAGCCCCTTGAGCCTTTTTGTCATACCCATTCTATCCGATTCTCTCATTAATCCAAAACGTTGGTATGGCCGGAGTGCGCTTAAACCACACAAATCGCAGGTTAGCTTATCAAATTTCGTACCTTCCTGTAGAGCTTTCGATCTAGCTTATCTTCGTAGCCCTTAATAAATTCTCTCAATAAATCTTGCGCCCTGAAACATCGATGAATTTGACCGTTACGAATCGTATGGTTCACAATCTCTTCGACTTGGTTTAGACCGAATCCTTTCAAGGAAAGGAGACGCTCCGTATTGTTCCTTGCGTCTTCAAAACTCTCGCTTGAAGCGAATTTCATAATCGCCACATCCCTCAGCAGAGCACCGACTCGTGTTTTCCCAGAAATGACCCTCATTACACCGGTTAGTGAACTGGGAACATCATTCTTCTTTAAGGTACGTGCTTGGTAGCGGGAAATGAAGCCGTGTGGGTCGACATCTATTTTCAAAGGCATGATCAGTTTCTTAAGGATTAAAGCACATCCGGTTTCTTGATCTGTCCACTTGGATTCATTAAATTGTTTTGTCAGAATTGGCATGAATATATCGCAGTTGTTAAGTTCTTCAAGGATTCTGTCTGCCCATTCCTCCGACGGTTCAATGTCATCGTGCGCCAAGAACACCTTTACCCCGTATTGCCGCAAGTACTTCTTAATTTTGCCAGTCAGCTTCTTATCCAAATGGGAGTAGCTCAAGAATATTTTCATAGAGCCTGTGCTAACTACCAGAACTTGAGACATTAGAAAAGGAGAAATGGGTGACACTCTAAGGAAAGAAAAAGGAGTATCACCATGGAAAACTTAGAGGAAGTCAAGAAAAAAAGCAAGAGGAAAAATAGTCGGTATGGGAAGCGGTATGGGTTTGAGTTCAAGCTTCGTAATGTGAACCATGTCGAGTGGGTAGTGAAAATCATTCTTCGTGGATACTCCCCTGTTGTGCTTCGTCAGAAGTGACGCCGAGTGAATGCCCAGGATCAAGGAAGAAGCCCCACTCAAAGGCCAGAAGATCGCCCTCCTGGATAAAACGGCTATGAGCCATCAAAACGGATTCTTGCCCGGCACTGACACTCACAATGGCACTTATTTTCTAAGCGAAGCTTGCAGAGGCCGGTAAAGCTGAATCGAGTTGGGAACTCCAGGGGATATTGGGGTGGTGGCTTTCGTTATCGGGTTTCTCGCCGGAAAATGGCGCAAATCCGCTTCTAAAGCCAGGAGCAGCTTGGTTTTGAACTGAAGCATTGTGAAAAGGCAACATCTTTAGTAATCCCCCGCCTCAGACAGAAGGTAATTAATAATTTTATGGACGCCCCCCAATCGGTCTTCCCTGTCCTCCGAAGTCCCTCAGGGAGGGACGAAGGATGGATCCTCTCTGCGACTCTTTGATGGAGAAGCCGGACCGCTTTCGAGAAAAAAAGGAACTCACCGACCGGGCTAAGAAGGTCCATTTATGAAGAGTGAATGGCCGTAGCCGCGGCCGTAAAGTTGCATTTTCCCCTACGTCCCCTATTTCTTCTCCGGGCCGATCGAAACCGCATCCGAAAAGCAAGGTCATTGCCGCGAAACACAACAGGATACCATGACCGGCCTAACGTATCAGCGATGTTCGGCTTTCCAAGGACACCAGCATCCGTCAAAAGAGAGTCGCCATCCACCGCAATCGCCATGCGGCAGTCGTGAGGCCGATTCCCCAGCCACTGCAAGAATACGTCCACAGGTGTATCTGTCATCTCGGGTTATCCGTTCCTTGGCTTATCACCTATCGTATTTACGATCCCTTTCCCGACCTTGATGATTGCGTCAGTGCGTTTATCTTTTGCGTTGCTGAGCAGCAGCTGGATTGTGACGCTGCAGCAAGCGATGCCCTTTCTCCGTCAGCCGGTACTTCTGTAACCGACTGTTGGGTTTGTCCGGAAGGGTCATTTCTATCAGCCCGGCAATAAGAGCCGGGTGGAGATATCGCTTCCCGAAGTCCTTCCTATCCTTGATGCCAATTGCTTCCTGAATCGCTTCACGAGTCATTTCCCCGTGCACAGTGGCAATCAGCCGACCCACTTGGGGGGTAACTTGGGGGGCGACTTGGGGGGTAGTGACACCCCCCAAGTCGGCTGGTGCAACGGCTTTCTTCTTTAAGCGAGTGATAAAACATCCCGTCTGGCAAAGGAACTCAGGGTCAAGGTCATATCCCCTGCAAGCCTCGACGATACGCAAGGTTCCTGTACCCCAGTGTTCGATCAAGCGGGCTCTATAGAGAGCATGCGCCAGCCGAGGGTTTCGCGGATGGGAGGCATGCTGACGATAAAGGGCCTCGATGCTTAAGTCCGGCGGCAAGCGGCCGGGGTTCCAAACTTCCAGCCGGTCATCGTAGATCCGAACCTGGACTGTTCCTACGCTTGCATAGTCGCGGTGGCAAAGGGCATTGATCAGGGCTTCCCGCACTGCCTCATCGGGGTACTCTGGTACGATCTCCCTCTCAGGTTTTCCGGTAATACGAATTGCCTGGCGCGTATTTCGCCGCACAAAAGCAAGCGACTCCTCGAGTTGACTCAGGATATTGCCCTCGATCGTCCGTTCGTCAAGAAAATTGACAGAATCGGTTCCTTCGAAACGCCCGCATTTGACTTCGGTTTCGATCTGGAAGGACTGGGGACGCTTGCTGAACAGCAATACGGCCGCATTACAGTAACCTGAACTGGTCTCAGGCATTCCGAGGTTCTTGAGCAAATCATCGAGTGGGGTGGAGAGCTTCATGCCGGTCCGTCGCAGGTAGTCCCGCACCGCTTTCCGATCGATCTCTTTTTCCGTGAACCTCTCGCAGGGCAACGCATCCCAGGTTCGCCCTGTGGTCATCGTCATGAGACGATGCGCCTCGTCCCGTTTTAAGTACTGGTTCGTTCGCCCGACCCGTTTGACCGGTCTTCCAAAGGCCCAGACAGGTTTGATGGGGCTTTCTTCCACACGGATTGTCAACAGTCTCGTGGTTTCCATCCCGGTCATTTCAATGACAGGAAATTGGGGCGGGTCGGTGTTTAGCTTGATTTTATTCGCCAGATCCTCCTGCGTGCCCTTTCCAACCTGGACAATGCGGGGTGTTCCATCAGATGCCACGCCTACATAAGTGGTCCCACCTCGCGCGGTAGCGAATGCGGCGCATGTCTCGACGATCTCCTTCCATTCGCCGAGTGATTGCTTCCATTCGACTCTGTCGCTGTCCGGAGGGATGGAGACTGCTTCCTGGCTCACCAGTCGAACTCCTGTTGCATCTAGCTCTTGGATTTCTTCTTCTCCTGCTTTTCTTTCGGGCCAACATCCTTCAGTCGGGATGAACTCCTCCTGAAATGTTTCTCAGGAGGGTAATGGCTCTTCAACGGATAACCCAGCGCCACTTCGATCACCCCTTCAGGGGTGGCCGGATTGCGTCGGAATATGCAGACCTTCCTTAGAATTGCCATTTCAACGCCAAAAATGCCAGTCTAAGGCCAAAATAGGCTTCTTTTTTCAACACTTGATTCATGAAATCAATGAATTGCCTTGGTCCGACCCAATGCCATTAAAAGAAGAGAACCCCTGCATTTCGGAAGATGAGACGTCTCCCAGCACGCTCGGCAACATCGATATTCACCAGGAGGTCATCAAATCCTTAAATAATGGGTTTCGTCATTTCCTAACCAAGTTGCTCTCTCAGCACATGATCTTAGATTGACATCCATTATCTTATTTTGGATCAAATTCTGCAGTGCCGTTTTCTTAATTGAATCCGCTTTGCCAGGTTCTAAAGAGATTAAATAATCCTTGATTAGAAATTCTAATGCCTGCGCTAACTACCAGATCGTGAGACATTAAAAAAGGACAAATGGGTGATACTCTAAGGAAAGAAAAAGGAGTATCACCATGGAAAATTTAGAGGAAGTCAAGAAAAAAAGCAAGAGGAAAAATAGTCGGTATGGGAAGCGGTATGGGTTTGAGTTCAAGCTTCGTAATGTGAACCATGTCGAGTGGGTAGTGAAAATCATTCTTCGTGGATACTCCCCTGTTGTGCTTCGTCGGAAGTGACGCCCAGTGAATGCCCAGGATCGAGGAAGAAGCCCCACTCAAAGGCCAGAAGATCGCCCTCCTTGAGCAGCGGGGTATTGAGTCATCAAAACGGATTCTTACCCGGCACTGACACTCACACTGGCACTTATTTCTAAGTGAAGCTGCCCGATGTTAGCAAACCTGAATCGAATTGGAAACTCCAGGGGATATTGGGGTGGTGGCTTTCGTTATCGGATTTCTCGCCCAAAAATGGCGCAAATCGGCTTCTAAAGCCCGGAGCAGTTTGGTTTTCAACTGAAGCATTGTGAAAGGGGCAACATCTTAGTAATGCCCCGTCTCAGACAGAAAGTAATTTATAATTTTATGGACGTCCCCCAATCCCAATCGAACTCCTGTTGCATCTTGTTCTTGGGTTTCTTCTTCTCCTGTTTTTCTTCCGGGCCAACATCCTTCAGTCGGGATGAACTCCTCCTGAAATGTTTCTCAGGAGGGTAATGGCTCTTCAGCGGATTATCCAGCGCCGCTTCGATCACCCCTTCAAGGGTGGCCGGATTGCGTCGGAATATACAGACCTTCCTTAGAATTGCCATTTCAACGCCAAAAATGCCAGTCTAAGGCCAAAATAGGCTTCTTTTTTCAACACTTGATTCATGAAATCAATGACTTGCCTTGGTCCGACTCAGAGGAACCGTCGCCGGGTCCGTAGAGGACTTTCACCTCCAAGTGAGTGCGCCCTGCCGGGCGCACAAACAAAAAAGCCAACCCCCAAAGGATTGGCCTTCAAAAACCAACTCTCAAGGAAGGGGGTCATTAGAGCTTTTGATAAGATCTCAGATATAGCTTTATTAACTCTCTCCCTGTGCCTTTTTCTTCCTCAACTCTCTCCTCACAAATAAACTCATACCTTTCCGTTTCGATTGTTAGTCCTGCCAAATCAATTTCAGAGCTCCCGCTCACTTCCTTATTGGTTTCCTCGGAGGTCAACCTCCATGTCCTCGTTTTCTCATCAACCTTGGTCAACTTGCCTACGATTCGAACTATCTCGCTTCCAAGTTCACTTCTTTCTGTTATAGCTTTGTATAGCGGCTTTGCTTGTGAAGTGCTAATCTTGTTCCTGCTTATTTTCCGATCGGGGGCAGCCCACGAATATCCAAGAGATGTATCAGTTTCAGAAATAAAGCTCAGAAGATCTTTATACGCCGCTGCAAAATGGGGGCCCAGATCTAATAGCTTTTGTACGGCCTCCGCAGGCTCTTCGGATAGGCTCACGACGCAATCTATTCTCTCTAAGGCCATTGAGATATCGACATGGCCAAATAAATCCGGTGGCACCGAGGATTCCATGTGAATATTAAATGAACCTTCAGAAAAAGCAAATACTTTCAGTTGATAATTCTCAGCGGAAAGCAATCTATCTCTCTCCTCTTTGCCCAGGTTCCGGAGGAATCTTCGAAAAGCATGCTTAACAAGACGCTGAACCAATTTCACCGCCTGAGCCAGATTTTCAGCATAGATTGCTGGTTCCCATCTGGCTTCAGGAGGCTCCAGTTTGCAGTGAATAACTGCTCGCCTGCGCGTAGCCGCTTCTCGCTCCACCTCCGTCTCAAGGGGCTCTGCAGGTTCCATAAAGAAACCTGGTTCAGGCAACCATTCAGGCAGACTTTCCGCAACCGGAGTAGCGGGCATTTCTAGGAGATTGTCGGTACTTGCTTCAATCTGGTAAAGCTCTTTTATTTCGGGATTACGAAAAATGTCACGCAAGTCAATTCTTCCTTCAAGGAATTGCCCAAGTTTTGGCAAAGATATTGGTGCACAAAGATATTTGTCACTGCATTCACCTTTTTCAAAGAGCATGCAAATGAATCTGGTGTCAAACTGGTCCTTTGCCGTAAAGATCTGAACGCCATCATAGAAAACAAGAGTTTCAAAATGGCTGAGTCGCCTCATAGAACACATCCTATTTCAATTTTACAACAGCTCATTACAACACGGAATCGGGTTGAAACCGTTTCTGCACCACCAAGAAAAATGTGAGGGCTCTCTTCCCGTCCTTTTGCCGACACCACAGTCGGTTGTAAATCGAATCTGGATGACCCGTTTATGCGAGTGCACGGGTAATTTTTTCAATCTGTTACATGCGTCAAGGGTAGTTGTTAGAGAGCAGGCCCTGGCTATGCATTCACTTGTGTTGAATCTCTTAAGTGGGTAAAGCTTTCGCTGAGACCAAAAATCTCGTTCCAAAGGGGGAATGGATTCGACCAGTCTAAAAAAGCTCTGGCCATCGACAGAAAGTGCGTCGTTGGGAGGACACCCATCAGGAAGATCTTCCGCCCAAAGTTGTTTTTCATCTGCCATACTCATTGGAGATTGCCGCCTTGTGCCTTTGCATTTACTTATTTTACACCCCTTCAACAGGACCTGTCAACTTCTTTGCGTCAACTTCTTTGCGTCAGCAGCATCCATGCCGAGGCATTTCAGAGTCATTTGGATGTTGTGAACCTTGTCGTCACTCGGCAGCAAAAAAGGGCGCTATTATGTGAACTCGTTAACCACGGGGTAACCTCACGGGACTTTAGGGAGGTTGGTGGAGCAAATGCAACTTAAGCATCAGTCTTTGATTCAAGGAGGTCCCCCGTTTCTCCTCGTCCATTCCTTCTGGGTGTCTGGTCTCGGTTACGTTGGCATAGGGTTCCATCCTGCCCAGTTTTTGGCTCTGCGCCAGGTTGCATTTTCACCTACGTCCCTTGAATCTTGAATCCAAGATTTGTTTTAGTAAATTCTCCTCTTGAGTGGTAAATGTCTTCCCCTCCAAAATATGGCGAAGCGTACGGAATCGCTTCCCAGTGCCAGCACTCTTTTTTACAAGCTCATCCTCAAATTTACTGTAGAGTAGTTTGGATTGTGCCCTCAATTCTATGAATGGACCGTAGAACGTATTGAGTCGTTTCAAAATGTCGTCACGTTCTTCCTTGGATTTAGAAAGGGATAATTGACGTTCATTAAATGCATTT
>Ga0214473_10008533_pt1 | contig 12101 bp, 8 predicted proteins | sample RVTome_7_FD_203509 | JGI IMG/M metagenome (GOLD analysis project Ga0214473, IMG submission 203509) | Soil microbial communities from uranium-contaminated site in the Upper Colorado River Basin, Wyoming, United States - RVT98D197 | ecosystem: Environmental > Terrestrial > Soil > Contaminated >...
AGCACTGGTACGACAACCGGGCCTTCGACCTCATCGTGCAGCGGACGTACGGGGTCATGACGAACGACACCCTGTTGTCGATCCCGCTCTTCGTCTTCATGGGCTACGTCATGGAACGGGCGGCGCTGGTCGACCGGATGTTCCACAGCGTCCAGCTCGCGTTCCGGCGCGTGCCCGCCTCCCTCGCGGTGACCACGCTTCTCGTCTGCGCGTTCTGGGGGATCGCCTCCGGCATCGTCGGCGCCGTCGTCGTCCTCATGGGCGTGATCGCCATGCGGCCGATGCTGAACGCGGGCTACGACGTCAGGCTGGCTTCCGGCGCGATCACGGCGGGCGGGACGCTCGGCATCCTCATCCCCCCCTCGGTCATGCTGATCGTCTACGCCGCGGTGGCCGGGCAGTCGATCGTCAAGCTCTACGCGGCGGCGATGCTGCCGGGCTTCTTCCTCACGTTCCTCTATCTCATCTACATCCTCGGCTGGGCCATCATCAACCCGAAGATCGCGCCCAAGCTCCGGCCCGACCAGTACCGCGTCGCCGTGCCCGAGTATCTCCAGCGCCTCGAGCGCGGCCCGGCGCGCAGGGTTGTCGGCGGTCTCGTCGCGGCCGCGTTCCGGCCCGGCGTCCTGCAGGGCGCCACCGGTCCGGCGGGTCGGGCGGTCGGCTACGGCGCGATCGTGAACAACCTGCTCGCACTGTCGGTGCCGGTGCTGCTGACCGTCGGCACCTTCGGCGCGACGTGGTGGTACGTGGTCATCTACAACGCGCCCCCGGCGGCGACGAGCGCCGCCGCGCCGGCGGCGCCGGCCAGGACCGTGGCGGCGGTGAAACCCCCAACCCCGGCGCCTGCCGAAGACAAGCCGCAGGAGCTGGGCGACGCGGGGTCGGCGACCGAGGCGGTGGGGACCCCGCCGAAGGCCGAAGGGCCGCCCGAGGAGATGACGTCCCTCCGGGATCCCACCGCGGCGTCGGCAGCGGGAAAGATCCCCGCGCACTTCTACGCCTGGTTCTGGGGGCTGGCGGCGGCGTTCGCGCTGCTGCTCTTCATCTACTTCCGGCGCATGGACGGCGAGCAGCTCGAGATCCTGAAGCAGTTGACGGCGTCGGTGGTGCCGCTGGGCGTGCTCACCGCCGTGGTGCTCGCGGTCATCCTCTTCGGCATCACGACGGCCACCGAGTCGGCGGCGATCGGCGCCCTCGGGGCGCTGTACCTCGCCGTGATGGCCAAGTTCGCCCGTCAAGTGCGGTGGTGGAGCCTGGTCGGGGTGATCGCCGGTATCGCGCTCGGATGGTGGCAGGGTGAGGACTGGGCGTCGCTGATCGTGGCGGGCTCGATCAGCGGGACGCTCGCGGGCACCGTGGCGCCCGGGCTCTGGAATTTCAGGGCCTCGCGGGAGCTCCGCGAGAACGTGAAGCAAGCGACCTTCCTCACCGCGAAGACGACCGCGATGGTGTGCTGGCTCTTCGTCGGCTCGGGGCTGTTCTCCGCCGTGTTCGCGCTGCACGGCGGCCAGTCGCTGATCGAGCGCTGGGTGCTGAGCATGAACCTGTCGCCGGTGGGATTCATGCTCCTGGCGCAGTTGATCATCTTCCTGCTCGGCTGGCCGCTCGAGTGGACCGAGATCATCGTGATCTTCTGCCCGATCTTCATCCCCCTGCTGAGCCACTTCGACGTCGACCCGATCCTGTTCGGCACCATGGTGGCGGTGAATCTCCAGGCAGCGTTCCTCTCGCCGCCGGTGGCGATGTCGGCGTTCTACCTCAAGGGCGTGTCGCCGAAGCACGTGACGCTCAATCAGATCTTCGCCGGAATGATGCCGTACATGATCATCGTCTGCATCTGCCTCGTGTTCATGTACATCTGGCCGGGCATGACGCTCTGGCTGCCGGAGTTCCTGTATGGCAAGTGAGCGGGGGATTGCGCCGGGGCGCGGGTGATGGATCCGAGCAACCTGCACGAGCTCACGGCGTCGGAGGCGGCGCGGTTGATCCGGGAAGGCGCCATCGGCTCCGAGCGGCTGGTCGAGGCGTGCCTCGGGCGGGTGAGTGACGTCGACGCGCGGGTCGAGGCGTGGGCCTTTCTCGACCCCGATCACGCGATCGCGCAGGCGCGCGCGGCCGACGAGTGGCGCGGCGGGGGCCGGCCGCTCGGGCCGCTCCACGGCGTTCCCGTCGGCGTCAAGGACATCATCGACACCGCCGACATGCCCACCGAGAACGGGTCGGTGCTGCACGCGGGCCGGACGCCGTCGCGCGATGCCAGCGTGGTGGCGATGCTGCGCGGGGCGGGCGCCGTGATCATGGGCAAGACCGTGACCACCGAGTTCGCCACCCGGACGCCGGGCAAGACGAGGAACCCGCACGACCCCGCGCACACCCCCGGCGGCTCCTCGAGCGGCTCCGCCGCCGCGGTGGCCGCGGCCATGGTGCCGCTCGCGCTCGGCAGCCAGACCACCGGGTCGACGATCCGACCGGCCTCGTACTGCGGCGTCTACGGTTTCAAGCCGACGCACGGCCTGATCCCGCGCCGCGGCATGTTCCAGCTCTCGCGCACGCTCGATCACGTCGGCCTGTTCGCGCGCTCCATCGAGGATCTCGCGCTGCTCGCCGAGCAGCTCGTGGGACACGACGAGGGCGACGCCGACTCACGCCCCCGCGCGCGCATCCCGTACCGCGACGTGGCGGCCGAGGAGCCGCCCGTGACGCCGATGCTCGCGTTCGTGAAGACGCCGCGCTGGGAGAGCGTCGCCGGCGATGCCCGGGAGGCGTTCGAGGAGCTGGCCGACCTCCTGGGGGACCGCGTGGAGGAGCTCGAGCTGTCCGATGCGTCCGAGGAGGCGCTGGAGTGGCACCGGCTCATCGCGGACGCGGAGATGGCGGTGAACCTCGATCGGGAGTGGGCGCAGGGGCGCGCCCTCCTGTCCGCATCGCTGTGCGCGCGGATCGAGCGCGGCCGGGACGTGCGCGCGCTCGACTATCTGCGCGCGCGCGCCCGCATTCCCGAGCTCAACGCGAGCTTCGCGGAGGCGTTCGCTCAGCGCTACGACGCCATCCTGACTCCCGCCGCGGACGGCACCGCGCCGGCGGGCCTCGGCTCGACGGGCGATCCCGCCTTCTGCGCGCTCTGGACGCTGTGCGGGATGCCCGCGCTGAGCGTGCCGCTCATGCAGGGCGCCAACGGCCTGCCCCTCGGCGTGCAGCTCGTGGGTCCCCGGCACGGCGACGCCCGGCTGCTGCGCACCGCGCGCTGGCTCGTGGACAAGGTCGGAGCGGGCTGATGCCCACGGAGGGCTGAGTCCGCGGGGTGGGGGGCGGCGGCCGCTAGCGCGAGACGGAGAGGTCGAGGGCCTGGAGCGTGGCGAGGCGGCGATAGATCCCGTCCGCGCGCCCCATCAGCTCGTCGTGGGTGCCGAGCTCGGCGATGCGGCCGCCGTGGACCACCACGACGCGGTCGGCGTTCTTCACGGTCGCGAGGCGGTGGGCGATCACGAGCACGGTGCGGCCTTTCATCAGCTCGGAGAGCGCCTGCTGGACGAGGAACTCGCTCTCGGCGTCGAGGTCGGAGGTCGCCTCGTCGAGGATCAGGATGGGCGGGTCCTTGAGGAAGGCGCGGGCGATGGCGAGGCGCTGGCGCTGGCCGCCGGAGAGCCGGACCCCGCGCTCGCCCACCTGGGTCCCATAGCCCTCGGGAAGGACGGCGATGAAATCGTGGGCCTGCGCCATACGGGCCGCCCGCTCGATCTCGGCGCGCGTCGCCCCCGCTCTGCCGTAGGCGATATTGTACTCGACGGTGTCGTGGAAGAGCAGGGTCTCCTGGGTGACGATCCCCATCAGCGCCCGCAGCGAGGCGACGGACGCCTGGCGCACGTCGTGGCCGTCGAGCGTGATGCGGCCCGCGGAGACGTCGTGGAAGCGGGGGAGCAAATCCATCAGGGTCGTCTTTCCCGCCCCCGACATGCCGACGAAGGCGACCAGCTCGCCTTTCTTCACCTCGATCGAGATGTCGCGCAGCGCCGGCTCCGACGTCTCGGGATAGGTGAACGAGACCGCGTCGAAGACGATCCGGTCGCGAAAGCCCGGGAGGGCGACGGCGCCGGGCGCGTCCACGATGGCGTGCGGGGTGTCGAGGACCTCGAAGACGCGCTCGACCGAGCTGAGGGACTGCTGCACCGTGTTCACCATTCGCGAGAGCTGGCGGACGGGACCGTAGAGCAGGAGGACGGCGGCGGTGAAGGAGAAGAACTCGCCCGGCGTCAGCCCCCCCGAGATCACCCGGTAGCCGCCGTACCAGAGCGCGCCCATCAGGCCGAGGGCCCCCATCACCTCCATGAGCGGCTCGGCGAGCTGGTCCGTGCGCTGGTCCTTGAGGGCGAGGCGCATCAGCCGGTCGTTGACCTCGCTGAACCGCTGCGCCTCGTGCTGCTCGCGGCCGAAGGCCTTGACGATCTTGGTGCCCGCGAAGGACTCGTGCAGCACCACGTTCAGCTCGGCGATCTTCTGCTGGGAGCGCTTGTTGATCTTGTAGAGCTTCTTGCCGATGGCGCGCACCGTCACCCCCGCCGCCGGGAACACGGCGACGGCGATCAGCGTGAGCACCCACTCGCGGGCGAACATGACGATGAGGAGCGCCACGATGGTGCCGAGCTGGCGCACCGCCATGACCATCACCGTCGAGGACAGCCGCGCGAGGCGGTTGACGTCGGCCACCACGCGCGACATCAGCTCGGCGGAGTGGAGCGAGGCGAAGAAGGACAGCGGCATCCCCTGGATGTGGACGTAGAGCTCGCGCCGGAGCCGGGCGATCACGCGCTCGCCCACCGAGGCCATCAGGTACGACTGGCCGAAGCGGCCGCCGCCCTTGAGGAGGTAGGCGCCGAGCAGGGCGAGCGGCAGCAGCTTGAGCATCCGGAGGTCCCGCTTGAGGAAGATGTCGTCCATCGCGGGCTTGACGAGCCAGGCGATCAGGCCCTCGGAGGCCGAGACGACGAGGGCGAGCGAGCCCCCGATCACGAGGGTGCGCCAGTAGGGCTTGAGGTAAGGGAGGAGGCGGTAGAGCAGCCGGTAGTCGGCTTTCACGCGAGTCTCTTCGTCTCGAGCAGGCGGCGGTAGAGGCCTTCGGTGCGCTGGACCTTGGCAGCGGTGGAGAAGTGCGCCTCGACGCGCTTGCGCCCGGCTCGCGCCATCGCCTGGGCGCGGGTGGGGTTCTCGACCATGCGCAGCATCGCCTGGGCGAGCGCCTCCGGGTTGCGCGGCGGCACGAGGAGGCCGGTCTCGCCGTCCGTGATCAGCTCCGGGATGCCCTCGAGGCGGGTGCCGATGACGGGCGTCTCCACGGCGAGGGCCTCCCGGAGCGAGCCCGTGAGTCCGAGACCCGCGTAGGAGGCGTCGACCACGAGATCGCTGGCGGCGAGGATTTCCGGGATGTCGTGCCGGTGGCCGAGGACGGAGACGGCGCCGGCGAGGCCGCGCTGCCGCGCCTTGTCGAGCGTCTCCGCGATGCGGGGCGGGGGCGCCCCGACGAAGAGGAGCCGGCAATGCGGCGCCGCGCGGTGCACGCGCGTCATCGCGTCGAGCACGTCGTCGTTGCCGCGCCAGGAGCGGATGCCGACCTGGGTGATGAGGTGATGGCCGGCCTCCAGCCCGAGCTCGGCGCGGATCCCGCTGCCGTCCACGCCGGGGTGGAAGCGCCCGAGATCGGTGCCCGAATAGATGACCTCGATCTTCGCGGCGGGCACGCCGGCGGCGACCAGTCCCCGCTTGATCGATTCGCAGACGGCGACGACGGCGGTGACGCGCCTGGTCGTGTAGCCGAGGCGGTTCCAGCGGTCGAGGGGGAAGCTCACCCCGCGATTGAGGACGAGCACGGGGATCTTCACCAAGAGGCCGGCGAGGAGCGACAGGGTCCGCGCCTTGCCCTTCTGGCAGTGGACGACCTCGATGCGATGCGTCCGGATCAGCCGAACGAGCGCCCACGCCGAGCGGAGGTCCAGCGCGTGACGCATGGGGATCGCCGCATGCGGGATCCCGGCCGCCGCGCACTGCTCGGCCCAGAGCGCGCTCGGCCGCGTGCCGACGACGACGGTGTGCCCGCGCGCGTGGAGGCCCCAGGCCAGCTCGCGAAGCTGGATCCCCGCCCCGGTGAAGTAGTCCAGCTTCGGGTAGAGCTGGAGGATCCGCAGGGGCTCGCTCACCCTCTCGCCTGCGGCGGCGCCTCGCCCGACTCCCATATCCGCTCGGCCCGGCCTGCGGCGGCGCCCCGACTACGCCCCGAAGAAGGCGCGCACCGCGGCGACCACCTCGTCCACCTCGGCCTCGGTGTGGCCGGCCGACATGGGCAGCGTGAGGATCTCCTGCACGAGGCGCTCGGTCCGCGCCAGCGCCGGGGGATTGAGGTGCTCGACGGCCGGCTGCTTGTGACTCGCGACCGGATAGTGAATGCCGGTGGCGATGCCGCGCTCCTTGAGGAACGCCGCGAGCCGGTTGCGCTCCGGCGTCCGCACGACGTAGAGGTGGTAGACGTGGCGGGCGCCCGGCGCCTCGCGGGGCAGCGCCAGCGGTAGGGCCGCGAGCCCCTCGGCATAGCGCCGGGCGAGGGCGCGCCGGTGATCGTTCATGGTGTCGAGGCGCCGGAGGAGCACGCGTCCCACCGCGGCCTGGATGTCGTTGAAGCGCAGGTTGAAGCCGATCTCGGCATGCACGTCCTTGTTGATGCGGCCGTGATCGCGGAGACGGCGGCAGCGGGCGGCCACGTCGTCGTCGTCGGTGACGAGCAGGCCCCCATCGCCCATGACGGTGAGGTTCTTCGACGGGTAGAAGGAGAACGCGCCCACGCGCCCGAAGCTGCCGACCTTGCGCCCCTGCCAGGCGGCGCCGTGCGCCTGGGCGCAGTCCTCGAGGAGCCACAGGCTGCGCGCGGCGCAGAGCTCGAGGATGCCGGGCAGATTGGCGGGGTGACCGTAGAGATGGACGGGGACGAAGCCGACCGTGCGCGGCGTGACCTTGGTGGCGGCATCGTCCGGATCGACGGTGTAGGAGTCGTCCACGTCGACGAAGATCGGCACCGCGCCCGCGAAGCAGATGGCCTCGATGGTCGGGAAGGCCGTGTGCGAGGGCACGAGGACCTCGTCGCTCGACTTCACGCCGACGGCCCTGAGGGCCATCCAGATCGCGGCGGTCGCGCTCGAGGTCAAGACGGCGTGCTTGGCCCCGTTGTAGCGCGCGAACTCCTGCTCGAAGGCCCGGCACTCGGGGCCGAGGATGTACTGGCGCGAGTCGATGGCGGCGATCACCGCGGCCTTGATCTCGTCGTCGACGGGGGGGCGAGACAGCGGGATGGGCATCAGGGCATTCCCCCGGGCTCGTGCAGGCGACCGAAGCGCCCGCGGTAGTACAGGAGCGGCTCGCGGCCGCCGTCGCCGCGGCAATCGGTCGCCTCGACGCGGCCGACGAAGATCGTGTGATCGCCGCCCGGATACGCGTGGACGATCGAGCATTCGAGCTCGGCCAGCGCATCGGTCAGGATCGGCAGGCCGAGGACTCCGCGGCGATAGGTCACGCCTTCGAACTTCTCCGCGCCGGTCAGGGAAGAGGAAGCGAAGCGCCGGGCCACCGCTTCCTGGTCGGAGGACAGGACATTGACGGCGAACGTCCCGCCGGGGCGGAAGGCCGGGTGGCTCTGTGACTTGTGGGAGACGCAGACGAGGACGAGCGGCGGATCGAGGGAGACCGAGCTGACAGCGCTGGCGGTCAGGCCCGTCGGGTGCTCCGCGTCGTCCCAGGCGGTCACCACGGTGACACCGGTGGCCCAGTGACCGAGAGCGCGGCGGAACTCATCAGGGCCAAGCACCCGATCTTTGTAGCAGTTCCGGCCGGATTTTTCAAGTTCTCCGAGGGCTTGCGACGCAGCCGGCGCGCGGTTGCCCTTGACGGCGAGGGAGCGGCTTCCTATACTCGGAGTGGATCGCGTCCACACCCGAGCACCCAGAGGACCCATGAGCACTCCTTCCAGTGGCGCCGTCACCGAAGCCGCCGTCCTGCACGTCCTCCGCGGCATCCACGACCCCGATCTCGGCGAGGACATCGTGACGCTGGGGCTGGTCGTGGACCTCCACATCCACGAGTCCGAGGTGACGTTCACCCTCGCCTTCACGACCCAGCCGCCCGCCGCCAAGGTGAGCCTGCACAGCGGCGCCTCGAAGGCCGTCTCCCAGATGCCCGGCGTGAGCCGCGTGCAGGTCAAGATGGGCTCGGCCGCCGCCGCACGGCCGGCCGCGCCCCACGGCCCCGCGGCGCCCGCCGCCGAGCTCATCCCCGAGGTGAAGCACACCATCGCCGTGTCCTCGGGAAAGGGCGGTGTGGGCAAGAGCACCGTCGCCGTCAACCTGGCGCTCGCCCTCAAGCAGGGCGGGGCCGAGGTCGGCCTCGTCGACCTCGACGTCTACGGTCCCGACGTGCCGCTGATGATGGGCGCCAAGGGGCGGCCCGGCATGTTCGACAACAAGATCGTTCCCGTCGAGGCGCACGGGATCAAGATCATGTCGATCGGCCTGCTCGTGGCCGAGCGCGAGGCGCTCGTCTGGCGCGGGCCGATGATCCACTCGGCCGTCCAGCAGTTCCTGCGCGACGTCTGGTGGGGGCCGCTCGACTACCTGGTCTTCGACATGCCGCCGGGCACCGGCGATGCCCAGCTCTCGCTGTCCCAGGTCCTGCCGCTCACCGGCGTGGTCATGGTCACCACGCCTCAGGACGTGGCGCTCCTCGACGTCAGGAAGGCTCTCGCGATGTTCAGGAAGCTCAACGTGCCGATCCTCGGCATGGTCGAGAACATGAGCTACTTCGTGGCCCCCGACACGGGAAACCGCTACGCCATCTTCGGCGAGGGAGGGGGAGATCGGGTGGCGGAGGAGTTCGGCGTGCCGCTCCTCGCGCGGATCCCGCTCGAGATCGAGACGCGCAAGGGTGGCGACACCGGCATTCCCATCACCGTCGGCGCGCCCGGCTCCGCGCAGGCGGCGGCATTCCGCGCGCTGGCGGCGGCGGTGACGGCGCGCGTGGATGCGGTGTCCGGGCTCAAGCTCCCGACCATCGGGTGAAGATCCTCCGGCATTGACCGCGGTGTACCTGCCGATCTTTCCGCTCCCGGACCAGACCTTCTTTCCGCGGACGTTCTTGCCCCTGCACATCTTCGAGGCGCGCTATCGCGCCATGATCACCGACTGCCTCGCGCGCGACCGGCGGCTGGCCGTGGTCAGACTCAAGCCGGGCTACGAGCCGATCTACGACGGCAAGCCCGCCGTCAGCGAGATCACGGGGGTCGGCAAGATCGTCCGCTGCGAGCGGCTCGCCACCGGGCGCTTCAATGTCCTGCTCCAGGGAGAGTTTCGCGCCCGCATCGAGCGCGAGCTGCCGAGCGACACCCTCTACCGCATGGTGCTGGCGGAGCCGCTCGCCGACGTGGGCACCGACCGCCCCCGCGTGGCGGGGCTCGCGCGGACCGTCAGGGAGCGGTGTCTCCGGATCCTGGAGGCGGTCGGCCGCGGGCGAGCGGAGATGAGCGAGTCGCTGGATGCGGCGGGCTCTCCGGGCGACCTGTGCGACCAGGTCACCTCCGCCGTCGTTCCCGATCCCGCCGTGCGGCAGGCCCTCCTCGAGGAGCTCGACGTCGAGCGCAGGCTCGAGCGGCTGACGGTCGCCCTCGACGGCGTCCTGCGCCAGCTCACGGGAGAGCGGTAGTGCGGCGCCTCCCGGTCGCGGGTCTCCTCCTCGCGGGGCTGCTGGCCGCGGCGCCTGCCGGCGCGGCGCCCCAATGGGGCTGGCTCGGCGTGCGCATCCGCGACCTCTCCGAGCAGGAGATCAACGAGATCTCGCAGAAGTACGGGCTGCGCGAGGGCTTCGGCGCCGTGATCGTCGAGGTGCTCAAGGAGACGCCTGCCGAGGCGGCCGGACTGCGCAGCGGTGACCTCGTGGTAGCGTTCCGCGACCGCCCGGTCGTGGACACGCGCGGGCTCCAGCGCTTCGTCGGCTCGGCCGTCGTCGGGGACGCGGTGCCGATGACGGTGCTGAGACGCGACGAGGGCCGGCGGCCCGTCTCCGTGCGGATCGGTCTCATGCCGGACCAGGTGGTGGCCGAGCGCGTGGCCGCCGAGTACGGGTTCTTCGTGCGCGAGCCGGAGGTGCAGCCCGAGGTCGGGGGGCCGCGCCCGCCGGCGACGCCGCCCGCGGTCGCGGGGATCGTGCCGAGGAGCCGGGCCGCGGCCGCGGGCCTTCGGGCCGGCGACGTGCTGCTCGAGGTGAACGGCCGGCCCGTCGCGACGCTGACCGCCGTGAGGGAAGCTCTCGTGAGCGTGCCGCCGGACGGCCCGCTGTCGCTCGTGGTTCGCCGGGACCGCGAGCGGCTCACCGTCTCGCTGGAGCGGACGAGGACGCCGTGAGCAGCCCCGGCGCGCCCCCCGCGCGCGCGAAGAGCACGTAGGCTCCCGCGGCCGCGGGTATAATGCCGGGGATGATCGTCCTCGGCATCAACGAGACCCACTGCGCCACCGCGGCCGTCCTTCGAGACGGCCGCATCGTGGGCTGCGCCTCCGAGGAGCGGTTCACGCGCCTCAAGAATGACGCGGGCTATCCTCGGCTCGCCATCGACGCCCTCCTCGCCGAGCTTCGTATCGCGCCCTCGGAGATCGACCTCGTCGCCCTCGCCGGCGCCCGCGCCGCCTCCCGCGACTGGCTCAACCGGGTTCTGCACGACGAGGCCTATGGCCGCGAGTACTACGGCGTGACGTGGCCGTCGCGCCGGCGCGCCCTCGAGAAGCGCGTCCGGAAGCTCGGCGCCAGGTTCGGGCTCATGGACGCCGCGCGCGGGAAGTTCGGCATCTCCCAGCGCGAGCGGCTCGGCTTCGTGACGGAGCACCTCCGGCTGCCCGCCGATCGCATCGCCTGCCTCGATCACCATGGCTGCCACGCCGCCGCGGCGTATCACGGCTCGGGCTTCGGCGGGCGCGAGGCGCTGGTGCTGACCAACGACAACTCCGGCGACGGGCTCTGCGCCACGGCCTCCTCGGGCCGCGGGCTCGACCTCGAGCGCCACGAGGCCGCGCCGAGCGGGCCGGGCTCCCTCGGCGCCTTCTATTCCTTCGTGACCCTGCTGCTCGGCATGAAGTTCGGCGAGCACGAGTACAAGGTCATGGGCATGGCGCCCTACGCGGCGGCGAAGCAGGCGGAGCGCGCGGAGGCCGCGCTGCGGGATGTGTTCGATCTCGACGAGGGCCGCCCGGCGCGCTTTCGCTGGCGCCGGCCGGGCGAGCGCTACCAGACCCTGCTGCGCGCCACCCTCGGACTGCGCTTCGACGCGATCGCGGGGGGCGCGCAGCGGCTCCTCGAGAGCGCCCTCTTGCGGTGGACGCGGCTGATGCGCGAGCGCTACCGCGGCGAGCGGTTGGCCCTCGGCGGCGGCGTCTTCATGAACGTGAAGGCGAACCTGCTGATCGGCGGCGAGGAGTGGGTGGAGGATCTCTTCGCCTTCCCGTCGTGCGGGGACGAGTCCAATGCCGTCGGCGCGGCCTACCTCGGCTACCTCCAGGAGTGCGCGCGGCGCGGGATGCCGGCGACGCCGGCCCCGTTCGGGCCCGCCTACCTGGGCCCGAGCGTGACCGACGAGGACGCGGAGGCGGTGATCCGCGAGCGGCGGCTCGAAGGCACGTACGCGGTCGCCTACCACGACCGGATCGCGGAGCGCATCGCCGACCTCCTCGTGAGCGATGGCGTGGTGGCGCGCTGCGCGGGGAGAATGGAGTTCGGCGCGCGCGCCCTCGGCAACCGCTCCATTCTCGCCAACCCCACCGATCACCGCGTCGTGCCGCTCATCAACCGGATGATCAAGAACCGGGACTTCTGGATGCCGTTCGCGCCCACCATTCTCGCGGAGCGGGCCGACGACTACCTGGTGAACCCGAAGGGCCTCGCGTCTCCCTACATGATGCTCGCCATGCCCACCCGGCCCGAGTCGCGCGATTCGCTCGTCGCCGCCATCCACCCCCAGGACGGGACGGCGCGCCCGCAGATCCTCGAGGAGTCGTGGAACCCGGAGTATCACGCGGTGATCCGCG
>Ga0214473_10008534_pt1 | contig 12101 bp, 14 predicted proteins | sample RVTome_7_FD_203509 | JGI IMG/M metagenome (GOLD analysis project Ga0214473, IMG submission 203509) | Soil microbial communities from uranium-contaminated site in the Upper Colorado River Basin, Wyoming, United States - RVT98D197 | ecosystem: Environmental > Terrestrial > Soil > Contaminated >...
TCCCCTGCTCGCGGGGCGAATCCACTCCTATGCCGATACGCAGCTGTCGCGCCTCGGCGGCCCCAACTTCCACGAGATCCCGATCAACTCCCCGATCGCGGCGCTGCACAACAACCAGCGCGACGGCATCCACCGCCAGGCGATCCATCGGGGGCGTGTGTCCTACGAGCCCAACTCACTCGGCGGGGGATGTCCCTTTCAGCAAGGTGCGGCGGCCGGCTTCGTGTCGTTCCGTGATCCCTCGCCCGAAGACAAGCTGCGCGGCAAGCCGGAGAAGTTTGCCGACCACTACAGCCAGGCGACGCTGTTCTGGAACTCGCAGTCGCCGCTGGAGCAGTCGCACATCGTGCGGGCGTTCCGCTTCGAGCTCACCAAGGTGCAGGCGCCGGCGGTTCGCGAACGCGTTCTGGCCCAGCTCGCCAACGTGGACGAGGAGCTGGTCGCGAAGGTGGCAGCGGGCCTGGGCGTCGAGGTTCCGCGCCCCTTGCCGCTCGCCGGGCACCCCCTCGAGCCCGAAGTGACGAAGTCGCCCACGCTGTCGCTCTTGGCCCGCCCCGGCGATGGCCGCATCGTCACGCGCAAGATCGCGATCCTGATCGCCCCGGGCGTCGATGGCGAGGGGGCAATGGCGGTTCATCGGGCGCTCACCCAGGCGGGCGCCGTGCCGCGGCTGCTCGCGGTGCGGCTGGGCCGCGTGGACAGCTCCACCGGCGCTGCGCTGGAGGCCGAGGGCACGCTCGAGACGATGCCTTCCTGCACCTTCGACGCCGTCGTGATTCCCGATGGCAGCGATGCCGTGAAGTCGCTCTGCGAGCTGGGGCACGCCGTCGAGTTCGTGAAAGACCAGTACCGGCACTGCAAGGCGATCCTGGCGCTCGGTGCGGGCAGGAAGCTCCTCGAGACGGCGACGATTCCGCTCGATGCCGACGATCCCGCCCTGCTCGCCAGGCAGCCAGACGAGAGCAAGGCGGCGATGCAGGCCTTCATGGCCGCGGTGGGGAAGCATCGCAACTGGAATCGAGCCACCGATCCGCCGCTGGTGTAGCGCTCATCGCTCAGTCTCCGCATCGCTCCGGAGGCTCCGGCGCACGGACTCGCGCCACAGGCCGTCGCCCGCTAGAGCTGCGAGCGCAGCAGACCCGCGGCGTGCTCCGTGACCTTTTCCGTCCAGGGCCGGCTCTGCCACGCCTCGAGGCTGACCCTCGTGGACTTGCGCTTGTCGTCGTCGAACGCCTGGATCTGGGTGTGTGCGAAATCCCGATCGAACACGTTCAAGTTCGCTTCGTCGTTGAGCCGAAAAGAGCGGCTGTCGAAGTTCGTCGAGCCCACGGAGACCCAGACGTCGTCCACGATCATGATCTTGCAGTGGAACATCGTTGGCTGGTATTCGTAGATCAGGACCCCCGCGCGGAGCAGGTCGCCCCAGCGCGACCGCGATGCCTTGCGAGTGATCTTCGTGTCGCTCTTCATGCCCGGCAGTAACACCTCGATCGTCACGCCTCGCTGGCGTGCGGCAACCAACGTCTCGAGCGACAGGTCGTCGGGGACGAAGTAGGCGGCCGCGATCCGCAGGTGCCTGCGGGCGCTCGCGATCGAGAGCAGGTACATGAGTCGGACGCTCTCGCTCCCTTCACCCGGGGAGCTCTTGAAGACCTGCGCCAGCGCCTCGCCCGGGGCCGTTTCCTTCGGGAAGTACTCCTCTCCGTGAAGCACCTCGCCGCTCGCCTTCATCCAGTTGTCCATGAAGGCCGCCTGCAACTGAGCCACGGCAGGTCCCTCGAGGCGGTAGTGCGAGTCTCTCCAGTGCTCTTCGTCCTGGGCGTGGCCGAGCCATTGGTCGGCGATCCCAACGCCCCCGGTGAAGCCAATCGCGCCATCCACGACCAGCAGCTTGCGATGCGTGCGGTTGTTCATGCGTGCGAGGTTGTACCAGCGCAGGGGATGGTACTTCTTGACCTCGACTCCGGACGCTTCCATGGCCTTCAGGATGTCGCCTTCCATGCTGGCGCTGCCGACCCAGTCCAGGAGCACGTGCACCTTGACGGAACCGCGCGCGCGTTCGGAGAGAGCCTCCGCGAACTCCCTACCGATGCTGCCGGACCAGTAGATGTAGGTCTCGAAGGTGATCGTCTTCTGCGCCGAGCGGATGGCCGCGAGCATCTGCGGGAATATCTCGTCGCCGTTGGAGAGTCCGGTGACGCGGTTGCCGTCGCGCAGCGCAGGCCCCAGCAGGCTTCCCATCGAGCGCAGGAACTGGGGATCGGAAACGGCGTAGAGCGACTGCAGCCTCTTGTCGATCTTCTTCTCGCCGGTCACGAAGTTCAGGGCGATGAGCGTCACTGCGACCGTCACCACCACGGTCAAGAGGATCGTCATGGCGGGCTTGCGCTTCGCGCGCGTCATGCGGCCCTAGAGCATCTCGGTCCGCGCCTGCTTCGCGCGCGCGGCGCCGATCGCCGTCTTCACGTCTCTCTTCTCTTCGGGGGGAGGCAGCACCGCGGGCAGGCCGAGCGACTTGAGCCATAGCTCACGTGCCCACCCGGTGGTGTGATAGAGGTGCTCGTCCTCTTCCGGCTCGACCTCCGCGTGAGCTTCTTCGAGCGCCTTCGCGTGAGCCCCGCTCAGCTTCTTCGCGGCTTCGCCGATCAGCTCCCAGTTGAGATGGTCCTTGGTCTCGGCGAGCACCACACACTCGGCAGCCACCAGCTCGGCCGCCTTCGGGTCGCCGGCATCGCGGGCGAGCTTCATCGCCTGGACGAGAGCGGCTCCGATGTGATGCACCACCTTGCGGCCCGGGGTCTCGGTGTCCGGCTGCAGCCCGAGCTTTCCGAACGCCGTCGTCAGGATCTCCACGTGCCGTCGCGTCTGCTCCAGGTATTCCTCCCACTCCTTGCGGAGGCTCGCGTTCTGGGCGAGGCTCACCGCGGTCTCGTAGATCTCGACACCGCCCATCTCCGTCTCCAGCGCCTGGTAAAGCAACTCGTGCAACTGTTCCTTCTTCATTCGAGACCTCCTGGCCGGGGAAGCGGCCGGGCTTCACTCTGGCAAAAGATGCGACCGAAAGAGGCTTCAGCCGCACGAACCTTTGTAGATTGTTCTGGCACTACTCTGCCTCGATGGCTCGGGGCTTGCGGAGCGGAAGTAGTGCATCGCAACTCAACTCAGGCTTCTCGGTCGTTCCCCTCGGTTAGGGGGCGATCCAAACCCTGGCAGTGCAACCTCCGTGCCTGCAACCGACGAGTGGTCGACCGGAAATCCTTGGCTCGCTACTTGCTCTCCTGTTCCTCGGCTCCGTGGTCGGTGGCGAAGCTCTTCGCGCCGCCGGAGTGTGAAGAAAGGCGAATTACGAGTCGAGAGGAGAATTCTCAATGGCCAATCAGGACGAGAAGTTGAACCGTGATCCTTTGTCCGGCACGCCGGGTGCCCATCCTGTGGGCGTCGGTGTCGGGGCAGCCGGTGGCGCGGCCGCGGGAGCAGCCGTCGGCGCGTTGGGCGGACCGGTTGGTGTGGCGGTCGGCGCCGCCGTCGGTGCGGTCGCTGGCGGACTCGCAGGCAAGGGCGTGGCCGAGGCCATCGATCCCACCGCAGAGGACGCACACTGGGCAGCCCATTACAGCGCGGCCCCCTACGTGAAGCCGGGGGCGGACTACAAGACGTATCAGCCCGCCTATCGCTACGGGTGGGAGTCGTTCGGGAAGCATCCCGGCCGGGGCTTCGACGAGGCCGAGCCCGAGCTCAAGCGGAGCTGGGACCAGTACCGTGGCGCCTCATCGCAGACCTGGGAGGAAGCGAAAGCTGCGACACGCGACGCCTGGCATCGCGTGGAGCGGGCCGTTCCCGGGGACGCGGACGGCGACGGAAGGTAGCCGGCCTGGCTCGCCAAGCCGCGCGGCTGATTCCTCAGTTCTCGCGCGACGCACTCACGGTCGACGCCACGCCGTGGGTGTCCTGCCGCTGCTGGCAGGCAAGGCACAGGGCCGCGAACGGCAGCGCTCGCAGGCGGGCGCCCGCGATCTGGCCCCGGCAATCGAAGCAGGTGCCGTACACTCCGGCCTCCAGGCGCTCGAGGGCCGCTTCGATCCCCTGCACCGTCCGGGACGTGAGCTCCAACACCGAGAATCCGACGCCCCGCCCCTCGGCATCCAGGGAGTGCTCCTCGGCGTCGATCACGCCCGACGTCCAATCCGGCTGTCCCTCGCGAAGGATCTGTCTGCGGTTCCGCAGCACCCCTTCCTGTTGCCCGAGCAGCCGCCGGAGCCCGTCGTGACGAGCGCGGCCTGCGCCTCGCAGTCGATGAGTCGTGCTTGCCATGCAGACCTCCTGTCCGCCCGACGCTCCCCGGCGGCCGCCACGCGTGAGGCCGCTCGGGAGAAAAATGTAGAAAATGGTCTCGGCGCGGCCGCTCTAGCTGTACGCCCTTCGCCCTCGGAACAGGTCGAGCAGCAGCATGATGACCGCCACGGCCAGTAGGACGTGGATCAGGCCACCCACGGTGTAGGAGCTGACCATTCCCAGCAGCCACAGGGCCGCCAGGATCACGACGATTGTCCAGAGCACGGGTGTCTCCTCGGCTTCACTTCCAGAATCCGCATGCGAGCCAGTGATGGTCCAAGTGGCAAGCGGCGTGCCACGAGGGCCTGTCACGCGCGGGCGAAGTCGACGAAGCCCCGCTCGACGTCGGTGCGCATCAGCTCCACGCGCAGCGCGTCGCCGACGTCGAGGCCGCGCTCGCCGCGCACGACACGCGCGCCTGCAGGGGCACGACTCTTGCTCGCTCCCGGGGCACCAGGAGGTCCCATGCGGGTGATCTCTCGCTTCGCCGGCCCTGCACTCGACGAATCGGCGCCCGATCAGAGGGTGAAGATATTCAAGGAGCTGGCGAGGCTCCGGGCCTCTGAACCCAGGCCACTGCCGCGAGACACCTCGCGCCCGGAGCTCCGCAGCCCCGACCCGCGGAGCGTCGTCGAGGAGTGACGCGCCGCAGCGCCGAAGCGGTCAGCGACCGGCTCTCCGATCCGCCGATCCAGCGTTCCTTGCGGCGACGACGAAGGACGGGCTTGCGCCTGGGCATCGGTCGACTCAGTGCGAGGAGACCAGGCTCCGGAGCGTGGCCGCGGCCGGAACGACGACGCCGGCTTCGACACGGGTAATGAGGGTCACCGAACCCGACGGGACGAAAGCCACCATATCCACGCGCGGACGGGTGATCGACTCTCCCGCTCGCAAGGCGATGAAGCTGTCCACGCTCGCGAGCGCGGAACGCAGGTGCTCGGGTCGGCTCAGGTACCTCATGCCCTCGGTGGTTGCAGGAGCGGTGCCGGACTCCAGGGCACGCACGATCGCCGGCGTGCCGGGCGCGCCGCCCTGAAGGGCCGCGCGATTGTAGAAAGGACGGCGGCTCCGCTGCTGCAACGCCTGTATCCGGCGCGAAACGAAGCGGCACCGATCGTGCTCATGAGTCATCGCACAAGGTGAACTACGCACAGCAGAACCCCGGGACGGCCGCAGCCGTCACCGTTCGCGGCGGGCGTCGGAGTCGGGATGATGATGGCGCCGCGCCGCGGCTTCAGCTCCTACAGGCGCGGCCTGGTGCCGGTGGTCGCGCTCGCGCTCGCCCATGCGGTCCTCGACGTCTTCGACCAGGGCCGCTGACGTGGGAGCGCTCCTCGGCAGGAGGTGACGGTGGCGATCGCTCCGTGGATGCACGAACGGCGCTCGATCGGCGACCTCCTGGCGCGCCTCGTCGCCGAGGTCGGCGGCCTCGTCGCCGAGGTCGGCGGCCTCGTCGCCGACACCGTGCGACTGCTGGGCGCCGAGGCCCGCGGCAGGCTCTCGGAGCTGATGCCGGCGCTCGCGCTGCTGGCGGCTGCGACCGCAACCTTGCTACTGGCGGTCACCGCCACGGGCGCCGCGGCCGTGGCGGCGCTCGTGGGGGTGATGCCGCTTTGGGGCGCGGCGCTGGTGGTGGCGGCCGGGGCGCTGTCGCTCGCCGTCCTCTTCGGTGTCCTCGCCTCGCGGCGCCTGCGCGGCATCGCGCGGCCCCCCGAGCACACCCTGCACGCCCTCGAGAAAGGAACCGAATGGCTTCGACTTCGCTCGACCGAGCCTCCGACGGCTCCGTGACCCCGACCGGGGATCGCGAGCTAGAACAGATGCAGGAGCGGGTTCACGCCCGCGGCCGGTCCGTGGCCGGTGTCGTCGACGCCTTGGGCGGCGAGATCCGTGAGGCCGCCGATTGGCGAGCCCACGTCGCGCGCCATCCCTACTGGGCGCTGGGGGCCGCGGCGGGCGTCGGGTTGCTCGCCGCCGTGTTCGTGCGTGGCCGCCGCGCGCCCGAGGCCCGTCTGATCGACGCGGCGGCCGGCAGCCTGGAGGCGCTCGCGGGCCGGCTGCGCGGTCCCGCCGGCTCCCGCAGCCGCGTGTCGAGACTCGGAGCGTCAGGGCTCGTGCGCAGCGTCGTGGGCGTCTGGGTCAGCCGCGCGCTTCGACAGCGGTGGGCGGGAGGAATCAGCCGATGAGCAAGCTCTTGCGAGGAGTCGCGGCGGGCTGGGGCGCGAAGAAGCTGGGCGGGGGCTGTTTCACCACGATGCTGGTGTTCATGCTGCTGTGGTGGCTCCTCGGCGGAATCGACATCTTCCGCTGAGCGCTCACAGGGCAGGCTGGCTCGCGAGCAGCGGCTGGGCGAAGCGAGCGCGCACCACGTAGCGCTGCGGTGCCGGGCCCACGTACCCGAAGGGGTAGCACGTGACCAGCGTGAGCACCCGCTCCGGCACGGGAGCGATCACCTCGGTCTCGTGCGGAGCGACGATCCGGATCTGGTCCACCTCGTAGCTGAAGACGCCGAGCGGCGTCGTCACGGTGACCACGTCTCCGGGCTGCAGCTCCCGAAGCGGGCGGAAGACGGTGTCGCGGTGACCGGCCAGAGCGACGTTGCCGAGCTCGTCCGGGAACGCCGTGTCGGGAACGTGGCCGACCGCAACTCGCAGCGTGGCCGCGTCGACTCCCTCTGCGACCAGGGCATCGACTCCCAAGCGAGGGATCTCGATGCGACCCCAGGCGCGCCCGGGTAGCGCGCTGTGTCGGAGCTGACGCGCGGCAATCGCGGGAGAGGGAGCTCCGGGCACGGGGAGTCCCTCTCCCGCGGCGGCCGTGAGCCGCGCCTGTTCGCGGTGTTCGAAGAGCCAGGCCTGGCCTTTGCCTGCCGCGAAGGCTCCGAGGCACACGAAAGCCAGGCCGAAGCACACTCGCTCCGCAGCGCGACGCACGACCGTTCGTGTCACCTCACGCCGCGCGACGCGACGAGGCCCGGAGCAGCAGCGCTCCCGCCAGGGCCGCGAGGCCGGCCAGCGCCTGGAGGGGCATGCCACTCGCCGTATCCGGAAGCGCGCGAACGGAAGGATCGGGGGCCGAACCCTCGCGCATCGCCGGCTCTTGGGTCGTGGGTCGGTCGGCCGGCCGCTCCGCCGGCGCTCCGACGGCGAGTCCGACGCTGGCCGCCCGCGAGCGCCCGCCGTCCATGGGGCCGAAGCGGACCGTCACGCGGCTGCCCTCGGCGAGGCGGCCCGAAGGCAGGGTGGTCGTGGTGTCCGTGACGAACGTCCGCTGTGACCCGTCGTCGAGGCGAATGACGAGCGAGTCCGCACTGCTGGAGACGACGACGCCCGACACCGTGTCGGTGGTCTGCGCCGCCGCGGGGCCGGCAAGGGCCAGGACGCCGAGCGACAGAATCGCGGCAAGAATTCGTTTCATCGTGTGTCCTCCATGGCGCAGAGTCGCGAAAGGGTACCCGCGCACTGGCGGCAAAGTGCAACTACGGTGCCAGGAGCGCGCGGCCTCTCCGAGGCCCCGACGATCGCTGGGTCATGCGTCGTGCGCAGCAAGGCGCTGGCCACGGCGCGGAGTCCTTCGAAACTGCGGGGCCTGCCACTGAGCGTTTCTACAAAGCGACGCCCAGGATGCCCTCGCCTGGCGACCGGCCCCGAGGCCGCCTCGCGCCAGGCGGCGTCGGGCTACGGCAAGCTGGTGGTCCGAGGGGCAAGCAGCGTGCCACGAGGGCCTGTCACGCGCGGGCGAAGTCGACGAAGCCCCGCTCGACGTCGGTGCGCATCAGCTCCACGCGCAACGCATCGCCGACGTCGAGGCCGTGCTCACCGCGCACGACACGCCCCTCGACCGCCGGGTGGCGGATGCGCACCCAGGTCCCCTTCGGCGAGGCCCCGGTGACGACCGCGTCGAAGCGCTGGCCGAGGCGCGGGGCGAGCAGCAGCGCCGCCGCGGACTTTCGCACCTGGCGCTCCACCTTCGCGGCGTTGTCCTCCTGCAGCGTGCAGTGGCGCGCCAGCTCCGTCAGCTGCTCGTTCGTGTACGGACACGGAGCCCCGGCGATCGCGGCCTTGAGCAGGCGCTGCGTCGCGAGGTCCGGGAAGCGCCGGTTCGGCGCGGTGGAGTGCGTGTAGTCCCTCACCGCGAGGCCGAAGTGGCCGTCCGCCTGGCCGCCGGGGAGCTCGACCGCGTACTCGCCGGAGCCCAGCAGCTTGACGACGGACAGTGACACGTCGGCGAAGCGTGCGGGATCGGCCCTTCGCCTCTTGATGAGAAACGCCTGCAGCGCGGGAGCGCTCGGCTCCGCGGGCAGCCGCTCGCCGAGCGCCGCCGCCAGCGCGACGATGCGGTCCCAGCGCTCGGGCGAGCGCAGCACCCGTCGCAGCGACGGGAAGCCGTGGCGCTCGAGGAACTGCGCGGTCGCGACGTTCGTCGCGATCATGAAGTCCTCGATCAGCTCCCTGGCCGTGTTCTTCTCGTCCGGCAAGAGGTCGGCGAGCGCATCGCCCTCGAACACGGCGCGCGCTTCGGCCGTCTCGAGGGTCAGGGCGCCCCGCCCGTGGCGCAGGTCCTTCATCGCCTGCGCCACGCGCGCCTGCAGGCGCAGCTGGTCGGCCATCAGGGGCTGCGCGGCGACGGCGCCGGGCGGCTTGCCAGTGCCGTCGAGCCAGGCCGCGACCGAGTCGTAGGCGAGCTTCGCCCGGTTCCGGACGAGCGCGCGGTAGACGTCCGAAGCCGTGACCGACCCGTCGGGAGCGACGGTCATCTCGACCACGATCGCGAGCCGGTCGCGCCCCTCGCCGAGGGACGAGAGGTCGCTCGACAGTCGCTCGGGCAGCATCGGGAAGATCTCGGCCGCGGTGTAGACGGACGTCGTGTTCGCGCGGGCGTGGCCGTCGATCGCGCCGCCCTCGGCCACCCTCGCGTCCACGTCGGCCACCGCGACCAGCAGCTTCACCGCCGCGCCGGCGAGCGGCTCCGCCACCTGCAGCTGGTCGAGGTCGCGGGTGTCGTCGTTGTCGATCGACGCCCACGCGAGGGCGCGCAGGTCGTGTGCGGCGGGTCCTTTGTCGACGGCGATCTCGGCGAGGGCTTCGCTCTCGGCCAGGGCCGCAGGGGAGAACTCGGGCAGCAGGCCGCGCGCGGTCATCGCGCGCCTCGCGATGGCCCGCAGCTCGTCGCGTCCGGCCGCTGCGCGGCGCACGCGGACCCGACCCGCGGGCCGGCCAGGAGCACCGCCTGGGCCACCAGCTCTGCCGGCACGACGGGCTTGGAAACCTGCTGATCGAAGCCGGCCGCGAGCGCCTTCTCACGGTGCGCCGGTCCCGCGAAGGCGGTGAGCGCCAGGGCCGGGATCCGGCACCCTTGCTCCGCTTCGAGGGCTCGGAGCCTGCGGATCAGCGAAAGGCCGTCCTCGCCCGGCAGGCCGATGTCGCAGACGAGCAGGTCCGGGGTCGCTCGCCGCATGGCCTCCGTCGCCTCCGCGGCCGACGCCGCCGCGGTCACCGTGGCGCCGCTGCGCTCGAAGACCAGCAGCAGCATCTCCCGGCTGTCGGCATCGTCCTCCACGACCAGCAGCCGCACGCCCTTGAGCGCCTCCGGGTCGCTCACCGTCCAGGCCCGCTCCGGCCTCGACCTCTGGTGCGCGACGGGATCGCCGTTCCTGGGCTCGGTGGACGCGGTGGGCAGCGGGAGCGCCACGGTCATGGTCGAGCCCTGGCCCTCGCCCGGGCTCGCCGCGTGGACCGTCCCGCCGTGGAGCTCCACGAGCTCCTTGACGATGGCCAGCCCGAGCCCGAGCCCGCCCTCCAGGCGCCGTGACGTGCCGTCCTGCTGGCGGAATCGCTCGAACACGTGCGGCAGGAAGGACGGTGCGATGCCCCGGCCGGTGTCGCTCACCCGGATCTGGAGCGAGTCGGCGACGCGTCCGATGCGAACTTCGACCCGCCCGCCCCGCGGCGTGAACTTCACCGCGTTCGACAGCAGGTTCCAGAGGACCTGCTGCAGCCGGTCCGGATCGCCGTAGACCAGCGCCGCCGCTGTCTCAGTCCCCAGCTCGAGGGCGATTCCCTTGGCCTCGGCCGCGGAACGGGCCGCCTCGATCGCGGCGCCCGCCACGGGCACGAGGTCCATCAGCTTCGGTGACAGCGTGAGCTTGCCCGCCACGACACTCGAGTAGTCCAGCAGGTCCTCGATCAGCCGCGCCTGCGCCTTGACGCTGCGCTCGACGGCCGCTCTCCCGCGCTCCCGGGTGGCCTCGTCGAGGCCGTCGTCGCGCAGCACGTGCACCCATCCCACCATGGCGCTGAGCGGCCCGCGCAGCTCGTGCGAGAGCGTCGCCATGAACTCGTCCTTGATCCGGTCGGCCTGCTCGGCCCGCTGCCGCGCCTGCTGCTCCAGCGCGAGCAGCGCCTCGCGCTCGATCTCCGTGTTCCGGGCGGCGCTCCTGTCCTCGAAGGCCAGCAGCAGGCTCTCGCGGCCGCTCTCACGATGGAGCTTGCGCGCGTTTACGATCAGCGTCCGGCGTCCGACCCGCGGGAAATCGTGCTCGACCTCGACGTCCTCGACCCGGGCCGCGTGGCGCAACAGCTCGTCCAGCATCTGCCTCAGCGCGGGTATGTCCCACTGTCCCTCACCCAGCTCGTAGACGAGCCTCCCGACCGTCTCCTCGGGCGTGACCCGGAAATAGTCGTAGAAGCTGCGGTTCGAGCGCTCCACGCGCAGGTCGGCGTTCAGGATCAGCAGCGGATTGCGCACCGTCTCCACGATCCCGTTCGCGTACTCGAGCGCCCGCTCGAGCTGGAGGTTCCGGCCCTGCAGCTCCTGGTTGAGCGTCGCGAGCTCCTCGTTGCTCGCCTGCAGCTCCTCCTTCGCCGTCTCCAGCTCCTCGTTGATGCTCTGCAGCTCCTCGTTGGCCGAGAGGACTTCCTCGTTCGAGGCCTGCAGCTCCTCGTTGGCCGCCTCGTGCTGCTCGGTCACGGCCTGGAGGTACTGCGTGGCCTCGCCGAGCTCGCGCCTCAGCCTCGCGCTCGCCTTCGCCTCGGCGCGGTCCAGCGGCGGCCGCCGCGGCCCCCGGCCGCTCGGGCTCCTGGTCGCGGAACGCGCCTCGAAGAGCACGAGCAGCGAGCGCCCCTTGTCAGGAGATCCTCGCAGCGGCACTGCCTCCAGGTCGAGCCTTTGGACGCGGCCCCGGCCGCGCAACGACACGCCCTGCTTGCGGACGGGCGCGTCCTTCTTGCGAGCCTCCTGGATCACGCGGCGGATCTCGAGCAGGAGTCCCTTGCGCGCCATCTTGAACAGGTTGAGGCTGGCACGCCCGTGGGCGTGCTCCAGGAAGGCTTCGGTGTCGCCCCGGAACTCGACGATCTCGTCCTTGTCGTCCACGATCACGCCGGCGGGCGCGTAGCGGGCGAGGAGGATCCGGTCCGCTTCCCTGGGCGGCTCCTCGCGAAGGCCCGGCTTCACCGCCAGCGGCCGGCCCTCCTGTCCCTCTCGACCACCTTGTCGGGAGGCGCCGAACCCGAAGCGGGGCGGGGCGGCGGCGGGCCGCTTGAGGTAGATCCGGTGCTTCTTGTCCACCGGCGTGAAGAGGTCCTCGGCCGTGCTCGCGGTCTCCGACGTCCCCAGCAGCAGGGCGCCCGAAGTCAGGAGGGCGTAGTGGAGGATGGCCATGACCCTCTGCTGCATCCGCGGCTCGAGGTAGATGAGCACGTTCCGGCAGCTGATCAGGTCCATGCGGCTGAACGGCGGATCCCGTGTCACGTCGTGCCGCGCGAAGA
>Ga0214473_10008535_pt1 | contig 12099 bp, 10 predicted proteins | sample RVTome_7_FD_203509 | JGI IMG/M metagenome (GOLD analysis project Ga0214473, IMG submission 203509) | Soil microbial communities from uranium-contaminated site in the Upper Colorado River Basin, Wyoming, United States - RVT98D197 | ecosystem: Environmental > Terrestrial > Soil > Contaminated >...
CGCTCGCTCCGGGCCGCGCGCAACGCCTCCTCGCCGTCGGCCGCCGTGAGGACGGTATAGCCCTGCCGTTTGAGCGTCGTCTCCGCGGCCTTGCGCAGGAAGCGGTCGTCCTCCGCGAGCAGGATGCGTCGGGGGAAGCCCGTCATGCCCTCAGTCCGCCAGGAGGCGCGCGACATGGGCGCCCAGCTCCTGCAGCGACAGGTTGGCCTTCACGAGATAGCCGGTGGCGCCGAGCCTCATGACCTCGTCCACGTCGCGCTCGTTCGAGGAGTTGGACAGCACGAGCACGCGCACGTCGCGGGTCGCCTCCTCCTGGCGCAGGGCGCGGAGCAGCTCGACCCCCGTCATCTTCGGCATGAGCAGGTCCAGGAGGACGAGCGCGGGCCGCCGCGCCCGGATCAGGCGCAACGCCGCCTCGCCGTCCCCCGCCGCCAGCACGGTGAACCCCCGCCGGCGGAGGCTCGCCTCGCACGCGCGCCGCAGGAACGGGTCGTCCTCGACCAGCAGGATGGGCTGCCCGGTCGCGTCCATGGCGGCTAGCCCGTCCCCGCGCGCGGGGGCCGGGGCCGGGTGCCGCGGGCCCGCCCCGGCGCCCCCCGTCCGGGCCTCCGTGGGTCGCGCATGCCCCGGCTCGGCTAGGCCGCCAGGGGCAGGGTGACGACGAAGGTCGCCCCCTGGCCCTCGTGCGATTCGCACCACACCCGGCCGCCGAGCTGCTCCATGATCAGGCGCACGAGGTACAGGCCGAGCCCCGTCCCCTCCGTCTCGATCGCGGTGACATTGTCCGCGCGGTAGAACTTCTCGAACAGGCGCGCCTGGCACGCCGCGGGGACGCCGAGCCCGGTGTCGGTGATCGACCAGCGCGCGAGCCCCCCGTCCCGCCCCATGGCGATGGCGATCGTCCCGCCCGCCGGCGTGTACTTGATGGCGTTGGAGACGAGATTGAGCACGACCTGGCGCATGAGCTGCGGGTCGGCCGTCACGGCGGGGATCTCGGCGGCGCCGGCGACCGAGAGCGCCTGCCCCTTGTCCCGCACGAGCAGGCTCGTCTCGTCGAGCACGCTCTGCGTCAGCTCGCCGAGCCGGACGGCCTGGCGCGCGATCGTGAGCTTGCCCCGCTCCAGGCGGGACACGTCGAGCAGGTCGTTGACGAGCCCGATCAGCCGCTGGGCGGCGTCGCGGGCGTCCTGCACGTAGGCGCCCGCGTCCGCGGGCAGCGCGGGCTCCTGCGCGGCGAGCTCGAGCATCCACTTGATCCCCGCCAGCGGCGTGCGCAGCTGATGGGTGACGAAGGACACGAAGTCGGACTTCATCTGGCTGACCTCGCGCTCGTGGGTCACGTCCCGCACGGTCAGCGTCACCCCGACCACCGCCCCCAGCGCATTGCGCGTCGGCCGCGCCACCCAGTGCAGGATCCGGCCCCGCGTCCGGAGCTCGAGGTCGCCCTCCGCCTCGCGCTCCGGATCCTCGGCGATGGCGCGGAGCACCTCGAAGGTCAGCTCGCCATCGGGGATCGCGGCGCGGTAGGCGGCCATCAGACCGCCTCGCCCGAGACCGACATGCTCCGGTCCGATCCCGAGGAGCTCACCTGCGCGCCGGTTCGCCGCCTCGATCCCGCCGCTCCGGCTCACGAGGACGATCCCGTCGGAGGTCGAGTCGAAGATCTGGGTAAGGCGGATCCGCTGGGTCCGCACCTCCTCGTAGTGCCGGGCATTGTCCATGGCGATCGCCGCATGATCGGCGAGCGTCGAGAGGAGCCGCACATCCTTGGCGGAGAAGTCGTGGGGCGCGAAGAAGTGCTCCTGGAGGACCCCGAGGACCTCGCCCCGGATGACGATGGGCACGGCGAGGAACGCGCGCGGGGCCGCCTCCCGGGACAGCGCCTCGTTCGCCGGCGAGAACGTGATGGCGGTGTCCGCCTGCCAGTCGCGCGTCCATGCGGGCCGCCGCTCCGCGTAGGCGCGGCCGCAGACCCCCTCGCCGGGCGCGAGCACGAGGTGGCGCGTCAGCCGAGGGTCGAGGTTGAGCCCGCGCCGGAAGGTCAGGCCGCCCCGCGCCTCGTCGTACATGTAGATCCCGGCGGCGTCGGAGCCGAGCAGGTCCACCGTCTTGGCCACGATCTGGTCGAGGATGCGGTCGGCGTCCAGGCTGGAGGCGAGCGCGCTCGTGATCTCGTAGAGCTTGGTCGCCTCCTGCTCGCGCGCCCGGCTGTCGGCATACAGGCGCGCCTCCTCGAGGGCGGTGGCGAGGTGCTGGCACAGCAGCGAGAACGGCTCCACGTTGGCGGGGGAAATGGGTCTCCGGCTGGGCTTGTTGTCGGCGATCGCCACCCCGATGGCCCGCTCGCCGACGACGAGGGGCGCGACCACGAAGCGCCGGGCACGGAGGTATGGATGGCGCGCGTGGTCAGCGTCGAGCGGCGGAACCAAGGCGAGGTCCGCGTCCTCCAGGACCGCGATGGGGCGACGCGTCTCCATCACCCGGAACAGCACGCCGGCGGCCGGCGACAGCGGGAGCGCCGGGGGCAAGGAGCGCTCCTCCTCGCCGAACACGGTCGCGAGCTCGAGGCGCGCCCCGTCGCCGCCCAGGAGAAAGACCGCGATGCGGTCGAAGCCAACCGCCTCGTGGACGCCGAGCGTGAAGACGCGCAGCCGCTCCTCCCGCCCGGGCGCGGTCTGCATGGACACGGCGACCCGGTAGAGTCCCTCGACCACGCCCCGCGCCTCCTCGGCCTCGCGCAGGAGCCGGGCCTTGTGGATCGCGAGCGAGGCCTGGTCGGCGAGGGCCGAGAGCAGGGCGGTGTCGTCCGCCGTGAACTGGCGCCGCTGCTTCGTGAAGACGTTGAGCGCGCCGATCACGCCCCCGTGGAGCCGGAGCGGGACTCCGAGGTAGCCGTGGAACCCGAGGTCGACGGCCGCCTGCTTGTCGGCGGGATCGTAGCGCGTGTCCTCGACGAGGTCCTCCACGGCCATCGCCTCGCCCGTCGACACCACCCGGCCGCTCAGGCTTTCCCCGAGCTTGATGCGCGGGCGCGTCATGAGGGCGGCCGCCGAATCGGTCCGCGCGGCGATCACGAGCTCGCCGCCGTCGACCAGGCGCAGCCCCGCCGCCTCGGCGCCGAGCAGCCCGGCCGCCTCGTCGACGAGCAGCGCGAGGAGCTGGTCGGTGTCCTCGACCGCGGCCAGGCGCCGCGCCAGCTCGTACATGACCTCCAGGTGGAACCGCTCGCGCTCCGCCTTTTCAAAGCGTCCCGCATTGCGGAGGAGCACGGCGACCTGAGCGGCGACGCTCTCCACCAGCTCGCACTCCCGCTCCGTGAGCTGCCGGCGGGTCGTCCACCACACGAGGTAGAAGGCCCCCGCCACGCGGTCGTCCAGCACGAGCGGGAGGAGAAGCCCGGACTGGTGGCGGAACCGGCGAAACAGCTCGTGGCTGAAGCGGGGATCGACCGCCACATCTTCCGACAGCACTGCGCGCCGCTCGCGCCAGATCGGGATGTGGAAGCCCTGCTCGCGCAAGGGCAACGGCGCCCCGAGCAGGGTCTGCAGCAGCTCCTTGGGGACGTGGTAACCGGCGACGGGCACGAGCTGATCGGACGTCGTGTCGTGCCGGTAAGCGGCGGCGGTATCGGCGCCGAGCAGGAGCGCCAGCGCCCGGCAGATCCGCCGGAGCGCCTCGGGAACGTCGAGCGTCGAGTTGACGGCGGTCGCGACCGTCAGCAGGGCCTCGGCTTCCCTCAGGCGATCCACGACCTCGCTGGTCAGACGAGTATCGTGCTCCACGACCGCCCGCCATCCATAGTCCTCTAAGGTAGCGCACTCCCCTCTGGACGCAAAAGATTCGCCCCGGGGGCCGTCGACCCCTCAGCCACCGAGGCGATCGAGGATGCTGACGAGACCGTCGGGATCGGAGAGGGTGACGTCGGATAAGGGGTTGACTGCCGGACCCGCCGCCACTAGCGTAGGTACCCAATAGGAGCCCAATACTCTCTCAAGGAGTCCCGCATGGCGAACATCGAGCGGTATTGCGCCAAGGGTGTCTTCGATCCGCCGACCTACTCCCAGGCGGTGAAGGTGTCGGGCGCGCAGACCATCCTGTTCCTCGCCGGTCAGGTCGCCTACGACGACAAAGGCGGTCCCGCCCACCGGGGCGACTTCCCGGCGCAGGCGCGCGCGGTGTTCCAGGCCGTGAAGGCGCAGGTGGAGGCCGGTGGCGGCACCATGCAGAGCATCGTCAAGATCAACACCTACCTGACCGACATCCGCCACCGCGCCGAGCTGATCCCCGTCCGCGAGGAGTTCTTCGGCAAGAAGACGCCGGCCTCGACGCTCGTCGCCGTGGCCGCCCTCGCACATCCGGATTGGCTGATCGAGGTCGAGGCGATCGCGGTGGTCTAGCTAGGCGCGCGCGATGGCCCTCGACGTCAACCCGTTCATCTTCCGCGCCTACGACGTGCGCGGCAAGGTCGGCATCGACATCACGCCCGAGGTGTTCGCCGAGGTCGGCCGCGCCTACGGGACCCTCGTCCGCCGCCGGAACGGCCGCACCATCGCGCTCGGCATGGACAACCGCACATCCTCGCGCGCGCTCAAGGAAGCCTTCGCCGCCGGCGCGCTCGGGACGGGCGTGGACGTCGTGGACATCGGCGTCAACCACACCCCGCTCCTCTACTTCGCCGCCGCCCACTGGAAGCTCGACGGCGGCGCCACCGTCACCGGCAGCCACAACCCCGTCTCCGATAACGGCGTGAAGATGATCCACGCGGGAGCGGCCCCGCTCACCGAGGAGGAGATCCAGGGCCTGCTCGCCACCATCCGCGCGGGCGACTTCGAGCGCGGCGCGGGGCGGCGGGTGAGCCGCGATCCGCGCGAGGAGTACTTCGCGGCGATCACGGCGAGCGTCGCGCTCGCGCGGCCGCTCACGGTCGTGGTGGACGCCGGCAACGGCGTCGCGGGCAGCTTCGCCCCCGAGCTCTTGCGCCGGCTCGGCGCCGAGGTCGTCGAGCTGTACTGCGAGTCCGACGGCAGCTTCCCCAACCACCTGCCCGATCCCGAGATGGAGGAGAACACGCGCGACCTGGTCGGAAAGGTCCTCGAGACGCGGGCCGACATCGGCATCGCCTACGACGGCGACGCCGATCGCATGGGGGTGATCGACGAGCGGGGGCACCGCCACGAGGCCGACCTGATCCTGGCCCTGCTCGCCCGCGATCTCTTGACACGCCACCCGGGCGCCAAGATCGTCTTCGACGTCAAGTCCTCCCAGGTGCTGGTGGACGACATCCGCGCCCACGGCGGCGAGCCCGTCATGTGGAAGACCGGCCACTCGCACCTCAAGCGCAAGATGAGGGAGGACGGGATCCTGCTCGGCGGCGAGGTGTCCGGCCACATGTTCTTCGCCGAGAACTGGTACGGCGTCGACGACGGCATCCTCGCCTCGTGCAAGTTCCTCGAGCTGATCTCGCGGAGCGCCGCGCCCGTCTCCTCGCACTTCGGCACCCTGCCTCATCTCCACACCACGCCCGAGCTCAAGGCGCCCTGTCCGGACGACAGGAAGTTCGAGGTCGTGCGCGAGCTGATCCGGGAGTTCAAGAGCCGCCACGAGACCATCGACATCGACGGCGCGCGCATCCTCTTCCCCGATGGCTGGGGACTCGTGCGCGCCTCCAATACCAACCCCTACCTCACGCTGCGATTCGAGGGGCGGAGCCGGGCGGCGGTGGACGACATGAAGCGCCTGGTATTCGCCGCCCTCCGGCGCTACCCCTTCGTCACGCTCCCGGAGTAGCGCGCCGCGTTTCCGGGTCGGAGCAAGCGCTGGCGCACCGGCGCGACCTATTCCCGGGGGGGCTCAGAGGGGGCTGTCGAGGCCCCCTCCGATAACGAGGCGCACGGCGTCCTCGACGCCGCGCGCGAGCGCGCAGTCGCGGGGCCCCCAGAGGCCGCGCGGATCGAGCAGCACGGCCTCGATCCCGGCCCCCCGCGCGCCCAGCACGTCCACCGAATAGAGGTCGCCCACATAGACCGCCTCCTCGGCGCGGACATCGGCATGACGGAGCCCCAGCTCGAAGATCCGCCGATCGGGCTTCTCCACGCCCACCACCGCCGAGTCGATGATGAAGTCGAGGCTGGGCGCGAGCCCGATGTCCTCGAGGATCGAGCGCACCGAGCCATTGGAGTTCGAGATGACCCCGGTGACGAGCCCCGCCGCCTTGACACGCGCGAGAGCCGGCGCCGCCTCGGGGTCCGCGCGGTTCCACAGACCCACGGGCAGGTTGTAGCCCCGCCGCCATTCCGCCACCACCTCGACCTCGTCCCCGTCCACGATGCCCAGGTGCTCGAGCACGTAGCGGAGGTAGCGGCCGTGAACGGTCCTGCTCTCCGTCGAGGCGCCGGGGGCGAGGTCGCGGTCGAGCCGCACCCGGGCCCGCATCTCCGACTCCCGCACCTGCCCGGCGGTGACCGTGTGTCCGCGCCCGGCCAGGAAGCCGGCGATGGCGGCATAGTCCATCTGGACCAGCGTGTTCCCCGCATCGAAGATGATGGCCCGGGACGGCCGGCGGCGGGGTATCGAGGGCTGGCTCACGAGGGTCGCTCCTGTCCCTATTATAATGACGGCAGCCATGAGACCTTCCCCTCGGCGGGCGCTCTTCGCCGCCGCCGCCGCGGTCCTTTCTCTCTTCCCGAGCGGCCGCGCCTCGGCTGATCATGGCGGGCCGCCGCGCTTGGCGGGGTTGAGCCCCCTCTCCGCCGGCCTCCTCGCGGCCGCGCTGACGCTCGCCGTCGGCATCGTCGCCGTCGTGATCGTGATGCTGCTCACCCGCAGGAGGCCGCCCTCCGAATGACGCTGCTGGGAGTGGCGGTTCGCTGGATTCAGCTCGCATCGGCCCTATCGCTCGTGGGCGCTTTCACCCTGACGCTCCTGGCCGGACGGAGCGACCGGCCCACCGCGCGCGCATGGGAGGCACAGGTCGTCCGTCTCACCCGCTGGCTCGTGGTGATGCTGCTGCTCTCCGGCGTCGGCGCGCTCGGCTACCAGGCGGTCGTCGCCACGGGGCGGACCGGCGCCCTCATCGAACCCGCGGCCTGGATGCGGCTGCTTTTCCGGAGCCACTTCGGCACGGTGTGGCTGATCCGCCACGGTCTCCTGGTCCTGCTCGCCGCGCTGGTCCTCCTCCGAGAGCGCGAGGACTCGGCATCCGACTGGGTCGCGTGGCGCGTCGAGGCCTGGGGGCTCGCGGTGGCCGGGGCCGCGGCCATGGCCTGGGCCGGTCACGCCGCCGCCGTCGAGCGGTGGGGGCTCGCGGCAGTGCTGGCCGACGCCGTGCACGTCACCGCCGCCGGCGCATGGCTGGGCGCCCTCGCACCGCTCGTCCTCCTCCTGCGGTCGGCCTCGCGGGAGGCCGGGGCCGACGCGCGCCCCTTCGCCGTGCTCGCCGCGCGGCGCTTCTCGCTCGTCGCCCTCGTCGCGATGCTCGCCGTCGCCGCGACGGGCCTTTGCAATGGCTGGGTCCAGGTCGGCAGCGTGCCCGCCCTCGTGGGCACGCGCTATGGCTGGCTCCTGCTCGTCAAGCTCGCGCTCCTCGGGCCCATCGTCGCGCTCGCAGCGGCGAACCGGCGGCTCCTGCCTGCCCTGTCGGGCGAAGCCGCCACCATCGGCCGCCCGGCGATGGCGCGGCTCGGCCACTTCGCCGCCTGCGAATGCGGCCTCGGCCTCTCGATCCTCGGCGTGACGAGCGGCCTCTCGCTGGCGGTGCCCGCCCTTCACGACTCGCCGTACTGGCCCTTCGCCCACCGGCTCGCCTACGACGCCATGGCGGACGTCCCCGGAGTGAAAGCGCGCCTCCTCATCGGCAGCCAGGTCGCCCTCGTGGGGCTGCTCGGCGTGGTCGTGGGCATCCTGGTGCGCCGGCGCCGCGCGCTCCTGCTCGGCGCCGGCGCCTGCACGATCGCCGCGGGGCTGTGGGTCGCGCTGCCTCCGCTCGCGATCGACGCCTACCCGGCGACCTACCAGCGCTCGTCCGTCCCGTACCAGGCGGCGTCCATCGCGAGCGGCATCTCGCTCTACACCGCGCATTGCGCGACCTGTCACGGGCGGAGCGGCGCGGGCGACGGGCCCGGCGGCGCCGGGCTGCCCCGGCGCCCGGCGGATCTGACCGCGCCCCACACCGGCCAGCACACGGCCGGCGACCTCTTCTGGTGGCTGACGCACGGCATCCGGGCCTCGGGGATGCCCGCGTTCGCCAGTGCGCTCCCGGAAGAGGAGCGCTGGGACCTGATCAACTTTCTGCGCGCGCTGTCCGCGGCCCACCAGGCGCGCGCGCTCGGCCCCTCGATCGAGCCGGGCCGCCCCTGGCTCGCCGCGCCCGACTTCGCGTTCGCCGTCGGCCCCACGCCCGCGCGGAGCCTCAAGGATCTCCGCGGTCGGGCAATGGCGCTGCTCGTGCTCTTCTCGCTTCCCGATTCGCGCCCGCGCCTCGGCCAGCTCGCCGGCGCCTACAGCGAGCTCCAGCTCCTCGGAACCGAGGTTCTTGCCGCTCCCATGGACGGCGACCCACGCATCATCGCCCGGCTCGGAGGCGAGCCGCCGATCCTGTACCCGGTCATCACCGAAGGCGGACCCGACGTCGTGGCGGCGTACACGCTCTTCAGGCGCACCCTCGGCCCCGAGGGTCTCTCGTCCGAGCCACCCGTGCCGCGGCACATCGAGCTCCTGATCGATCGCCAGGGGTATATTCGAGCGCGGTGGATCCCGGGCGCCCCCGGCAAGGGGTGGAGCGACCTCGATCTCTTGCGCGGCGAGATCCGGACCCTCGATCGCGAGGCGGCAGTGGCGCCTCCGGAAGAGCACGTCCACTGAGAGGGGCGCGATGAGACTCTGGCGTGCCGTCCTGCTGCTCAACCTCGCTCTCGGCGTCGGGTTGCTCCTGGGCTTCCTCGCCTGGGGGCGCCAGCTCCTCGATCTCGAGCGCGAGCTCGCTCTCGCCGAATCGAAGGCCGCCGCCGCGGGCATCGAGCGGAGCTGGACCGTGCGGGGTGTCGTGCGCGCCGTCCTGCCCGACATGAACGTGGTCGTGCTCACCCACGAGGACATCCCGGGCTATATGGGGGCCATGACCATGGGCTTCCGTGTCCACGAGCCCCAGCTCTACCGGGATCTCGACATCGGTGAGCACGTCCGCTTCACCCTCAAAGGCGTGCCCCCCAACCTCCTGATCACGGCGATCGCGCGGGAGGGTAAACCGTGAAGCTTGGCCGCCTCGCCCTCGCGGTGGCGGCGGCGCTCTTGCTCCTCGCCCGCCCCGAGGCCGCGCGCGCCGGCCACGACAGCGTTCCCCCCGTCACCTCGGTGCGACCGGACTACAGGTAGGGTAAGCTAGGCGGCCAATGACGATCGTCGTTGATCCGCCGCGAAGACATTGGCCCCGAGGCACCGCGATGGTAGCCCTGCTCGGGGTCGTGCTGGTGCTGGGCGTCGTGCACGCCGGCCAGCCGCTTCACCTTCACCACGGGACCACGGCCGGGCTCTACAACGAGGAGCATGTCCTCGCCGCGCTCGACTCCGTCGCCGGTGATGCGCCGCTGCCGGAGTCGCCGACGGCGATCCCGAGCGGCGTCCCCGCCGGCCCCACCGCGCCGGCCAGCGACGCCTGGCTCCTTGGTCCCGCCGCCCGCCACACCGATCCCCGCGCTCCGCCCGTCGCCTAAGCCCGCTCCCCCGTCCTCGTAGTCACCGCCCCTCGCTCGGCGTCTTTTCTCCCGGGGGGCCATCAACGAACTTCCCGACACGGAGGAGTCTATGCGCGCTTGGATCGGCGTTCCCCTGCTCGCGGTGGCCATGCTGCTGCCCTCACCCGCCGGCGCCCAGGATGCGGCGGCGCTCCGAAGAGAGCTGGAGGAGATGCGCAAGCAGCTCGAAGCCACGAGGGATAGCTACGAGAAGGCGATCGAGAAGCTGAGCCAGCGGATCCAGAACCTCGAGTCGAAGCCCCAGCCCGCTGCCGCCACACCGGCACCCGGTCAACCGTCGATGGTGAGTCAGGCAGCCCCGGGAGCGCCGCCCGCCGGGCGGCCGTCCTTGATGGACCTCGCCCGCCCGCGCCAGCCGTTCGCCCTCTACGAGCGCCGGGCCCCCGGCCAGCTCCTCTTCGACATCGGCATAGCCGGTGACTTCATCGGCAACCTGACCCGGGACGGTGTGCAGGAGGCGGGCGGCGGCACCTTCTCCGGCCGCGAGAACCGCTTCTTCCCGCGCGAGATCGAGCTGGCCCTCTTCGGCCAGGTCGATCCCTATGCGAGAGCGGAGGTTCGCATCGAGGCGGGCGAGGAGGAGCGCGGCGCGGAGATCAGCGTGAGCATCGCCGAGGCCACGCTGACGCTCATGACGCTCCCCTTCGGCACCCAGGCCAAGCTGGGGCAGATGCGCAATCGCTTCGGGCTCACGAACGCCACGCACGAGCACGATCTGCCCTTCATCGACCGCCCCAACGCGTACGTGCGCTTCTTCGGCGAGGAAGGGCTCGCCGAGAAAGGGACCGAGCTCACCTGGGTGCCTCCCCTCCCCTTCTACCTGGAGCTGCTGGGCGGCGTGTTCAACGGCGACAACGAGACCGCCTTCGGCCGCGGAAGCATCAAGTATCCCCTCGTGACGGGCCGGGCGCGCACCTTCCTCGAGCTCGGAGACTTCGGGGCCATCCAGCTCGGCATGTCCGTGGCGAGCGGACAGACACCCGAGGAGCTGCGCAATACCGTCCTCGGCTGGGACGCCAAGTACAAGTACGTGCCGGAGGGGTGGCAGCACGCCCTCTTCACCGTGGCCGGCGAGGCGCTCTATCAGATGCGGCGGGTGAACGCGTCGGCCGAGGACATCGACGGCGACGGCGTGCCTGATACCCCCGACGAGACGCGCACCCGGAATCGCCTCGGCTGGTACGCCTATGGCGAGTTACAGCCGTTCCGGTTCGGGCCGCTCCGCCGCTTCTCCGGGGGCTTTCGCTATGACTGGACGGAGTACCCGACCAGCCGGGGTCACGAATGGGCGGTGCAGCCGTACCTGAGCTTCATGCCCTCGGAGTTCCTCCGCTTCAGGCTGGGCTACAAGCACACCCAGCGCTCGAACGGTGCCGCGATCAGCCTCAACGGCGCCAGCGCCCGGACGGTGGACGAGCTCCTCTTCCAGGCGTCCTTCATCCTGGGCGCCCATCCCGCTCACCCCTTCTGAGAGGAGACACCGATGCACACGATGTCGCGAGCATTCCTGCCAGCTCTCCTCACTCTCGGACTCCTGACCGCGAGCGCGCCGGCGGCCGACAAGGTCCGCGTGGTCACCAGCACCACCGATCTCAAGGCTCTCACCGAGGCGGTCGGCGGCGACCTCGTCGAGGTGGACGCCCTCGCGCGCGGCAATCAGAACGCCCATGATCTCGAGGTCCGCCCGAGCCTCATGGTCAAGGTGCGGCGGGCCGATATGCTGGTGATCAACGGCCTCGATCTGGACCAGTGGGCCGACGTGGTCGTCCAGGGCGCCAACAACCCCAAGGTGATCCCGGGCGCCCCCGGCCGCGTGGATGCTTCCCAGGGCATCATGGTCCTCGACGCCCCCACCACCCGGGTGGACCGCTCGATGGGTGACGTGCACCCGGTGGGCAACCCGCACTACACCCTCGATCCCGGGATGGCCCCTGCCATCACCGCCAATATCCTCGCGGGGCTGGCGCGCGTCACCCCGCAGCAGCGCGCCACGTTCGAGCGGAATCGCGCGGAGCTCCTGGGGCGCCTCGACCAGGCGATGGCGCGATGGTCGAAGATGATCGAGCCCTTCAAGGGCGCCAAGGTGGTCGTGGACCACAATATGTGGCCGTACTTCCTCACCCGCTTCGCTCTCGTCCAGGCGGGGACCATCGAGGAGCGCCCCGGCATCCCGCCGACGCCGGCTCACCTGACGAAGCTGATCGCGCTGATGAAAGGGGAGCAGATCAAGGTCATCATCATGGCGCCATGGAGCGACCAGAAGCTGGCGGAGCGCGTCGCCCAGGAGGCGGGGGCACGGGCCGTCACCCTCGCCTCGGCCGTCGGCGCGGTCAAGGGCACGGACTCTTAC
>Ga0214473_10008536_pt1 | contig 12099 bp, 10 predicted proteins | sample RVTome_7_FD_203509 | JGI IMG/M metagenome (GOLD analysis project Ga0214473, IMG submission 203509) | Soil microbial communities from uranium-contaminated site in the Upper Colorado River Basin, Wyoming, United States - RVT98D197 | ecosystem: Environmental > Terrestrial > Soil > Contaminated >...
GAGGCGGAAGAACGAGCGGGCGCCGGCATAACTCTCGTCTCCCTGCATCAGAGCTCCCCATTGACGGTCGCTCATGGCGCCCGTTCCGGAGTCGGTCAGCAGGTCGATGTAGATGTCCTCGGCACGCAGGCCGAAGACGTTGTAGCCGGCGCGCACGAGGCGTTCCTCGCGGGCGTCGTGGTCGATGAGGCGGACGGCTTCGACCGCCTTGATGCGGAAGGGTTCGCGAGGGTAGGTGGGCATGCCGCACCGTTATCGGATGGCCCGAGTCTAGCACTGGAAGTGATCGGAAGCGGCAAGTGCTAGCGAAGACGCCGACAAGCGCTAGGAAGCGTCATGCGGCCGCGCCGCTCTTCGCTGGCGGTATACTGCCGCCGTGCGAAGCCCGTGGAGTCTGGTGGGGTGGATCGGGTTGGCAGCGGCGGCGGGCTTTGCGCTGGCCGCCGTCCCGGCGCTGAGGCACGTTCCCTCCGCGACCGAGGTCTACGAAATCGAGGCGCCCGATGAGTTCGCCTCCATCCCCCTCGAAATCCGTCTCGATCGACCCGAGTGGATGCGTACCGGAGAGGCAGCCACCCTCCGGTTGGAGGTCATCCGAGTGGGAGCTGCCGGGCAGCCCTGGCCGACATCGGCAGGCGTAACCGCGGCTTCCATGGTCGCCCGGTTTCGGGCGGGGGGACTCAGCATCCTTCCCGGAGGGGACCAGACAGCGCCCCTTGTGTCGTCCGGAAACCCCGAATCCTTCGCGTGGACCCTCCAGGGCGAAGAACCGAGGCTTGGGCAGGCCACGTTGTCCCTTTCCTGGCGCCAATACCTCACTATGGGTGGAACGTCGGAGTCGCTGCTGTGGGTCCGGGTCGTCCCGTTGGAAGTCCGTCACCCGTCGATCTCCGCCTTCAACGGCCTGCTGGGCGTGGCGGGAGGCTTGGCGCTGTGGCTGCTCACGCGGCGCACGAAGGCAGGCTGATCCTGGCATGGACGAATCGCCGAAGATCGTAACTTTCACCCTGGGCCCCGCGCTGACCAACGCCTACCTGCTCGGGAACGATTCGGAGGGGACGGCCGTTGTTGTCGACCCGGCGTGGGACGGCAAGGTCATTGCCGCCGAGGCGGCGCGACGCGGCTGGCGCATCACCGACATCTGGTTGACCCACGCGCACTTCGATCATTTTGGAGGTGCCGGCGCGGTGGCGGACTCGGGTGCCGCGCCGATCCCCGTAGCCCTTCATCCGGCGGACCAGCCGCTATGGCGCGCCCTCGGGGGTGCGGCGTGGTTCGGGCTGGCGGATTTCGATCCGGGTCCCGAGCCGACCATCGCTCTGAGCCACGGCATGAACATGCGCGCGGCGGGCGAGGAGATCGAGGTTCGTCACACGCCCGGGCACACGCCCGGCCACGTGGTCTTCGTCCTTCCGCGGTCCGGGCGCGTCTTCTGCGGCGACCTGATCTTTGAGGCCGGGGTGGGGCGCACCGACTTGCCGGGGGGCGATTGGGAGACTCTGCTGCGCTCGATCCGGGAGCAGATCCTGACCCTTCCCGACGAGACGGAGCTGCTCCCCGGGCACGGCCAGCCCACGACCGTCGGGCGGGAACGGGCTACGAATCCGTTCTTGATTAAGGACGATTCGTAGGGGCGAAGCATGCTTCGCCCCTGCATACCGGATCAGGTCGAGCGTTCGAGCGTGCGCTGATCCGGGTTGTCCCATGTCCGTTCCCATCGCACGCGATTCGGTTGCGGCACGGCATTCCTCGAAGGCGCGCTACCGTGACGAGTCCGTAGGGGCACGGCATGCCGTGCCCCTACCCAAAGGCGCGCACCTTCACCGCGTCGTGACCCTCGCCTGCACCCACCCCAGCCACTCGCGCACGCCGCCGGTCGGCTCCTGCGGAGCGAAGGCCAACAACTGGAGCTGAAAGGGATATCCGACTTCAGTGGGCGACAGGCCTTGCACGCGGATCGTCGTGAGGTCTGCCGGGACATCGGTGCCGAGCAGGAACCCCACGGCACCCGGGTCGGAGGCTACCAGGGTAAGCATCGCTTCAGGGGTCGGAGCCAGCCACGCTCCCGGCCAGACAGGCGTTCCGCGCATCACGGCATCCTCGAACCAATCGCGCACGGGCTCGCCCGGCAACGGAAGGATGGGCTGAACCTCGACGTCGCTTCCGCCCAAGGTCCCCCATCGTGCCGTTCGGCGGGCGAATAGGTTGGTCAGATCCGAAGGCGCGAGATCGCGCAGTGGATTGTCGGCGTGGACCAGGATCACCACGGGGACTGCATCCAGGGGCGTCACGAACCAATCGGACGGCGGCGGCCCGTCAAAGATCAGCAGGCTGCCGGGATGGGTCGGGGCGAGGTCGAGCGCGGCCGACCGTGGACGCGGGTCGAGATCGAAGGGAAGGGGCGCGCCGGTCTCGGCGAGGTATTTCTCCGCCCATGGTCGCACGATGGGCACGGCGTACGGAGACGTGTAGACGCGGGGGACGGCCCGCGGCGTCGCCGTCGGGGGCGCGGCGCAGGCGGCGACGCCGGCCGCCGTCAACCAGATCCAGGCCGCACGCGCAAGAAATCTCTGGCGTGAACCGCTCATCGTGAGGTTCCTAGCCCCGCAGGAAGGCCGTCGTCAGGCCGGCCAACCCGAGAACGAGGCAGTAGGCGCTGAAGGCCGTCAAAGGGTGCCGGGCGACGAAGGCGAGCATCCACCGGATCGCCAGGTATCCGACCACGGCCGCCGCCACGAAGCCCGCTGCCAACGGCAGGGCGAAATCGCCCACCCTGGGGAGATCGAACAGGTCGCGAGCCGCCAGCAGGCCGGCTCCCAACATGACGGGAACTGACATGAGGAAGGAGAAGCGGGCGGCTTCGGAGCGAAGGAACCCCCGAGCGCGACCGGCGGCCATCGTGGCTCCGGAGCGCGAGATGCCGGGAAACAACGCGAGGGCCTGGGCCACGCCGATCCACCAGGCGTCGCTCCAGCCCATGGCGTCCAGGTTTCGCTCGGCGCGCGCCGCCCGCTCCGCCAGCGCCAACGCCGCGGCGGTCACCAGCAGAAACGCCGAGGTTGCCGTCGGGCTGGAGAAGGCCGTCTCGACAACCTTCTTGAGCAGCAAGCCGGCCACGACGGCCGGGAGCGTGGCCAGCAGGAGGTGCCACGCGCGTCGGGCCTGAGGTGTTCCCAGCGGTCGCCGGTGCCACAACCCCACGGCGGCCGCGCCGATCAGTTGCCCCAGGTCGCGGGCAAAGAAGACAATCACGGCGACGAGGGTGCCCAGCTGCACCAGGACGTCGAAGGCGAAGGCGGCCTCCGGTGGGAAGCTCCACCCCAGCCACCACGGCACGAGCACCAGATGGGCCGACGACGACACCGGCAGGAATTCCGTGAGGCCTTGGACGACGCCGAGCACCACAGCTTGGAGAAAAGACATGGACTCAGACCTCGAGGGGGCGGTGCTTACGGTAGGATGCGCGAAAGGAATCCACGAAGGCCTGGGCCTCGCCCGACAAGATGGCCTGCCGCAGGTCTCCGGATAGGGTCATCATCGCCGCCAGGTTGTGGATGGTGAGCAGCGTAGCCGCCAGGATCTCGCCCGCGCCGGCCAGGTGTCGGAGGTAGGCGCGGCTGAAGGTCCGGCAGGTGTAGCAGGTACAGTGATCGTCGATCGGCCGCGGGTCTTCGGCGAACGCGGCATTCCGAATATTCAAGCGGCCGAGGGGCGTGAGGGCCGTGTGGTTGCGGGCCGTGCGCGTCGGCAGAACACAGTCCATGAAGTCGACCCCGCGCATCACGGCTTCGACGAAATCCTCCAGCGTGCCGACGCCCATCAGGTAGCGCGGGCGGTCGGTGGGCAGACGGACGTCGAGGAGATCGAGCATGGCGTACGTCTCCTCCTTGCTTTCGCCCACCGACAACCCGCCGATGGCCAGCCCGGGGAAATCCAGCGACGCCAGGAACGCCGCCGACTGCTCCCGCAGATCGGGAAAGACGCCGCCCTGGACGATGCCGAAGAGGGCCTGATCCGAACGCCGCTGCGCGGCCCGGCAGCGCTCCGCCCAGGCATGCGTTCGTCCCACGGCGGCCTCGACGGCCGTTCGGTCCGAGGGCGGAGGGCATTCGTCGAGGGCCATGATGATGTCGGCGCCGAGGTTCTCCTGGATGGCGATGGCCCGCTCCGGAGTCAGGCGGTGGACGGAGCCGTCCAAGTGGGAGCTGAAGGTCACGCCGTCGGCGTCGACCTGTCGGCGGTCGGCCAGCGAGAACACTTGGAACCCGCCGGAGTCGGTCAACAGCGGGTGGGGCCAGGCCATGAATGGATGGAGGCCGCCGAGTCGCGCGATGACGTCGTCGCCCGGGCGAAGGGAGAGATGGTAAGTGTTGGCCAGGAGGAGGCGGGCGCCCAAGTCTTCGAGTTGTTTGGGAGTCACAGCCTTGACGGTGGCCTGGGTACCCACAGGCGCGAACAGGGGTGTGTGCAGGTCGCCGTGAGGCGTGTGAAGGATACCGGCCCGCGCCCGCCCGTCCGCCGCCGCGAGGCGGAAGTCGATCGCGCTTCGTCGCGAATCACCCTGAAAGGGCATCCCGGAGGGGATCGGACTCACCCCCGCACCTCGTCTAACGGAGGAACGGTACGTGCGGGGGTCACAGACCCCAAATCCAGTGGAGGGCCGCCAGGGTGACCAACAACGTGATCAGAGTCAGCGGCGCCCCCAGCCGCGCGTAGTCGCGGAAGTTGTAGCTTCCAGGGCCCATGACGAGCAGGTTGGCCGGATGCCCCAGGGGGCTGATGAACACCAGCGAGCAGCCGATGGCGACGGCCGCCGCCAAGGCGCGCGGGTCGGCGCCGGCCAGCGGGGCAGCCTTGAGGGCGATCGGGGCCAGCACGACGGCCGAGGTCTGACCTCCAAGAAGCAGGCTCATGCCGATCGTGACCGTCATGAGGACACCGGCGGTGGCGATCGGGGGCAAACCGCCGGAGGCGGAGCGCACCAGGCCGGCCAGGAACGCGGCCGCGCCGGTCTGTTCCATGGCGAAGCTCAGCGGCAGCATGCAGGCGATGAGGAAGATCGATCTCCACTCGATCGACCGGTAGGCCTCGTCCATCGTCAGGCAGCCCGATAGGACCATCAGGGTCGCCCCGAGCAAGGTGGCGACGGCGATGGGGAGCCATCCGACGGCCACGACAACGAGGGTGGCCGTCATCAGAATGGCCGCCAGGAGGGCGCGCTTGCCGGGACGGGCCGCGGCTTCCTCCTCCAGGACAAGGAAGTTCGGATCCTGGCGGAGCACGGCAACCTTCTCGCGCGGCCCCTGCATCAGCATGGCGTCACCGAAACGCAGCGGCTGATGGGCGACCGCCTGCTGCACCACCAGACCCTGGCGCCACAGCCCCAACACCTGCAGGCCGTACTTCTCGCGGAAGTGAATCTCCTTGAGGGTCTTGCCCTCCAGCTCGGAGCGAGGGGCCAGGACGACTTCGACCAGCGGGACGCCTTCGGACATCAGGCTTTCGGCCATGTCATCCAGGAAACTGAGGCGCAGGCCGTACGTTTCGCATTGCTTGGGCGACGGGCTCCCTTCGAGCAGCACCATGTCGCCTTCTTCGAGGAAGGTCCCACTCCCTGGAGCGAGGATCAGCCGGCCGCCGTGCGAGACGCCCAGCACTGTGAGACCCAGCTCCTCACCCCAACCGCCCTGGCGCAAGGTCTGGCCGGCCATGGCCGAACCGGACTTGAGAACCACGGCGCTCGTCCCCTCCTGCAGGTGATATAGGCGGGCGAGCTCGCCGTGGAGGCGGCGGATGCGTGTCAGTTCGCCGGCGACATCGCGTTGGCCGAGCAGTCGGGGCGCCAACCAGGTGACGGTGACAGTCCCGGCCAGCACCACGAAGATGCCCACCGGGAAGAGCTCGAACAGCCGGTAGGGTGCGTAGCCCGCACGAACGACGCTCGAATTGACCAGAATCGTGGCCGTGGTCAGGAGCGTCGTCGTGCCTCCGAGCAGAGCCCCGAAGGCGAGCGGCATGAGCAGGCGCGAGGGAGGCAGGCGAGTCTGACGGGCGATGCTGACCGCCGAGGGGACGAGGACGGCGGCGGCGGCGATGCTGTTCATGATCATCGACAGCCCGGCGGCGGCGAGCATCAGCGCGGCGGTCAGCCGTTGGGGATGCGGCCCCACGGCCCTGAGCACCTGCTGCCCGATCCACAGGGTGACCCCCGTCCGCTCCAATGCGTGGCTGAGGATGAACATTGCCAGGATGGTGATGACGGCCGATTGGCTGAAACCGGAGAGGGTCTGCTCCGGGGTCAGGATTCCCAGCAGGCTCAGGCTGAGGAGGACCAGCAGAGCCGTCACGTCGGGGCGGAGTCGTTCGGTGATGAGGAGAAACGCCGCGATCGCGATGATCGCCAGCGTCAACCAACCGGCGGATCCCATAGCGTCGGGATTATACAGTGACACCCGCCCCCTTCATCCCCTCGCGCAGCAGCCCGTCCCATAGGGACGCTGCGCGGTAGCCAGGCGGAGGGCCTCCCCCCACAAAACGGGGGAGGGGAACGTACTCAAGAGGAGGGCGACTTCGCCGCGCCGGGTTCGTCGCTCGCGGGCCGGTGTTGGCGAGGGAAGGGGTGGGGGGCCCGGTAGAGGGATAGGGGTGCCCGAGGGTAGAGGGACGACTCCGCTGTCCCTCTACCCTCGGATTCTTTCTTCCCTCCCCCCGCACCGCGGGGGGAGGGGTCAGGGGTGGGGGGGCTTGCCTGCCGCGCCGTTGCCATCCTCCGGCCGCGCTCGTATACTGGCCGGCGTGACGATCGACGATCGCCCGTCCACGTGGATCGAAGTCGACACCAGTGTCCTGACCTCCAACGTCCGGGCTCTGTCGCGCCTCGTCGGCGTTCCGGTGATGGCCGTGGTCAAGGCCAATGCCTACGGTCATGGGTTGACACTGGTGGGTCGCGCCGTCGAACGCGCAGGCGCCGCCTGGATCGGGGTGGCGCGCTCCGAGGAAGGTTTGGAGCTCAAGCGCGCTGGGGTAGGACTGCCGATCCTCGTCCTCGGCCTTACGCCCGCAGGGCAACTCGCCGAAGCCGTGGCGGGGGATCTGGCGTTGACCTTCTGGTCGGCGGACCAGATCGACGCCGCGGCGGAGGCGGCTTCTCGTTCGGGTCGGCCGGCGCACTTGCACCTGAAGGTCGACACGGGCATGGGCCGCCTGGGCGCGGCGCCCGAGGAAGCACAGGGTCTGGCAGAGAGAGTATCCAGGCACAAGGGCCTCGTCCTCGACGGGGTGTACACCCACTTCGCTCGCGCCGACGAACCCGATCCGGAGCCGACGCGGGCGCAGGAGCGCGTATTTCGGGAGGTCCTGGTTGCTCTGGAGGCCTCCGGGCGACGTCCCGATCTCATTCACGCGACGAACTCGGCGGCGGCGATCGCCCATCCTTCGACACGGTTCAATCTGGTTCGGGCAGGTGTGGCCATCTACGGCCTGCACCCCTCGTCGACCTGTCGCCTGCCGGCGGAGTTCCAGCCCGCGCTGTCCTGGAAGAGCCAGTTGAGCCAGGTGAAGACCGTCGCCGCGGGACATGGTTTGAGCTACGGTCACGCTTACACGACGCGTGGCGTCGAGCGCATTGGCACCGTCCCGGTCGGATACGCCGATGGTTTGAGGCGGACCGACGGCAACGAGGTCCTCGTCGGCGGACGGCGTGTCCCGGTCGTCGGCCGGGTGTGCATGGACCAAATCCTCGTTCGCCTCGACGGGGGGGCGGCCAGCCAGGCGGGCGACGAAGTCGTGGTGATGGGCGCCCAGGGTTCGGTGCGGATCACGGCTGAAGAGGTGGCCCAGCGTTGGGGGACGATCAACTACGAGGTGACCTGTGGCCTTTCGGCGCGGGTGCCGAGGGTCGAGGTTTGAACCCTCACCCCCTGCCCCTCTCCCGCTCAGCGGGAGAGGGGTTAGGGTGAGGGTAACCCAGGGGCCTACGCGCCCGACGGCCTCTGGGGTGCAAACCGAGCTACAAGTCCCTTCCGGGATGCCCTTTCAGGGTGCTTCGCGACGGGGCGCGATCGCGCTTAGCATCCCGAAGGGGATCCCCGGTAGGGCCATGGGTGGGTGCGGGCACATGACCTCCTTCCTTGACAGCCCCCTCCCACGACCGTAGAATCGAAGGACAACTCGCACAGGCAGGGGAGAGACCCGGGACTCCGGGCACCGAAGGGGCAAACCTCCACCGCAGTGCACCGGGGAGGTGAAACTCTCAGGTTCAAGGACCCTGCTTGGCCGGGCCTCTGGAAAGTCGCAGGACACCGACGGGGCAAGTCCCTACGGGGACGAATCTCTCAGGTCCGTCACAGAGGGCGCACGCGGCTCAGGCGTGCGTCCTTTTCGTTCGGCCTGCGGGCCGCCTCAGGAGGCCAGGATGGAGTACCCGAAGGACCTGAAGTACACCAAGAACGACGAGTGGATCCGGGTGGAGGGGAAACAGGCCACCGCCGGCATCACCGACTATGCCCAGGATCAACTGTCGGACATCGTCTTCGTGGAGGTCGTTGCGGCTGTAGGTGAGTCCGTCGCCCAGGGCTCCGCCTGCGCTACCGTCGAATCGGTCAAGGCGGCCGCCGAGGTCTACATGCCGGCCGGCGGAAAGATCGCCGCCGTCAACGAAGCGCTGCCCACGACGCCCGAGCTCGTCAACAAGGAACCCTACGGTGGGGCCTGGATGGTCCGCTTCGAGCTGACGAACCCCAAGGAGCTCGACGGGCTGATGGACGCCGCCGCCTACGAGAAGTACTGCCAGGAGCGAACCCACTGATGGCCTACATCCCGCACACCGAACGGGATCGCCAGGCGATGCTGGCGGCGATCGGGGTCCCCACGCTGGACAGCCTCTACTCGTCTGTGCCGGCGGACGTGCGCTTCCCCGATCTGGATTTGCCTGAGCCGCTCTCCGAGATGGAAGTGATGGCGGAGCTGCAGGCGCTGGCCGAAGCCAACGTCGACACGCGTCACTACGCCTCCTTCCTCGGAGCCGGGGCCTACAACCACTTCATCCCTTCCGTCGTCGATCACATCCTGCGCCGCAACGAGTTCTACACCGCCTACACGCCGTATCAACCCGAGATCAGCCAGGGGACACTGCAGGCCACCTTCGAATATCAGAGCCTGATCTGCGCCCTGACGGGGATGGACGTCTCCAACGCTTCCCACTACGATGGGGCGACGGCGCTGGCCGAGGCCGTGACGCTGGCCCTGGCGCACCATCGCGGGAAGCGCAAGACCCTCCTGATGTCCCCCTCCGTCCATCCCCACTACCGACAGGTCGTGCGGACCTACATGCAGGGGATGGACGTCACGATCCACGGGGACGAATCGTGCTGCACCGGACCCGACGACCTGGTTCGGCGCCTTGACGATCAAACGGCGATGGTCGCCGTCCAGTATCCGGACTTCTTCGGCCACATCGTCGACTTCACCGCGTGGGCGGAAGCCGCCCACGCCGCCGGCGCCCTTCTGTGCGTGGTGGTCAACCCATTAGCGCTCGGCCTGCTCAAACCCCCGTCGACGTTCGGCGCCGACGTCGTCGTCGGCGAAGGCCAATCGTTGGGCATTCCGCTGTCCTTCGGCGGCCCGTATTTGGGACTGTTCACGACGAAGAACGAGTACGTGCGCAAGATGGCTGGCCGCCTGGTCGGCGAGACTCTCGACAGCCGCGGCCAGCGCGGTTACGTGCTGACCCTCACGCCGCGCGAGCAGCACATCCGCCGCGAGAAGGCCACCTCCAACATCTGCACCAACGTCGGCCTGATGGCCCTGGCGTCGGCCGTCTACCTGAGCGTGATGGGTAAGCAGGGACTTCGGCAGGTGGCCGAGCTGTGTTACCACAAGGCCCACTACGCCGCCGACGCCATCGGCCGGCTGCCTCGCTACAAGATCTGGAACAGCGGGCCGTTCTTCCACGAGTTCGTCGTCGAATGCCCGAAGCCGGTGGCCGACATCAATGAGATCCTGCTCGAGCAGGAAATCGTCGGCGGCTACGACCTCGGCGCCGACTACGCCGAGCTCAAAAACCACATGCTGATCGCCGTCACCGAGATGAACACCCAGGAGGAGATCGACGGCCTCGTCTCCGCGCTGGAGGAGGCCTCCCATGACTGAGCCGGTCATCTTCGACCTGAGCTCGCCGGGACGGCGGGGGGTGACCCTGCCGGAGCCCGACGTTCCGCTGCAACCCCTGCCGCGCGGGCTGGTGCGCGACGATCTGCCCTTGCCGGAGCTGTCAGAGCTCGACGTCGTGCGGCACTTCGTTCGGCTGTCGCAGCTGAACTACTCCATCGACACCGGCTTCTATCCCCTCGGCTCGTGCACCATGAAATACAACCCCAAGGTGAACGAGGACGCCGCCCGCCTGACAGGGTTTGCCTTCAGCCATCCGCTGCAGGAGGTGACGACGGTTCAGGGCAACCTGGCCTTGATGTACAGCCTGCAGGAGTGGCTCAAGGAGATCGGCGGCTTCGCCGGGGTGAGCCTGCAGCCGGCCGCCGGCGCGCACGGCGAGCTGACGGGGATCCTCATCATCCGCGCCTACCACCGCCAGCGCGGCGACTCCAAGCGGACGAAGATCCTGATCCCCGACTCGGCCCACGGCACGAACCCGGCCAGCACCTCGATGGCCGGCCTGCAGGTGGTCGAGCTGCCCTCCGACGCCCGCGGCAACATCGATCTGCAGGCCTTGCGTCAGGCGTGCGACGACACCGTCGCTGCCCTGATGCTGACCAATCCCAACACCCTCGGCCTGTTCGAGGAGCACGTGCGCGAGGTCGTCGACCAGATTCATGCCTGCGGCGGCCTGGTGTACGGCGACGGGGCGAACATGAACGCCCTGCTGGGTGTCGTGCGCCCGGGGGATCTGGGCTTCGACGTGATGCACTTCAATCTGCACAAGACGTTTTCCACTCCTCACGGCGGCGGCGGCCCGGGCTCCGGGCCGGTCGGCGCGGCCCCGGCCCTGGTCGAGTTCCTGCCGGGGCCGGTCATCGAAGCCGTCGAAGGAGACGGCGACGAGGAGGCCCCACTTTACCGCCCGGTCATGCCGGCGCACTCAATCGGCCGCGTCAAGGCCTTCCTCGGCCACTTCGGCATGCACGTCCGGGCGTACACCTACATGCGCATGCAGGGGAAGAGCGGCCTGCGAGCAATCGCCGACCATGCCGTGCTCAACGCCAATTACTTGCGCGCCCGATTGCGCGATACCTATCACGTTCCCTACGACCGGATGTGCATGCACGAGTTTGTGGCGGAAGGCCGTTGGGACGATGCCCCGGGCGTACGCGCCCTCGACATCGCCAAGCGTTTGATGGATTTCGGCTTTCATCCGCCCACCAACTACTTCCCGCTCATCGTGCACGAGGCGTTGATGATTGAGCCGACGGAGAGCGAAAGCCGGGAGACGCTGGACGCCTTCATTGAGGCCTTGCAGGCCATCGCCGACGAAGCCCATCGCACGCCGGATGTCCTACTGACGGCGCCGCACAAGACTCCCTTCGGTCGCCTGGACGAAGTTCGCGCCGCCAAGGAGCTGGTCCTATGCTGCCGGCCGGCGGAAATGGATACATAGCCCTCACCCCCTAGCCTCCTCGCGAAGCAGCCCGTAGCGCAGCGGAGGGTCTCTCCCGCGGAGCGGCCGAAGGTCCCCGAAGGGGGGAGAGGGGTGTGAATATTCAAGGAGGCGGGGGGCCGAAGGCCCCCCGCCTCCTTGAGAACCTCGCCCCTCCCCCGGCCATGAGCTCTCTTAACGTCGTCCTCTGGCTGGGGGAGGGGACAGGGGTGGGGGGCGAATGGACAGGTAAACACACCTCTCCGCCACGCTTCCGCTGTCAAAGCCGGGTCGGCAGCGGAGAGGGGGTCAGGTGGTGAGGGGGAAGTGACTGCACCCCTCTCCCGCCACGCGGGAGACCACAGTCCCTGGAGCGATGCGTAAGGGAGGGGCCGGGGGTGAGGGTTACACGCAGAGCGCCCGGTCCCCCTGAGGCCGGGCGCTCTGCGTTCCAAGGATCCCGTTTGCCCCGGTTCCCCTGCGTCCTCCGGAGCCTCGCTGGCGATTCGTCG
>Ga0214473_10008537_pt1 | contig 12099 bp, 10 predicted proteins | sample RVTome_7_FD_203509 | JGI IMG/M metagenome (GOLD analysis project Ga0214473, IMG submission 203509) | Soil microbial communities from uranium-contaminated site in the Upper Colorado River Basin, Wyoming, United States - RVT98D197 | ecosystem: Environmental > Terrestrial > Soil > Contaminated >...
TTAAATTCGAGCGAGTGGCGCACATCTAAGATCATCAGGTCTTCCCCCGCATCCAGCTTGCTCTTCAGTTCTTCCGGCGAAATGCGAGCGATGCGCAGATGCCTTAGAAATCGCCGGCGCTGGGTATATTTCACGATGATGTAAGCGGCCAGGCTTCCGACCAGGACCACCAGAAGCAAGGTGCCCAGCTTGAGCGCGTAATCGGCAACGCGCTCGAGTTGGTCGCTGAATAGATACCCGAGCCCTGAAAATAAACCTACCCAGAAGCACGCCCCCAGGGCATCGAACAGGAGGAAGCGCAAGGGGTGCATGTGGAAGATTCCCGCCATGGATTGGGCTACACTATTCATTCCGGGGATGAACTTGGCCACCAGGAGCGACCGGGCTCCATGTCGGGAGAATATGTCTAAGGTACGGCGGACGCAGGAGTCGGGATTGAGAGAGATGCGGCAGAGCAGGGATAAGATGGAGCCCCCTTTCTGCCGCCCGATCAGGTACCAGAAGGTATCGCTCAGCAACGAAGCCATGAGGGCCAGGCCGAAGGCGGCGGCGAAATTTAACTGTCCTTCACCCGCCAATGCTCCTGCCGCCAACAAGATCGGCGCCGCGGGGATGGGCAAACCAATCTGTTCGCTGAATACCCACACGAACAGCAGGGTATAGCCATGCTGGATCAGGAACGAGAGGATTTCATTCATCGTATTAACCTATTTCATGCGGGGTAAACTGCGAGTAAGGGTAAAGGCCACTCTATTCATATTCCCCTACTCTACTTGGGAAGTCAATGTCTTTACCATGAGATCCTTGATCAAGGGCACATCTTTGACAGGCTAAAAATAATGAGGATCATCTCCAAATTAGTTGAGGGGCAAAGACCACGCCTACGTGGAATGCACAGTTATCTCAGGGGCCCGGAAGAAAAGTCATCTTGCTTCCAATCCTAAGGCGCGCATTTCTCCTAGACTGGGGCGGGGGTGGGCTCTGGTCTTCCGGAACCTGCTCTTCCCGCCCCGCTGCGATTTGCGGAAGGCCGGGGAAGGGGTTATGGAAAGCAGTATCCCGCCGAGCCTTGCCCTGCACCAGCACGGTACAGGGCTTGCGGCGCAATCTGCCTTTCCTTCCGGGCCCTTGCCAGGCTTTCATAAAATATTCGATCAACTAATTTGGAGATGATCTAATAATGATTTTTCCGTACTGAAATACGGTGTTTAATTTATGTAACAAATCGGGTTACAATATTAACATAGATTCTTTGTCTACCCCTGAGGAGGATTTTTCATGCCCCGGGATATACCGGTTGGGAACGGCAGTTTGCTCATTACCCATGATCAGAACTACTGCTTGCGAGATATCTACTACCCCTCCATCGGCCAGGAAAATCATACGGACGGACACGGGATTAAACTGGGCCTGTGGGTGGATGGAGAATTCGCCTGGGTAGATCAAGGCTGGAATCCCAGCCTGAAATATCTCCATGAAACCCTTATTACCGACGTCCGAGCCTCTAATGATACCCTCGGCGTAAAGCTGCAGTGCCATGACCTGGTCGACTACCGGGAAAATATTTACGTAAAGAAGATCATTCTGAGAAACCTACGGGACCCAGAAAGAGCCTTCCGCGTATTTTTCCACCAGGACTTCCATATTCTTGAATCCCCCTCAGGGGATACGGCCTATTACGAGCCGGACGAGAAGGCTCTGATCCATTACAAAGCAAACCGCTACTTCTTAACCAGCGGGATGCGGGAGAACCTCCCGGGAATCGACCAGTATGCCACGGGTGTCAAGGAATTCAAGGGATTTGAGGGAACCCATCGAGATGCTGAGGATGGCTGGCTTGAAGGCAACCCGGTCTCTCAAGGCTCTGTGGATTCAACATTGTCTTTCTGGCTTAAAATCCCGGGGCAAGGTGAAAAAATCCTTTATTACTGGATTGTGGCCGGAAAGAATTATGCGGAGGTGAGCCGTCTAAATCAGATGATCCTTCACCATGGGCCGGAATATTTTGTCCGGCGCACCGAAAATTACTGGGCGGCGTGGGTAAACAAAGAAGAGTTCAATCTGGAGACTCTGCCGAAGCGGGTGATCGACCTCTACAAGAAGAGCCTTCTCATTATGAGGACCAACATTGACGCTGGCGGGGCGATCATTGCCGCAAATGATTCTGCTGCTCAGAGTCTAGTGAGAGATACCTACAGCTACATGTGGCCGAGGGATGGCGCTTTAACGGCCTACGCCCTCGACCTGGCGGGTTATATAGGTGTAACCAGGAGTTTCTTTCGCCTCTGCCTGGACATTATCAGCGAGGGGAAAGAATCAGGGGGTTATTTTCTCCACAAGTACCAACCCGATGGTTCTCTGGGGAGCTCATGGCATCCCTGGATCATCAATGGAGAAAAGCGCCTGCCCATTCAGCAAGACGGGACGGGCCTGGTTCTGTGGGCCCTCTGGTCGCATTTTGATAAGTACAGGGATATAGAGCTTTCGGCGAAGATTTATGAGGGCCTAGGAAACCGGTGCGGGGAGTTCCTGGCCTCTTACCGGGACCCGAAAACAGGGCTGCCCCAGCCCTCCTATGACCTTTGGGAAGAAAAGTGGGGCATCCATACATTTACCGTTTCCGCCGTTTATGCCGGGTTGAAAGCCGCCGGCAATTTTGCCAGCTTCTTTGGAGGAAAGGGGAAGGCTCAATCCTATGAAGAGGCCGCGCGGGAAGTGAAGAACGCACTCGACAGATATCTTTACAGCAAAGAACATAAACGGTTTCTCAGGACCATTGTGCCCAAGGGGGATGGTTCTTTCGAGTCGGACCTTACGATTGATGCCAGTCTCTATGCCCCCTTTTATTTTGGCGTCTTCGGGCCCAAGGATGAAAGGATCCTGAATACGATGCAAGCCGTCAGAGAACGGCTCTGGGTCAAGACGGAAGTCGGGGGGATCGCCAGGTATGAAGGGGACCGTTTTTACAGGGATACCGAAAACCTTCAAGGGGTGCCCGGCAATCCCTGGTTCATTTGTACCCTCTGGCTCGCCCAGTGGTACATTGCCAAGGCAGAGAACCTGAAGGAGCTTCAGGAGGCCATTCCCATCCTCGAATGGGTGGCCTCGAGGGCCTTGCCTTCCGGGGTCCTTGCCGAGCAGGTGCATCCGTTTACGAATCAGCCCCTTTCCGTATCCCCGCTTACCTGGAGCCATGCGACCTATGTGGCAACATTTCTCGAGTATTTGCATAAACTGGAAGAGCTCTATCTCTGCCCCAAGTGCGGCAGGGCGATGTACCGGCACGACCGGGGAGGCCGGGAGCAGCACAAAGGGAAAGTGTGGAGAAAAATTCACAAGACTCAGGAAATGGAGCTGGCCCATCCCCTTACCTATCTGACGGAAGGGGAAGTGGAGTATCAAGGCCGAAGGGCAACGATCACCGTAGACCATAAGAGATGCATTGGAGCCACCATGTGTGCTTTTACCTGCCCGGTGGCCATCTTCGAACTGGTGAATGACAAAGCCAACTTGGTTCTGGAGAATCTGCCAAAATGTCTTCTGCAGACTTGCATGAACTGCCGCAATAACTGCCCGACCAATGCCGTCCGGATAGACTTCCATAAAGAATCAAAGAAAGGTGACCAGCTATGAATGACTTTGAAAAACAGACTGCCGGGATTGCCGGAAATGGGTTGCGCTGTCTGGAGATCGAGACCTTGCAAGTGAACCTGGGGCTCCGCTGCAACCAGCAATGCAACCACTGCCACCTGGAGGCATCGCCCCATCGATCCGAGATGATGGAATGGCCGACCATGCAGTCGGTCCTCGAAGCGGCCCGGAGTTTTGGATGCGGGCGTATCGACCTGACAGGCGGAGCGCCGGAGCTCAATCGGCATTTCCGACGCTTTGTCGAGGCCCTGGGCCAGGATGGGCACGCCGTGCAGGTGCGCACAAATCTTACCCTGCTCATGGAGCCCGGCTTGCGGGAGCTTGCCGGGTTCTTGCGGGATCACCGGGTTCAACTCGTCGCCTCTTTGCCTTGTTACCTGGAAGAAAACGTGCGGGCGCAGCGGGGAGAGGGGGTGTATGAAAAAAGCATAAAGGCCATCCGGCGGTTGAATAGCCTGGGTTATGGCCTTGAACCGAATTTGCCCCTGAATCTCGTCTATAACCCTGGGGGGCCATTCCTACCGCCGCCGCAATCGGCGCTCGAAGAAGACTACCGGCGCGAGCTGGGGAGCCGCTTCGGGATCAATTTCACCCGTCTCTTCACCATCACCAATATGCCCCTGGGACGATTTCGGGCGGAGCTGAGCCGCCAAAACCAGGAGCAGAATTATCTGCACCTCCTCCGGGAATCCTTTAACCAGCAGACCGTAGCCGGGCTGATGTGCCGCCATCAGATCAGCGTCGGCTGGGATGGGACCCTCTATGACTGTGACTTCAACCTGGCCCTCGGCCTTCCAGTGAACCACGGGGCGCCGGATCACATCCAATCCTTCCGGCCAACGGATCTCATGAAACGCCGGATCGTCACCGGAGAACACTGCTTTGCCTGCACCGCCGGCTCCGGGTCCTCCTGCGGCGGGGCCCTGGTATGATGCGAATGAGGGGAAGACGGGGGGAGCGGCCGGAACCCCTTCGGATAAATGCCTTCAGTCCAGGAAAGGCAGGAGATCGATGAATCAGATTCCGGAAGTGCTGCCTCATGACGTGCACAATGCGACTTTGGTTTCCAATGTCCATCCTCCCGACTGGCCAAACCCCGAACCTGCGCCCCGTTATAACCTGGTGGTGATCGGAGCAGGGACGGCGGGACTGGTGACCGCCGCCGGGGCGGCAGGCCTGGGCGCGAAAGTTGCCCTCGTGGAGCGGCACCTCCTGGGTGGAGACTGTCTCAACGTGGGCTGTGTCCCTTCCAAATGCCTCATCCGCTCCTCCCGGGTCTGTGCGGACGTAAAGGACGCGGGTAAATTCGGCCTGCGGATTCCGGAAGGCGCAGAGGTGGATTTTCCGGCCGTCATGGAGCGCATGAGACGCCTGCGCGCCCGGATCAGTTTTCATGATTCGGCGAAGCGTTTCCAAGAATTGGGGGTGGATGTATTCCTGGGGGAGGGTCGTTTCGCAGGTCCTGGCAAGGTGGAGGTTGCGGGGAAGACTCTGCGGTATAAAAGAGCCGTGATCGCCACCGGAACCCGGCCGGTTCATCCGGCAATCCCGGGACTGGCCGAGGCCGGCTTTCTCACCAATGAAACCGTCTTCTCCCTGACCGAGCGTCCCCGACGCCTGGCGGTCATCGGCGGCGGCCCGATCGGCTGTGAATTGGCCCAGGCGTTTCGTCGCTTGGGATGTGAAATCATCCTGTTTCACAGTGCTTCGCATATCCTGAATCGCGAGGACAGCGATGCGGCGGAAATTCTCCAGCAGTCCTTCCTCCGCGACGGCATCCGCCTGATCCTTGACTGCAAGACCAAACGGGTTGAAAAGAAAAATAGGGAGAAAGTGATCCGCTTCGAATGCCAGGGAAATGAAGAAGGGGTGGCGGTCGATGAAATCCTGGCAGGGGTCGGGCGGGCCCCCAATGTGGAAGGTCTAAACCTTGAGTCCGTTGGGGTGAAATACGACAAGAGAGAAGGCGTAGCGGTGAATGACCGGCTGCAGACCACCCATCCTTCCATCTATGCTGCGGGGGACATCTGTCTGAAATACAAGTTCACGCACACCGCCGATGCCACCGCTCGAATCGTCATCCAGAATGCCCTCTTTGCGGGGCGCAAAAAACAGAGCGCCTTGACGGTTCCCTGGTGTACCTACACCGACCCGGAGATTGCCCATGTGGGGATGTACGAGCGGGATGCCCGGGAAAAGGGAATCGCTGTGGATACCTTTATGAGGCCCCTGAACGAGGTAGACCGCGCCATTGCCGACGGGGAAGAAGAAGGCTTTGTCAAAATCCACGTCCGGAAAGGAACGGATGAAATACTGGGGGCCACCATCGTCGCCCGCCATGCCGGGGAGATGATCAGCGAGGTGACTCTGGCCATGGTGGGCCATCTGGGCCTCCGGACCCTCAGTCATGTAATCCACGCTTATCCCACCCAGGCCGAGGCCATCAAGCAGGTGGCCGATGCGTACAACCGCACCCGGTTGACCCCTTTTGTCAAGGGGCTTTTCGCCCGATGGCTGGCGCTCAGAAGAAAGTAATGAGTGATGAGTAACGAGGACTGAGTAACAAAGGTTGATGGTGAATAAGAAATCTGCAATCTGCAATCTGCAAACGGAAATTAGTAACCGCCTTATTATCTTTACCCGCTATCCTGAACCGGGAAAGACCAAGACCCGCCTGATTCCCGCTCTTGGTCCCGAGGGGGCCGTGGACCTGCACCGACAGATGGTGGACTCAACCTTGACCTGGGCCAGGCAACTGAAAAGCAATTCGGTGGTATCTCTGGAAGTCTGCTACGAGGGCGGTGATGAACGTCTAGTCCGGCAGTGGCTGGGGCCGGATATCCCCTGCTGCCCCCAGCGGAACGGCGATCTGGGGGCGCGTATGGCCCAGGCCTTTCACGAGGCATTTTCAGTTGGAATGGCGCGGGTCATCATCGTCGGTACGGACTGTCCGGGACTCACGGGGGATCTTGTCCGAACAGCCTTCGAAGCACTCTCGGACAACGACGTCGTCCTCGGGCCTGCAAAGGATGGCGGTTATTATTTAATCGGGTTGCGAAAGCCCGTTCCGCACCTTTTTGGGGGAATTCCCTGGGGAACTGGCGACGTACTGCCCAAGACTTTAAGATTTGCCGCTGATCTCAATCTCCAGGTCTACCTCCTCGAGGCGCTCGACGACGTCGATCGTCCGGAAGACCTGGACATCTGGGAACAAAAGAAGTGCCTAAAGCGCCTAGAGTGAGCTAAAGTGCCTAAAGATAAAAAAAATTAAAATAGAAATTTTCAACGAAAGAATGGCCATTTAAAAATTTGCAATTTGAACTTTGCATTTTGCATTGAAAGACAGCCAAGTTTTTAAAAGGGCTACGTTGTAAGAAGAATAGAGTCACCGGACAGGAATCGATGCCTGAACTTCTTCCCCTCATTTCTATCATCATCCCAACCCTGAACGAGGAGGAGAACATCGCCGCCTGCCTGGCAAGCACCCAAAATGCCTCCCATGCCGAGCGAATCGTAGCGGACGGCGGAAGCCGGGATCGAACGGTGGAGATTGCCCTCGCCTGCGGAGCCAGGGTGCTCACGTCCCCCGCTTGCCGGGCCCGGCAGATGAATGCTGGAGCCGAAGCAGCCTCGGGCGACCTGTTTATTTTTCTCCATGCTGACACCCGGTTGCCCGGAGATTTTGACGGTTGCGTTCGGGAGATTCTGGCCCGCCCGGGAGTTGCCGCCGGGGCTTTCGAGTTCCGTCTGGACATGTCCTCTCGGGGGCTGCAAATCATCGAACGGGTGGCCAACTGGCGATCCCGCCGTTTACAGATGCCTTACGGCGACCAGGCGATCTTTATCCGGTCCGCACTCTTTCACGAAATGGGTGGGTTCCCAGACCTGGCGATTATGGAGGACTTCGAGTTCATCCGTCGTCTTCAGAAAAAAGGCCATATTCTTACGGCGCCGTACCCGGCCATTACCTCGGCCCGACGCTGGAGCAGGCTGGGCTTATGGAAGACGACCCTGATCAATGAACTGGTAGTTGTGGCCTATTACCTGGGCATTTCTCCTGCACGGATCCGTCATTGGGCCCGGCGGAACCGGTGAATCGGCCCCCAAAGGCCGGAGGTTTGAAGGGACGAGCGGGCATGGAAAAAAAGATAGTTCCTCAAAGAACAGGATTCATATTCAAACTGCTCCTGGTGGTTCTAGTCGTCTTCCTCCTTCTGGCCGGGATAAAGTATTTCCACGTCCAGGAGCTGTTGAAAAAGGTCCTCAGCTGGGTCGCCGACCTGGGGCCCTGGGGACCCCTTATCTATGTTCTCATCTATATCCTGGCTTGTGTATTTTTTATCCCGGGATCAATTCTAACCCTGGGCGCCGGCGTCCTTTTTGGGGTTATCAAAGGCTCGATCATTGTTTCCATAGCCGCTACCTTAGGGGCGACCTGCGCTTTCCTCGTCGGCAGGCATATCGCCAGGGACTGGGTATCCAAAAAGATACAGTCCAACCCGAAGTTTCAGGCCATCGACGAGGCCGTCGCCCGGGAAGGATGGAAAATCGTCGGGCTCACCCGTCTATCCCCGGTTTTTCCTTTCAACCTCCTGAACTATGCCTATGGCCTCACAAGGGTCTCCCTGCGGGACTATTTCTTCGCTTCATGGGTTGGGATGCTGCCGGGAGGGATTATGTACGTTTACATCGGCTCCCTGGCCGGCGAGATCGCCAGGATCGGCGGCGAGGGGCGCTCGCGCACCCCTGCCGAGTGGGCCCTTTATATCGTCGGTTTAATCGCCACGGCAGCGGTAACGGTTTATATCACCCGCATCGCCCGGGCCGCCCTGGGCAAAAAGGTTTGAACGTTATCCGTCTCCACCCTGCTGCTTCTCCTGTCCCCGAAATATATTGATCAGTCCATAATTATATAGACACCGAAGACGAAATCCCTCCTTCCCTCCCTTTACAAAAGGGAGTCCCGCGTCTCGCGGGATTTGGAAAAGAGGGGTCAGGGGAGATTTTGCAAGAATAGCCTGGTCAATTACGGACCACTTTAGTAAGTCCACATATTGACTTCATCCCGGTTTGAATCGCGATGATATAACCCAGAAATTTTTAAATCCTTTCAGATGAATCGGGCATCTAAATGTTCAAGAGGAGTAGTACGGAGAAGGCGAAGCGTAATCTCCGCATTAATCGGAGGGAAAGGAGGAGGCCATGGCCACTTCAGAACATAAAGAATTCGAGTCCCCGGATGAAATTCGGGGTTTCGAGAAGGGTCGGCTTGAACTCTTGAATATCGGTGACGGGGTGGTCGGCCGGCTCATCCTGGAGCCGGGGTGGCGCTGGTCGAAACACGTAAAGCCGATCGCCAAGACAGAGTGGTGTGAGGCCCCACATTTTCAGTATCACGTCTCCGGCCGGCTGCATATACTTATGGCCGACGGCACGGAATTCGAGGCTGGGCCCGGGGACGTCACGAAACTGCCCATGGGACATGACGCCTGGGTAATAGGAGATGAGCCCGTAGTGCTTATCGACTGGTTTGGAGCAGGAGACTATGCTCAGAAAGAGAGGACCCACCAGGAATCTTTGAACCTGGATGCTCAAGCCCACTTACCGGCCTGAGCAAAGGGGAAAGCAGCGCAGGGCCAGCCGGCACAAGGGCTGGCCTCAAGGGGACGGGGAAAAATCTTTAGAAAAAGCAGTAGGGGTCTCTTTGCTCAAAAATATCAAGGCTAAGGCTGTGAGCCACAGCAAGGCATCCGCCGCAAACAGGGCGAATTTTGCAGGAGCGGCATGCAGGTGAACCCGCCCGATAGCGATGAGCCTCGTCCGAGTCGTAAATCTCTGCTAAACTCTTTTCAAAGATATTGCCGATGAGAGAGGGAAACTTGCGGCAGGCATGTGCTTCTCCATCCGAAAGAACAGCCAGGAAATTGAACGCAGCCCCGCATCCGTAGCCGGTACAACCGCCAAAAAGTTCCTCCCCCTTCTGGTACTTCAACACGTTGATCAGGTTATCTTTTAAAGCCAGGATGGGGTTATCTTCCACGGCTTTCAGGTAGGTTTCCAGAAAAGCAGCGTAGGCATCCGGTGGAGGAAGCCGGAGTCTCGCACCTTCCCCGACCTGGGAGAGACGATTGAACGTAAAGCTATCCGTCCGCTCGCGGAGAATTTCCGCAAGTGGCAGAACTTGAGCGATGTTGTCTTGGGTGAGGGTGAGCATCACCATGGAGTAGACCTGGAGGTCATGTAACACCTCGAGGAATCCGATGACCCTTTCGAAGTGCCCGGGGCCCCGAACGGCGTCGTTGTAATCCGGCAGACCTTCAAGGCTGACCTGGAAAAAAACGGGGCGCTGGAGGGAAAGAAGCTCTTCGATTCTCTCGCGGGGGGCGGGATTCCCGAGGATGGCTGTGGCCAGCCCCCGTTCCGCCGCCGCCCGGTAGAGTTCTCCAAAGTGCGGGTAGAGGAGCGGGTTACCCCCGGTGAAAGACACCTGGCCCTTTACATGCCGGCTTCGGCAAAAGGCGCGCAGATCGTCCAGAAAGGCTACGCCTTGCTCCAGTTTCAACGGGTTTCGTTCGCTGCGGTCATAGCAGTGCTTGCAATGGAGATCGCAGGCCTGAGTTATGTGCCACTGGAGCGTAAAAAGCGGGGAAGAGAGAAAATCATCCCGGGTATCCTGTCCTATTGGAAACGTCGAAGGGTCTCGTCGAATTCCCGACGGGGGCGCGAGCAGAATTCCTTTTTCGACAGCATGATCGACGGCCGCGTCTACTGCGCCGACCGGCACCTTGCCCGCCAGGGCTGCTTCTTCCGCCTTGATTTCTTCCATCACGATCTTGAGCGCCAGGAGATCCTCGTCGGATGCGGCCTGGGTCCTGACTTCGCCGGTTTGCGGTTCCTTCCAGACCAAGACGAGCTCCTCTCCCCGCTCTGGAGTTACAGAAGATGCTTCTCGTTGCGGGTTGAGAATCGAGGGAAGGTTCTTCCAGGAGAGCTGGAGTAACCGGACAGTGGGGTTCACACAGAGCCGGCCGATCTCCAAAGGGAGCTCGATTTTATTGGAATTCGTCTGATGGAGATGCCATTCCAGACGGGCAAGCTCGGGCAGGAACTGCGGCAAGCCGAGACTATTCATATACAGCGCGAGCGTGTCTGGAAAGGTTTCGGGTCCCGCCTCGGCGACGCATACTCCCAGGAACCGATCCCAGGTATCGAGACCCAGGATGGAGCGACAGGCCCGGTATATTTTCTCAAAATTCTTCTTACTTTCTGGGTGCACGCCAGAGACCCCTTTCCGAACCTGGGGCGGGAAAAGGATTGGTCGGTTTCAATTCGTAGCGCAACCTGCGCTATTTTTTCGTCCCACTTCAGCCACTTTGGCCCGGCTTCTGCTCGGGCTTCTGCTCACCCGGCGTCTGCCCGGGGGGTTGGGACGGGTCCGGTTTTTTTTCGTCCTTTGGAGTGCCAACTGCACTCGGTTTGGTGCCGCTTCAGCCGCTCGGGGTGCTAACTGCACCTGGCTTGCTGCCGCTTCAGCCGCTCTTTCCCTCTTCGGCGCTCCCCACCGTCAAGCCAGCTCCCGAGAGCAAACCCGTAATACAAAGACCTGCAAGGAACTTCTTAAGCTGTTTTTCCTCCATCATATCCCCCCTTTCAACTCCTCGTCTAAGAATTTATCCCGCCGCCCCAGGTTAGGATAAACGGTAATCATGCCGGAATCCGCACAGCACATTTCTAAGCCTAATGAATTGTGACCCCGGGGGGAATAGGGTAAACGTTGTATTTTGTCGCTGAAAGATCGGTATTTTGGTGAAAGTAATTCTCAAAGAATAGGAGCCCGGCGGCTATAGGCTTGTCAGAGAACCCTCCGGGTGGTAACCTGAGAATGATTCCCGGCTTACGCAAACCGGGGCGAGTCTGCTTGCGAAGCAAAGGGAAAAGCAGAGGAATGATTATGGGCAATTTAATTTGTGCAAAATGCAGGCAAAGATTTCCTCTGGAAGAAAAGATTTGGAGATGTCCCTGCGGGGGACTTCTGGATATCGATTTTCAGCCCCATTTTCCCATGGATAAAATCCGGCAGAGAAAGCCCACGATGTGGAGGTACCGGGAAGCCCTCCCGCTTTTCGAAGATAAAAACATTATCTCCTTCGATGAGGGATTTACCCCCCTGCTCCCCATAGATTTTGGTGCCAAAACGGTATGGGTCAAACAGGATCATCTCTTCCCCACGGGTTCTTATAAAGACCGGGGGGCCTCCGTCCTGGTCAGTAAAATAAGGGAATTAGGGATTCCCGGCGTCGTGGAGGACTCCTCGGGCAACGCCGGCTGCGCCATCGCCGCTTACTGCGCCAGAGCCCGGGTCCAATGTCGGATTTTTGTTCCGCAGGATACTTCTGCGGAGAAATTGGCTCAGATCCAGTCTTACAGGGCACGCCTGAACAAGATTCC
>Ga0214473_10008538_pt1 | contig 12098 bp, 7 predicted proteins | sample RVTome_7_FD_203509 | JGI IMG/M metagenome (GOLD analysis project Ga0214473, IMG submission 203509) | Soil microbial communities from uranium-contaminated site in the Upper Colorado River Basin, Wyoming, United States - RVT98D197 | ecosystem: Environmental > Terrestrial > Soil > Contaminated >...
ATAACATATTGTATTGGTCTCCTGAAGGATTCCACCTAACCGTTCAAGAAAATTATCCCTGTCAACATCGCTCCGGAACACCTTGGAGCCTTCAATGCCCCTGACCATGATATGATGCAACGCTCCGGCTGTGTCTATTCTTGATTGTCTTGGCATGCTCCAGTATTTATGCTTCTTAACCTTTAATGTAAAGTTAATAAGTTAACAGCGTCCCTATTTATTTCGGCTTTAAGGTAAGCTGCAACCATATAGTGTTCTGTAATTGTTTCAAGTTGTTTCATCTTATTTTCCGGTCATGGCTAATGCAGCGGCGACCCGTGGCACGATTCTGCATTGTCGGAGACAAATGCAAGGGAGTGACATCGGTGTCCAATGGCCTGGTTGGTGCCGCCAGCGGCGGCAAGAACAAGCTTATTCTAAAGTTTTCCGTATAACCTTACAAATCAAAGGTTTTATTGGTGAAATCAACCCCGGTCATTTGTCTGTTTCAGATGACATAAGATTTGCCCAAATCCTCAAATTCTTTGTAACCTATTATAAATGATAAGAATTATACTGACAAATGATTTCTCTCGATTAAAATTTACACAAGGCTTATCCCCCAACGCCCCTATCCCCCCACCCCAACCTTCATACCCCTTGGTTTTGCAGGTATTTAGAAATATAAAAAGTTGTTGACATTTTTTTCAAACCAAATAAAACATATTGGATTATAATCATTAACATGTTATCATTTTACGATAAAATAAACCCTTCAAATTCCAAGGGAGGAATGCCATGAGTTTAGCCAAACGCACCATCGGGTCTCAGGTTTCTCCGGACCCTTTACGGGTAACCAAGGAGATGAGGAAAAGCATTGTCTACCAAAATAAAAGCAGTCGGGGTTCGGGAAGGATTGAAGCCGCCAAAGGGAATGTGACCCGCGTCAAGGAAGAGGGCCGCAACCCTTACCGGGATGAGGTCAAACTTTGTATCGAACGGGCCAGGCTGATCACCGAAGGATATCAGGCCTCGGAAGGCGAACCGATGGTCCTCCGGCGGGCCAAGGCCATGGCCCATTTCCTGGACAACAGGACCCTGTACATCCTTCCTCAAGAACGTATCGTGGGAAATGTAGCCAGTGAACCCTGCCAGATGATCACTTTCCCGGAAAAATGGAGCAGTTGGCTGGACAAGGCCATTGATACCGAATACAGCCAATTACTGGATGACGATAAGCGTTCCGAACTGCATCAGATCCATAAATATTGGAAAGGAAAATCGGTTCACGGCATGGAACGGAATCTCCTGCCCAAGGATATCCTCTACTACTGGTTTTATCCCAATCAGGGGGTCTTCTTGTGGCGCCACGGCGGCCATGTGGGATCGCCGGATTACCCCAAAATTTTCCGGACCGGTTTAAAAGGGATCATCGCCGAGGCCAAACAAAAGCTGGAAGAAATCAGATCCGATCCGGAACTCTATCTGCACGCCAAAGACTTTCTCAAGAAAAAGGCCTTTTACGAAGCGGTGATCGTTTCCTCCGAAGCGGTGATCCGACAGGGTAAAAGGTTCTCCGAGCTTTGCCGGCAAGAGGCGGCCAAGGCTTCTGATCCCAAGAGAAAGACCGAACTCGAGGAAATGGCCGTGGTTTGCGACTGGGTGCCGGAAAATCCACCCCGTAACCTTCATGAAGCCCTTCAGTTCTACTGGTTCATCAATCTGATTGTCCGGGTCCTTGACCTTCAAACCTCCGGTAATGGTGACCGGGTGGACCAGATCTTCTATCCCTTTTATAAAAAAGACAAGGAAGAAGGCCGCCTGACCTACGAGCAGGCCCAGGAACTGGTGGAACACCTTCTGCTCAAATTTAATGAAGAAGGGGCCTTGATTCCTCCCTCCCACCCTTCGGCCGGACCTCTGATCACCCGCGTGGTAACCATAGGCGGGGTGGATACCGAAGGTTTTGACGCCACCAATGAAATGACCTATATCATGATGGACGCCAAGGATGAAGTGGGTTTCAATCAGCCGGCCCTGGCTGTCCGGCTGCATCCTCAAACACCCCAGAGACTATATCAAAAAATCATCTCCTCATTGCTCAAACAGCCCGGTGTCTATTCCTTTTTTAACGACAATATGATGATCCCCTTTCTGATGAACCTCGGCCTTCCCCTGGAAGACGCCCGGGATTACGGAACTGACGGCTGTATGCGCTGGATCGTACCCGGCAAGGCCATGTGTCAAAGGGCTTTGGGGGGCACCTTCGTCCTGCCCAAGTGCCTGGAATATGCCCTCTACCAGGGCCTGGATAAATTCAGCAATAAGCAGGTGGGGGCCAAGACCAGCGATCCATTGACCTGGACCTCGGTGGATGATGCCATGCAGGCCTATCTGGAACAGCTCAAATTCTTTTTACACAAACTGGTTACCATCTATAATATCGTGGATGTCCTGGAGGAAGAGTGGCTTCCCCAGCCCTTTCTCTCTGCTGTGGTGGACGGTTGTCTGGAAGCCGGAAAAGACTGTCGCGAATTCAAATACTATCACAACACCATCATTCAACCGGTGGGTCAGGTGACCATCATCAACTCCCTGGCGGCCCTCAAAAAATTGGTTTTTGATACCAAGAAGGTCCCGATGGCCGAGCTCCTCGAGGCCTTGAAAAACAATTGGGAGGGACGGGAGGATTTGCGTCAACAATTTATCAATGACGCCCCCAAATGGGGCAATGACGACGATTATGTAGACCTCATCGGCCGGGAATTTTACCGGAAGACCAACCAGGCCTTTAAAAGCTTTAAGAATATCTGGGGCTGGCCCTTCAATGAAGACGGAACCGGGGCCTCTTCCTATTATGATTACAGCGGAATGACCGGGGCCACACCCGACGGCCGGAAGGACCTGGATCTTTTCAATGACGGGACCGTATCTCCGGTTATCGGCACGGACAAAAAAGGACCTCTGGCCACCATGAAATCCATCAGCAAGTTGGATCACGCCGGAACCTTTACCCACCTGTTCAATCAAAAATTCACCCCTCAGGAGTTAAAAAAGAACAACGGGGCCAATTTCATCGCCCTGTTGAAAACCTTTGTCGACCTCGGCATTCACCACACCCAATTCAATGTCATCGACCGGGAGACTTTGATCGATGCTCAGATGCATCCGGATCAATATTCCGATCTGGTGGTCCGGACCGCCGGTCTGGCCGCTTATTTTGTGGACATGACCAAGGGAGTGCAGGACCAGATCATCGAGAGAACCGAACTGAGTCTTTAACGAAAATAGATTTCCAATTTCGGATTCCGGATTGCGGAATTCAAAAAACTTATTTTCAAGATTTGTAGTGCTCACAGTGGGTTGAGATTTTAGTAAAAAAAAGGAAGGGGATTCGAGGATTCAAGTGTTATTACTTCCTTGCCTTTCACTTGACTCCTTGAATCCCTGACCCCTTGAACCCTTTTTGTGCTTCATGGTTCCCACCACAATCCAGCAAAAGAGTTAAAGATAGCTTTCTATTCTTCTTATAAAAAACCGAGGAGAGGCGATGGAATTTGACAAAATGTTCTTAAAGGAAGAAGACGGCATTGCCACCTTGACCTTGAATCATCCGGAGAAGCTGAATGCCATGTCTACTGAGATGTGGAATGATTTTCGGAAAATCATTGATTACCTCCAGGGGAATAACGAAATCAATGTCCTGGTAATTACCGGTTCCGGGCGGGGTTTTTGTTCGGGATCGGACGTGGGTGCCAGGCTGGCCGCCAATATCGAAGGCCGCGGACCCACCAAGACCCAGGCCGATTTACTGGAAGGAACGGGGTACGTGGCCGGGTTGATCAGAAACCTGGAAATTCCCATCATAGCCGCCATAAACGGGGTGGCCGCAGGGGCGGGCCTTTCCCTGGCCTTACTGAGTGATGTCCGTATCGCTTCGGAAACCGCCCGTTTCGGTGCCATCTGGGTCCGGGTCGGTCTGGTCGGAGACCTGGGAGCCACGCTTTTGCTTCCCCAGCTTATCGGCCCGGATAAGGCTATTGAAATGCTGACCACCGGGATCATGATTGACGCCCGGGAGGCCGAGCGTATCGGATTGGTTACAAAAGTGGTTTCTCCCGAGGCCCTGATTCCCACGGTCTATGACCTGGCCACTAAACTGGCCAAGGGGCCGGCCTTACCGATCAAATTGATGAAAAAGGCTGTTTATAAGGGACTTCGCCACAACGACCTCCAAACCCAACTGGAATTTGAAAGCTTTGCCCAGGGGGTCTGCCGTCAATCCGAAGATCATCGTGAAGGCGTCCGGGCCTTTATGGAAAAAAGAGAAGCCCGGTTCAAAGGGATATGATAGGACCTAAAAACCCGCCTAGTAAGCGGGGAAAGGAAATTTTTAACAAAATAAATCGAGGTCTCAGTGGATTCCCTAAATTGATTGCCGTTTAATTCGAAAACAGGGTTCGAGGATTCAAGGATTCGAGGGTTCAAGTAGTTTAACTTCTATGCCTTTCACTCCGCCCCGCGGTCCTTGACCCCTTGGCCCCTTGAATCCTTTTTCATGCTTCGTGGTAAACCAATGGGGCATGAGGGTTTAAGATAACAAAGTTGTTAAATAAGACCTGCTTTGGACATGATATCAGGAACCAGCTCTTCCCTACCAATAGCCATGATATGAACCCCATCACACATTTTTTCGTCATGTAAGCGTTTGATCATTCGACCGGCAATTTCAATCCCCTTTTCAATGGCCCTTCCTTTTGGGGCGGAGGCCATCTCGTCAATCAGATCCTGAGGAACGTTTACACCGGCCACATTTTTATTCATAAATCTGGCCATGGGTGCCGAAGTGAGGAGAATAATCCCGGCCAAAATCTTAACCGGAAATTGCCTGGCGTAGTTCATGAATTTTTTAAAATTATCCAGGTCATAAACGGCCTGGGTTTGAATGAATTCCGCCCCGGCCTCGATCTTCTTTTCAAATTTTAAAAGTTGGGGTTCAATCGGGTTGGCCTCCGGAGTTACGATTGCACCGGCACAGAAAGAGACTGTTCCTTCCAGCTTATTGCCCCCGAGATCCAATCCCTTTTCCATTTGTCTGATAGCGGCCAGGAGCTGGCTTGAATCCAGGTCGAAGACGGCTTTGGCCTCCTTATGATCTCCCAGGATAATGGAATCTCCGGTCAGACATAAGACGTTGTTTATTCCTCTGCTGGCGGCGAACAATAGATCGGCTTCCAGCGCCATCCGATTCCGGTCACGGCAGGTCATTTGCAAAATAGGCTCCCCCCCAAGTTCTTTGACCATAAGAGCACCTCCCAGAGACGGGAACCGCATCACCGAACTCTGATGATCCGTAATATTCACGGCATCCACCTTGTCTCTCAATAATTCAATATGATGGATCATTTTTTCAAGATCGGTTCCTTTCGGGGGAGCCACTTCTGAGGTAACCACGAACCTGCCTGACTGTAAGGCCTTGCTGAATGAAGAAACCATTGCCAACCTCTATTCTTATCTTAAAAAGTCTTCACAAATTCCATTTTCCCGGAGTGGGCTCAACCTGATAATTCCGGGGCCTTTTCAGAACTCTTATAAAATCCAGGCGATTCAACTTTTCCAGTCGATTATAGATTAGGGTCCAGGCACAATCCTTGTTCGAATCTATCTCACATTTTCCGTCATTGGTGCCGCCGCAGGGTCCGTTGACCAAACCCTTATGGCAAGAAGTCACCGGGCATATCCCCCCGGTTTCGCCGATGATGCAAGATCCACACTGGCTGCAGATTTCGTTAAAAAGCCCTTCCGAGGTCTGCTTCCCCATAAACAAAGTATCCAGAGCCGGTACTACCATTTTATTCGCATATCCGGCCACGGTTTGAACCCCAAAGGCGCAGGTCATTATTAAAAGTAGATCCGCCTGATTAATCTGATCTCCGTACTCCTTCAGCGCTTCGCTGGTCAGGTTGTCACAGGCGACCGGTAATACCGCCTGCCCGGTAATGAGTTTCCCTTTATCCCTTAATCGACGCTGCATAGCAGTCACTTCGGGTTCTCCCCCGGTCCTGGTCATGGTAACGCAGGTTCCGCACCCGATGATGAAAATCCTGCTATAGCCGTTTAATAAACGGTCTATCTCCTCTTCGGTTTTCTGCCGGGTTATTGATCGAATCATGCTTGATCTCCTATCTTAAATCCCTCTCTAAATCACACCTCAGACATCTCATGGCCTCATATAAGGCCTGGCTTTCTTCCAACCCCTTTTCCACTTCCCTGAAATCCTTCAGCCTCGCTTCCGGTTTCTCCATTTCAAGTCCGGCCCTTGGTTTTTCATCCGGTGATTGTTCCTCCAAGGCCAGGCCCAGAGGCTCAGGCATGGCGGACTTTTCATCGAATATCTCCAACCGGCCTTTTTTACCCAACAGATATCGGTCTATGGCTAAAGCCGCCCTTCGGCCCGAGGCGATCGCCCGAATGACGGTACTGGGACCGGTTGTAAAATCTCCACCGGCGAAGATGCCGGGAATGTTGGTGGAAAGGCTGTTTTCGTCGACAGCCAGACTTCCCCATAAAGCCCTTTCTAGCTGGGTATCTTTGGTTAAAAAAGAGATGTCCGGGGCCTGCCCAATGGAAATGATAAGGGCATCGGCATTAATCCTCCGGGTGGACTGTTCATCAACGCTCAGATGGGAGCGTCCGTCTTCATCAAAAATGGTTTTGCTGCGCATAAATTCGATCCCGGACAGCTTTCCCCCATCATGAAGGATTCTTTTGGGAGCCCATAAAGGATTGATGACAACGCCTTCCTCGATCGCCTCTTCAATGTCTTTTCGCCAGGCCGGCATCTCCTCTTTGGTTCTCCGATAGAAAATCTGAACGTCCTGAGCCCCGATCCGGAGTGCGGTTCTGGCCACATCGATAGCCACGTTGCCGCCTCCCAAAACCACTACCTTCCCTTTTAAATTTCTTTTCTTATCGGTTCGGATATCGGTCAGTAATTGAAGGCCGTAGTAAATGCCTTCGATCCCTTCATCTTCTCCTTGAATGCCTATTCTTCGGATAGACTGGGCCCCGGCCGCGATAAATAAAGCGTCATACCCCTCCTTCATAAGATCATTAACCGTGTGCCTGGCGTCAATGGGCGAGCTGTATCGAATCTCCACGCCACAGCTTTCAATGTAATCGATTTCTGCCTGAATCACTTTTCGGGGCAACCGAAATTCAGGTACGGCCAGCCCGAGCATGCCGCCTCCTACGGGTTGTTCCTCGAAAACGGTCACTGGATAACCCATCTTGGCCAAAAAATAGGCCCCGGTCAGTCCGGCCGGCCCGGCGCCCACCACGGCGACTTGTTGTTTTTTCGTTACCGTGAAAGGTTCTTCCGCCAGGCCGATGTTACCTAAATACCAATCCGCGGCAAAGCGTTTAAGGGATCGAATGGCAACGGGATCATCCAATTCTCCGCGACGGCATTTAAACTCGCAGGGGTGGATACAGATACGGCCGCAGACGGCCGGAAAAGGATTTCTTTCCCGGATGATTTTTACGGCCTGCTCATATTTCCCGGCCGCGATCGAGGCAATATAATTCGGCACATCAATACCCGCCGGGCAGGCATGCTGGCAGGCGGATATAACCATCGAATCACAGGTTGCTCCGGCGCAACGGCGGTCCAATATATGCTCTTCATATTCTTTTAAAAAATACTGAAGGGTTGACAAAGCAGGCTTCGGAGCGGTTTGTCCGAGACCGCAGAGAGAGGACTTGATAATCGTCTCCCCCAGTTCCTTGATGGTTTTAATATCCTCGAGACGGCCTTTCCCCTGGGTAATACGGGTCAGGATCTCCAATATCTGGGTGGTCCCAAGCCGGCAGGGCGTGCATTTGCCGCAGGACTCGGACTGGGTAAAACTTAGAAAGAAACGGGCGATCTCCACCATGCAGTTGTTTTCATCCATAACCACCATGCCGCCGGAACCCATAATGGCGCCGACCCGCTGCAAGGTATCGTAATCGATGGGAAGATTCAGGTACTGGGATGAAACGCAACCACCCGATGGACCTCCCATCTGCACCGCCTTGAATTCCCTCCCCTTGGGAATGCCTCCGCCGATATCAAAAACAACCTCCTTTATGGCAGCGCCGATCGGCACCTCAACGAGCCCCGTATGGTTCACTTTTCCGGCCAGTGAAAAGATCTTCGTTCCCTTGCTTTTCTCCGTGCCTAACTGGGAGTACCATTCAACCCCTTTCTGAATGATCAGGGGGACGTTGGCCCAGGTCTCGACATTATTGATATTGGTCGGTTGCCCCCCAATGCCCGATTGGGCCGGAAAGGGGGGGCGTGGTTTCGGCATTCCCCTTTTCCCTTGAATGGAGGCCATAAGGGCGGTCTCTTCCCCGCAGACAAAGGCGCCTGCCCCCATTTTTAAGGAGAGATCAAAATGAAAACCCGTGCCCAGGATATTATTACCCAATAGGCCCATCTCTCTCATCTGGTTCAAGGCGATTTGAAGGTGTTCAACCGCGATGGGGTATTCCTCTCTGACATAGATGTAGCCATACTCTGCTCCGATAGCGTAGGCACCGATAAGCATTCCTTCCAGAACTAAATGGGGGACCCCCTCCAAAACAGCCCGATCCATAAACGCCCCCGGATCCCCCTCGTCGGCGTTGCAAACGATATATTTGGGAAAACTCTTTACCCTTTGAGCCAGTTCCCATTTAACCCCGGTATAAAACCCGGCTCCTCCCCGTCCTCTGAGTTTTGCCGCTTTTATCTCCTCTATGACCTGGGTCGGTTTCATTCCGGACAAGACTTTAATAAGAGATTGATACCCTCCGGCGGCGATATAATGCTCAATCTTTTGAGGATCGATTCGGCCGCAATCCGCCAGAACCCTTTTCACCTGTTTCTTATAAAAGGGAATCTGATGGTAATGATAGATGGGTTCCCCTGTCGGGAGCGCTTTGTAGGCCAGTCTGTCGATCAATTTATGATTTTTCAATGTTAAAGAAACAATATCAAAGGCGTCATCCGGGCTCACTTCCCCGTATTGAATGCCTTTTGGTTCGATAGTCAAAACCGGTGCTCTGGCACAAAAACCATGGCAACCCGTAGAACGCAGTTCCACTTTACCTGAAAGACCTTGTTGGTCGATTTCCTTTTCGAGGGCGGCTCTGACTTCTTCAGCGCCATAAGCACGGCAACCCGTCATACAGATACATACCAATTCCTTCGCTTTGGTCTCCCGGGCAAGGATCTTATTGCGATACCATTCAAATTCACCGATGGATGGAATTTTTTCCATTATTTTATTTCACTCTCTCCTGTTTTTGGCCGGCTGTATTGCGCGAGGATACTTTTTACTTTTGGTGGTGAAAGTTTGCCAAAGTAAGTCCTGTTGACCATCATAGCCGGAGCCAGAAAACAGGCTCCGAGACAGGCTACGGTCTCGAGGGTGAACTGATAATCGGGACTGGTTTCTCCTTCTTCCAGATTCAATTCCTTTTTAATAAACCGGAGAATGCTTCGGCTTCCTTTGACATGACAGGCCGTACCCCGACAGCTTTTGATGACATTTCTCCCTTTGGGCTCCAGAGAGAAACCGGCATAGAAGGTAATGACCCCCTGAACCTCACTGGGGAACAGTTTCAAGGCCTCAGCCACGGGCTCAATGAATTCCGGAGGCAGGTAACCGAACTCCTCCTGGATATCCTGAAGCAGCGGGATAAGGGCCCAGTTCTCATCCCGATGACGTTTTATTATCTCATCGAGGCGGCCCCAATCGATCTCTTTTTGGGTCATACAATTATCCTCGGGAATCTCAGTAAGGTAAAAGTTATATTCCTCAACCCCGTTTTTTTAAGTGGCGAAAACAGAAACCTAATCAAGTCTTTTCGATCTTTACATTGATCTCCTTGAATCCCGGAGAATTCGGAGCCTCCAAAGTCGTTAAGGGGAGTAAATTCCTGGCATCATTTTCATAAAACGCCCGGGGAACAAATATCAATCCGGGTTTTTGATTTCGCACAACTTTAACTTTTCTCTCTATGCTTCCGTAAGACGAAGATAGGCGGATTTTATCTCCGTCCAGGAGATGAAGTCGTTCCCCATCTTTTATGGAGACTTCGATCTCGCCGGATAACGGCATCTGGTTTATCCGGTTGGAAGAGCCGGTTCTCGTTCCACTGCCAAGATGGTATCTCCAGGAACCCAGGATGGCCTTAAATGGGAAATCTTCATCGCGGATATTTTCCTTTAAAGGCACCAGAGGCGAAAACAGGGCTGATTCCCCTGATTCATCCGGATGAAAAAGGGCCAGATCGCTTTTTTCCTTAATCCAGGAGCTATTCCCGTTTTTCCCCCATTGCGAGTACAGGGGGGCCAGTTCCCGGATTTCATCCCTTATTTTTTCTATGGTCCTGTATTGGGCAGGCAAACCCATTTGATTTCCCAAAAAACTCAAGATTTCCCAGTCGGGTTTTGCCTGGCCGGGAGGCGATACTACCGGATCGAAGGATTGTATTCTTCCTTCCAGGTTGGTGAAGCTGCCCGCTTTTTCACTAAAGGCGGCCCCCGGCAGGACGACATCGGCCATTCTCACGGTTTCACTATCCAGTATGTCTTGAACAACAAGGAACTCCAGATTATCAAAGGCTTTACGGATCTGCCCGGGTTGGGGAAGACTTCGCAGGGGATTTTCCCCCATGATATACATCGCTTTTAGATTTCCTTCTTCCGCCGCTTCGATCATTTTGATTATATTCAGCCCCGGATCAGGGGATATTTTTATTTTCCAGGCACGGTCCCAATATTTTCTGATTTCATTATCAACCAAAGATTGACGCCCTGGAAGGAAATCCGGAACAGCTCCCATATCCCAGGCACCCAGAGCATTATTTTCCATGGTTAGAAAGTAAAATCCTGTACCCCTCTGCCCCAAACTCCCGGTCATTAGGGCGAGGTTGAGTAAAGCGTCAATGACCTCAAGCCCGTTTCTTTGTTGCAGAATCCCATGTCCGACTACAAAAACTATTTTCTTTCCGGCCAATAGATCCGCGGCCTTTTCCAATCCTTCCGGTTCAATTTCGGTGACTCGGGATATTTGATCGAGATTCATTGCCGATAGTTCTTTAAAATATTCGTCGGAGCCCTGAGTAAAACGTTTGACGAATTGGGCATCGTAGGCCTTCCGATGATAAAGAAGAGCCGCCAGGCCGTTTATCAGATAATAATCGGTTTGCGTTGCCAGGGGCATCCAAAGTGAAGCAAAAGGGATCAAATCCGTTCTTCTTGGATCCGCCACAATAATCGGAACCCCTTTTATTTTTGAGACCCTTTTCAGATGGTAACCCAGCACCGGTAAAGAATGAGTTGGATCGGCTCCCAGGACAAGGACCACTTCGGCCTTTTCAAGGTCCTTTAAGGGCCCTATCGACATTCCACCCAACCTGCTCTGGAATCGGTTCAATACGGACCTCCCGGTCAGGAATCCGCCATTATCAATATGATTGGTTTGTAAAATAACCCGGGCTATTTTCTGAAATAAGTAGTTCTCTTCAAGACTGCATTTGGATGAGCCGAAAAAGGCAATGCTTTGGGGACCGTTTTTCTTTTTGATCGAAAAAAGTTTATCGGTAACCACTGCAAACGCTTCCTCCCAGGTTGCCGGAGAAAGCTCACCATTTTTGCGCAGTAATGGAGTGGTCAGCCTTTGGGAAGAACTCAAAAAATCATGGGCAAAATGCCCCCGAACGCAAAGGGTGGACTGGTTAATCGAATTTTCGACAGGAGAAGGGTTTACGTCAACGATTCGGTTATCTTGGATCCCCATAACCAGTGAACACCCCACCCCACAAAAACCGCAGATAGAAGCCATCTCTTTCTGTGGGGAACCTGCGAAAGAAACATTTTTTACCGCAAGCGCCCCGGTGGGGCAAATGGATATGCAGGAGCCGCAAAAAGTACAGGAGGATTGTTCCAAAGGTCTGTCATGGACCGTGGCGGGCCGAGACCTGAATCCTCTCTGGTTGTAATCAATCGCCCCTACCCCAACCAGTTCATGATCGGCCCTTATACATTTACCGCACAGAATACATTTGCTGAGATCCCTGATAAT
>Ga0214473_10008539_pt1 | contig 12098 bp, 10 predicted proteins | sample RVTome_7_FD_203509 | JGI IMG/M metagenome (GOLD analysis project Ga0214473, IMG submission 203509) | Soil microbial communities from uranium-contaminated site in the Upper Colorado River Basin, Wyoming, United States - RVT98D197 | ecosystem: Environmental > Terrestrial > Soil > Contaminated >...
TAATAAAGGGAGCCGTCGGGTGCAAAGCCAAGAACCTCTGAATCATAGCCGAAGTCCTTTTTCAGCAGTTCTGGTTCCCCTTGCTGCTTCCCGCCGGTGATGTGGACGGTCCAGATGTCCCACGTCCCTGAGCGGTCGCTGAGGAAGACAAGGCTTCTCCCGTCCGGTGTCCATCGAAGCAGTCCATCCTCCGCGGGATGCCCGGCAACAACGACCTCATTCCGGCCATCGGCGGTCATCAGTAAGACGTCGTCATGGGGTGGGCTCCCCTCACGCACCAAACTGAACGCAACAAATCGCCCATCGGGCGAGAAACTGGCCCTTTGAAACGAGAACCAGCCCGAAGTAATACTCCTCAGGACGCCCACCGAGCCGTCCGCTGCCGAGATCAGCGTTAGTTCAGTCGCCTTGTTACGATCGCGAAGTGCGAGGATGGATCCTGCGTCAGGCGACCAGTCCAAGGCTACGGCGTAAGAGCCTTTCTCACTGTAAAGTGTGCGAAGGCCCGAACCATCCAGGTTTCTAATCCGCACTTGCTGGACCCAAGCCTTCGTATTCGGGTCGGAACTTTCGACGTTGTACGCGATTTGTTTCCCGTCGCGTGAGAACGCTTGGTTCTCGTAGGACTTGTCAGTCTCGGTCCAGGGCCCCCTATTCGTGATTCGCGTCCTCTGTCCGCTGGCAACTTCGAACTGGACCACGTCACCCGTGCTCCGGTCTATATTGCTGCTGATGTACTTGCCATCCTCGGTCAAGACCCCGCCGACGCCAGAGGCGTCAGTGAGAACCCGGCGTGCGACGAGTCCCCCGCCGAGAGAGGCCGTTTCGGTGGCAGACACACCGGTCGCCTGCGGCGCGACAGGCGCATTCCTGTCCGGCGCTAAGCCCGTCTTTTCCTCCGGCTGGGACGCGGGCTTGCCGCCTTCCGACTTGTTCTGTGCCTCGGTCAAGGTGATCAGCCCCAGAATGGCCAGGACCACCATGGCCAGCAACGGTCTACACGTGGTTCCCTTGAATTGGGCAATCATTTGGATTCTCCTTTCGATATGAGAGGGGTTTTCTAAGATCCCGGCCAGAGAGGGCAGATACTGGGGCCGGGAGAAACGTTCAAGAAGATTGACAATGGTCTGGCCATAGAGGCGAGACTCGTCTGTTCCGGCGGCCGAGAGAGCCAGGGCGTCGGCGGCCATCTCCTGGTCCGCCCGCATCCGGCGAAACGCCAGCCAGATGAGCGGGTTGAACCAGTGCAGGACCTGCAGGAGACACACGAGCCATGCGAGATAGATGTCGCGGCGCTTGAGGTGGGCCAGCTCGTGAAGGAAAACGTAGTGCAATTCATCGAGACCAAGGGTTTCGATCAGGCCCTGCGGCAGCAGGATGCGGGGACGAAGAAAACCGAACAGGGCCGGCGTTTGGACCTTATCGGTGACAACCACGCCTACAAGCGTCCGGATTCGCATCTGCATCTTGCAGTCCTCCAGCAGTTCGAGAATCTGCTGGTCGGTGACCGGCCTCTCAGACCGAACGGTCCACCATAGACTGAAAGCCCTGCCAAGGATGTATCCACCCAGGACCAGACAACCGGTCAACCACAGCCACGGCGACACGCTGGCAGCAGACTGAGTAAACAGACGATACCCTGCCTCCGGTGCGCTATCACTTTGCCGCAAGGCGACTGCCGGCGGAGCAGAAACTGCGGCCCCGTCTTGCCCTTTCTGCGGTGCTTCGGCGCGTGCCGCGTCCGATACGGGTCCTGTGCCCCCCTCCTGTCCGGCAGCGCGAGACATCGCGCCAGCAGCATCTGAGCGAGCGCCGTCGGCTGGACCTGAGGACGCAAGATGCGACGGGAGCGACCGGGGCACTATGTTGTAGATGCTCAGGTGGCTCTGGGGCGCCCAAGGCAGGGATAGGCGCACGAGCAGGATCAGCCAGAGACAATAATGCCAGCGAGCCGGCAGCCTCTCCCGCAGCGCGAGCTTGGTCGCGAGGATCAGACAGGCCAGCAAGCTTCCTTGGAGCGTGGCTCTCAGCAGCCACTGAAACAATACGGCGAGATTCGTATCGAGTGATTCCACAGGCTCCCCTTTCGATATCGAAAGTGTTATTCCGACTTGCGGTGCTTGACACTCACGTCTTTCCCGTCGAGTATCTCTTTGAGACGGGCAATCTGCTCGGCGGACAGCCGCTCTTCCTCGACCAGTGCCGCCAGCATCGGCTCGATCGCGCCGGCCCGAAATCGCCGCAGAAAAGAGCGGGTCTGGGCCTTGATGCATTCGGTCTCCGCTACGGCGGGATAGTAGTGGTGCTGGCGGCCCTTTTTCTCGAAGCGCACCGCCTTCTTCTGCACGAGCCGGTTGATGAGGGTCCGGATCGTCTCCCGCTGCCAGGAGGCCCGCTTCGACAAAACCTCCACGATGTCATTGGCCGTCAGAGGCGAGGTTTCCCACAGGACCCTCATCACCTCCCACTCCGCCTCCGATATTCTGGGCATCTTCTTCATGGTCATCTCCTTACTGTTACAAGTGTAACACAACCTAATTGTTACGCCCGTAACAGTTCTGTCAAGGACAATTTCGGATTTTTTTGAAGATTTTTTGAGTGGCTACTGATGCAGCCGCCTCGTGCACCAGTACCTAAGAATAGCACTCGGCGGGGCCGACCGTCGGCTGCATCAAGCCGTTTCCAAAGAGGAACCGGCGGAGGTGCGTGCAGAGGTGACACTTGCTCGCGTAGGCGGGCAGTTCCTTGTAGCCGAGCGACTCAGCTTGCTCCAGCAGTCCGTGCGGGCCCTTCTCACAGAGTGTCTGGATGAATGCGTTTTGCCCCGGATGGAATCGCTTCCAGATTTCCTCCAGGCACCTCTCGTTGATGTTGCCGAGGATGATACCGCTGCACGTGCCGCTGAAGACGTTGCCGTACGGGTCGATATGAACACCCTTGGCGCCGAGGAAACCGGAAAGGCAAGGATGATTGATAATCGATGATTGATGATTGGAGGTGGAGTCCGAGCCTTCCTTTTCAATCATCCATAATCCATCATCAATAATCAATTGCGCCAGGCGCCCCGCCGCCCGCCCGGTGAAACGGAACGGATAATCGTGATATGTCTGGACATACATCTGGTCCCATGGCGAGGGCGTCCCGCCCTTGCGCGTGGCGAGGCTACCTTGGCCTTGCTTTTCTGTGGCGAGGGCATCTTGCCCTCGCATCGCGGGCGAGACGCCCACGACACGCAAGGGCGGGACGCCCTCGCCACGAAGATACCTTTCCCAGCGGACCAGGACGCGGTCCGGGCCGAACATTTCCCTGGCCCTGTGAGCCAACCGACGCACCGGCTCAATGTCCACGTACTCCTGATGGAACGGATCGACGCTGATCTTCAGTCGCTGCACGCCCAATTCGATCAATGTGTGCAGACGATCCGCCACAAGATGATCGTCCTTTGCCCAAAAGCCGTTGGTCTCCACCATATCGACCGGGCCAAGGTTCTGCTTTCTGCCCTCCTGAAGGATTTGAACGAGATGATCCCAGTAGAGAAACGGCTCGCCGCCGGTCAGATGGATTTTGGCCTGATCGCCGGCGAGCGTCTGGAGCGACCTCCACGCCGCGATGCAGGTTTCCACGGGCATCAGCCCGCCCTTCTGGGGCGAGCAGTTGTAATAGCAGAACTCACACGCCGCATTGCACTTGTACGTGAGCAGCAGCCCCCCCGACCGCCATAGCTTGAACTTCGGCACCTCCCGCGCGGCGCTGCGATTGTAGACGTTCTCAGACAAGTCAACCATGAACATAGCCTACAAGGTTTGGCATCGAGCGTCCAGCGAAGCTTGTTCGCACCTTACCACCTAAGCCTGTATGAGGTAGGCATCTGTTTCTCACCTCATCCGCAATATGCGGCTTGACTTCCTCAATAGGACTTGAGAGAATACGAATAATATGAAAGCAGCCGTCAAAAGAATAGCAGAGCAGGTCAAGGCCCTTCCCGAGAGCGAGTTGGACGAGTTCCTGTCTTGGCTTGCGAAATACGAAACAGGCCATTCGGATAAATGGGACCGAGAGATCAAGCGGGATTCCCAGAATGGTGGGGCTTTGAGTCCCGTGCTGAAGCGAGTTCGTGCGGACATAGAGGCAGGGAGGACCAAGCCGCTTGATGAAATCATCGACGACTCCTGATTTTTGGCACTCCTATGTGGCCCTGCCGACAGAGATCAAGACAAGGGCCAAGTTGACGTATCGACTGTGGCAACGCGACCCCCGTCATCCTTCGCTCAGATTCAAGAAAACGGGAGACGTCTGGTCCGTCAGGATCGGGAGAAGCTATCGTGCTCTGGCCCTTCTTCAGGAAGACACCTTTTACTGGTTCTGGATCGGGGAGCACAACTCCTACAAGAGGCTGCTCGGCAGTCCGTGAGCGTTCACGCGGAATTCTTCTTGAGATACACCTGCAGCACGGTGATATCGGCGGGGGTGATGCCGCTGATGCGCGAGGCGTGACCCAGCGTGGCGGGCTTGAAGGCCGTGAGTTTTTCCTTCGCTTCCATCCGCAGGTGCTCGATTCTTGCGTAGTCGAGGTCCGGCGGAATCTTCTTGCTGTCGAGGCTGCGCTGTTGAGCGATGAGCCTTTCCTGCTTGGCTAAGTAGCCTTCGTATTTCGCGTCAATCGTGACGGCCTCCAGGACATCGCGGGGCCGGTCGATCTCGGATTTCGGATCTCGGATTTCGGATTCACTGACGGACGGCCTTGCACAATCCGCAATCCGCAGTCCGCAATCCGCAATGACCTTGTCCAGCGACGGGCCGTCCGGTCGGCGCAGGAGGTCCCACAGGCTTACGCCTCGCTGGCGCGTGCTCTGCAAGTACTGCTTTAGCCTCTCAATGGCGTCTAGTTTGCTTTGGAATTTGTCGTAGCGGTTCTGATCGACAAGCCCGACCGACCGGCCGATGGCGGTGAGTCTTCTGTCAGCGTTGTCCGAGCGCAGGGTCAGGCGATGCTCCGCGCGCGAGGTGAACATGCGGTACGGCTCGTCGATTCCCCGGGTGAGCAGGTCGTCGATGAGGACGCCGATATAGGCCTGGTCGCGGCCGAGCACCAGCGGTTCTTTGCCCTGGAGCTTGCGCGCGGCGTTGATCCCGGCGATGATGCCCTGCCCGGCAGCCTCCTCGTAGCCGCTCGTACCGTTGATCTGTCCCGCCAGAAACAGTCCGGCGACCCGCCGGGTTTCCAGGCTCGGCTGCAGTTGCACCGGGGGACAGTAATCGTATTCAATCGCGTAGGCATAGTGCACGATGCGGGCGTGCTCCGTGCCCGGCATGAGCTTGAGCATCTGCTCCTGCACGTCTTTCGGCAACGACGTGCTGATCCCGTTGCAGTAGATGGTCGTGCGGGCCTCGTCCTCCGGCTCGAGGAACACCTGGTGGCGGTCCTTGTCGGCAAAGCGGATGATCTTCGTCTCAATACTGGGGCAGTACCGCGGGCCGACCGACTTGATCTGGCCGGTATAGAGCGGGGCCCGGCTCAGGTTGTCGCGAATGAGCTGATGAATGGCCTCGTTGGTGTACGTGATCCAGCACGGCGTCTGCGGCCGGTCGATCTTGTCAGTGAGGAACGAGAATGGCATCGGGTCCGGATCGCCGTACTGGATTTCAAGCTTGTCCAGATCGACCGTGGCGGCGTCGAGACGGACCGGGGTTCCGGTCTTGAGCCGTCCCACCTCAAGTCCAATGCGTTCGAGGTTCTGCGACAACTCGTTGGCCGCCGGCTCGCCCAGCCTGCCGCCCGGAAACTGCTCCGTGCCAACGTGCATCAACCCGCGAAGGAACGTGCCTGTCGTGAGAATCACCGTCGGGGCGGAGAGAATCCTGCCGTCGGCGCATCGGACACCACACACCTGCGAGCCCTGCGTCAGTACTTCGGAGGCCATCGCCTCGATGATCTCCAGGTTGGGTGTCCCTTCGAGGCGTTGACGCATGAAGTCCTGGTACTTGTACTTGTCCGTCTGAGCGCGTGGGGCGTGGACGGCCGGACCTTTGGAGCGGTTGAGCAGCCGGAACTGGATGCCGGTCGCATCCGTCGCCAGGCCCATCAGGCCGCCGAGAGCATCGACCTCACGGGCGATCTGCCCCTTGCCGAGGCCGCCGATAGCCGGGTTGCAGCTCATCTTGCCGATCGTGGCCTTGGTCAGCGTGAGCAGGCAGGTCCAAGCCCCGATCGTCGCGGCCGCGTGCGCCGCCTCGATGCCGGCGTGCCCCCCTCCTATGACGATGCAGTCAAAGTCACTTATCCTCATGCGATGCGACCAGCGCGACGGCCGATGCGATCGCGAAATTGGCCGTGTGCGTAATGCTGATGCTGATTTGCCTGATCCCCATGCGATCCGCGATCACCTTCACCTCGCCGGACAACGTCACTTCGGGCCGGCCGGCGCTGTCGTTCGTCACCTCGATGTCCGTCCAGGCGATCCGGCCTCGCCAGCCGGTGCCCAGGAGCTTGAGGATGGCCTCCTTGGCGGCGAAACGACCGGCGTATTTCTCGACCGTGTTCCGGTTCGAGCGCGCGTACGCCTGCTCGGCGGCAGTGAAGACGCGGCTGACGAACCGGTCCCCGTGCCGCTCCACCATCTCCGCGATGCGGGGGAAATCCACCAAGTCTATGCCGTGAGCGATAATTTCCATAGCACTACTGAGTGGAGTTCTGCAAAATGGAAGTTGGGCTTACTTGGGGAAGGAAAAATACGCATTTCATTTTTCCTTCTCCAAAACGACTGGCGAAGGGATGCGCTGGACACTCACAAGGTTGCCAGGGCATTGCGAGCAGCGCACAAGTGGGGTGTGCGCTGTGCACCATCCTCTTGTCGGGGCCATCACGACGGAATGACGCATGATACGTGCTCGTCGATTCAAGGAAATCCCAAAGCTGATTTCCTTGAATAATAAGCCCAACTTCCATTTTGCAAAACTCCACTTACCGAGCCTGAGCCGGCGCGTGGGCCTGGCGGTACAGGCTCTGCAGGCAATAATCAACGAAACGGTCGGTATTCCCGGCGGCGGCCTGTTGGGCGATTTCCGCTTCAAGCGCATCCAGGGCCGCACGCCGGCGATCGATCAAGATCCGCTCCTGCAGTTTGTCCTGGACCTCGACCAAAGGCCGATAGCCCTTCTCCTGCTTCTTCTCCAGCTTCAGGATGAAGATGTGATCGAGCGCCTCGATTGGCCCGGCGACCTCGCCCGGCTTCATCTCCAGCGTCTTGTTGCCCAGCACGTCATAGGGCGCGGCCAGCGAGTCCGGGTCCCACTCCGGCCACAACCCGCCGGAGGCGCCTCTGGGATCGTGTGAGTACTTCTTCGCCAGCTCGCCGAAATCTTCGCCCGCCTGGACTCGCTCCATCACACCCTTCGCCAGGGTCCGGGCCGCCAGGATCGGGTCATCATTCGCGTCGGAGAGCGGCATTTTCGTGATCTGGATATCAATGAGCCGGAACTGGACGACGCCGGCCTGGAAGAAGTCACCCTTCATCTTTGCATAGTATTCGAGGAGCTCGCCGTGCGTGATCGGCCGGTTGTACGGGAATTTCGAGATGATATAGTACTGGCTGAGGACCTGCTTCTTCTTATACTCTTTGAAGCGTTCGCGGCTCATGCCCATTTCCTGCAGGGCGGCATCGGCCGCCGCCGCGTTGCCGCCGTGCTCGAGAGTGAACTTCCTCAACTCCTTCTCCACCATCTGGTCCAGTTGCTCATCGGTCTTCGCGCCGAGCTCTCTCCTGGCCCGCTTGTAAAGCACGATGTTGGCGATGTTGTGGTGGAGCCTCTGGCGAATGACGGGCCCGGCTTCCCTCACGAAGGACTCCAACGGCATCTGCTTAGCCATTTCGATGAGCTTGTCCTTCAGAGTCGGCGGGGACGCGTCCGCCTCGGGTGACAGGCTCAACACTTCGTCACACGTCACCCGCTCACCGCTGACGAGCAGTACGTCCGGCCGCTCCGGTTTATAGGCAAGTGTTTTCTCCCGAATCTCCTGCTCCGTCAACGCCGGTTTCTTATGGGTGGCGCAACCCGCGATGCACAGCAGAAGTGTCGTCACGCAAACATTAGAGACGACGCGCCAAATGCCATGCTGGGTGCCAGGCTTACGCTTCTTGCGTAAGCACGCCTCTCTCCGCAGCCTGAGTGTCGTACTGTCGCTGTTGTCTGCTTTCCCTATGTACATCGAAGTGCTATCTCCAGGCTCGATGGATCCTTCCAGTGGCCGCGATGGCGTTCACTCAGGGCTGCCGGCCACACCTTTGAGGCCGATCGCGTCCGCCGCTTCGCGCATCCCCAGGATGGCGTCCTCGATCAGGGCATTGACATCCAGGCCAAGCATCTGTGCCCCCTTCTCAATGACTTCGCGGTTGACGCCGGCGGCGAAGGATTTCTCCTTCCATTTCTTCTTCACGGACTTGGCCGCCATGTCGAGAACGCTTCGGCTGGGCCGAACGAGGGCCGTGGCGGCGACGAGCCCTGTGAGCTCGTCCATCGCATAGAGGGTCTTCTCCAGGTCCGTCTGCGGCTGCACGTCCGTGCAAATGCCCCAGCCATGCGACAACACGGCCCGGACGTATTCCTCCGGCCAGTGCTGCTCGCGAAGGATCTCCGCGCTCTTGTGGCAGTGCCGCTCGGGGAACCGCTCGTAGTCCAGGTCATGGACCAGGCCGATCACACCCCACCTCTCCTCATCCTCGCCCCGCTTGCGGGCGCAGAAGCGCATCACGGCCTCCACGGCCAAGGCGTGCTTGATCAACGCCTCATTCTCGTTGTACTGCGTCAGCAGCCTCAGCGCCTCATCTCGAGTCGGTTTCGGCTCCGCCATTTCCAGCACCTCGATCAGCAACCATATCGCGTCATGCGTGAAGCGGACTCACCGTCCGTATGGGACCTATTCGACCCCATAGAACCCATATTGCCTCACGCATCGCGATGTTACTGTACCTGTGCGCGATGAAGATTGCAATTGCGATTTGAGGCGGATCGAGCGATGGCATTGCGCGATAGCATCGTGGCGGAGCAGGCAAGGTTGTGGGTGGCCTGTGCACCATATTATCTCACGGAAACATGCTTTGTCGGCTCGGACCGCTTCAGATCGACAACGATCTCTTTCTCGCCGGCGGTGATTCGATGCTGCCCGTAGAACGCGCGGACCTCGCATCGGCCCTGGGCATCGGTCCGCCCGCGCCACGTCGTCCACCACTGCTTGAACACCAGGTCGCGGTAGGCGTCGGCGGCCGGCGTGGCAGACCAGTCCCGGCGGTACAGCGAGGACACGGGAATCCAGTTTGCCCCCTCCCAAAACCCCCACATCAGGATGCCCTTCACCGCCGGCTGCGCGAAACAGATGCGATAGTAGTCCGCCAGGGCCTTCGCTTTGGCCTGCTCCTCCTCGTCGGACAGGCGTACGCCGCGCTGGCCGTAGTACTTGGACCGTTGGCCGGGGAAGTTGAACTCGGTGATACAGATGGGCAATTTGAATTCCGCCAACCGGGCCAGCGCGTCCTGCAGGGCGGCCGGGTCGAATGAATCGCCGTGAAGATGCCCCTGCACGCCGATGCCGCCCAGCGGCACGCCCTGCTCCAGGAACCGCCGGATATGGGTGATGTAGTCGTCCAGCCGCCGGCCGGTCAGGATGTCATAGTCGTTGAGAAAGAGCACGGCGTTCGGGTCGCCCTGCCGCACCCAGGAGGCCATGTCGCGCGTGATTTCCGGGCCCAGACGCTCTTCGTAGTAGTTCGCGTGGAGCATCTCGTTGTTCAGATCGTATTCCGCAAAGCGGCCCCGGTAGCGACGCCCGATGTCCAGGGCGCGTGCCTTGAGGGTCTCGCGCAGAGTGGCGTCGTCCATGGCCTTCTGCCAAGGCTGAACGCGGTTGGGAATTCCCCAGAATATGTTGTGGCCTCGCAGGGGAATGTCATGCTGATCGGTCCATTGGAGAATCGCATCGACTATGGAGTAGTCCACTTCCCCCTGTCGGGGCTCCATGGCATGCCACTTGAGAGCGTTCTCCGTCACGGCGGCATTGAAATTCGCCAGGAAGACCTTTTTGTATTGGGCCGCATCCTCGGAGTTCATTCGCCCACCGAACATCTGGCTGGCAAGGGCCGCCCCAAACCAGAACTCGTGACGCAATTGCTCCACGCGGACCTCGACATTCGGCGCCGCCTCAACCACCAGCGTGCCCATGCGGGCTTTGCGAATTGCCTCGTCCAGGTCGGAGCCCGCCGCACGCAGCAGACTGCAATGAACGCACGCCAAAACCACGGCCAAAACCAAACCTCTGAGAATCCTGGTATCGGAATTCATAGCGACGAGCCCTCCAAGAGAAAATGTCCCCAGCCAAAAGCCACTGTTACAGTCCATTCATGCGGGGAGTCTAATCCCCAAGGCATGCGCGGTCAATAGACATCAAGAAGAAGCAAGGTCGCCCAACATGGTGGGTGGCAGCGTCAAGCGCAGCTTGGCGATGGCGACTTTCCCATGCGCAGGACCATCGCCAAGGCCTTCGGCCTTGACGATGCCACCCGGCTGGCGCTTTCGATACGTGTATCTTCAAGACTGTGCGATTGTCCTGAGACAACTGCCTTTCCGAGTCTCCGGCACGCGCCCCCTTATGGCCCGGCGGAGGCTTTCGCCTTTTCGTAGCCGGTCAGGTCCAGGACGAGCAGACCGCGGCCGACGCCGGCGGGGTCGCCAACCCTGGCGAACTGAAAGGCGATATACTTGTCGTCATCGCTGACCACGGGATTGGAGGCCTTGTAGCCTGGATAATCGTTGAAGTGCGTGAGCCGCTCCGTGTTCCCTGAGCCATCCAGAGCCAGCTTGTAGATATCGTCATACTGGCTGCCCTTGAGGATGTGCTTGTCACATTCGACCAGCGTGTGCCTGCCATCGGGAAAGATGCCCTCCGGCTCGTCGTACTGGTTCGGGGCGTTGGAGTAGTTGGTCACCTTGCCCGTATTGAGGTCCAGCCCCATGACCTCGGTGCCCTGATAGCCATACGCGCTGAAGGTAAGCTCCTTCTCCTCGGGTGGCCGGAAGTTCTGTGTCTCCACGTCGCACTTGAATGGCAGGTCCTTCTTGTCGAGCACCTTCTTCTTGCCGGCCAACTTCGGCGTGCCGTTGTCATAAACCACATCGGCCATGTAAAACGCCCCGCCCTGCGTCCAGGCGATGCGCATATTCCTGCGGGAGACCGCCGGCCCTTCGGAGCATTTCTCGCCCAGCGGCGTGGGCGGGCCCGAACGGGCCTTCTTGAGCACCCAGAGCTCAGCCTTCTTTTCATCACGGCTGGGCCACGGATCGCTCGCGTCAAACGTCCGTGAGCCGGAGAGCAGAATATCGCCATTGCTCAGGTAAAGGGCCCGCGTATAACCCTCGTGGAAGTAGTGATTCGTCATCAACCGAATGACGCCGGTCGCCAGCTCGACTTCGTACACGTCGCCGAAGGTCTTTTCGAGAAAGAGCAGTCGCTGGCCGTCATGCGACCAGTCGGCCCGCTCGCCGAACTGCGTGACCTGCCTGATGTACGGCGGCAGCTCATCCAGCGGCGACTTGCCCGCCTCCGGCGCCGATAGCCCAATCCCCGCAAGGATGAACGATACAACGAATCCCGCGATAACGTTTGCAGTGCCGATATGCATGTTCTCCACCTCCCTTTGCCCGCCCGCCAGTACCGACAACTGACAACCGGCCACCAACTCCTATGCCAACAAAAAAGGCCCGCGTTTGACCACAGGCCTTTTTTGTAACTGCCAGCCTACCTCCACCTGTGCCGTACGAAAGCTCGTGAAGGGAACCCATTATTTCAGGTGGGTGATCGTTGCTTGCGTCCAAGGTTCCTGACGAGCAGGCGTCCCCGATCCGGCAAGGCCTGATCTCCCTCATAACGGGTATAGGTTCCTTCAACTTATCGCTTTCACACGAACACTGCAGGGGTCAGCTTGCTACCCAATCTATATCAAATCCGCAGCCCCAGGTCAAGGAAATTGAGGCCGCATTTTCCCGAACGCACGACCCACAGTGCCCTGCTCCTTCTATCGGCAAACCCCCACCCCGCCCAGCACTAAATA
>Ga0214473_10008540_pt1 | contig 12098 bp, 7 predicted proteins | sample RVTome_7_FD_203509 | JGI IMG/M metagenome (GOLD analysis project Ga0214473, IMG submission 203509) | Soil microbial communities from uranium-contaminated site in the Upper Colorado River Basin, Wyoming, United States - RVT98D197 | ecosystem: Environmental > Terrestrial > Soil > Contaminated >...
ACGCACCAAGGACGCTCGGTCTTCCAATACCTCCGCGATGCCGTCCACGCCCTCTTCAACGATCAACCCATCCCCACGCTCAACCCCGCCGGGCCGTGAACGGTTACCGGATGCGCTCTCGAAGTCCCGAACAGGTATGGCCCGGCCCAGTCCCTTGCCAGGTACGCCAGCATAGCGCCGGGCATCAGGATGGAGAAGAAGTCGACGATGCCGATGAAGAACTTCTGAGGCTCCAGATTCATGGCGACTACGCATGACCAAACGGCTTATCCGTGATGGCACGCCGCAGCGAACGACGAGGCGAGCGAAATGAAGCAACCTGACGACCGTGCGATGGATATTGACAACCGCATAAAACACATGATCTACCTTCTCTTGAATGCGGCAGAAGGCGTTCTGAGGCCCTCAGTGTATTAGCACGGTCTCGCGACGCTCTACGAGGAATTGCTTTGCGCTAGCTCACTTGTCTCACTCTTTGAATCGCCCTTAGCAATGCTTCGACCAAATGGCGAGATCAACATTCATTACATGCCCAAGAACGCAGACGTCGCCCGCTTTGTGGTTCGCGCTAGCGCGGTTCAAGGATTTCCTGCGGTCCACTCCATCGTGTCATGGCCGAATACGCGTTCGTTCCGGGTCCTCCCGTCAGGATGCACGTCCCGCCCTCGGCATCCGGCGGCGGACTCAATTCCTGGAGAACCAGGAAGGGGCCGAGCTCGTGGCGGGGCCAACCGGCCGCCTCGGGCGCCGGCAGGCTGCCGAATGTGGCCATCGGGACAGCCCCGGCCGGCTGCAGGTCACCCTGCGCCTGGCGGAATCTCGCCGGAGCGATCAACTCAAGTGATTGGTATCGCCGGCGTTCCACGAGGAAATTGACAACGCCCTGCCCTTGGCACGCTAGAACGACCGCCCACTCCCACGCGTCCGGCGGGGCAGGACGTCTTGCGGAGAATCGATGCAGGCACACGATGGCTGCGAGATTCGTGCCCCGCTCCAGATCGGCGAAACGGGGATGGTCGGCGGCGGCTTTGAGAATCTGTGGAAGTCGCTGCCGGTCGATGTCCTGGGGAGCGACGATCCACGCATCGCACAGCCGTATCGAGGGCGCGGCCGCAACGCCGGCATCGGTCGTGGTGGTTCGATGGTCAATCCATGCCCCAGCGCTGGCGGAGCTGTTGGCGCGGTAATACAGGCGATCGTTCAGGCGCAGCACAGCCCAATCGTCCGCTGGGATTTCAAACTTCCCCGGGGGACGCAATCCGGCCGTCCACGACGCCCACGCGGCGCCATTAGCCGTCCCGCCGAGCAGTCCCTCGGGCCGGGCCGCGACTTCGACAGCGCACCAGCGTCCGGGGTCGTCGATGACCTCGACGATCGGCGGGCCGACATGACGGGCAACCAATCTGTCCGCTCCGACGCTCAGCGCAGCCATAGGTCGTTCACTCCTGCCAGGGCGCGGAGTCGCGGTCGTGGGGCCGCAGGAACGCTTCAATCGATCCTGTCACCGGGTCGCGCGGACGGCTCCGCGGGATGATTCGGAATCGCGGCGCGGAACTGGCCTGGTCATCGGGCGTCGAGGACGCTACGTCCTGCCACTCGCCTCGTGCTTGGGAACTGGTGACCACGCGATAGTACAACATCGCGGCGTCGCGAAGGATGTGCCACACCATCTCAGGCAGGGTGAAGACCATCGGTTGTCCCAGTTGCGTCTCAACGAGCCCGACCTGCGGGTCACCCCACGAGCCCCAGAACGTGTCCGCGGCCCGCTCGTTGGCGTACTGGCCGAGGAAGAGTCTCCAGTCGGCGGCGATTTCCACCGCCGCAAACCGATTTACGCCACCTTCCAATCGGAACCTCGGGGGCGGACCATCGCGGTAGGCTCGATCGGGTCCAATGATCGTCGGACGCAGCCGCATGGCAAACTCCTCCCCTGTTCGCTCACTGCGATCCAATCGTTCGTCGCGCACGCCCCTGGCCCACGTGGCAAACTGCTCATCGGTCATGGACGCGCCGTCGTAAACCCAGGTTGTGTACCTGCCGGCCACGTCGACCGAGATGCTGGTCGGGCCCAGGCCGACGCCGATGTCGCCCTGGCTGCTCGCCAAGGCGGCACGAGCGACGTCGAGCGGGCGGACCCCGCTGGCCAATGCCCGGACGGTCGCGGCCCGCCCGGTGAGGTGTTGGCTCTGCGGATGACCCAGTGCGGCATTGTTGATCGCGGGGTATCGATAGGCCGATTCGACCTTCAGCGAACCCACACGGGTGCGGACGGCTTGAAGCAACTCGACGAGCGCGGGAGAGATGCGCACGTAGCGTGTTCCGGGGGGTATGAATTCAAACAATTGAAAATTCGTCGCCAACCTCTCGTTCTCGCGTCCGCGGGTGTCGATCAAGGGGATGATGCCGTTGGCGACCGGGTCACTGTAATTGACGTTGTCCGCGGTCTGCGTCACGGCACGGAACACCGCGCCGCTGGGGTAGCGAATCTCTGCGGGCGTCGCGGCGGCCCCGCCGCCTCCACTGGCATCCGGCGCCGCAGGCGCGCCTTCGATCAGAATGGAGGGCGGCGCGCCGGAGGCGGGCCACGCACTGTGGTTGGACCATTGGGAGTCATTCGCGAAGTGACCGCGATAAAAGACGCGGCCGGCTGACGCTAGGGCCGACCACACGCCTGCGGGAGGGACATAGGGAGTTCCGGGACGCAGCCCTTCCACCCACGAGCCGTAGTAATTCGACAATGTCCGGCGAGGTCCAGCCGCAGCGTCGAACAGGCCCGGGGACGTGGCCAGCTCCACCGCGTAGACGGCGCGGCCGCCCATGGATGGAGTAAAGCTGGGCGCGGTTTCGGCGCGGGCGGAGCCCGGGGCCGACAATCCAACGCCTCCCGCCGGGACAGGCTGACCGCCGCTGCCCGCAATGGCTACGGAGGGTGCGTCATCAATCGAGGCGCTCACCGCGTAGTGCGACCACGAGGCGTCGTCCGCAAAATGCGCCAAGTAGAACACTGCCGGACCGGAAGAGGCGAGCGCCGACCAGACATTTGCGGGCGGGCGATAGGTCGCGGTGCTGATGAGTCCCTGAGACCAGCTTTCAAAGTAATTGGAACCCGTCCGCTGAGCCACATTTGCGCGATCCAGCAATTCTCTTCGGGTGGCCAGTTCTACGGCGTACAGGCGGCGGTTCCCCAGATTGACCTGAAAGGCAGGCGCATTGCCTGAAGTTGCGGTGGCGGGCGCCGTGATCGAAGGACCTATTCCACCACCAGTGCCTTGACCTCCCTGGGCCGCCTGCACCGCGCGCAGGGCGTTAACACGTCCGTATCCGAATTGCGGGCTGTGTCCGTTGGCGTCGTACGAACTGAGGTTGCCGATGCGATCCGCGGTCGTTCGCAGTATTTCGCGTACCTGGTCGCGGGTGAGCGCGGGATTCACGGAGAGCACTAGGGCCGCCACGCCGGCCGCGAGCGGGCACGCCGAGGATGTTCCCCCGAAGGTCGAGGTGTAATCGCCTGCGGCATCTCCGCGGGCCGGATCTCCAGCGTTGTAGCCCTTGGCGCCGCGGCGATCGGTTGTAAAGATGGCCGGTTGACCGGATCCGGCCCCGCCGCTGGAGGGCGCGCACACAAAGATTTCTGGTCCGAAGTCGCTGTAAAGCGACTTGATTTCCGCCGCCGAGGACGCGGCGACGGCCATGACGTCGGGATTGGACGCGTATCCGTCATCAGAGACTAGCTCGTTTCCGTTGCCGGCCGCAAAGAAGATGGGGATGCCCTTCCCCAAGCGACCCTGCACTGCGGCGTAATGCATGGCGGCACGGACGTTGTCCAGCAGCAGGAACGCCCCTTGATTGTCCGGAGGACCCCAACTGCAACTGATGACGTCGGCGCCCTGGTCGGCGACCCAGCGAAACATGTTCGCCTCGGCTGCGGCCCCAAGGATTTCGGGTGTGTGAACGGCGATCAGCCGGCATTGAGGGGCGACGCCTGAGGCCTTCACCCCGGCCGCCACCGCCACGCCGGCGCAAGCGGTCCCGTGCTTGTCGGCGTCGGATTTGGGATTACCGTCGGCGAGGTTGTTCTGGAAATCGAATTGAGTCGCGACCTTCCCGGTGAACTCCGGGTGCGACAGGTCGACCCCGTCGTCGAGGATCGCGACGCAGATTGCCGGGCTACCGCGGGTGATCGCCCAGGCATCTCTTACCCGGGCCGTGTTGAGGTGCCACTGACGACCGATGAACTCCGCGTCGCGGTCGATCCGCTCTAGCTCGTACCCATCTGTGGACGGCTCCTCGACCAGCATGGTCTGCCGCCAATGGCGGCGCTCCACAAAGTCAGGATGGGCGAACTCACAGAGACCGCTCTCAAAGTACGCATTGGCAAGGGCAACGGCGCCGAGCGAACCCAGGGCAACGGGGGCCTCCATGAGGAACCCGAGGGTGACGTAGCCGAGCCGTTCCACTTCCCGTCCGCCAAGTTGCGCCATGGCTTCCCGCGCCCTGACCTCGCCGACGTCGGGCGTGAACGACACCAGGAACTGGCGCGTGAGGAAACTGAGCTCGTCGGCTGAGACGCCGCGCCGAACGGCAGGCGTGGCAAAGTGGATGGCAGGTTCCTCTTCGAGCGACTTCAAGCAACGCGACGCCCTGCTGAGGCCGCCGTCGTCGCGGGCGGTCTGCGTCTCGGGCGCGACGCGGTAGATACGCAGGTTGTAATGGGGCACGAAGTCGATGGCCTCGGCATCCTCCAAAAGCGTGCGGCGAGCGGCCGCGCTCAACGCGTCGCTGTCCGACTTTTCGGCCCCTTCGAAGCCCACGGCGAAAACCTCCGTATCGACGCGCAAGGGGACTTGTTGTCCACGCAGGTAGTAATAACTCGTGTCGTCGGAGGGGGCGTCGTATCGTGATTGAGTCTTTTCATTCATATGTAACTCCTCTTATCCACTTCCGTAATGTCGGGGCGGAGCCGCGCTAGGCTACCATCTCCCAAACAATGTCCACCAGAGCGCCCTGGCAAACCGTCCACGGCGTCTCCACGCGTTCCCCAGCGGTGGTAATGCGCACGAGCCGGTACTCGATGGCCGCGGCCGGACCCGCGCCGATCGCCGCGAAAAGCGGCACGCTCAGCGTGATCTGACCCATTCGCGGAAGCCCGTTCGACAGAGCCACGCGCCGCTCGACGTCCCCGGTCCCGCCCAACCGCGCGTAGATCTCAAGGTCGCTCATCCCGCGGCTCTCATAATTGATCCCGCAGGTGAAGACGACCGTCGTGGAAATGTCCTCCACGAACATCCGGCTTTCCTCGACGCTTGCCGGGCCTTCACCCCGCACCGGCTCGCCGACAACCGTCACCTCGCCAGGTCCGCAGGCCACTGCGATTTCCAGTCCCTCTCCCGCGGAAAGTCGCCGCCCCACGGCCGTGGCGATGCACGCGGAGGGACTGCTGTAGACCCGCACTTCGCTGACGTTCACCGGGCGATCGATCCGATTGGTGAGTACGACGTTGGATGCGGACCACTCGCCCTGCACGGGTCCTTGGCGCCACGGCCCTGCGATGCGGGCCAGCGCGATGATCACGTCAGATTCCAAGCGGGACGAGTCGGAAATCGTGAACGCCAGCCTTCCCACGATGGCGTCGCGCTCCAGGGCAGCCCGCAGGATCAACGCCCCGGCCAGGTCGGCCTCCAGCGCAACCTGGATCCCGGTGCCGGTGACGGTGAACGTCGGCGGCGACAGCGCGCTGGACAGCGACATGCTCGGCAAGTCGGTCTGCGTGGCGACGTCGGTCGGCAGGTCGATCCGGATCGACGGCGGTGGGGCGTACGAGCACAGGCGAGCATGCAGTTCGCGCAACGCATATTCGGGCACATCCGGCTCGAGCATCGCCACAAAACGGTAGCGATTGTTGGCCGGAGTCTCCGCGTCGAGCACCGCGTAAATCATCGCCGCCGGCTGATACGGGCGGGCGTGCGAGGCGGGATACCGCGCAATGCAATAGGCGCGGGGGAGCAGGAGAAACCGTCCCGGCTGGGACAGTGACCGGAAGACCCGCGCCCAGGTCGTCGCCAGCGCCGGGATCTCCTCGAACAACTTAAGTCGGATGCGCCCAAGACGAAAGGCATCCTGGCAGCCGATGGCCCGCCACCCTTCGGGAGACGCCACGCGCTCGCGGTAAAAGGCGCCGTGCTGATTACACGGCATCAGGATATCCACGACCCCCTGCACCCCGACGCTCTGCTGCACGTAGGTCTTTTCACCCATAGCGGGCTTCAGGTCCGTGAGTACGGGATTCACGGTCACGGAAAGTGGGCGCATCGCTGAGGTCGCCGCGTGAAGCGCTCCCGCAGATACTGCTCGCGCATCGGGTGTCGCCACGGCGACCGCGATCCGGGGAGACCCGCTGGCGTCTCGGCGGTCGCGCTCCGGCGGTTCATCCTCCATCGCAACGCGGATCTTGAGCGACCCGGCCTTCAGTACGCCCGTACCAGGATCGAATGACCCCGTGCGACCTGCGGCCACGCTCGCACTCCAAGTGACTGGCAGCGAGGAGACCTTGGTGCCGATCACCGGCTTCACCAGCGCGCCGCGAAGGACCCGGTAGCCTGCATATCGATAGGAGTACGCCAGTCGTGCCCGTTCGGCGCCCTGGAACCCTTCGTACGCCAGGACGCCGTACAAGAGGCGCACCCACTGGTGTCCAACGTCAAAGGTTGCGACGACGCGGGAGCCATCGCGATCCACCGCGGCCTGCAGCGCCGTCCGGTTGAGCCGCCCATCGTTACTGTTAACGAACGGGATCGACAGGTGGAGTCTCAGGTCGATGATTTCCACGGGCCCGGAGGGTGGATTGCCAAGCTTTGCGAGGGCATCCCGGACCTGAGGGCTGACACTAAGACGCAGCGTGAGGCGGAGCGTTCCGCGGAGGGCCTCATCGCCGGTCTCGGTCGCACCGACTCGCTCAAAGGAGAACAGGAACGGCGATTGATCCGCGCTCACGCCGGGATCGGACGCAACCAAGGACAGGTCCGGCAGGTACCACCAGCGCGCCGGGTCGAGGCGATCCTGCATGAGTACCGCGCCAGGGGTCACAATTGGCAGAGGACGTGGACGGGATCCATCGACGGCCGCGATCATCGCATCCACAAGAAGCTGCTGGCGAAGCACCCCCGCGGGCAGCAACACTGGTTTCAGGGCCGGGCTTGCCGTAAGTGTGACGGCGGAAGCGGCCAACATGCCAGAGCCGAGGACGGCCATCTCCAACGGCTCATCGTCGGACATGTCGCGGCCGACGGCTTCGGCCGTGCCGCGGACGCGGCGCGGCGCGGGCGCGTATCCGCCTAATGGATCCCCCGTCGGTGAGATGATGTGGACGAAGGCCGACCAGTCCTCGCCATCCAGAATCCCTCCCAGCACCTGCTCCAACAGCGCCGTAAGGCGTTCTGTGCGCGTCCTGGAGCGAGTGAACGCATACGCATGGGCCCACACGAATCGTTCATCCGGGCGCGGCGCGAGTCGATACGCTTTGGTGCCCGGCCCCTCAACCCGGGTAAGTATCAGCCCGGCGGAGGGCAGCAGCGCCTGCAACACCAGCCCAAGGACGTCTCCTTCGTCCAAGCCGGTGGGTGTCACGTTCACGCGGAGCGTTCCCGCAGCGCGCATCGAGCGCACCGCCTGTTCGACGACATCGGCCCCGAACACCTCTCCGGCGCCGGCGACGCGAGCGATCGCATCATGGAGGTCCGCCCACGGGGCCTCAAGCGACAATTGAAACTCCGCAGGACCATCGTAGAATTCGACGGCCGTCTCGACGAGCATGCCTGACGCTTCTCGCGTGAGCGCGCTGAGGACATTCCGCGCGGAGTCTCCGTCGAGGATCGTAGAGATGACCCCCGCCGCCCCGGGTCCCGACCCATACGCAACCCCGACCTCCGTCCTCGGAGCATCAAGAAGCCGGAAGCAGGCGCTGCGGGCGTAGACGGGCGGCACCGCGATCCCGGCAAGGGTTTCCTCGGGGACGGCCAGCGAGATCCCCAGCGTCAAGCGGGCTTGCTGGATCAGGCCCGCGATATTGTGGTCGGAAGGCCCAGGCCGGCGCGTGAGAAGTAGCGTGAGCGAGAAGATAGGCCTATTACTGCTGTCCCGCTGAATCCAGGGTTGATGCGGCAGATAACCTCGCCGATCCTCCGGACCGACGATCGTGAGGAGTTGAGAATCGCCGGGCGAAGGGCGCGGTCCGGCTTCGGGAGCCGGTGCACCCGTGGGTGCAGGCGGCGGGAGAACCGCGGAGTCTTTTCGAATGGCAGACAAAGAACGATTCCCCTCGACTACCGCGCAAGACGGCCTCGAATGCTCCCATCGTAATGGGAGGGTGAAAAAAGTGACAATGTCCCGATCGTGCGGCGACTACCTCCTCCAGCCCCCGACCTCCTCGATGCGACCTGATGACACGCCCCGGCTTCCGACCTCCGCCCGGTCCGCTTTGCGCGTCGTCCGCGGAGCCGGCGGGGGTCCTACGGGCGTCATGGTGTCGCTGCGGAGCTTCCTTTCAACCAACTCGTATCCGGCGGCCGTGCCTTGCGTCGACTCGCTCTCGGAGTAAGTCGAAGGAGGCGGTCCAATCGTGCCCGTCGCCGGCGGCTGAGGCATCAGCAGAGCGCCGGCGGATTCGCCTTCCTCAACGAGCGCGCGACGATTTACGGCTGGATCATCCTGTCTGGGCACTGAAACCATCAGCGGACCGTTGCCCGCGCCATCCATCCACGGCCCGGTCCATTCCATGCCGTTGCTGAAGATGCTTCCGCGCACGATTACCCGGACGCGATAGCGATAATCAGGGACAAACGCGGGATCGCCAGTGAAGATTTTCCAGCGGCGGGGTTCATCCTGGTCGTTGACATTGAAACTGAAGCGGATGACGGGCCTGTCGACACCATCGAGAGACCTGCCTCTGCATTGGAATTCGACCTCCACGACTTGGGTGCGGTCCTCCAGAGCCACGTTCAGCGAGATTGGACCGACTTCCAGGACACCGACGGAGTCAGCGCGAACCTCGATGACGTTGTCGTTGCTGAGCGTTCCGTTCTCACCCTGGTCAAGTTCAATGATGTTGCGCTCAACAAACACGCGATTGTTGGGGCTCTGAAGCGCGCCGGGGGGCTCGGTGAAGTGGACGCGGCGTTTGACGAAAGTCTTGTCCGGAGTCCAGCCGGCCGGTGCGTTGACGACCTCGTTGGCGGCCTTCTTGGCGAAGGCCGGCGCCCAGCGCGTCGTGTCTCCCGTGTCGGTGGATTGGAAGACCCGCGGGGCCCACTGCACCGCGCCGCGGGTGTCGGGGTAGCCGATCTGTGCCGAAAGAAATGCGACCGGATCGCCAACCCAGTGCTGCGCTGGGTCGGGCCAGTTGACAACGGGCTTGACAAATCGGGTAACCTTGCGGTCCCAGTCATCGAGGTAAAGGGTTTCAAAATACTTGCGCTCTGCGTTTGGATCTTTTTTGATTTCGTCGTAGAAGCCCTCCAACGAGCTGCTGACTACATGAAAACGGTTGTACCTGAACTTGCGGGTCTCTTCATAGCGAAGGTCGACGTCCGCCTGATCGCGACGCCATTTCAGAGCCAGCCCTCCGCCAAACCCGAACAGTCCGCCCAGCAGCCCGCCTCCGTCCCCCGCCTCCGCGGCCGCCACCTGTGGGGCCGGAGCGAAGATGATCTGCTGCGCGAGTGCGGTGAACTGTGTCACAACGAGGTCGATTCTCCTGTTAATCTCGTTCTGCATCTGGTCCGCAGCCGGCGCCGTGCCGTCGATGAGCAGATCAACGGTGATTCCGCCCGAAATACGGAGATTGTTAAACTCTGCTTTGATATCTGCGGAAAACCAGTGATATCTCCCCTTGGCGTGGGACGAAAAGTGTTCGAAGACCCGGCGCCAGCTTCCTGTGATCCGCAATCGAATGTTCGTGGACCATACCGGGATGAGGAAGCTTTGCACCACGGACACGGGAGAGAACGCACCTTTGAAACCTTGCCACAGGATTGCCGTGGGCAGGGTGCCGAGAAGTCCGCTGAAGGCGTGCTCGGCTGCCGGATCGATGGGACCCGCTCCCGTGCCTTGTAGTCCCCAATGCCAAGGATCCAGCGCCGATCCGCCGACGTCGCGCTCATACCGCATCTCGTCGTTCATGCGGAGCGTCCGGGGAGGCGTGACCATGTCGCCCCGTCCAACGCGGACCAGGCCCGTCCCATCAATGCGGGGCGTACCCGCTCCCGGCGGAGCGCCCGCTCCGCCACCGGCATCGGTCCCGCCGGTTGGCGCCGAGATCCCACCTCCCGGGGGAGGGGACCCGCCGCCGCCCTGGGGCTGCACCGGCATCTCAATGGGTAGGGTGCCGTCAGCTGAGGGCGAGAGGTTGGTGATGGCGACTCGACTCGCGGACACCGGTGTGGGGGCAAACTGCGGCGTGAGATTGGAGCGCAGCGCCCAGAAGCGTCGCGTCGTGCCCCGAACTCTCTGGATCAGCGCCTGCTTTGCGCTCTCGAGGGCCGCCAACGGCGGTGCGGCGGTAGAGGTCACTGCCAGTACGCCCCCCGCGGTCTCGCGCGTTCCGCTGACGCCCACATGCGTGTCGCCGGTCTGCACTCCTACGAAGTGGATGAGCCGAAACTTGTAGTCTCCGCTCTCCCCGCCCTGTCCCCCCTCTCCACGTCGCGCAATGCGAGTGGACCGCGGGACCCAGTAATAGCACGGGGGTTTGCCTTCACGCTGTAGATCGTCATTCATTACATCGGGGAGGAACAGAATCTCGTATCGCTGGCCGCCGCTGTCGACGCCAACCACTTCCTCGCCGCCGTCAAAGGTCGGCCCCATCGGATTCGCAGCCATCTTCCGGTCTCCTTTCGTCGTCCCTAGCCAAGTAAAAAGCTTTGCGCCTCAAGCCAAGCTACAACACGTCGAGCCCACGAAGACTTCCCGGCCCGCTGCATGCCCCACCGACGCTTCAAGGCACTTCACTAATGACTCGTCGTTGAAGCAAAAATGCAAACCCGTTCCGAACACAGTTGCAGAATTAGCCGAACAACCGGGCTATGTCAAGTCAAGACCCGCCAAGGGCGCATGTCCGTTATTGCAGACCGCCGAAAACATAGCTCCATTTGCTGCAGGATCCGCTCGCCCTGGGCACGCATCCCCGTTTTCGGTGTCAAAAACGCAGGTTCGGCGCGCAGATACGGTCATGCACCCCCCGCCAATCAGGTTTCCCACGAATGCTGGCTGGTCGAAACGCCGATCGTCGCGTCGCGCCGTGTGAGATGGCTTATTCAGCAGTCCGGACCGCCTCGATCAGGACTTCGAGCGACTGCCAGTCGGGCATCGTGCCGTCGGTCTGGTACGCCTTCCGGGCGGCGCGGATGGCGGTGTGAAGGTCGGGCCACTCCTGAGATTCGTCCTCGGCTTCGTGCAGGTGCCCGATGGCGCGGAGGCGGTGGGCCACAGCCGGGATCGTACGAAACAGCACGGAAGCAGCAAGCGCGTAGGCTGGCACTGCGCAGGGAATCCGTCGTGGAAGGCGGTGATCGGCGCGATGTCAGACGCCCACCCAGCTTCGGCGGCGCATCGCTTCGATGACCGCGCGGGGGGCGAGGTGGTCGAGGTAGCGGGCGGTGGTGGAGATGGAGGTGTGGCCGAGTTGGCGGGAGATGATGGCGATGTCCACGCCCTCGGCGCGGAGCTGGGCGGCGTGGGTGTGGCGGAGGCCGTGGGCGTGGACCCGTTTGTCGATGCCCGACCGGGCGGCGAGGCGCTTTAGCATGACCCGGACGTAGGCGGCGGCCATCGTCCCACCGCGTAGCGTGCAGAAGACGGGATGGCGGCCGAAGGCGGTGCGCAAGATCGTGGGCATGTGCTGCACACCGAGGGGCGCCGACGGCCGTTTCGGTCTCTGGTCGTGAGGTTCGGTGAGCGAAAGCGCCAAGCACCATGACCTGGCGTCCAGCCAGCGTTCGATGACCGCGGCGGCGCCGGGGTCCAGGCCAACGGTCCGCCATCGCCCGCCCTTGCCGTGCAGCACGCGGACGCTGCCGTCGACCAGTCCGACGTCCTTGGGATGTCGG
>Ga0214473_10008541_pt1 | contig 12097 bp, 7 predicted proteins | sample RVTome_7_FD_203509 | JGI IMG/M metagenome (GOLD analysis project Ga0214473, IMG submission 203509) | Soil microbial communities from uranium-contaminated site in the Upper Colorado River Basin, Wyoming, United States - RVT98D197 | ecosystem: Environmental > Terrestrial > Soil > Contaminated >...
GCCGGCCCCGTCACCCAAGGCGCGCGGAACCTCGTTCGGCCGCAGGTGGGCAGCTTCCTGTCGTCGGCGACGTTCGCCGATCTGTGGGTCGAGCTGAACCGCGGGGCGCACGACAAGGTGCGGGCGTTCCTGAACGGGGACTACGACCAGCTGCCGAACGTGCAGATCGATGGCGGCGAGGTTCGGCTGAACCTGGTCTCGGTCGCTGCCCAGATCATCGGTCGGATCGCTCAGAGCGGCGTCGACGCGCTCGGCGTCGATGCGACCATCCCGAGCATCCCTCCCAGCCTCGACGCGTCCGCCGCCATCGGTACCCTGTCGTCCGCCCTGGGTGTGACACTGCCGGAAGACTTCGGCCAGGTGACGATCCTCACGGTCGACCAGCTGCGTGAGTATCAGGACACGCTGCGAGCGGCCAAGCGGCTGGTGGCCATCTCCTTCGCGCTCAGCCTGCTGTTGCTCGCCGCGACCCTCCTGGTATCGGTGGATCGTCGACGGGCCATCGTCTTCCTCGGGAGCGGCATCGCGATCGCGCCGTTCCTGGGCGGGGTGTTCCTGCGGCGGATCAGAGGCAACATCGTCGACGTGATCTCCGGACCCGGTGCCAAGGCAGCCGCGCAGAGCGTGCTCACGCAGGTCGGTACCAGTCTGCGGCGGACCGGGCTGTTGGTGATGGCGGTCGCGCTCTTGGCGGCGTTCATCGCCTACCTGGCCGGCCGACCCCCATGGCTCCAGCGCGTCCTTGGCGACGCCCGTCGGCTCACCGCGCCGGCTCCGGGTGGCTCCACGCTCGATATCTGGGTGGCCGGCCACGCGGACGCGACGCGGATCGTCGGCGCGGCCGTGGCAGCGCTGATCCTGTTCTGGACCGGTGTCGATTGGGTGCCCGTCGCCATCCTCGCGATCTCGGTGGGACTGCTCCTATGGGGCGTGGGGGCTGCGGAGAAACGGGTACGGTCCACGCCGCCCGGCCTTACCGGATAGCCTCTGCAGGAGGGTCTCGAAGAGAGCCGCCGGTGCTGCTGTTCGACGAACGCCCCCAACCCCCGAGCGTTGTGTGTTGGTCAGACCACCTTGATCCGCACGGTGTCGGGCCAGTAGCCCTTTGCCTTGGCCGTCGCGGTGTACGTGCCCGTGTGGAAGCCCTTGGGGAACGAGATCTTGGCGATACCGTCGGCGTTCGTCACGTCGGACTTGCCCGCGATGGAGACCGTCGCCCCCTTCACCGGCGCGCCCGCGTCCTTGACGGCGAAGGTCACCGTGTGAGCTTGTGCGTTGTCGAACTTGGCGGGCGAGGCGAGCAGCGCCAGCCCGGGCTGGATCTGGGTGTGCCAGACGTTGCTGACGCTCGTGTTCGACAGAGCGTTGATCACGACGTCCACCAGCCCGGTGGAGCCTTCGGCCGTGATCGCGTTGACGTCGAAGGTGCCGCTCGGCAGCGAGATCGACCGCGCAGCCCCGAATCTCGTGGCCGCCTTGTTCGTCCGGATCGCGAAGAGCTTGTTCACCGCGCTCTCGTGCCAGACGATCCACAGGCGCCCGTTGGGCCCGGGGGCGAGCGCCACGACGTCCATGCCTCCAGAACCGGGGACCGTGATCGCACCGTTCGCACCGACCTTCCACAGCTTGATGCCGGTACATGTGGGGTAGCCGGAGCAATAGGCGGCGTAGACCCCCTTGGCCCCGATCCGACCGGTGAGCGCCACGTTCTGTCCCGGGATCAGCGAGTCGCCGCTGTTGTCGATCGATCCCGGAGCTCGCATCGGCGCGCCGCGGGACGGCTCGAGCTTCATCGCCCAGACACCGTTCTTGGGCATCTGCAGGTTGTACCAGGCACCCCATACGTCCTGACTCGCCTTCTCGGTCGCCATCGAGAAGTCGAGCAGGGTCGCACCCGAGACCGTGAAGGTCCCGTCGGCGGACGACGCGGGGATCGAGTTCGAAACCCCGTTGTGCCAGATCACGTCGGATCCGAAGGTGAAGCCGGCGACGGGGTTGCCGTTCCGCAGAGTCCCGCCGGTGCCGCTGCTCGCGTAGCCCTTGTTCGACTGGCTCATCGAGCCGTCCACCAGCTTCCACGGCGACCCATCTTCGGGAGCCGTCGACGTGTAGAGCTCGCCCCCGTCGTAGGGATTGCCAGCGTTCCCGGATTCCAGGCCGCTGAAGATGAGGCGAATGCCCGCCCCGTTCCGGATCAGCTTCGGGTCGCTGATGAGCCCGTTCCAGGCGTTCGGAAGCAGGTTCGACGGCGAGCCGATACTGGAGCCGTCCTTGCGGATCCGCAGATGTCGATAGACGTGCTTCGTTCCGGCGTTGTCTCGCCAGATGACGTGCAAGACCCCATCGCCGGTCCGCACGACGGTGGGGATGAGCAGCGTCGCCCCGATGTCCGGCCCGATCTTGGTCCACACGCCCGGCTTCCCCGCGGCGGCCGGAGGGCTGGGAAGGAGCATGGCCGCGGCGAGCGCTCCGACCAGCAGCGTCGCGGCGAGGGTCCGAGCGGGACGGCGAGGGGTGAGCACGACGGCGCCTCCTTGGTGAAAGGTTGCGCCAAGCCTAATCCCCCTCGATGGCCGGGCGCTACCGGCCTTCCGGGAGCTCAAGATCGGACGGCGAGTTCTGGTCTGTCGGCCGCGAACCGAGGGAACGCGAACGGCGTCGAACCGTCCAGGGCAAGCTCGACGAGCGATCGGCCGAAGACGCTCGCGAACTTGAAGGCGTGGCCCGTCCCCAGACCGAGCACCGCCCGCTCCTGTCCGGGGATCCGGTCCAGCACGAAGTGCGCGTCGGGGGTCAGGGTGTACTGGCAGGTCTTGACCTCGAGCAGCGGACCCAGCGCCTCGGGAAGGTGGCGCTGGACGAACCCCAGCACGGTGGCCTGGTAATGGGGATCGGGCTCGAACGTGCGCTCGTCAGGCCCCATCGACGGCCCCGCGCCGTGCAGCGCGACCTTCGGGCCCGGCAAGCCGAACGCGGGCAGCCCGTACGTGTGCGGCAGATCGTGCCAGATCCAGACGGGGAAGGCTCCCGGCTCGAACGCGTCCGGGGTCGCGGCGTCCAGGTAGGTGACCTGTTCCTGCAGCAGCCGCAGCGACAGCCGGACGTCGAACGACGCCAGGATGTCGTTGGTCCACGCGTCTGCGGTGACGACGAGCGCGTCGCTCCGGACCTCGCCCGCGTCCGTGCGAACCAAGTACCCGTCACGCTCCGGCGTCACCTGCTGCACGGTCGTGTGCTCGACCAGCTCGGCCCCGTGCTTCAAGGCGAGACGCCGGTGTGTCGCGTTGGCCAGGCTGGCGGCTACGACGCCCGCGTCGGGCTGGAAGAGCACCTGCGTGGCCGGCTCGACGCGCCAGACCGGCCACCGCCGCATCAGCTCGTCCCCGTCGAACACCTCGAACGGGACGTCCTCGGCCTGCATCGCCTCGCTGTACCCGCCAAGGTCGTCGACGCCTCCCGGAGGGAACAGATCCAGCCCGCCGGTGCGGAGCACCAGCCGCTCGCCCGACGCCCACTCGACGTCGCCCCACGCTTCGAACGCGGCCCGTGCGAACCTCAGGTAGTCGGTCGTCGGGTACGTGCGCCGGATGATCCGGGAATGGTCTTCGGATGCGCCCCGGACGTGGCCGAGCTCGAACCGCTCGATCCCGAGCGTTGCGAGCCCACGTCTGGAGGCCCAGTAGGAGGCCGCTGAGCCGAGCCCGCCGAGCCCGATGACGACGAGATCGTAGCGGTCGCGGCCGGGCGCGTTCACCGGCGGAGCATACCCAGGGGATTCACTCCATCACGCGGAGCGTGGAGGCCACGTCCATCCGGCGGAGCCGCCGGTACGTGAACAGCGGCGCGAGTCCGACCGCCAGCACGCCCAGCAGGACCGCCGTCGCGATCGTGGCCGGCGCGATCGAGATCGTCATACCGAGGTCGGGCATGTCGGTCGCCGCCCCCGAGATGATCCAGCCCGCGGCCACGACGCCGAACGCGATCCCGAGCAGCGTGCCCAGGAGCCCGACCACCAGCCCCTCGATCGTGATCCCGCGCAGCACCGATCGAGGCTGCACCCCGAACGCGAACATCGTCGCGTGCTCGCGCCCGCGCTCGTCCACGTTGATCGACGCCGCGTTGAACGCGATCAACACGGCCAAGAGCAGCACGAACAGCTCGACGAAGCGCAGGATGTCGGTGAACTTGGCCATCAGGTCCTGCAGCATGGCCGCGACGGCATCGGCCGGTTGTGCTGAGGCGACGTCCGGCAGCTCGAACAGCGCACGCTTCAGCGCGTCGAGATCGGCGCCGGGTTGTGGGGCCACGTGCGCCACGTTGGCCGCCCCCGCCAACCCGAACCGATCTGCCTCGGCCGAGTCCAGGTAGGCGAAGATCCGGATGGGGTACGGGTGCAGCCCGATCACGCGCATCGGCTCCTGCACCGACGCGAAGGCTGTCCGGCCCGCCCGCCGGACAGGGTGCTCCACGGTGACCACATCGCCGGGGATCAGGCCGAGGTCCGCAGCGGCTTCCTCGGCGAGCACGATCCCCGGAAGGTCGCCCGCGTCGACGGCGCCGGCGATCGTCGGATGCCAGACGTCGTTCCGCATGGCGAGCAGCTCCAGGACCACGTCGATCCGCGTGTCGTCGGGCCCGCCGATCAGTGCGCCGCCCAGGCGCAACGACGGTTCGGTAGCGCGTACCCCCGGGAGCTTCCCGATCGCCGGGACCACGCCTTCCGAGACCGGAGCCAGGCCCGCCAGGTCCACCTGGAGGCGGTCGGGCGCGCCCGTGCGGATCTCGACCGCACCCCGATCGATCGTCGCGTTGAAGGAGTCGATCCCGCCGATCACCCCGACCATCGCGGTGATCGACGCGCCGATCCCGATGGCCGTCAGGAGCGTCCGCCGCGGCGCACGCAGGACGTTGCGCACCGGCATCAGCGCCATGCTGGAGCCGCGCGAGGTCAGGCGCTTCAGCGCGGGCGCCAGGCCTCCGCCGCGCGCGGCCAGGTGCCCGGTGCGGATCGCCTCGACCGGGCTCACGCGGACGGCGCGCCACACCGGCCACAGGGTGGCGACGATGGGCAGCGTCAGGCCCAGCGCCGCGGCCTGGACGAACTCGCCGACCTGGAACGAGGTGCGGAACACGGGCATGGGCTGCAGCGAAACCAGGACGGAGCGGAGCCCCGCGGCCACGAGCAGGCCGACCCCTACCCCGAACACCACGCCGAGGACGGCGATCTCTGCGCCCATCAGGATCGGCCGCAGGGCGATCGACCAGCGGGCCTGGCCCAGTGCCATGCCGACGCCGAGCTCCCGCCGCTTGGCCTCCACGATGCGGCTCGTCAGGTTGAACGCCGCGAACACCGCGGCGCCGAAGATGAGGTACGCGACGGCGTCCATCGTTCGCTGGTCGTTCTGCATGTCGCCGTACAGGCCCCGCCATGCCGGGTCCTCCTCGATCGTCGACACGGTGGCGGCCAGCGACGGGTACGCCGCATCGAGCGCGGCGGCCAGGTCGTCGCGGGCCGCGGCGCGATCGATGCCGGGCTCCAGGTGCACGACCAGGTCGTTGACCAGGTCGACCGCGCTCGCGAGCTCCTGGGCGACCGGCAGCGGCACGAACACCGCGGCGAAGTTGGATTCCGCAAGGAAGCCTCCCGACTCCGTCGTCACCATGAAGTACTCGGGCGAGTAGGCGGTGCCGACGTAGGGGATCCGCACGCCCCCCGCCAGCCCGATCTCTCCGGAGGCCGGCAGGCCGTAGTGGTCGGCGAAGTGGGCTTCCAGCAGGGCCGCCGGGCTCGAGACGTCGTCGGGTCCGAGCGAACGCCCGGCCGTGATGAACGAGGCGTCAACCTGAGGGCCGCCGGCCGTGACGTCCACGCCGATCAGCCGACCGGGCACGAGGATCGTCGAGTCCTGGCCGGACGCGTCGACCTGGGTCGGCGCGATCAGCCGTTCCTCCGCGTCGGCGACGCCGTCGAGCGCGCGGGTCGCCGCGAGCAGCGATCCCTGCGGCACGGAGCTGCCTTCGGCGAGCTCCACCTTGAGGTCGTGCGCGCGCAACAGTGCGTAGCTCCGGTCGTAGGACTCCTGCCGCCAGGCGGTCATGCTGCCCAGGCCGGCGGACATCCCGGTGCCGATCGCGACGATCAGCGCGATCGCGGCGACCTGAACCCAGCGGACGCGCAGGTCTCGAGCCACCCACCGGAGCCAGAACCACGCTCGGCGCATCGGCCCACCTACCAGTGCAGATCGGCGATCGAGGCGCGGCCACCCTTGGGCGGACCGTCGCTCACCTTCCGGCCGCTCGAGAGCTCGATCACGCGGTCGGCGATCCTCGAGATCTCGCGGTTGTGCGTCACCACCAGCACGGTCTTGCCGGCTTCGGCTTGCCGGCGCAGCAGCTCCAAGATCTGCACGCCGGTCTCGAAGTCCAGCTCCCCGGTGGGCTCGTCCGCCAGCAGGATCGGGTTCCCCGTGGCCAGGGCTCGCGCGATCGCGACGCGCTGCTGCTCGCCTCCCGACAGCTCGTGCGGGAAATGGTCGAGACGCTCGCCGAGCCCGACGTCGCCCAGGATGCTGCCGACGTCCACGTCGGCGCCCGCGACGTCGGCGCCGAACCGCACGTTCTCGGCCGCGGTCAACCCCGGGAACAGGTTGAAGCTCTGGAAGATGAAGCTCACGGTCGATCGACGGAACGCGAACAGGTCGCGTCGCCTGGCACCGGTGATTTGCCGCCCGGCCACCGTCACGGTGCCGGAGGTCGCGACGTCGAGCGCGCCGATGACGTTCAACAGGGTCGTCTTGCCGCTGCCCGAAGGGCCGAGCACGACGGCGAACTCGCCCTCGTCGACCTCCAGGTCCACGCGGTCGAGCGCGGTAACCCCGATCCCGTTCAGCTCGTAGCGCCGCGAGACGGTCTCCAGCAGCACCATCGTAGCCGCCTCGTCGCGGTGTCCGGGGTGCCTGGGTGCGGTCTCGACCGGGGGGTGCTCGCGAGCCGACATCGTGGACACGCCGATCGCTCCTTCGTCACCCACGCTAGTGGGCGGCACGGGACGAGCCCGGGCCGGAAGGCGGCGAGCACGAGGGACCATCGGCCGGACCCTCGCGGGCGAGGGCCTTCGACCCTGGTGAGCGGCGTGCGGGCGAGTGATCCTTGCATGGGGAGGTTCGGATGCTCTGCCTCGTCCGATGGATCGCCGTGCTCGGTTGCTGCCTGGGTCTGGTCGGATGCGGGGCCTCGAGCGACGGCACGGTCGCCGTCGCCAGGCCGACGGTGGAGCTCCCGGCGCCCAGGACGAGCGGGGACCTGTCGCTGGAAGCGACGCTCCGGGAACGGCGCTCGGTGCGCGAGTTCACCGACGAGCCGCTCTCGATCCAGGAGATCGGTCAGTTGCTCTGGGCCGCGCAGGGCATCACCGCGTCGTGGGGCGGACGGACGGCGCCCTCGGCCGGAGGCCTCTACCCGCTCGAGGTGTACGTAGCTACCGCTGACGGCGTGTGGCACTACCTCCCCCAGGACCAGCGCGCCGAGGTCGTCCGCGATGACGACGCGAGGGGAGAGCTCACCTCGGCCGCTCACGATCAGGACCCGGTCGGCGACGCGCCGGCGGTGATCGTGATCACGGCCGTTCCGGCCAGGACCGCCGCCAAGTACGGGGACCGCGCCGAACGGTACGTGCAGCTCGAAGCTGGCCACGTGGCGCAGAACGTGCTCCTGCAGGCCGTCGCGCTCGACCTGGGCGCCGTGCCGATCGGCGCGTTCGACGACGACGACGTCGCGAGCGTGCTGCTGCTCGACCCCGACCAGGTGCCCCTGTACCTGATCCCGGTGGGGCACCCCGCAGCGTAGGGGGTCACCGACGCGGGCTCACGCCTTGGGGATCTCCTTGGACGGGTCGAAGAACGGCAGTGGCACGACCTGCGCCGAGACGATGCCGAACGGGGCCTCCACCTCGAGCGTCGTCCCGTGGCCGGCCAGCTCGATCGGCACCCACGCGTAGCCGATGTTCTTGTTGAGCCGCGGCGAGTGCGTCGCGTTCGTCACCTTCCCGACGGTGGTGCCCTGGCTGCGGACCGGCCAGAAGTCCTGCGCCGCCACGTCCAGAGGCTCGCCGGCCATCTCGATCCCGACGAGCTTGCGTTTCACCCCTTCGGCGCGGCTCCGAAGCAGCGCCTCCTTGCCCACGTAGTCGGCCTCCTGATCCTCGACCATGCGCTCGAGGCCGGTCACCTCGAGCGGCGTGTGCTCGAGCGTGATGTCTCCTCCGTAGTTGAAGATCCCGGCCTCCATGCGCCGGATGTCGGAAGGCCCCGTGGGCCGGATCTGGAACGGCTCCCCAGCCTTCATGATCCGTTCCCACAGGTCGACCCCCAGGCTCGCATCGTCGCGGAGGTAGACCTCGAAGCCGAGCTCGCCCGTCCAACCCGTGCGACTGATCACCACGGGGATCCCGTCGATCTCGGTCTGCAACGTCCAGTAGTAGCGCACGCTGTCGATCGCGTCGCCGACGAGCGCGCGCAGGACGTCTCTCGACTTGGGCCCCTGCACCTGGAGCGGCCAGGCCTGCGCCTCGCGCACCTCGACGTCCAATCCGGAGCCGACCGCCACGCCTTTGGCCCACAACGTCGCGTCGCTGTCGGCCAGCGCAAGCCAGTACCTGTCCTCGGCCAGTCGCAACAGGACGGGATCGTTGACGATCCCGCCTCGCTCGTCGGTCAGCACGACGTACTTGCCCTGGCCGACCGCGCACCGGTTCAGGTCACGGGGGGTCAGCATGTTGGTGAACCGGTGGGCGTCGGGGCCGATGATCTCGAGGCATCGCTCGACGGCAACGTCCCACAGCGCGACGTGGTTCACGATGTGCCAGTACTCGTCGACGAAGTCCGAGTACCAGCCGGGGATCAGCATGTGGTTGTAGATGTCATAGGAGCGACAGCCGTAGCGCTCGGTCGCCTGCCAGTACGGAGACTTGTGGACCCGGGTCCCGTCGATGAAGAGCAGCGGAACATCTGGCGATCGCAACGCCTCTTCCTTCATGGGTGTTGCACCTCCTCCGGTGGCAGGCCTTCGCAGAGCAGGGACACATCATGGGTCGGCGCTGGACGGAGGGCAACCCTGCCTGGATGGGCAACGGGTCCGGAAGGGAGCCCGGCAGGATACCCAGGTCCGGTCATCAAGGTGGCCGCCCCATGCCCCGATGTCCAACCGATGAGCATGCGGGGCCGTTCGGGACTCGGCCGCGGCCGTGGATCGGCCGTGGGTTCGATGCTGCTGGCCGTCGTGCTGCTGGTGACCGCGATCGCGATCTCGTTCATGCAGCGCAACGCCCACCGAACGGAGGAGGCCGCCAGGCTGGCCAACGCCGCCGAGCAGCAGGCGACCCTGCTGGACAACTACTTCGAGCGGGCGCGCTCGGCCATCCTGATCACCGCGCAAAACCCCGAGTTCGCCGAGTTCTACGAACAACCCGGCTCGCGCGCGCACAAGGTGGACGCCCAGATCCCCCAGCTGCTCGACTCCACCCGGGCCCTTGCCTACCTGGAGTCCCTGTACCCCAACAGCATCGGTGAGGCGTGCTTCATCGATCGTGGCGGCACCGAGAACGCGCGGGTGGTGCGCGGCCAGGTGGCGCCGGTGGGCGACCTCTCGCCCGACGAGTCGGGCAACCCGTTCTTCGACCCGACGTTCGCCCTGGAGGTCGGCCAGGTCTACCAGGCCGAGCCCTACATCTCGCCCGACACGGGGGAGTGGGTGATCTCGAACTCGACGGTCGTTCCTGTCGACGGGCGCTCCCAAGCGATCGTGCACTTCGAGGTCAAGGTCGAAAGCTTCAGGCAGGCCGCGGCCGAGTCGGCGATCGACGACGATCTGGTGATCGACGTGGTCGACGCCAACACGGGGGCCGTCGTGCTCGACAGTCGAGAGGAGCAGGCGGTCGGCGCGCCGCTCGGCGAACCGAACGACGACCGGTTCGAGTGGGTCGTCGGGACGACCGACTCGCGGGGATCGGTGCAGATGGACGGCAACCTGGCCTCGTTCGTGCGGATCCCCTCGTCTATCGGCAACGCGAACGACTGGATGGTGGTCGCGGTCCCGGAGTCGAGCGAGCCGGTGTTGGGCGGCACGGGCCCCGGAACCATCACGCTCGCGATCGCCTCGGTCGTGCTGCTGCTGATCGGCTTGTTCGGGTTCCGGGCGACCCAGAACGAGCTCACCAAGGCGGCGCTGACCGACGGGCTGACCGGCCTGGGCAACCGTCGCGCACTCTTGGCCGACCTCGAGAACCGCTTCTTGGCGTCGGACCCTGACCTCACACTCGTCATGTTCGACCTGGACGGGTTCAAGGCGTACAACGACACGTACGGACACCTGGCCGGGGACGCGTTGCTCGCCCGTCTGGCGCGGAACCTCGGGGACATGGCCGTTGGGTCGGCCACCGCCTACCGGCTGGGTGGCGACGAGTTCTGCCTGCTGACGAGCGCTCCCCGGGGGCAACGTGACACGCAGATCGCCGACGCGAAGATGGCGCTCACCGAGCAGGGCGAAGGGTTCGCGGTGACGACCTCGCACGGTTGGGTGAGCCGCGACGAAGCGGAGTCGGCCGACGAGATGCTGCACCTGGCCGACAAGCGGATGTACGCGGAGAAGCACGGACGCAAGGGCCCGCTCGACACGCAGGGTCGAGATGTCCTGCTTGCCGCGCTGGAGGCTCGCTATCCCGAGCTCCTTGAAGACGCCAACGAGCTCGTCACCTTGGCGACCGCGATCGCGAGGGAGATGGGACTCGACGAGGCAGCGACGATGCAGGTTCAACGCGCGGCCGAGCTGCACGATATCGGCAAGGTGGCCATCCCGGACTCGATCCTGCGCAAGCCGGGCCCGCTGACCGAGGACGAGTGGGCGTTCATGCGGCGTCACAGCGAGATCGGCCAGCGCATCCTGGACGCGACCCCGGCGCTCGCCCCCGTGGGAGCCGTCCTGCGGGCCCATCACGAGCGATGGGACGGCTCGGGCTATCCCGACGGCCTCACCCGTGAGGACATCCCGTTGGAGGCCAGGATCGTCGCCGTGGTCGACGCCTACCACGCGATGATCCTGCGGGACCGTCCCCACCGGGACAAGGTGACCCCGCTGGAAGCCCTCGAAGAGCTGCGAGGCAACGCCGGCACGCAGTTCGACCCCGACGTGGTGGAGGCCTTCGCTCAGTCCCTGGCTCGCGTCACGGCCTGACGAACCCCCGGCTGCCGGGCGGTCCTTCGCGGGGAGGACGATGGATGACTGGAGGGCGAGGAGCCGATCCTTACCGCTCGACGGCGAAAGCGCCGTAACCCACCACACGGGCAGGGTCGCCCTCGGTATCGCCCGACGTCCGAAGGTCGAGCAGCCGGAATGTCAATCCCGCGGCCCCCGCGTACCCAACCGCGCCGCGCAGGGCGAACACGCCGCACGCGTCCCGCGGGCCGATCGAATCGGGATCGCGGGCCAGCACGGCGTCGGCCGTCCGGCGGTCGGCGATCCGCGCCGACACCCGGTCGAGGTAGTGGCTGAGGTCGGTGCTGATCACGACCAGGTCGGCCGTCACGGCCTCCAGCACCGCGGCCACCTGAGCCGGCTCCGCCAGGCCGACCGCGACCGGGAGCACGCCGAGATCCTCACCGACCAGCCGCTGCAGGAACGGTAGCTGCACCTCCAGTGCGTGCTCTGGTTCGTGCGGACCGTCATCGATCGCGCAACCCGCGGCGGCGACCGCGTCCCGCAGCGCGCCGTCGATCGGGATATCGCCCAGCGGGGTCCGCCACACATCGGCGGCCGGCACGGCACAGCCCTCGAGCGGCACGAAGTGCGCCGGCCCCAACAGCAGGATCGTCCGCAGCGACGACGCCCACGGTCGGAGGGCGCCGTAGGCGGTGGCGGCAACGCGTCCCGAGTACCGGTACCCCGCGTGCGGCACGACGAGGCCCCACGGCCGCGCGTCGAGACAGCCCGACGACCCCTCCAGCAAGCGATCGACGGTGTCCTCAAGCTCCCGCGGATCGGACGGATAGAAGCTCCCGGCAGCCGCGGGCTGCCGCACGCGACGGTCCACCGTCATCCCCCCAGC
>Ga0214473_10008542_pt1 | contig 12096 bp, 9 predicted proteins | sample RVTome_7_FD_203509 | JGI IMG/M metagenome (GOLD analysis project Ga0214473, IMG submission 203509) | Soil microbial communities from uranium-contaminated site in the Upper Colorado River Basin, Wyoming, United States - RVT98D197 | ecosystem: Environmental > Terrestrial > Soil > Contaminated >...
CCGCTACTTTATCGAACGCAGGATTTAAAGAGGTCTATAGCATGCAAGGGGGGATCCATGCCTGGAAAGGTCTTCTCGCAGAGGGAGCTCCTGAATCGGGGATAGCCTACTTTTCTTCAGCCACAAAGGCAGAAGAGTTGATTGCACTGGCGTGGTGGCTAGAGGACGGATCGCGCGGATTCTATTCCAACCTGGCGGGGGAGATGAAAGATGAAGAAGCAAAGAACCTTTTCAAAGATCTCACCGCAGCAGAGAAACATCACCAGACCTCCCTTCTCAAGCTTTACCAGGAGCTCTCCGGTCTCACCTCCGAATCGGGATTCCCAGGATCGATCGTGTCGCCCGAAAAAGAAGGGGATGTGATGGAAGGAGGCATACGGGTCAGCGAGGCATTAAAATGGTCCGAAGGAAAAAGTGTGACAGAAATCCTTGAGCTTTCTCTCTCCTCGGAGACGAATTCTTATGATCTTTATGTCAAAATGGAGCACCAGGTGAAGGATCAGCGATCGGCACAGGTTTTCCATCTATTATCAGGCGAGGAGAAACAACACCTTGAACGATTAAGCGCGTTATTCCAGAAAAGAATTCAAGGTTCTTCACCCGTCTCTTCTTAAGACTGATGCCGCAAAAATGCGAGCCATGTGAACCCGGCCACCCCGTCAGGACGCGACGGGCACGCCGGGGATGAGAGGAGCCAAGTCCTCCGAGAGCCCCAAAAGTATATTCCATATGTTGCTCCGTTTTTTACCTTGACAGAACATCCTGCTTTTCATATTTTTAACCCGGTCTACGATTTTGGTAATCGCCCTTATACCCCAAACAAATTAGAAGGGTGCAAAATTACTAATTTGAGAAAAGGAGGTAACCCGCATGAAGGACAAAATGGGTAGAAGAGAATTTCTGGGTAGAGCCACGATCGGTGCTTTGGCCGTGCCCGCTGTTTTGAAGGGAGGGTTGGGCACCGGCCAAGCCGCGAATAAGTCATCGAAAGACGTCCCCAAGGAGGTTAAGACAAAGATGAAAAGGATTTGCATTGAGGAACATTGGGCCAATAAAGAGATGCTCGGGTGGAGAGCGGAGTGGTTGAAGAGGACGGGATTCCCTTTGACGATGGACCCCAAAACCACCCCTCAAGTTTTCCCCGGATTGGCGGATTTTGAAAAAATCCGTTTGCCGCTCATGGATGAGTCCGGCATCACGATGCAGGTGATCTCCACCGGTTCTCCGGGGATTCAGGGGTTCCCCGATGCGGCGGCCGCAATTTCTACAGCCAAAAGGATCAACGATGAGCAAGCTGAGATCATTCGGAAGTACCCGGGCCGCTTTGCTGGCTTTGCCGCACTGCCCACGCAGGACCCTAAGGCGGCTGCCGATGAACTTGAGCGGGCAGTCAAGGAACTTGGATTCAAGGGGACCATGATTCACGGTCACACCCATGGCGAGTACCTCGACTTACAGAAGTTCTGGGTGATCTGGGAGCGGGCTGAGGGGTTGGGAGTGCCGATCTACATCCACCCCTGCGAGCCTCTTCTCGATCAGATCAAGATTTATGAAGGGCGCCCTGAATTCTTGGGGCCTGCGTGGAGTTGGGGGGTGGAGACCGGGACACATGCACTGCGGATCATCGGCGCGGGTGTGTTTGATGCTTTCCCCAAAACCACGCTGATTCTGGGGCATATGGGTGAGATGCTTCCCTACATGACCACTCGTATTAACGAAGGCTATGCCATGAGCTTCCATAAGTCGAACCTCAAGAAATTGCCTTCCGAGTATATCAAAGAGAACATCATGATCACGACCAGCGGTAAATACTCGCCGGGGGCCATGCTGTGTGCAGTAAAAGAGATGGGGGCCGATCGCGTCCTCTTCGCGGCAGACTATCCCTGGGTGTCACCGAAGGAGGCAGTGGAGCATCTCGAAAGGACCGGCATAAGCAAATCGGATAAAGAAAAGATCTGTCACCTCAATGCAGAGCGAGCGTTACGATTGTAATAAACCCCGTTAGAAAGTCTTCTACTTTCTAACGGGAAGGCTCACACGGGGCTTTAAAGCCCGTGTTCGCTGAAAAAGGAATAGTTTTCATCCCCGCTGCAAGCAGCGGGGCTTTCTAACGGGGTAAACTGACAGCCTGTTGAAAAACTCGTTTTTTGCAGGCTGATCAAAATTTCCCGGATGCAAATTGAGCTTTGCAAAATCCCGCAGGGGGCAGGCATCGGAATAAGTTTGAAGATGTCTGACCCCCTACGCCGACAGGTGCACCTCTCTCCCCCTGAGCTTTCCTTAAAATCTATACCGAATCCTTTCTGTAAACAGATCTTTCCACTCCTGATTCAATCTTTCAGAGCAAGCCTAACATGCTTAACGTCCAGGGATGTGCTAATATGTAAAAGGTGGAATATCGTTAGATAAAAGGAATTCCGGAGGGTATCGATGCAGTCCTTTGACTACCAAAAGGTCTATCGCTTGCAAGAAGCGTTAGATGCGGCTTCAGCCTCAAAAGGAGCCTCGGCTTTTTTGGCTGGGGGGACGGACTTGTTGGTCCAGATAAAGGAAGGAAAGAAACAACCGCGGTGTGTCATCGATGTGAAGGGTGTTCATGAAATGGCCGGGTTGACCCTTTCAGGAGATGAACTCTCTATCGGCGCTCTAACCTGCATCAGGACTTTGGAAACATCTCTGTCTGTATCGGAGAAGGCGCCACTTCTCGCTCAGGCGGCTGCGAAGCTGGGTTCCATTCAGATCAGACACAGGGCGACGATCGGAGGCAACCTCTGCAACGCTTCGCCCTCCGCTGATACGGCGTCAGCCCTTCTTGCCCTGGATGCGCAAGTTGAGATCTATGGAAAGACCGGGACGAGGGTTATTGACCTGGATAAATTTTTCCTGGGACCGGGAGCCACGGTTTTGGGCGATGGCGAGATCCTGACGCGTTTGAAGATTCCCTTGACCCGCAAACGAAGAGGGTCTGTGTACTATAAACTCTCCACCAGGAAAGCAATGGACCTGGCCTTCGTGGGTGTGGCGGTCTTGCTTGAGCTGGACGGAGGCGACCGGATCAGCAAGGCCCGCATTGCCTTGGCCGCAGTGGACCCCACGCCGATCCGCGTGCCGTCAGTCGAGAAGCAATTGGAAGGCAGAATGCTCAGTTTTGATGCGGCCCGGGAATCTGCAGAACTCGCAGCTCGATCCTGCAAACCTATCTCGGATCATCGAGCCAGTGCGGAGTACCGAAGGGAAATGGTTAGAGAGCTGTGTCAGCAAGGCTTGCTTGCTGCCTATCGCCAGGCAAAATCTTAGGCTGCTGAAAAAAGCCCATCTGTGGCGTTACCCTCATCCTCGCCCTGTTAGATGAGGAGGGCCAACTCTTAGACGGAGGCACAAAAATTGCGGTTCCTGAAAAGCTGGGAAATCAACCAGGGTTTTATCTAACAGGGCAAGTCGTTGCAGCGTACGTCTAAGTACGCCTCACTCCTCAGGATGTCGGGTGCCTTTCATCTGGGCATTTTTGAGCAGCCTCATAAATGTTTGTTTCAAATTAACTCTTAATCAGAAAGAGGGTAAGAATGAATGAAAGAGCCGATTGAGCTGAGGATTAATGGCGAGAATGTACGAGCGTCCGTGGATGGGAACCAAACCCTCCTGGAGTTTTTGCGAGAGCAACTGGGCCTCACCGGAACCAAGAGGGGATGTGGCCAAGGTGATTGTGGTGCCTGCACGGTGTTGATTGACGGCCAACCGGTCAACTCTTGCCTGGTCCTTGTTTCAGAGGTCGCAGGCAGGGACATCACAACCATCGAAGGATTGAGCCAGGACGGAAGACTTCATCCTCTGCAGCAAGCCTTTGTCGATACCGACGCCGTTCAGTGCGGATTCTGCACCCCGGGCATGATCCTAACGGCAGTTGCCCTGTTGAATGAAAACCCCAGCCCAACCCCTGAAGAGATTCGCCAATACTTGCGAGGGAATCTCTGCCGTTGTACCGGTTACAACCCAATCGTCCAGGCGATTCAGGCGGCAGCGAGTCGTTCTTCACGTAAGGAGGAAGGACAGACAGTCCCCCCTGAAGTAAGGCGGTTGGAGGCGCCCGAAAAGACAACGGGGAATGCTACGTTTGTCGGCGATATGAAGCGTCCGAATATGCTTGTGGGCAAGATCCTTCGCAGCCAGGTTCCTCACGCCGTCATTAAGAGGATCAAGACAGACAAGGCCTTATCCGTCCCAGGCGTTGCAGCAGTGATTACCGCCCAGGATTTCCCGGATGTCAGGTGGGGACTGGTCCTCCACGACGAAACGGTGCTGGCAAGAGATAAGATCCGTTATATCGGAGAGCCCGTGGCAGCCGTGGCAGCCGTTGACGCGGAGACCGCCCAACGTGCCCTGGACCTCATCGAGCTGGAGATTGAAGAACTCCCGGGCGTTTTTACCTTTGAGCAAAGCATTGATCCTCAGGCACCGCTTGTCCATGAAAAATTCAAAGAGTACACTTCCAGAATACCCCTGAAAAGAGAAGGAAACATCTGTTTTCACACGAAGATAAAAAAGGGAGATATCGAAAGGGGTTTTTTGGAGAGCGATGTGGTATTCGAGGATACGTATACGATGCCGGTGGTTCACCAGGCTCCTCTCGAACCCAGGGCTGCCCTGGCCGAGGTCGATCCCTACGGAAGGCTTCAGGTATGGTGCAGCACGGCCCGCTCTTTCAATATCCGATCAGGGCTCGCCGAGGTCTTGCACCTTCCAATGTCCAACATCCGGGTCACAGGACTCCGAATCGGCGGCGGGTTCGGGGGTAAAGGAGAAATCTCCATCGAGCCGATCGCAGCCATGCTGGCCATGAAGACGAAACGGCCGGTGAAGATCGAACTGACCCGCAAAGAAGATTTCCTATCGGCCACTCCCCGCCATTCGATGGAGATCTGGATCAAGACCGGCGTAAAGAGGGACGGTACGCTGGTCGCCATGCAAGCCAAGATTAAAGTGGATACCGGGGCCTATGCCTACTTCGGGCCCAATACGACCTCGAATGCGGTCATTCTCATTACCGGCCCTTATCGCATTCCCAACCTCCTGACCGAAGGGATCTGTGCCTATACGAATAAGATATCCTGTGGCCCCTGCAGGGGGCCCGGCGCACCGCAAGTCCATTTCGCGGCGGAGACCCAGTTGGATAAGATCGCCCGCAGGCTGGGGATGGACCCTGTTGAATTGCGCTTGAAGAATGCTTACGAAACGAATGATTTGACCGCGACCGGACAGGTGTTAACCGAGGGAGGATACCAGGAAGCCCTTGTGCAGCTTAAGAAATACATGGAAGAGCATCTCACGGTTCTGTCGGGGATCGATGAAGGAAAGGCATTGGGCGTCGGTGTTGCAGGTGGATTCTGGGGCATGGGCGGTTTCGGCTCAAGTGCGACGGTGCGGCTCAATGAGGACGGAACGGTGATTCTCTCCATGGGCGCCGTTGAGATCGGCGCAGGCTCCGACACGGCAATGGCCTTGCTGGTGGCAGAAGAGCTTGGGGTTCCGCTGGAACACATCAGGGTGGTCAGCGGGGACACGGATACCTGTCCGTACGACTTTGGCGCCATCGGAAGTCGAACGACTCAGGTGATGGGAGTGGCTGTCCATCAAGCCATCGAGGGGGTGAAAAAGCAGCTTTTGGCAATTGCCGAGCGGCAGCTCAAGACCCCGATGGAGTCTCTGGCTTTCGGGGGCGGCAAGATCTATGTCCGTGAGCGACCCGAGGTTGCGATTCCAATCGCGAAGGCCGCACATCTTCTAACGATGGCTAAAGGCCCGGTGGTGGCAACCGGGAGCCATGCCCCCCAAAATCCACCTTTCAACCCGGAGTGCGTGGAGAACAACGTCGCGCCAAGCAGGCCCTTCTTTGCCTTCGGTGCCCAGGCCGTCGCCGTGCAAGTAGATAAGGTGACAGGCAAAGTGGACGTCCTAAAGGTTGTTGCTTCTCACAATGTTGGCAAGGCTGTATTCAGAGCAGGCATCGAAGGTCAGATTCATGGGGGGGTGGCGATGGGATTGGGATATGCCCTGAGCGAAGAAGTGATCTTTTCTAATGGAAGACCGGTGAATGACTCTTTTCTCGACTACCGCCTGCCCACCATGATGGACGTTCCGGAAATCATTCCGGTCATCGTCGAAAAAGAGAATGCAAGGAGTCCGGAGGATATCCGGGGGGTTGGAGAGCCGACCACAATTCCCACTGCGGCGGCTGTGGCCAACGCGGTTTTCGATGCCGTTGGCGTCAGAGTGAACCATCTGCCTCTGACGCCCGAGAGAGTTTATTGGGCTTTGAAAAAGATGAAGATGAAGGAATAATGCTCTCCCGCAAAAAGGGCCGCTATGAGGCTCATGAGGAGTGAAGTCAATACAGGTAAATTGTCCCATTAAATTTTCGTTGACTCTACCAGAAAAATTTAGTAGGTTATGTACCATAAAATCTGATACGCCTACTATATTCTGTGAAAGGTTTCTAATGAAAACAGAGCAAAAAGAAGTCAAACCCCGTTATGGAATCGCTAATTTTGAAAGAAGAACATACCGCAGATTTCCAATGCGTCTTCCGATAGAGTATTACCGAGCCAACTCGCCGGTCAATCGAACTGGCCATGCCCTCGATGCCAGCGAAGGTGGATTACAGATTCTTTTTCCAGAACAGGTGGACGTGGGGCAAAACCTGAAGGTCAAACTTTTTTTCTCTTCTGAAACCGGGTTGAATACGATCGAAATGGTTGTCGAGGTGGTTTGGATTAGCACTCCATTGGCCGAAGGTGAAAAACATTATCGATCCGGAGTGAGATTTACCAATATCTCTCCAGACAATATGACGAAATTCAAAGAATTTTCGGAAATTTTTCTGTAATCCTCTCATGGTCTTACAGACCGAAAGTCGTTCCCGCTTTCTCCTTTTGTGGCGATCACTTTTCTCCAGCAATCCTCACCCCGAAACCTTGCCACGGTCCTGTGGATCTCAGGAGTATTTCTCCCCGGTGTCTCGGTTGAGAGTATTGATCCCCATACGGCCCAGAATTTTATATCTTGATAGTCTATCTTATCCCCTTTTCTCTAGTCACTTCCCATCTCGCTATCACTTCTAACTGAAGACCGGTCTTGAAATGGTAATCACAATTTTTGGACGATGGTGACAAAAAAGTTACCACTCCTGCCCGATCTGAAAAGTATCAGTTTTTGATAAAAGTTATTTAATAACAGATAGTTAAAATAATATTGACAATTTGGAACAAAAATTGCCCTCATATTCATTAAATTACTCAGATCGGAGACTAAATACGGAAGATTCAAGAAAAAAGGATCCTTTTTTTGAACAACAAAATGTGGAAAATTCTTTCATCTCTCTTCTAAAGGGAGGGGCTAAGACACCTGAATCAAAAGAAAAGCCCCCCCCTGATGAGCAGAATATTTCTTCTTGGCTCACACTTTTTGCTGAGCTATCTCGTAGTATCAAAGGTAGTCTTGAGAAAATAAAATCCTTTGTTCATCTTTCACGTGAAAAATTCAGCGATCAAGAATATGGCGAGTTTTTTTATAGAACCATTTCAAATGATATTGCTAAAACGGACGCACTATTGAGCTGTTTCGCTAATTATCTAAAAATCAATTCACCTATCCCCAGAGCAAACACAGTGCACATCATTCTGGAGGAGGTCTTAAAAAAATATGAGAAATTATTTGAAGATAAAAAGGTTAGCATATTTAAAAAACAATATGAAGAAAACCTTCCCGAAACCAGCCTTCATGATGAACAATTGAGATTCATAATAAATTCTATTCTCCAATATGCCATCCCTTCCATCCCTCCCCAAGGAAGCATTGGATTTCTGACAAGATCATTGGAAGCTCAGGAAGTCAAGGACGGAGGAAAGTCCCTACTGCAGAAGGACGGGAAATACATTGAGATTCTAACTGGCTTCAATTGTTACAAAAACGGGAGCGAAAAATTGGAAGCGGTATTGGGAAACTCCGCCTCTCCTCAAAAAGAGAGGGATGATTTCATATTGCGATTGGTGGAAGAGATTATCAAGGTGAACCGAGGCATGATGAAAATTAGAGTCGATGAAGAGAAGCCCATTATACTTATCTCTTTGATATTACCAATCGAAAGAAGAAAAAAGGTGCAATATCAATCGACCACCGCCTAAAAGATAGGGTTGTAAAAAATAAGGCCTTGGGAAGCGTTTTAACTTATAACCGTTTATGTTCTTCTATCTCCCAAGAATCACGGGGGAAGGAATTTTCATTTCATCTCCTTGCTGAATGAGGCTGAACAGAGGAGTGGAGTCAGAGGAAAAAATATGGAGACATTTAAACAAGCTATTTTAAAGCACTTCGAAAAGCTTCTCGTGAGCATCATCCTTTTAGCTGCATTTGCCGGAACATACCTTATTGATGAGAAGGCCATTGTCCTCAATTTCTATTACCTCCCTGTCCTTTTTTCAGCCTATTTCTCGGGGCGCCGAATGGGGGTTCTTACTGCCGTTTTCTCTATCTTAGTAGTATTGATCTGTCTATTCCTCTTTCCTCAACGTTTTTCTAACCTTGGAGGGATGTTGAAAGAAGTGACGCAACTTTCATCGTGGGGTGGATTTCTCATTTTAGCAAGCGTTGCAGTCGGGACCCTATACGAACGGAATGAGCAGCGGCTTCAAGAATTGAGACAGGCCTATGTAGGCATTCTTGAAATCCTCTCGAAATATCTCGAATCAACCGACCGTTACACAAAAGGCCATTCGGTCAGGGTTTCAGAGTTGGCCATGGAGGTCGCCATCGCTATGGAATTGCATCGGACAGAGGTAGAAAACATCCGGGTGGCAGGGTTATTACACGACATCGGGAAGATGGAGATCAGCGGAGAGATTTTACGTAAGGCTGCGGAACTGAGTAAGGAGGAAAAGGAGTTGATTGATTCGCACACTATGAAAGGCGCCTATCTCCTCTCTGCGGTGGGGTCCGTGCTGAAAGAAGTGGTACCCATCGTTGTAGCTCACCACAAATATTTCGTTGATACGCTTGACTCGCAAGATGAGGATAACCTTAAGATACCCTTAGGGGCTCGTATTGTTGCTGTAGCGGATGCTTTTGATGCAATGACAACCGACCGTCCCTACCGCAAGGGGATGCCCCCTTGGGAAGCGCTGAACGAACTCGTATCTAAAGGTGGGACTCAGTTCGATCCTAAAGTGATCGAAGCCTTCAAACGGATAATCAGCGGAAGGCTGGAAAGGGAATAAACAATCATTGGCCCTGTAAGCGATGAGGTTGGATCCTAACTTTCACAGTTTAAATATACGTGCCACAAGGATTTCTTCATGGATAAAGATTACATTAATATTCTCGTCTTCGGCCATACCCCCTTCGGCATCAGACGTCTGAGGATAAAAAAAGAAAGTTTTCGAATGGGTGCTTATCTTCTCATCTTTCTTCAACTCTCCATTACATTTATCTTCTGCGATTACATCCAGGTCAGGAAGAAAACCTTTCTTCTGAATCAATTGCGCCAGGAGTCGCAGATTCAGAAATCCCACATTCAACTCTTCTCAACCAGGATTGAAGGACTGGAAAAAAAACTATCCAGATTGAAGGATATTGACCAGAGGATCCGAATCATCGCCAATCTGGAAAAAGGTCACGAGACCCTCCCCTTTATCGGCATGGGCGGCCTTCCCTCTTCCGCGGCTCAGGGAAAACTAAGAGAAACACTTAAGGGAAGTGAATGATTAAGAAGGGTAATAGGAACCCCAATTTCTCAAGAAATCTCCCCTGGCGAAGGCTAGATCAGCACCTCTTCCATCCAGCCTAATTTGATCAGCTGAATGCGGCTCAAGTCACTGACCCCGAGGTGATATTTTTTGTCGGCCACCATAATATGGATGGGAGGAACATCCAGGGCCCGGTCTTCGCCGAAAAAACCGATCCGCTTTACCTGGAGGAGATGGGCCCCTACCGCATCTACAGCCACAGGATCGGTTCCGACGATCAGTCCTTTATAGGGCCAAACATATCTCTTGTCGAAGAAATGGGCTCCCCTTCCATAAAATTGGGGCGTGAGGGCACTGAGGATATTCAGGCGGGTCTTTCCCTTGACGATGGGGTAATTCCAAATTTTGCCCAGGGGCGAGCATCCCTCTTCATGGTAGGACCAAGGGTCAGGGACAAATTGGATATAATTTTTCAGGCAAGTCCCGACCCCGGACCAGTGATGCGTCCTCAACGGTCGCGCATTCACCAGCGCAGTAGCATTCAGGAAGACCGGGTTATTCAAAATTCCCCGGTCATCGATGCTGATATTCTTCTCTGCCACTCCTAGATTCAGAAGCCGACGCTTGATGGCTGCTTCCAATTCCTTCGGGGTCGGCAATCTATTCCATTCATTACTTTTAATTCCCACCACATCAGAACTCTTGAAAAGCCTCTTCCAGGCTTCCATGGGTTCATTCGTTCCTAGGAGATTCTTGACGGCTTCATCCACCATGGATTGCAAGATTTCCCCCTGCACTTTGTCTTGGCGGCCTAATACCTCGGCATTCCGGATGAGGACGACTCTCGCCGTTGACTCTGCCCGAGCTTCCCCCAGGACCCCCGACCCCAAGGTAGCGGCCATCGCGGCTCCAGCCGTGACTCGAAGAAAATCCCTACGGGTAATGATTTTTTCCTCCATCTAACTCAATCTCCTTTCCATATCCTCTATCCTCTCCTCCTCAGAGAAGCGGGGGGTTAGGTGAGGGGAATCTGCCCCGGCAAGCAGGGGGCCACGCCTTTGGCGTGGCCTTTGGCGTGATGGATACGCCATCCTTGGCCGGGATGTCGCCCCACAGGCACTTTGATCATGGGACCATGGGCTTGGCCATGGGGCTCCACGTTCAACGTCCCCCATGTAATTTTTCTTCTGTAGCCTTAAGAAGGGCCTCTGCATCGGCCTCCGTGGGAGTTCCAAAAACAATGAGAACAAATTCATTCCGCTGCCGGGCAAAGGTCCACTTCCGGTCTTCCGTTTTTAAACGATCCTTCCCCCCTGCATCAGGAAGGTAAACTTTCATGAAACTTTGATAAGCATCCATGGCTTCCTTCAAATTACCGTATCGAATCAGAAGAAGTTGGGTCTTTTGTTTATCCTGAAGGTATTGAGCGAGCACGGCCTCCGTTTTCCGGGTCAGGTTTAAAATATTCTGGTGGGCTATGAAAAACCGCTGGTTCAGGAGAACGTGACTCTTAAGATAGCGTACGCTCTTATCGACCAGCCCGAGGTCTTTCCCTGGAATAAAACCAACCAATTTCGGCTCCGGACCCGTAGCCGGGATTGAATTTGCCGCAGCCCTGCCCATCGTTAAGATGGCCGATTCAACCTCCGCCCCCTCCCCTTCTGCATAGATGCTGACAAAATGCTTCCCTTTCCAGAACCGAAGCAACCCTCCCCCAAACTCCGATCCCTGGCCGATTTCCACCGCTTCATCCTGATGCTCAAAAGAGAAAACCCCATAAGCATCCCCTGAAGAAGCCATTTCATAGAGTTCAACGATAAGGGGAGGTTGGTTCGATTTCTCAAACCGGCGAACCGTGAGATTCTGAAAGCCATACGCCAGATAAAGTTCTGCGGCGCCATCCATGTATTTGAATACGGTTCTAGAATCGTACTTCATCTCCTTCCCGTCCCACTTCCAGCCCCCGGCTTCTGAGGGCAGGGAAATCTCTTGATTCATTTTTCCCTTCTCTTCCCCTTTCACTAATTCGGCTATCGTGAACATCCAAACCATGATAACTAAAAAAGTCCAGATCCGCATATCAGATTCCTATTAAAATGAATTCGAGCAAAAATCACTGATGGGTACCCGTCTCCCAATTCTTCACCCAGTGGGCTCCAATTTCTGGAAAAGGTGGGCCCACTTCCCTTTTCCGGTATGCTGACTGTAAATCATTTCAAGATAATTTCGGTTTCCCGGGACACCACTTGAGGAAGATCGAATCGATTTTATGATTCTCAAAAAGGCCCTCGCTTTCAAGTCGTCTGAAAGACTGGAGGCTCTTCTATTCACTTCATTAAACTTCTTAAAAATTAATTCTTCA
>Ga0214473_10008544_pt1 | contig 12096 bp, 11 predicted proteins | sample RVTome_7_FD_203509 | JGI IMG/M metagenome (GOLD analysis project Ga0214473, IMG submission 203509) | Soil microbial communities from uranium-contaminated site in the Upper Colorado River Basin, Wyoming, United States - RVT98D197 | ecosystem: Environmental > Terrestrial > Soil > Contaminated >...
GGCGGGGTCGCCCTGGCCGTGCGGCTCGACCGCGCCCGCCTCGCCACCGTCCTCGCGGCCGGTTGCGCCACCGTCGGGCTCGCCGCCGCCCTGCCGGCGGCGTGGCCGGTACCCGTCGCCGCGTACGCGGGGTGGCTCGGGATCGGGGTCGGGTACGTGCTCGCGGAGGTCCCCGCGCGCACCCTGCTGCAGCGTTTCGGCTCGGACGAGACCCTGGGCCGGGTGTTCGGCTCTCTGGAATCGGCACGGCTGGCGGCAATGGGGCTCGGCTCGATCACCACCCCCGCGGTGGTGGCGCTGCTCGGGATTCGCGGTGCGCTGCTCCCGCTCGCAGCGCTGCTGCCGCTGTTTGCCGCCCTGCGGTGGGCTTCCCTGCGCGCGTTCGAGCAGGCGGCCCCGGTGGACGAGGCCGCATACGCCCTGCTGCGCGGGAACGAGATCTTCGCCCCGCTGCCCGTGGCCACCCTCGAGCGCCTCACCCACGATCTCGTCGCCATCGATGCCGAGCCCGGAGAGCGGATCATCGGCGAGGGAGAGTCCGGCGACCGCTTCTACCTCGTCCAGGACGGCGAGGTGGAGGTGCACGAGCGCGACGCGCTCCGCCGCACCGAGGGCCCCGGAGAGGGGTTCGGCGAGATCGCGCTGCTGCGCGACGTCCCGCGCACGGCGACCGTGATCGCGACGCGCCCGACGCGGCTGCTGGCGCTCGACCGCGACCACTTCCTCACGGCGGTCACCGCGCACGCGCGCAGCCGCCTGGCCGCCGACCAGATCGCCGCGAGCCGGCTCGGGCCGGACGACGGCTAAGCCAGCTCGGCGCCGCTGGCGCCGCTGAAGCCGTCCGGTGCGGAGCCGTTCAGCAGGTCGAGGATCACGCCCTCGCGCAGCCCGCCCTTGCCGATCTGCAGCGGCTGGCCGAGCAGCTCCGAGACCTTCTCCAGCAACAGGACGCCGGTCGGCAGGATCCGAACCCGGGTCGGGTCGAGCTCAAACCGCCGCGCGACGTCGGCCACCGGGTCTCCGGAGAAGACTCGCATCGCTCGCTCCAGGGTCTCGTACTCGAGCACCGCGCCGACCACCTTCCGCAGCGAGGTGGCGCTGCCGCCGACCGCGACCGCCTGCTCCGGCTGGGGCAGCTCGACGTCCTCGAAGAACTCCGCGATGTGCTCGCGCACCGCGCGGAACTCGGACGCCGCGGGCGGGTCGCTGGAGAGGAAGTTGTCGGCGAGCGAGCCGGACCCGATCTTGAACGAGCGCACCTCGTCCACCCCGCCCGCCAGCGTCCCGGTGATCACCTCGGTCGATCCGCCGCCCACGTCCGCGACCGCGACCTCGCCGGAGACCGGGTGGCCGAGCGTCTTCGTCGCCCCGATGAACGCCAGCCTGCCCTCCTCGTGCTCGCTCAGGACCTCGACCTCGACCCCGGCGACCCGCTCCACCTCGGCGACCACCTCGTCGCGGTTGTCGGCCTCGCGGATCGCCGCGGTCGCAACGGTCTTGATCGCCTCCGCCTCGACCTCCTCGGCGAGCCTCACCTGGGTCGCGACCGCCTCCGCGATCTCCTCGATCTTGCCCTGCTTGATCGAGCCGTTCTCGCGCGAGGACTTGTTGATCCGCGTGTAGGCGCGCTGCTCCATCACGGTCCGGAGCTGGCCGTCCTTCGGCTCCGCGACCAACACCCTGGTGGTGTTCGAGCCGATGTCGATCGCGGCACACAGCATCGTGGGCGATCTTTTCAGACCGTGACGACCGACCAGCGCCGCAGTTTGCGCGCTATGCGGCAATCTCTACAGCCCGACGACGTCTGCGAGCGGCTCGTCGATCGCCGCGGTCGGAGCCGGCGCGGGCTTTGGCCGGACGCGCGGGGCGCGCGATGCGAGCGCGCCGGCCGCGCGTCCGAGCCCCCCGGGAAGGCTTCGCAGCCCGATCGCCGCCGTTGCCTGGGCGAGCTTCCACCGGTTCCCCTGCTCGCCCTTGGGCGTGGCGAGGCCGGCGCGAACGTGCCCGAGGAACTGCTCCGGAGACTCGGCGGCCGGCGTCTCCGTGTAAGTGAGTCCGGCGTGAACGCCGCCGTGGTCGTCCGATCCCGCGATCCCCACCCCGCCGCAAGCCTCGCGGAAGGCGACCGCCGGCGCGTTGAGCTCCGTCCCGAAGTACCCGCTGCGCACCTCCCACACACCGAACAGCTCCGCGAGGCGCTTGCGGTGTCCAAGCGTCAGCGGCTCCTCGACCTCCCAGAACGGGTGTGCGACGGCGGCGAGGATCTCGCGCGAGTGCACGTACTCGGCGACCGCCTCGACGTCGCCTGCCCGCTCCTGAAGCCGTGCGTGATCGTCGGGGTCGATCCCGTAGCAGAGGACGTGAACCTCGCGCGGCTCTCCCGCAAAGCGCGCCGTCAGCTCCTCGGAGACGAAGAAGTCGGGGCGGTGCGCGACCCGCTCCGCGCCCGCGATCGTGTCGTGATCGGTGATCGTCACGAAGTCCATCCCGCGCCGCTTCGCGAGCTCGTAGATCGCCTCCGGCTCCGTCGCGCACTCGCCGAAGAAAATCGCCTTGCGGACCTCGGGCTTGGTCAGCCGCGAGGCGGCGGAGTGGCAGTGCATGTCTACTCGCGACGGGGCGGCTGAGATCGGCATCCGACGCGAGTGTGCGGCAAGGCGCCCCCGCCGCCGGTTAACGAGTGGCGAAACCCCCGTGAAAGGGATGTGAACGCGAATTACGCGGGTTTACAGGGGTTTCACCCGGCGGCGGGATTCGCGTGCGATACCTGATCCAACGTGAGCGACGGCCTCGACAACCGCCTCGGGCTCGCGGTGCCCAACGAGTGGTGGCCCGGGAGCCCGCTGATGAAGTCCTACGAAGCGGCCGGCTTCGCGCTCATCCAGCTCCCCTCTCCCCCGCCGTCGGTGCTCGCCGACGCGCGCCAACTCGGCCGCCACGCCGCCGCGACCCGCGCGGCGCTCGACACGACGGACCTGGCGCCGGTCGTCCACGCCCCCGGACCCCTGCTCGCCGGAACGCCCACCGACGACACCGCGTTCGAGGGCCTGCTCGCGTACGCGGCCGAGATCGGCGCCGGACACGTCGTCTACCACGCCCATGCGCTCCCCGACCACGCGTCGAGCGAGGACCGCCTGCTGGCCGAGACCCGCTCGCTGGCCCGCCACGCGGCGCTCGCGGAACGGCTCGAGGTGACGATCGCGGTCGAGAACCTCGCCCCGGTCTTCCCCGGCCCGGAGCGGCTGTCCGACACGCCGCTGACCCTGCGCGGGCTCGTGCAGCGGATCGACTCGCCGCGCGTCGGCATCTGCCTCGACCTCGGTCACGCGCACGTGATCGCGGAGCTCAAGCACACCGCGCTCGAGCACCTGATCACCCCAGCGCTCGATTCGGTCGTCCTCTTTCACCTCCACGACAACCTCGGCGCGCGCTGGGACCGCTCCTCCAACCCGGCGGGCCTCGACCCGCTGCGGCTCGACCTCCACCTCGCGCCCGGCCGCGGAACCCTGCCGTGGGCCGAGGTCGCACCCACAATCACCGACCACACCGCCCCACTGCTGCTAGAGGTGCACCCCCCGAATCGGCCCCCGCCCGACGAGCTGCTCGCGACCACGCGAGAGCTGCTCGCGTCCGAGGCGGCGCCGGTCACGACGGGCTAGCGGCGCGCTAGCTCGACTGCTGGGGCGAGGGCTCCGAGACCTCGCCCGGGTGCGAGGCGTCCTCGAACTCGCGGAACAGGCCGGTGACGACGAAGGCGACCTGCTCGCCGATGTCCACCGCGTTGTCTCCGATCCGCTCCATCGCCCGCGCGACGAGCATCATCGTCATCGCCCACTCGCGCGCGTCGTGGCTGTCGCCGATCTCGAGCGCGAGCCGGAACACCTCGCGATTGAGGTTGTCGATCACGTCGTCCTGGCGCACGAGGTCCCGCGCCAGGTCCACGTCGCGGTCCGCGAACGCACGCTTGCACTGGGTGATCAACGTGCGGGCGTGCTTGCCCATCGTGACGATGTCGCGAAGCATCCCGGCGTCGGCCGGCGGCTCGTGGCCCGCGATCGGGATCAGCTTGCCGATGTTCACGCACTGGTCCCCCATCCGCTCCATGCACTTCATGACGTGGAGCAGCGCCGAGATCAGCCGTAGATCGGTCGCGACCGGGGCCTGGGTCGCGAGGAGGGTGAGGATCGCCTGGTGGATCTCGAGGTAGCGCCCGTCGATCCGGTCGTCGTCGGCGATCACCAGCTCAGCGAGCTCGACGTCCTGATGCTCGACCGCCTCGATCGTCCGGTCCAGCGTCTGCACCACCAGGTCAAGCCCGCCGAGCGCGCTCCGCTCGAGCGCCTCGAGCTCCTCCTGGTAGTGGACCCGGGTCTCCCGCATCAACCGACCTTCCCGGTCACGTAATCCTCCGTCCGCGAGTCCGACGGGTTGGTGAAGATCTTCTCCGTCTCGTCGTACTCGACGATCCGCCCGGTGCGGTTCTTCTCGCTCGCGTCCAGCTCGACGATCAGGAACGCGGTCATGTCGGACACACGCGCAGCCTGCTGCATGTTGTGGGTCACGATCACGATCGAGTAATCGTCCTTGATCTCCATCATCAGGTCCTCGATCTTCCCGGTCGAGATCGGGTCCAGCGCCGAGCACGGCTCGTCCATCAGGATCACGTCGGGCTCGACGGCGATGCAGCGGGCGATGCACAGCCGCTGCTGCTGTCCGCCGGACATCCCGTAGGCGTTGTCCCCGAGCCGGTCCTTGACCTCGTCCCACAGCGCCCCCCGCCGCAGCGCCCGCTCGACGATCTCGTCCATGTCGCCTTTCATCCCCAGCGTCCGGGGACCGAAGGCGATGTTGTCGTAGATCGACTTCGGGAACGGATTCGGCTTCTGGAACACCATCCCAATCAGCTTCCGCGCCTGCACCGGGTCCACCTTCGGCCCGTACAGGTCCTCGCCGTGGTACAGGATCTTCCCCTCGACGGTTGCGGAGGGGATCAGGTCGTTCATCCGGTTGAAGCACCGGATCAGGGTGCTCTTCCCGCACCCCGAGGGGCCGATCAGCGCCGTGATCTGGTTCTTGAACACGTCGAACGTGATTTCGCGGACGGCGGGGTTGCCGTCGTACAGGACCGCGACGTCCTCGAGCTCGAACAGCGTCTCCCGCTTCAAGCCCTTGCTCGGGCGCTCTTGCTCGACCGCGATCGCCTGACTCAACCCCCGGCGATCCCCCTCGGATCCCGCTCGCTGCGCCTCGGTCCGTCGTTCCTGCTCGGTCATCCGCTCCACTTTATGTCACCTACCACTTCTGCTCGTATCTATTTCGTAGCCAGATCGCAAACGAGTTCATCGCCAGCAATACCACCAGCATCACGATGATCCCAGCCGCGGCGAGCTCCCGAAGCTCGGGCTGAGCCTGCTTCGCCTCCTCATAGATCAGCACCGGCAGAGCCGTGAAATCGCCGCTGAAGGGGTCGCTGGGATCAGCCGTGATGAAGGTCGCCGCGCCGAGCAACAGGAGTGGGGCGGCCTCTCCGAACGCTCGCGAGATCGCCAGGATGACCCCGGTGAGGATCCCGGGTACCGCCGCCGGCAGCACCTGGCGGCGGACCGTCTGCCACTGCGTCGCGCCGAGCGCCAACGATCCTTCACGGATCGATGGCGGCACCGCGCGGATGGCTTCGCGAGCGGCGATGATCACCGTTGGCAGCACGAGCAGCCCCAGCGTCATCGAGCCAGCCGCGAGAACGAACCCGAGATCGAGCGGTCCGCGGACGATGAACGCGAGCCCCAGGATCCCGTACACGATCGAGGGAACCCCAGCCAGATTCTGGATGTTGAGCTCGATGATCCGGTTCCACCACCGCTCCCGGTTCGCGTACTCCTCGAGATAGATCGCGGCGCCGACCCCCAGCGGAACCACCAGCAAGATCACGCCCCCGATCAACCACAGGCTGCCGAGGATTGCGGTCCGGAAACCTGCATTGTCGGCGTCGCGAGAGGTCGGCTCGGTGAGCAGGTTCAGGGACAGACTTCCCTCCCCCTCGACGAACGCATCGATCAGCAGCGCGGCGAGGCCGAGCAAGGCGACGCTGACCGCGAACATGATCAGCGCCTGAAAGATCCGACTCCTGACCGCCTCTCCGGTGGGTCGGTCGCGCAGCGCCGCCATGGTGGCCGACCGTGCACCCGCGACCGCGAGGCGCGTCCGCTCGGTACGAGGGTCGAACTCCTCGCTCATTCGTACACCTCGCGGTACTTGCGAACGAGCCGGATGCTGATCAGGTTCGCCACGAGGGTGATTGCGAACAGCAGCGCCCCGACGGCGAAGACGGTGTCGTACTCGATCGTTCCCGTCGCGATGTCGCCGGTGGCCGTGACGCCGATGTACGCGGTCATCGCCTGGATCGGCTCAACCGGGTTGAGCGTCAAGTTGGGGGTGTTGCCGGCAACGAGGATGACGATCATCGTCTCGCCTACCGCGCGTGAGAACGCGAGCACGATCGAGGCGACCGTCCCCGACAACGAGGCGGGGAAGACGACGCGAAGCGCCACCCGCATCTTGCTCGCCCCGAGCGCGTAGGCCCCCTCGCGGAGCCCGCTCGGAACCGACCTCATTGCGTCATCCGAGATCGACGAGATGATCGGAACGATCATCAGGCCGACACACAAGGCCGCGGCGCCGGCGTTGAAGAAGCCGGGGGGCCCGCCCAGGAACTCACCGGGCCAGATGTCCTGAAGCAGCGGGGTGACAAGGCTGACGCCGAAGAACCCGATCGCGACCGTGGGGATTCCGGCGAGGACCTCCAGCACGGGCTTCACGATCCTGCGGACGCGCGGCGTCGCGTACTCGCTCAGGTAGATCGCCGCGCCGAGGCCGATCGGGACCGCAAACACCAGCCCCCACAACACCACGCTGAGCGTGCCGAGCACGAGCGGCAACACCCCGAACAGCGCCTGAGCAGGCGCCCACTCGGTCTTCAGGAAGAAATCGCCGGGCGACACCTCCTGGAAAAATCCGAAGGCTGGCCCGAGCAGCGCGATCACGATCGCGGTGGTCGTGATCACGGACAGGAAGGCGCACAGCGCCAGGGCGAGGTAGATCGCCTTCTCGCCCCAACGCCGGCTCGGGGCCTCCAGCCGGCGGGTGATCCCGTCCGGGCTGGAGGCCCCGATGCTTTGCGCTTCCACTTGCGTCTACTTCGCTGTTCGGTCTCGCCGCTCCCGACTCAGGAGCCGGAGGCCAGCGTCTCGACCTTGTCCTCCGAGGCCGTGGTCTGCTCCTCGGTCATCGGAATGAAGGTCGCGTCAGTCGTAATCTCATCCTGATTGTCGATGTAGAACCGGACGAACTCGACCGTGACCTCCTCCTTCAGGGCATCGCCTGACGGATATATGAACAGCGGCCGGCCGAGCGGCGTGTAGGAACCGTCCTGGACCGTCTTCTCGGACGGTGCGACGCACCCGTCACCGCCGTCGATCTCGAGCGCTTTGACGGTTTCACCGGCCTCGGTGACGAACGAGAACGGGACGTAGGCCATCGCCCAATCGTCGCCGGCGACGCCGTTGATCGCCGCGTTGTCGTCCTCGCCGATGCTGTTGTAGTCGGTGCGGATCACGCCCTCTTCACCGTTGATCGCCTCGGTCCAGTAATCGTAGGTCCCAGAGTCCGAGCCGGGGCCGAACAGCGTCAGATCCTCGTCGCCGACGTCGGCGTCGAGACCCTTGATCTGGCTCCAGCTGTTGATCGAGGAGTCCTTGTCCCAGACCGTGTTCAGCTGCTCCACCGTCATGCACTTGACGGGGTTGTTGGGGTTCACGATCACGCTCAGTGCGTCGTTCGCGACCTGGACCTCCTCGTAGGTGACGCCGTTGTCGCCGCAGATCTTCTCCTCCTCGGGCTCGATCGGCCGCGAGGCGTCAGAGATGTCGGTCTCGCCGGCGCAGAACTTCTCGAACCCGCCGCTGGTCCCGGACGTCCCGACCGTGACCTCGGTGTCGGGGTTCGCCTCCTGGAACAGCTCCGCCGCGGTCTCCGTCAGCGGCGCCACGGTGCTCGACCCGTCGGCGCGAATCTGGCCGGAGAGCCCACTGGCGCCGTCTCCGCCGCCGTCGCCGCTGTCGTCGTCATCGCCACCGCAGGCGGCAACTCCAAGCGCAAGGGCACCGGTGGCGGCAACGACCAGCCACAGCCTTGGTGTAGTCAATGCATCTCCTTCACTCGTCGTAGATGGTGTCCGTTGGCCGGGGGTCCATCGAGCCGATCACGAAAACGGCGCACGGCCTTCCCCGAGGGGGCCACCCTCCCAGCTACCGGCACCTCGTGGGGTGAAAAAGCTGTGAAACGGCATCGCGGCCGACTACGCATCCGTCGACTCGCCCCGCCGCCGCCGGTGGGCCCGGCGCGCGTAGGAGGCGCAGCGGGCGTGGGCGTGCTTGCCGGGCCACGCCCTGATCCGCTCGTGGGCCGCGGTCACCGGCCGTCCGCAGACGGGGCACACGTCCACGACCGAGGCCCTGCCCCCCAGCCGTCCGAGTGCGCTCTTCACCTCTCGATCGTCCATCCCGACCGAGGCTAGGACGCGAGCGTCGACCCCGTGTGTCCCGGGCGTGAACCGGGGCTAAAGAGATTCGAAAGAGTCGCTCACGCGTCGGCGCGCTCGACCGCGGCCGGCTCGGCCGCGTCGGCGGACTCGGCCTCGTCGACCGCGACGGGGGACTCGAGCTCGGCCTCGCCGGTACCGGCCGCGGCCACGGGCTCCGGCTCGAACCGGTACCCAACCCCGAAGTGGGTGTGGATGTACTCCCACCCGGCGGACAGCTTCTCCAGCTTGCGCCGCAGCTTTCGCACGAACACGTCCACGGAGCGGTCGCCGTGCGCCATCGCGTAGCCCCACACCCGCTGGTAGATCTCCTCGCGCTCGATCACCTTCCCCTCGGCCTCGGCGAGCACCTGGAGCAGCTCGAACTCGCGCCGGGTCAAGCCGACGCTCTGGCCGCTGACGAAAGCCTGGTACTGGTCGGCGCGGATCTCGAGCTCGCCCGCGACGAGCGGCCCGACGTCGGCGTTGGTGCGCCCGCGGCGGCGGCGGCGGACGACCGCCTCGATCCGGGCCATCGCCTCCTCGGGGTGGCACGGCTTGTTGAGCCAGTCGTCGGCGCCGAGGCGGAGGCCGCGGACCCGCTGCGCGACGGTGGACCCGGCGGTGCAGACGACGACGCCGAGGTCCGGGAGCACGCCGCACACCCGGTCGAGGAAGCTCCATCCCTCGGGGCCGAGCACCGAGAGGTCGACGAGCAGGGCGTTCAGCTTCATCGCGACGAGCTCGTCCGTAGGGACCCCGCTCGACAGCACGCGGCACTCCCACCCCGCGGCGTCGAGGCGCTTGCTCAGCACCCGGACGAAGCCGCTGTCGGTGTCGATCACCGCTAGGCGAACCGTGCCCTGTTGCGCGCTCACTCGCTGCCCCTTGCCCCGCGCGACGGCGCGGTGACCCCGTTAGTGGCCATCCTGGCCGCGATCTTACAGCGGCGCCTGGAGGCGACCGCCGCCGTTAACAGGTATTTCACAACTCAATCCCTGCAAAACGCGGCTTTTTCCGTGTTCTGCTTATCGGGATGTTCACCCCCGAGCAGCCGCGCGACGTCAGGCTGACCTCGCTCACGAGACTCCTCTCTCGTCAGCGCGCGCGCGACCCTCTTCCTGCCCCAGGGTCGCGCGCCTCGTTCTAGCAGGGCGCGGCGGCGACGTCAGCGCGATTGTCGCTCTAACCGGGCGCGGCGCGGATCACATCCGCGACGCGCCCGGCCGCCTGCCCGTCCCACAACGGCGGCGGCTGCGGGCGGGCGCCGGAGCGCGCCGCGAGCAGCTCCGGGATCTCGGCGATCCGCGCCGGGTCGAGGCCGAGGACGACGTTGGTGCCCTCGCGGACGGTCACCGGGCGCTCGGTGTTGGCGCGCAGCGTGAAGCACGGGATGCCGAGGTAGGTCGTCTCCTCCTGGATCCCGCCCGAGTCCGTGAGCACCGCCGCGGCCGCGGCCTCCAGGGACAGGAAGTCGAGATAGCCCACCGGGTCGATCAGGCTCACGCCCTCATGGTCGACTCCCGACTCGCCCACGGAGTCGCTCGCGAGGTCGCTCAGCATCTTCCGCGTCCGCGGGTGGACCGGGAACACGACCGGGAGCTGGCGCGCGACCGCCGCCAGGTTGTCCATCGCGTCGGCGAGCAGCGGACCGTCGACGAGCGCCGGCCGGTGCAGGGTGACGAGCACGTACCCTCCGGGCTCCAGCCCCAGCCGCTGCGGCGCTGCGGCGGCCTCGATCCGCGGCTTCAGGGTGACGAGGGTGTCGATCATCGTGTTGCCGACGAAGTGCATCGACTCCTCCGCGATCCCCTCGCGGCGCAGGTTCTCGGCCGCGTCCTCGGAGTGCAGGAAGAGGAGCTCGGCGACGTGGTCAGTGAGCACCCGGTTCACCTCCTCGGGCATCGTGCGGTCGAAGCTGCGAAGGCCCGACTCGACATGGCCGACCCGCAGCCCGAGCTTGGTCGCTGTGAGCGCTGCGGCGAGGGTCGAATTGACGTCGCCGGGGACGAGGACGAGGTCGGGCGCCTCCTCCACGAGCACGGGCTCGAGCCGCTCCAGCACCCGCGCGGTCTGCTGCGCGTGGCTTCCAGAGCCGACCCCGAGCATGTGGTCCGGCCTCGGCACGCCGAGCTCCTCGAGGAAGATCTCGGACATCAGCCGGTCGTAGTGCTGGCCGGTGTGGACGATCGCATGGCGACCGTCGGGGTCGCGGTCGCGCAGCGCCGCGATCACCGGCGCCATCTTGACGAAGTTCGGGCGCGTCCCGACGACGTAGACGATTCGCACGCGAGCGGGCGCTACTCGGTCAGCGCTTCGATCCGCTTCGCGAGCACGAAGTCGTTCTCGGTCAGGCCGCCCGCGGCGTGGGTGGTGATCGTGACGGTCACCTTGCTCCACGACACGCTCAGGTCGGGATGGTGGTTCATGTCCTCGGCCGGGGCGACGATCAGCTTCACGAACTCGATCGAGCCGACGAAGTCGTCGTGGTCATAGGTCTTCACGATCAGCGCTCCGTCGCGTGCCCAGCCCTCGAGCCCTCCGAGGCGCCCCTCGATGTCCTGGTCGGAAAGCAGCTCCATGCGGCGGATCCTAGACGGCCGGGGCCCGGCGGCCACCCGAAGTGGGATATTTGACCCGTGCGGATCGCGAGCCTCGTGCCCTCGGCGACCGAGATGCTGTTCGAGCTCGGCCTCGGCGACGAGGTGGTGGCGGTCACGCACGAGTGCGACCATCCAAGCGCGGCTACCCAGCTCCCCCGCCTGACCCGGAGCGTGATCTCGCCCGGCCTGAGCGCGGGCGAGATCGACGCCGCGGTGCGCGAGGTGACCGCGCAGGGACGGGCGCTGTACGAGCTCGACGAGCGGACGCTGACGCAGCTCGACGTGGACCTGATCGTCACCCAGGCGCTGTGCGCCGTGTGCGCCGTCTCCTACGACGACGTCCGCGCCGTCGCCGCCCGCCTTCCCACGGATCCCGAGGTGATCTCTCTCGACCCGAAGACCCTGAAGGAGGTCCTCGACGACGCGGTGCGGCTGGGCGAGGCGACCGGCGACGCGAGCCGTGGCATGCGGCTGCGCTCGGCGCTCGCGGCGCGGATCGAGCGCGTGCGCGAGGCGGTCGCCGACGCGCCCCGGCCGCGGGTCGCGGCGCTGGAGTGGCTCGACCCGCCGTTCATCGGCGGTCACTGGGTGCCGGAGATGATCGATGTCGCGGGCGGCACAGACCCGCTCGGCGCCCCGGGCGCGAAGTCGACCGTCGTCGAGTGGGATCGGATCGCGGCCGAGCGCCCCGACGTCGTCGTCGTGATGCCGTGCGGGCTGTACGCAGACGAGGCGCTCGAGGCGGGACTGGCGCACCGCGATCGGATCGAAGCGCTCGGCGCATCGCAAGTGGTGGCGGTGGACGCGGCCGCGTCGTTCTCGCGCCCGGGACCGCGGCTCGCGGACGGCACCGAGCTGCTCGCACACGTGCTGCACCCGGAGCGCGTCCCGCCTCCCGATGGGATCCGGTGGCTGCCG
>Ga0214473_10008545_pt1 | contig 12096 bp, 11 predicted proteins | sample RVTome_7_FD_203509 | JGI IMG/M metagenome (GOLD analysis project Ga0214473, IMG submission 203509) | Soil microbial communities from uranium-contaminated site in the Upper Colorado River Basin, Wyoming, United States - RVT98D197 | ecosystem: Environmental > Terrestrial > Soil > Contaminated >...
GCAGGGGCCGTCGGCCCCTGGCCCTCCCCCCAAATTCTCAATCAATATTCTTCAGCTTTGGATAGAGCAGGGCCATGAGTTCCCAGGCCTTGGCGTTCATGCGCTCTTCGGCGGCCGGGTGGTCGTGCTCGTAGCCCAGCAGATGTAATATACCGTGAATCAGAAAAAAATCGAGGAGTTCTTGCCAGGGCCAGGCGGATTCCCGGGCCTGGCGGCGGGTGGTTTCCACGGAAATCACCACTTCCCCCAATACCGGAGGAGGCCCGCCGGTTGTAGGGGCGGTTCGCGAACCGCCCCTACCAATTTCCGCGTCCAGGGGGAAGGCGATGACGTTGGTGGGGCCCCGGCGTCCGAAGGTCTCCCGGTTGAGGCGGGCCATGGCCCGGTCCCCCACCAGGGTGAGGCTCAGCTCGGCGTCAGCCCATCCCAAGGCGCTTAAGATCTTCCCGGCTTTTTTCCTGAGCTTCTCCGGATTTAGGGCCGTTTTTCTTTGCCGGTTGCTTATCCAGATCTTCATGGGATTTCTTCTTGTCGGCGGGCTGGGGGTAGTGCACCCGGTGGTGGAAGATGCCGCTCAGGATCTTGTTGAAGCTCTTGGCGATGAGGTGCAGGTCTTTCAGGGTGAGCTCGCATTCATCCAGTTGGCCGTCGGCGAAGACGTTGTTGATGATCTTCTGGACCATGCCCTGGATGCGGGCCGGGGTGGGATCCGTCAGGGTTTTGGAGGCCGCCTCCACCTGGTCCGCCAGGAGGACCAGCCCCGCTTCCTTGGTCTGGGGCTTGGGCCCCGGATAGCGATAGTCCTCAATGTTCACCTGCTGGGGGTTGGCCGCCTGGGTCTTGGCCTTGTGGTGGAAGTAGTGAATCAGGCCGGTGCCGTGGTGCTGGCGGATGATGCTGGTGATGCCTTCTCCCAGCTTTTGCTTCCGGGCCAGGTCCACCCCGTCCTTGACGTGGGCGGTGAGGATGAGGCTGCTCATGGAAGGGGCCAGCTTCTCGTGCTTGTTTTCCCCGGCCACCTGGTTTTCCACAAAATAAGCCGGCTTCTTGATTTTACCGATGTCGTGGTAGTAGGCCGCGGCCTTGGCCAGCATGGGGTTGGCGCCGATGGCCTCGGCGGCGGCTTCCACCATCTGGCCCACCACCAGGGAGTGGTGGTAGGTCCCCGGGGCCATGAGCATCAGCTCCTTGAGAATAGGCTGGTCCAGGTTCAGGAGTTCCAGGAGCCGGATATTGGAGGAGTAGCGGAAGGTCGTCTCCAAGACGGGGGTCAGCCCCAGGGCCAGGATGCCGGTGAGCAAGCCGCCGCTCAGGGCAAAGATTTCGCCGCTCATCAGGTCCCTGGCGGCAAAGGGAAACTCCAACATCTTAAAAGCCGCCACCAGGATGAGGTTGGCCAGCCCGATGAACAACCCGGCCCGGATCAGGGCGTTGCGCCGCCGGCAAATCTTCACGCCCCACACCGCCACCAAGCCGCCCACCGCAAAGTACAGGAACAGGGGAAAAGGTTTGTCCACCATCAGGGCGGTGAAAGTGGCGCCCAGGAAGGCCACCCCGATACCGGTATCCAGCCCCAGAAACATGGCGGCAAAAATGGGAGCCAGCCCCAGGGGCAGCAGGTAGACCAGGTTCTGGGCCGCCAGGGGGTGGTTCCGCACCAGGCTTTCTCCCAGAATCAAGATGCCCTTGTTAATCAGGATGCCGGCCAGCAGCAGGGCCGCGATGAAGGCCAGGTCCCGGATCTTGTCGGGAAACTGCCTCATGGAGACACGAGCCAACTGGTAGCAGACTACCAGCAGCAGGCTGAGGCTGATGAAGATGCCCAGGAAGATGAGAGCGCCCCGGCTGCGCGGGTAGATCTTGGCCTGGGCCTGGAGTTTGACTAGGTGCAGGGGGGTCAGGCGCTCTCCTTCCCGCACCAGCATCTCGCCCCGTTTGACCTTGAAGTACACCGGCTTCAAGTCCCTCAGGCGGGTTTGCTGGCGCTCATGGGTCTCGGCCCAGTTGGGGGAGACGTTGGGCACCAGGAGATACTGGGTCAGGTCGCAAACCAGCCAGCGCTCCGTGGGGGAGAACTCCACCGCCACTTCCCGGCAGTAGCCCGCCGCCGACTTCCTGCCCTCGTCCAGCGCCACAAAGGGGTAAGGCGAACGCTCCAGCGCCTCCTTGCGGGATGGCAGGCGGCGCAGCGAGACCTCTTTAGATTCCGACGGGAGGACGGTGCGGCTGCTGATCACCCCCTGGTGGAAAAACTGGCCCAGAACCTGGCTGCTCATGGCCTCCAGGTAAGGGGAAAATTCGCTTCTGGCCAGGAGGTGAAAAGTGGGGTTGGGGATGGTGACGCCCAGGAGCTTGTCGAACTCGGGCTTGTGTTCCAGCAAGGCCTTGTAAGAAGCCGCAGGCTTGCGTTTGGAGTTGCCCCTGGAGCCAGCCTTGGCCTTCTGGGCCGATTGCAAGGCCTCCTGGTAGGTGCGTCGCATGAATTCCATGGCCTTCTGGAGGCGCCCCAATACCTGGTCCCCCAGCTCTTCCTGCAAGTCAAAGACCAGCGGGGTCTGGGCCATCAACTCCCGCTGCTTTTGGGCGGTGGTGTCCACGTCCTCCACCAGGAGATCCCCGATGGCCTTGACGTTTTCCCGGGCGACGTCTCCCACCTGGTAATTGCGCAGGGAGATCGTGGTTCTGGGAGCCAGGATGAGGGCCAGCCACAGGCTCAACCCCAGGAGGAGCAAGATCTTGGCGACCTTGTCCTGCTGGAACCAGGCGAGGTTCTGGCGGGACAGGGCCCGGGGGAGCTTTTGGCGGATGCGTCCCAGGCCGAAGATGCGGCTGATTTTGTCGGTGGGTTCTTTCTCAGGCATCGGAGCTCTCCGGCCGGGCGGCGGGCCGGCGGGCCCGGCGGCTCTCATAGGCCCGGATAATATTCTGCACCAGGGGATGCCGCACCACGTCCCGTTCGGTGAAATGGATAAAGGCGATCCCGTCCACGTCTTCCAGCAACTGCCGGGCCTCCACCAGCCCGGAGACCGCTCCGGCAGGCAAGTCGATCTGGGTCACGTCGCCGGTAATCACCGCCTTGGAGCCGAATCCCAGGCGGGTCAGAAACATCATCATCTGCTCGGAAGTGGTGTTCTGGGCCTCGTCCAGGATCACGAAGGAGTCGTTCAGGGTGCGGCCCCGCATGAAAGCCAGGGGGGCCACCTCAATGATGCCCCTTTGCACCAGGCGAGAGGCCTTCTCGAAATCCATCATGTCGTGAAGGGCGTCGTACAGCGGCCTGAGATAGGGGTTGACCTTCTCCGCCAGGTCGCCGGGCAGGAAGCCCAGCTTCTCCCCGGCCTCCACCGCCGGCCGGGCCAGCACGATGCGGATGAACTCCTGGTTCATCAAGGCGGCCACGGCCATGGCCATGGCCAGGTAGGTCTTGCCGGTGCCGGCCGGCCCCACCCCGAAGACGATATCGTGGGCCCGGATGGCTTCGATGTAGCGTTTCTGGTTGAGGCTCTTGGGGGAGATGCGCCGCTTCATGGCGGACATGAAGACCGTGTCCAGGAAGATGTCCTTGACGGAGACGCTCTCCTTGTCCTGCAGGATCTTGATGGTGTACTGGACGTCCTGGGGGACCACCGGGTAGCCGGAGGCCAGCAGTTCGTAGAGTTCCAGGAGAACCCGCTGGGCCAGGCGGACGTCCGCTTCCTTCCCGGCCAGGTTCACCTGGTTGCCCCGCACCTCCAGTTTTACCCCCAGACTGCGGCTGACGATCTGGAGATTCTTGCCGTGCTCGCCGTAGAGGGCCTGGGCCAGAGCATTGTCCGCCAAGGTGAGCTGGGCCCTGGTGGCGGCGGCGGCAGCCATGGGGGTGGGCTTCAAACGTTTGATGGCCTGACCCCCATAACTAGTCCCCGGATGCGGCGCGACCGGGGCCGGTTGTCAAAGTCCAGCAGCACGATTTGTTGCCAGGTGCCCAACAGCAGCTGTCCGTCTTCCACGGGAATGGCCAGGGAAGGTTTGAGAAACGCGGCCCGCACGTGGGCGTAGCCGTTGCCGTCGCCCCAACGGCGGTCGTGCTCGTAAGGAAGGTCCTGGGGAAAGAGGCGCTCGATGGCGGCTCTCAAGTCGTTCACCACGCCGGTCTCAAACTCGATGGTGGTCAAGGCCGCGGTGGACCCGGGAATGAACAGGGTCAACAACCCCAAGGCTACGCCGCTGCGCCGCAGCTCCTGCGCCACCGCCTGCGTGAGGTCCAGTATATCGGTGCCTGCCGTGGTCGCTACCTCAAGAGTGAAGCTCGTTAACACCATGACCGGGAAACATATCTTACCAAAAACTTAGGAGAGCCACAACTTTTCTATTTTAATTTAGATTTTACCATAATTCCGTGGCAAAGGGTTATGACAAAAGTCTTCCCCGGCGGAGGGGACGGTGCTATTGCCGTTTTTGTCGGCATCATGGGGCATTTCCATTACCCCTCCGGGCCCCAAAGCAGGCCGGCCTGGACTTATTACTCGGAGCATTAAAGAAATTGCCGGGGTTCGGTTTGAGGGCACGGCACGCCGTGCCCCTACGGTTCAGAAAGGGCAATTGGTTTGCCACTCCGAGTAATAACTTATAAGAACAGCAACGGGGCGGGGACGCCGGCCCGGGCCTGAGTCAGGGGTTGATGGTATTAGGGCTTGACTATGGTCCGGGAATAATCTAAAAATTTGAAGTTTATGGAAAATGTCACAGAATGCGCGGGTAATTCCCCAGGTCCGGTCCATGGCCCAATCCGACTACCTTAAAAATCAGCGCCTGCAGAAGCTGGCGGAACTCCGGGCCCAGGCCATAGACCCCTTCTACAACCGCTTTGGCCCCACCCACAGCGTGGCGCAGGTGGTGGCGCAGTTCGGGTCTTTGAGCGGGGACGAACTGGAGGCCCTGGGCCAGACCTTCGCTCTCGCCGGCCGCCTGGTGCTGGTGCGGGAGTTTGGCAAGGCCACCTTCTGCCACTTTCAGGATGGCAGCACCCGTCTCCAGGCCTACATCCAGCGGCAGGTGGTGGGCGGCGATGACTTCGCCCGGTTCAAAAAGCTCCTGGACCTGGGAGATATCGTGGGGTTCGAGGGGACGCTCTTCCGCACCAAGACCGGCGAGCTCACCTTGCAGGTGCAGCGCTTTACCCTGCTCACCAAGTCCCTGCAGCCCCTGCCGGAAAAATACCACGGCCTCACGGACGTGGAGCTGCGCTACCGCCAGCGCTACCTGGACCTGATGGTGAACCCGGCGGTGCGGGAGGTCTTTGAGAAACGCACCCGAATCATTCAATTGGTGCGCCAATTTCTGGACGCCCGGGGTTTCCTGGAGGTGGAGACCCCCATGATGCAGGCCATTCCCGGGGGCGCCACGGCCCGCCCTTTTGTCACCCATCACCAGGCCCTGGATATGACCCTTTATCTGCGCATCGCCCCGGAGCTCTACCTGAAGCGCCTGGTGGTGGGCGGCCTGGACCGGGTGTACGAAATCAACCGCAATTTCCGCAACGAGGGCCTGTCCATCCAGCACAATCCCGAGTTCACCATGCTGGAGTGCTACCAGGCCTACGCCACCTACCAGGACCTGATGGACCTGACGGAGGAGCTCATCTGCTTCGTGGCGGAGCAACTCCTGGGAACCCTGCGCCTCAGCTACCAGGGGGAGGCCATCGACCTCACCCGGCCCTGGCGGCGCCTGGACCTGCGGGAGTCTCTCACCGAACTGGGGGGCATCCCGGCGGAGGTGGTGCGCCACCCGGAAGCCCTGGTAAAATTGGCCCTGGAGGAGGGGGTGGTGCTGCGTCCCGGGGAGGGTTACGGCCGGGCCCTCACCAAACTCTTCGACCTCATGGTGGAGGCCAAACTCACGGAGCCCACCTTCATTCTGGGCTACCCGCTGGAGACCTCGCCCCTGTCCCGGCAGAGCGACACCGACCCCGAGGTGGTGGACCGCTTTGAACTATTCATCGGCGGGCGGGAGCTGGCCAACGCCTTCTCCGAGCTCAACGACCCGGTGGACCAGCGGCAGCGGTTCGAAAAGCAGGTGGCGGCCCGCCAGGCCGGGGACGAGGAACTCCCCCCCGAGGTGGACGAAGACTTCATTCTGGCCCTGGAGCACGGCATGCCCCCGTCCGCGGGGGAAGGCATCGGCATCGACCGCCTGGTGATGCTCCTAACCGATTCCCCCTCCATCCGGGACGTCATTCTCTTCCCGCTGCTTAGACCGGAGAAGTAGTGTCCATGGGGTACTTTGAGTCCTTCGTGGCCCTGCGTCTGCTGCGGGGAGTCAGGCGCCAGAAAGGCTTCCTGTCGCTCAGCACCTTCATCTCCATGGCCGGGGTGGCGGTGGGGGTCATGGCCCTCATCGTGGTCATCGGGGTGATGACCGGCTTTGACCAGGACTTGAAGAAAAAGATTTTAAGCGTCAACGCTCATGTCATCGTCCTGAAGCAGGGGGCCCCGGTCACCGACTACGGTGAGCTGGTGGCCCAGGTGCAAACCGTCCCCGGGGTGGTGTCGGCTGTTCCTTTTATCTATACACAAGTAATGTACTCGGCTCCGGGAAATATTTCCGGGGGGGTGATCCGGGGGCTGGACCTTAAGACCATTGGCCGGGGGGGGCCGCCAGCCCTGAACGTGGTGCAGGGTAAATTCGCCGACCTGGCGGACACCGCCCCCGAGGACCCGCCCCGGGCGGCCATCGGCAACGAGCTGTCCCGCAACCTCAACCTGTCTCTGGGCGACTACCTGAACATCATCTCCCCCCTGGGAACCATGACGCCCATGGGGCGGCTCCCCCGCATGAAGGCCTTCCGGGTCAGCGCCATCTTTCACTCCGGCATGTACGAGTTCGACTCCAACCTGGTTTACACCAGCATCCCCCGGATCCAGGAATTCCTGGGCCTGGGCAACCGGGTCACGGGCCTGGAGGTGGAGGTCAAAGACATCTACGGGGCGGAGGAAGTGGCCCAGGCCATCCTCAAGAAGCTGGGGCCCGGCTATTACACCCGCAACTGGATGCAGATGAACCGGTCGCTGTTCGCGGCCTTGAAGCTGGAAAAGATCGCCATGTTCATCATCCTCACCCTCATCGTCCTGGTGGCGGCCTTAGGCATCGCCTCCACCCTCTTCATGATGGTCATGAAAAAGACCCGGGACATCGCCATCCTCAAATCCATGGGGGCCACCCGCCAGAGCATCATGCAGATTTTCATCATGAACGGCCTGGTCATCGGCGGGGTGGGGACCACCGTGGGGCTGGGCCTGGGGTTGGGGCTTTGCGCCATCCTGAAGCGCTACCAGTTCATCCCGCTGCCCCGGGACGTGTACTACATTTCCACCCTGCCGGTGCAGATCCAGGGGCTGGACGTGGCGGCCATCATCGTGGCGGCCATGGCCATCAGCTTTCTGGCCACCCTGTATCCCTCGTGGCAGGCGGCGCGTCTCGACCCGGTGGAGGCCATCCGGTATGAGTAGTTTCGAGTTTCGAGTTTCGAGTTTCGAGTTTCGAGTTTCGAGTTTTGAGTTTTGAGTTTTGAGTTTTGAGTTTTGAGTTTTGAGTTTTTGGTTTTTGGTTTCGAGTTTCGAAAATTTTGGGCCCCTTGAGGAAAGCAAAGGATATTTATGCCAGCAGCAATGCGGTTCCCCATGGGAAGTTTTACCGATTATCAGGTGGAGGTTAACTCCTTGCCAGTAGTTGACTATCTAACTAAAAACTCGAAACTCGAAACGTTGACGCTCCCGGGTGAAAGTGGTAAGGTGGCTTACGCCCTGATGGGAAGGATATGGTAACCGTCGAGAGATCCCCTCAGGCCCCGGTGAAGATCCAGACCCGGGGGCTGGTCAAGACCTTCAGCCACAACGGCATCCGGGTGGAGGTGCTGACCGGGGTGGACCTGGATATCTTTAAGGGGGAGACCCTGGCGGTGGTGGGAGCTTCTGGGGTGGGCAAGTCTACCCTGCTCCATATCATGGGGACCCTGGAGCGCCCCAGCGCCGGAGAGATGCTCTGGGACGGGGAAGACGTTTTTTCCCTGGACGATAAATCCCTGGCAGCTTTCCGCAACCGCAAGGTGGGGTTTGTGTTCCAGTTCCACCATTTGCTCCCCGAGTTTAATGCCCTGGAAAATGTCATGATGCCGGCGCTCATTGCGCGGCTGCCCCAGACCGTGGCCCGGGAGAAGGCCGAGGCTGTCCTGGTGCGGGTGGGGCTGAAAGATCGCCTGAGCCATCGGGTCACCACCCTGTCGGGAGGCGAGCAACAACGGGTGGCGGTGGCCCGGGCCCTGGTGCTGGACCCTGAGGTGCTCCTGGCAGACGAACCCACCGGCAACCTGGACCCCAAGAGCGGGGCCCGGGTGCACGAACTCATCGTTGGCCTCAACCGTGAACTGGGGCTGACCTCAGTCATCGTTACCCATAACCTGGGACTGGCCCGGGCCTTGGATCGGCAAATCACCCTGATGGACGGCAAAGCTGTGATCGTACAGGGGGAATAAGGTGGCACCACGCCTGATACTATCAATTCTCTTGCTCCTTCTGGCCTTAAGTGGGCCTGGCGCGGCCCAGGAACCGGAGGTGGTCCTCAAAAAGGTGGCGGTCTTCCCGTTCGCCGTCACCAGCAAGGAACCCCTGGAATACCTGGGTGAAAAGGTCCGTCAGGAAATTGCCGAACGCCTCAAAGCAGAAGGCTTCACCCTGGTGTCCCAGGAGGATATGCACAAGGAGCTCTCCCTGCTGAAGGAGCCGCTGACCGAAGCCCGGGTCCAGGAGCTGGGGCGCAAATTAGGGGCTGACCTGGCCATCTGGGGCACCCTGTTGAAAGTGGGCGACCTGCTATCCCTGGAGGGTCGACTCCTGGACCTCAGCGGGCGTCAGGGCCCCGTCACCCTGAAAGTCCAGGGCACCGGCCTCAATGCCCTCACCGGCCTCAGCCGCCAGGTGGCCCAGGAACTCAGCTTGAAGATCCTGGGCAAAGAGCGGATTGCCCGCCTCAATGTCAAAGGCAGCCGCCGCATTGAGAAAGACGCCATCCTGGGCGTGATGCAGACCCGGGAAGGCGAGATCCTGGCTCCGGCCCGCCTGCGGGAAGACCTGAGATCCATCTACAAGATGGGCTATTTCACCGATGTGAAGTTCGACGTCAGCGACACCCCGGAAGGCAGGGTCCTGACGGTTATCGTGACGGAAAAACCGGCCATCAAGGAGATCATCACCAAAGGCAACAAGAAGCTCAAACGGGACGCGATCCTGGAAGCCATGGACCTCAAACCCTTTTCCGTGGCCTCGGAAGCCGCCATCCGGGAAAACATCAATAAGATCCAGAATCTGTATCGGGAAAAGGGGTTCTATGAGGCCCGCATCACCTATGAGCTGGTACCCGTCACCAACACCGAGGTCACCCTGGTGTTCCACATCAACGAAGGCGGCAAGTTGGCCATCAAAGAAATCGACTTTGAGGGCAACAAGGCCTTCAAGGACAAAGAGCTGCGCGCGGTGATGGAGACCAAGGAAAGAGGCTTCTTTGCCATCGCTTGGATCACCGGGGCGGGCAAACTCAGCCGGGACACCCTGGAGCGGGACCTGGAGAAAGTTGCCGCCTTTTATTACAACCACGGTTATATCAAAGCCAAGGTGGGCGAGCCCAAGGTCGACATCAAGGGCAATTGGATCTCCATCACCATCCCGGTCCAGGAGGGACCCCAGTATCATGCGGGCAAACTAGATTTTCAAGGAGACTTGCTGGAGGACAAAGACAAGCTCCTGGAAAAGATGCAGACCCCCAAGGAAAAGGTTTACAGCCGGGAGACGCTGCAAAACGATCTCACCGCCCTGGGCGATTTATATGCCGACAAAGGGTTCGCCAATGCCGACATCACCCCTTTAATCAAGGAGAATGCGGAAAACCTGACGGTGGACGTGACCTTCGACATCCGCAAGGGGGAAAAGGTATATTTTGAGCGCATTGAGATAGGCGGCAACGTCAAGACCCGGGACAAGGTGATCCGCCGGGAACTCAGGGTTTACGAACAGGAGCTCTTTTCCGCCACCAACCTCAAGGAGAGCATCAAGAATTTGCGGCGCCTGGAGTACTTCGAAGACGTGAACTTCAGCACCACTCCGGGCAGCGCTCCCAACCGGATGAACCTGAAAATCAGCGTTAAGGAGAGACCCACCGGCACCTTCGGGGTGGGCGCCGGTTACAGCACCCAGGACCGCCTGGTGGGCATGGTGGAGGTCAGCCAGAACAACCTGTTCGGCCGGGGGCAGACGCTCAAAGTCCAGGGAATCCTCGGCTCCATTTCTCACCGGGTCCGGGCCTCTTTCACCGAGCCTTACCTGTTCGACCGGCCCCTGGCCTTAGGCCTGGACGCCTACAACTGGGAACGGGAATACACTGAATATACCCGCATCAGCAAAGGCGCGGATATTCGCCTGAGCCACCCCCTGCGCTGGAAGTACACCCGGCTCTTTGGTATGTACCGGTTTGAAAACGTGGATCTTAAAGACCTGCAGATTAACGCCTCCCCGGTGCTGGTGGAAGCGTCGAAGATCCATAACACCAGCGCGGCATCCATGAGCATCCGGCGGGACTCCCGGGATTCCCTGTTCGCGCCCACCAAAGGATCGGACCACAGTGTCAGCATCGAGATGGCCGGATTGGGCGGCGATACCGCCTACTTACGGTATATTGCAGAAACGGGCTGGTACTTCCCCTTGGCCTGGACCACGGTGGGGGTGATCCACGCCCGGGTCGGGTACATGCAGCAGCTGTCCTGGGGGGCGATGCCGGCTTACGAGAAGTTCTACCTGGGCGGCATTGAGACCCTCCGGGGTTTTAAATATGCTGAAGTCAGCCCCCGGGACCCAGTTACCCATGAGCGCATCGGCGGCGACAAATTCACCCAGCTGAACGTGGAGTACCGCTTCCCCCTGTACAAAAAGCTGGGCCTCTTGGGGACGGTATTCTTTGATGCCGGCAACGTTTACGGCGCCAATTATATCGGTCCGGCGTTACGCACCGCCGTCGGCATTGGGTTTCGGTGGTTCTCCCCCATGGGTCCCCTCAGGGTGGAATGGGGCTACAACCTGGCGCCCAAGTCTTTTGAAAGGACAAGCGCCTGGGAATTCACCATGGGCGGGAACTTTTAGCCCCATGGTTTGAAGTGCAGGAAGATAGTTGTTATAACTTTTAAAAAACCCCTTGCCGGGGATGATCTTATTCCCAGCATTCCAGGAGGATTAAATGTTCAAACTTGGCATTAGCGTACTCTTAACCCTGGGTCTGGTTCTGACCCCACTGTGGGCCGCGGGGGCCGACCTCAAGGTTGGCGTCGTCGACGGCATGGACGTGGTGTCCAAATCAGCCGAAGGCAAACGGGTGCAGGAGAACCTGAAGCGCAAGTCGGAGGAGTTGGGAAAACCCTTTGCCCAGAGGCGCCAGGATATTGGCCGCCAGGTGGAGGAGTTTCAGAAGCAGGCCGGCGTCATGAAGGAAGATGCCAAGAAGCGCAAGGCCGAGGAGCTGGAAAAGAAAATGCGGGAACTGGAACGGCAAGGGGCCGACGCCGAAAAGCAAATGGCTCAATACCAGGAAAAGGAACTGGCGCCGTTGTTCCAGAAGTTGGAGGGCGCGGTGAAGGCGGTGGCCCAGGACAATAAGCTGGACTTAGTCCTGGACAAGCGCAACTCCGGGCTCCTGTATATGGCCCCGGGTATGGATATCACCGAGAAGGTGCGCAGCAAGTTCGGTAATTAATACCCTGATGGGACACACCCTGGGAGAACTGGCGGCCCTGCTGGGAGGGGAACTTAAGGGCCCGGCCGATCTCAAGATCGAGGGCATCGCTGCCATCGAGTCCGCCACGCCCCGGGACATCACCTTCATTACCCAACGGCGCTACGCCCGCCTGGCGGGCCAGAGCCGGGCCGCCGCCTTCATCGTCCCCCCGGAGCACGCCGATCTGGGACGGCCGCTGATTGTGGTGGACCACCCTTACCTGGCCTACGCCCGGGTCGCCGCCTGCTTCGCCCCCCCCAGGCGCCGCTGGTCCGGCGTCAGCGACCTGGCTTACCTGGGCCAGGA
>Ga0214473_10008546_pt1 | contig 12096 bp, 10 predicted proteins | sample RVTome_7_FD_203509 | JGI IMG/M metagenome (GOLD analysis project Ga0214473, IMG submission 203509) | Soil microbial communities from uranium-contaminated site in the Upper Colorado River Basin, Wyoming, United States - RVT98D197 | ecosystem: Environmental > Terrestrial > Soil > Contaminated >...
GGCGGCGTTGGAGATTCCCACCGCCTCGGCGATCCGCGACATGCTGGCGCCCACCAGACCGTATTCGGCCACCAACCCCAGGGTCGCTTCGATGATCTGGGCCTTACGCTCGGGGCCGGGAAGGCGCCCAGGGCCGTTGCCGGAGAGCGGCGCCGCGCCCGGCGCCGTGCCCGGCGCCGCGTCCGATGTCACTTGAACGGCGGTCACGCTAACCACGGTGGCCACGGCCGTCGCGGACTGTGCCGCCGCCCTATCCTGAGTCGACTTCACTCGGCCTCGATGATGGTGGCGATGCCCTGCCCGCCTCCGATACACATGGTGGCCAGGCCGTACTTGCCCCCGGTGCGGCGCAGGGCATAGAGCAACGTGGTCAAGATGCGCGTGCCCGAAGCGCCAATGGGGTGGCCGAGGGCGATGGCCCCCCCGCACAGGTTGGTCTTGGTCATGTCCAACTCGAGCAGCCCGGCTACGGCCAAGGCTTGGGCTGCGAAGGCCTCGTTCGCTTCGACCACGTCCATCTGGTCCACGGTCATGCCGGTCTTCTGCATGACCTTGACCGTCGCGTAGTAGGGGCCCATGCCCATGTACGCGGGGTCGAGTGCTGCGGACGCGTAACCCACGATGCGGGCCAGCGGTTTGAGGCCTCGCTGCTCAGCCCACTCTCGGGAAGCCAACACCAGAGCCGAGGCGGCATCGTTCATGCCGGAGGCGTTGCCGGCCGTGACGGTGCCGTCTTTCTTGAAGGCCGGTTTGAGCTTGGCCAGTCCCTCGAGCGTGGTGTCGGCACGGGGGTGCTCCTCGATATCGAACAGGATGGGGTCCCCTTTTCTCTGAGGGATCGGCACGGGCACGATCTCGTCCTTGAACATGCCTGCCGCAACGGCGGCAACGGCCCGCCGCTGGCTCTCCAGGGCGAACTCATCCTGCCGCTCGCGGGTGATCCCGTAACGCTCGGCGACGTTCTCGGCCGTCATGCCCATGTGGTAATTGTTGACGGCACAGTTGAGCCCATCGCGCAGCAGGTGGTCCTCGAGAATGCCGTCACCCAGCCGGTAGCCCTGCCGACCCCGCGCGAGCAGGTAGGGAGCGAGAGACATGCTCTCGAACCCGCCGGCTACGATCACATCGGCGTCTCCGCAGGTGATCGCCTGGGCGGCGAAATGGACGGCCTTCATGCTTGATCCGCAGAGCTTGTTGATGGTCACCGCCGGCACCTGGTCCGGCAAGCCGGCATGGTGGAGGGCGAGGCGACCGGGGTTCTGCCCTTGTCCGGCTTGGAGCACATTGCCGAGGATCACTTCCTGTAGGTCCTGCGGTTCTAAGCCCGCTCTCTTCACGGCTTCCTTGATCGCGACACCGCCCAACTCAACGGCGGGGATCTCGGACAGGGCGCCCAAGAAGCGGCCCGTGGGGGTGCGGCACGCGCTGAGGATCACGGTCTCACGAGACAAGATATGCCCTTTCCACAGCGGCCTCGATTGTCGATAGGCTCGGTCGCCGTCGCTTAGTTGGTTGACGACTACCAACTTGTTCAGGGAGACTATTGCCCTGTTAGACCGCTTTGTCAAGCGTCCATCGATTGGCGGGGGGGTATAGGCCACGCTGTATAGCGCCATCGGGCTGCCTGGTCATGCGCTCGGCGCCACACCCGTTATACTGAGCGCGAGCATCAACGTTGGGACACTGGTACTTGTTCGGAATCAAGCTGAGCCGCATCTGCCCGGGCTTCCCAGAGAGTACTTGGGAGCCGGCTATCCGTTGCTGCAACACTTGAATGTTCCGATCCCGGACGAAGGGGAAAGGCGATGAAGGTGACAGTCATCGGCGCGGCCGGTTCAGTCGGCGCGCCTGCCGCTTTCTACATCGCGGCTTTGGGGCTGGCGGATGAGATCGTAATGATCGACATGCGCCCGAACGTGGTGCAGCAGCATGCCATGGACATCAGCACGGCGGTCTCTTCGCTCAATGTGGCCGTGCGCGCGGGTACCTACGAGGATCTTCAAGGCTCGGCCGTGGTGATCAACGGCGCCGGGGTGCCACAAGGCCTCATCTCGGATCGTATGGAAATGCTTCCCAGGAACATCCCATTGGTTAGAGACATCGCGCTCGAGATCAAGCGCCATTGTCCCGCCGCCTTCGTTATTACGGCCACCAATCCGGTGGATCCGCTGAACTACGCAACCTGGCGTGTGGGGGGCTTCGATCGTCATCAACCCATCGGCTACTCGATCAACGATTCGTTGCGATTTCGCGAGATGGTAGCCCGGGCAAAGGGAGTCAAGGTCAGCCAGGTGGAGGCCACGGTGATCGGCGAGCACGGCAGCACTCAGGTACTGCTGTTCAGTTCGGTGCGCATCGACGGCCGGCCGGTCTCTTTCAGCCAAGACGAAAAGCGGGCGATCAGGGCGGAAGTGCCCAACATCTTGAAGCGGTATGAAGAGTTACAGTCCGGCCGGACGGCCGGTTGGACCAGCGCTATCGGCCTAGCTGGTCTCACGCGCGCCGTGCTCGAAGACACCGGGGAGATCCTCCCGTGCTCGGTCGTCTTAGACGGCGAGTACGGCCGACGAGGAATGAGCATGTCGGTCCCGGTGCGGGTGGGCAGAAGGGGCGTGCACGAGATACTGGAATGGGAGTTGGCCCCGGACGAGCGCGAGGGATTGGAGCACTCCGCGGATCTGCTGGAAGCCGCGGCTCGAATCGTGGATGAGAACCTGTCGTGATGGCAGATGGAAGGGCCCGGCGGGCTGTTTGGTACGCACGCCTGGCCGCTGAAGGGAGATACGCGCAATGACCCAGCGATTCGAAAGGTTGATGGAACCCGGCATGATCGGGCCGGTCAAGACGCGCAACCGGATCATCAAGACCGCCAACGGCACCTCATATGTGGAGTCCGACCAGACCTGCGGACCGCGCATGATCGCATACTATGAGCGACTGGCCAGGGGCGGCGTCGGTTTCCTAGTGGTCGAGTCCTGTGGCACGGAGTATCCGCTTGGCATCCAGCACGTGCACTACCGTCCTGACGGCAGCTACGAGGGCGTGCAACTGCACATGGACGACGACCGGTTCATCCCCGGGTTCGCTCGGCTGACCGACGCGGTGCACAAGCTCGGCTGCCCGGTTTCCATCCAGTTCCAGCACTCCGGTCCCTGGAACCCGACCGGCCTTCTGCCCAAAGACATGAAGATCAGGGACATCAAGTGCGCCTCGGCCATGACCGAGGAGGAGCTGCCCGGCCCCGATTTCCTGCCCTGCCGAGCCATGTCCAAAGCGGAGGTCGAAGATCAGATCGACCAGTGGGCATCGGCGGCCGAACGGGCCTACAAAGCGGGCTTCGACGCCTGCGAGATCAACCACGGAACGGCCCACCAGGGGAACACGTTCTTGTCGCGCATCTGGAACAAGCGCGACGACGAGTATGGCGCCCAGAACTACGAGAACCGCACCCGCTTTCTGCGCAACATCATCATGGAGGCCAAGAGACGCTGCGGGCCCACCTTCGCCGTGCATACGCTGTTCAACATCGTTGAATACAACCATCCGCTGGCGACCACCATGGAAGAGGGCGCCGAGATGGCCCGGCTGGTAGCCGAGGTGGCCGACGGCATCAACTGTAGGGCGGAGCGTTACGGTCACAGGGGAGGCCTGCTCCAGCCCGACAGGCTCTACTACCCGGAGCCGCCCTACGATCTCCCGAAAGACCTGGATTGGAGCCGAAGGGGTGACGGAGCCAACGTCCCGCTGGTCGAGGCGGTCAAGCGCACGGGGGTCACCATACCGGTGTGGACAGCCTGCCGCATCGACGCCGAGATGGGGGAGGAGTACCTGCGCAAGGGCAGTCTCGACTTCGTCGGGATGACGCGGCGCCTCCTCGCCGACCCGGAATACCCCAACAAAGTGCGGGAAGGCAGACTTGACGACATTCGCATCTGCCTCGGTTGCCTCCACTGCTTCGACATGCGCAACAAGAACAAGAAGCTGGAGTGCCGGGTCAACGGCACGTTGGGCCGCGAGATCATGCCCGAATACCAGTCTCGGCCGGCGCAGCCCCGCAAGAAAGTACTGGTCGTTGGCGGCGGCCCCTGTGGCATGGAGGCGGCGCGCATCGCTGCCGAGCGGGGCCACGAGGTGGTGCTGTACGAGACGGGTCCCCGGCTCGGCGGCCTCGTTCCCCTCGCCGCCATCGTCAAAGACTGCGAGACCCCGGAGCTCTGCGATTTCGTGCGCTACGAGGAGAGGGAGCTGCGCAAGAATAAGGTGGTGGTTCATCTAGGCAAGGCGGTCACTCCTGAGATCGTGCGGATGGAGAAGCCCGATGCCCTGGTACTGGCCGCCGGCGCCGCGCACCCCGAATTCGAACTCCCGGGCGCGAACCGGCCCAGCGTGATACGGACCGAGAAGCTGTACAGCATGCTGAACTTCTTCCTCAGGATCTTTAACTCCGGCCAAATCCAGAAGCTTACCCACCTGTGGATGCCGGTCGGCGGGAGCGTCGTCATCATGGGCGGGACGCTTCATGGCTGCGAGTTGGCCGAGTTCCTGGTCAAGCGGCACAGGAGCGTCATCGTTGCTCACGACGGCCCCGCGTCTGAATTGGGCAACGAGATGGGTATCGACGACCTGGCGAACCTCTGGCCGTGGTTCAGGCAGAAGCACGTCACTCTCTGGCCTGACGTTCACTTCCTGGAGATCACGGGCGACGGGTTGAAGATCCAGCAACGCGACAAACGTTCGTACATCCTGAAGGGCAAGAACGTCGTCAACACGCAGGACTGGGCGGCCGACACGGCGCTCATCGAGCTACTTTCCCCGCTGGTGGCGGAGACACATATTGCCGGCAGCTGCCGGGAACCGGGGCTGATGGCAGACGCGGTCCGCGAAGGCGTGCTCGCCGGCTGCGCCGTCTGAGCGGGAAAGGGGGAAGCGCGATGCTCCAATTGTTGGAGGGAGTCACTCCCTACCGAGAAGCGGACGCTGAAGAGTACAACAAACGCCGGTGGTGGAGCGGGCTGACCCTTGGGGATCTGCTGGATCGAGCGGCGGACATCCATCCGGACAGAGAAGCGTTCGTCGACGCGGAGAACCGGCTGACGTTCAGCCAGGCGCGAGAGAAGGCCGATCGGCTGGCCATCGGCCTGATGGGGCTGGGCATCAGACCGCTGGACCGTGTGCTGATACAGCTTCCGAACTGGAGCGAGTTCGTGTCCGCCTACTTCGCCTGTCAGAAGATCGGCGCCATCACGGTCTTGCTGGTCGATCGCTATCGGCAGCACGAGATCGAGCGGCTTGCCGATATCGCGGGGGCGACCGCCTGGATAGCGCCGCTGCGGTACGGCAAGGTAGATTTTCTTCCCATAATCCAGGACGTGCGGCAGCAGTGTCCGCAGATCGCCCAGGTGATCACGGTGCGGGGAGAGATCGACCAGCCCGGCTATTCGAGTCTCGAGCGGTTGATCGCGGAGAACGAGCCCACCGGTCAAAGCCTGGCACGATTGGCCGAGCGCAACCCGGATCCGGGACAGGTTGCTCACATGGCTCCAACAGGCGGAACGACCGGAGAACCGAAGATCGTGCCCCGCACCCACGACAGTGTCCTGTGTGCCGTCGAGTATTGCTCCAAGACGTGGGATCAGCACTGCGAGGACGTCAACCTGATCGTGGGCTCGATCGCCCACGACCTCTCCTTCGGCAAAGGTCTAGTCGGCAGCATGATGACCCACGGCAAGCTCGTGATGCTCGACTCGACGGACCCGCGTCTCACGTGTGAAACGATCGATCGTGAGCGGGTCACCTCGGTTATCTGGGTGCCGACGCTGGCCCAGCGCCTGCTGCAGTTCGAGGGACTCGACGAGTTCGACTTGCGGTGCCTAAAGAAGATGCACAGTGCCGGAGGGGCGGCCTATCCCGAGTTGGTGCGGGAAGTGTTCGGCAGGCTTGAGATGAGATTCCACAACGGTTACGGCGCCACGGAGGGGATGACCTGCATCACCTCCGCTGAGGACGACGTTGAGACAGTGTGCTCCACCGTCGGCAGGCCCACGTGCCCGGGTGACATCTACAAGGTTGTCGATCCGGAGGGCAACACCGTGCCGCCCGGCGCGTCGGGCGAGTTGCTGGTCAAAGGTCCATCCATGTTCACCGGCTACTACATGAACCCTGAAGAGAATGCCAAGGTCTTCGACAAGGACGGGTTCTTTCGGACCGGGGATCTCGCCAAGATCGACAGCAAGGGCTATATCACCCTCACCGGCCGGCTGAAGGAGATGATCAACCGGGGCGGAGAGAGCATAAGCGCCACCGTCATCGAGCGGCTCATCAGCCGGCATCCGGATGTCGCGGCAGCGGCCGTCATACCCATCCCGGACCTGGTCATGGGGGAGCGCGTCTGCGCTTGCATCCAACCGAAGCCCGGCGCCCGGCTGACCTTCGACGGGATCATCGCTTTCTTGCGAGAGCAAAAGGCCTCCGTGCAGGAGCTGCCGGAGCGCATCGAGTTCATAGAGGCGATGCCGTACTCGGGCGTCCAGAAGATCAATAAGCACGCTCTGCGAGAAGACGTCCAAAGGAAGCTTGAGGCCGAGGCTCTCACCCGGGAAGCATCGCGGGCGTAGGGCGGCCCCGCGGCGGCATCTCCAGTCTCGATCCCGTTTGACCACAGAAGGAGAGACATGTCAGCGAAAGAGATCCGATTCCACGGCCGGGGAGGCCAGGGCGCTGTCCTGGCGGCGCGGATGCTGGCCTCGGCCTGCGCCGCTGAAGGCAAGTGCGTGGCCAGCTTCCCGATGTACGGGTTCGAGAGGCGAGGGATGCCGGTGGTCGCCTTTACCCGCTTCGACGATAAGCCGATCCGCGAAAAGACCCAGATCTACACGCCCGACTGCCTGGTGGTCGTCGACCCGACTCTCCTCAGCCTAAAGAACCTTTTCGACGGGCTGAAACCGGGCGGAGTGCTGATCCTCAACACCGCGAAGTCCTTTGAACAGCAGCCGCACCCGAACCTGGAGAAAGCGGGCGTCGTTAATGCGACCCAGGTCGCGCTCTGCGAGATCGGCCGGGACATCCCCAACACCTGTCTCATTGGCGCCCTGGCCAAGGTCACGGGCTGGGTGGAGCTGGAATCGGTTCTGCAGGGACTGGGGGATTACCTGGAGGGCGACATGCTCAAGAGGAACATCCGTAACGCCGAGCGCGGTTATCACGAAGTGGAGGTGATGACATGGTAGAAAGAGAGCATCAAGATCTTTTCGAGACCGAGGCCTGCTGGTCCGACGCCAGCGGCGCGCTATTGTGCCTCCACACGGGAGAATGGCGCACCGAAAGGCCTGTGTTCGACAAGGAGAAGTGCAACGCCTGCGGGTTCTGCTACATATTCTGTCCACCCCAGTGCGTCGTCGACGATGAGGACGGTATCCACTACAAGGCCGACCTCGAGTACTGCAAGGGATGCGGCGTGTGCGCCCGAGAGTGCCCCAAAGGGGCGATAACCATGGCCCCCGAAGGAGACTACGCTGATGACTGTCGTGTTGGATAAGCAGAGGAAAGTGATCACGGGCAACGGGGCCGCGGCATATGCCGCCATGCTCTGCCGGCCCGACGTGGTGGCGGCGTACCCCATCACCCCTCAGAGCGAGGTCATAGAGCAACTGGCCAAGTTCCACGCCGATGGGGTGCTGGATTGCCAGTACGTCACCGTGGAGGGTGAGAACTCGGCGCAGAATGTGGTGTGCGCGGCGACAATGGCCGGTGGAAGGGCGTTCACGGCCACCTCGTCCTATGGCCTTGTCTACATGTACGATGCCATGTTCCAAACCGCGGGCTTTAGGGCGCCCGTGGTGATGATCAACGTGAACCGGGAGCCGCCGGGGATACATGCGGTCTGCTCGGGGCAGCAGGACATGATCTCCGTACGGGACACGGGCTGGGTGCAACTGATCGTCGAGGATTGCCAGGAGATACTCGACACCACGATCATGGCCTTCCGGCTGGCCGAGGACTACGACATCCAGTTGCCGGTGATCGTCAACTATGACGGCTACTATCTCTCCTTCCTAGCAGAATCGGTGGAGATCCCGGGCATCGAAGAGGTTGACAGGTATCTGGAGGTGCTGAAGAGCCAGCCGCCGCGCTCGCGGTTGGTGCCGGGCGAGCCCCTGGGATGCGGCAGTCACGGTATCGGCGCAGGGTACGTGGAATTGCGCAAGAAGCACATGGCGGCCATGGAGCGGGTGAAGGCTAAGATCGACGAGATCGACCAGGGTTTCAGCGAGGCCTTCGGCCGCGGCCACGGCGGTCAGATCGAGGAGTACCGCACCGAGGACGCCGATGTGGTGCTGGTTACCAGCGGCAGCGCCGTCGGGACGGCGCGCACGATGATCGATGCCAAACGCGAAGCGGGCATCAAGGTAGGCCTGGTGAAGTTGCGGCTGTACCGTCCCTTCCCCGTGGAGCGCCTCAGCCAGGCGCTCGAGGGCAAGAAGGCCATCGGGGTGCTCGACCGGAGCATCTGCTTCGGCTGGGACTGTGGGCCGCTCTACATGGAGACCCTCGCCCTCACGCCGCGGATCGGCCTCGTGCCCATGTTGAGCTTTATCGACGGCCTGGCCAACATGGACATCACTCAGGAGCACATCGGCCGCATGATCGACGACATCTACGGGGCGTCCACGGGGCGGCCCTATCAGGAAGTGACGTGGTTACCATGAGAACTCGTGGCAAACGGGCGCCAATGCAAGCGAGGACGTGACATGGCCGTAGAACGGAAACGACAGCCCAAGGTCTGCGACTACTACCAGAACGATGATCAGTTCTCACCCGGGGTGGCCTTCTGCTCGGGGTGCACCCTAGAGCTTAACCTGAGGTTTGTCTCGCGGGTGCTGGGCAAGGACATCATCTTCGTCGGCACTCCATCGTGCTCGGCGCCGGTGCTCCATGGGCAGAACGTCGGCGCGTGGCACCGGCATGGCTACTACGCCTGCACCATGACGGGGGTGGCTTCGAGCGCCTCCGGGCTCACCCGCTACTACGAGCAGGCGGGTATCGAGGCCACCGTTGTGTGCCACACCGGGGACGGCTGCGCTATGGATGTCGGTTTCCAGACCCTGAGCGGCGCCGCCGAACGCAACGAGAAGATGATCTACATCTGCTACGACAACGAGGGCTACATGAACACCGGCATTCAACAGAGCAGCGCCACCCCGTTCGGCGCCTCCACCAGCACGACTCCGTCGGGTACGGCCAGCCAGGGGAAGACCACCGGTTCGAAGAACATGCCGCTGGTGATGGCGATGCACGACATTCCCTACGTGGCCACCGCCACCTTGAGCCACCTGGAGGACTACGCCAAGAAGCTGGTGAAGGCCAAAGCCATAGCCAAGGAAGGCTTCGCGTATCTGCACGTCTTCTGCCCGTGCGTGGTCGGCTGGAAGATCCCGGTGGATTCCTCCGTTCAGGTATGCCGGGACGCGGTGAGGACCAACTACTTCCCTCTCTGGGAGGTAGAGGACGGCAGCTACCGCATCACGCAACCGGTGAAAGACCCGAAGCCCGTGGGCGAGCTCACGAAGACTCTGGGCAAGTTCAAACACCTGCGCGACGAAGAGCTGGCGATCCTGCAAGGACAGGTGGACCACCGCTTCAAAGTCCTCCAGGCGCTGTGCGCCGGCACCGGCGAGCCGCAGTAGCGACGGGGGCACGTTCTCCGCGAGCCAGTCGCTTGCAGTCTCGAGCGTGTCAGGAGTCCCCGGCGGCGTCCTCACGGGTGTAGCCGAAGCCGTTCCCGGTGGTGAAGAAGATGAAGGGCCGATCCACCTTGTGGACGACCAGGGGGCAGTGAGGCACTCCCGCGGGGACGAAGACGGCGCACGACTTCGTGAGCATGCGTTTCTCGTCGCCCACCCAGAGCTCGACCTCTCCTCGCAGTTCTAGGTGGTCGTCCGGGTCGGTCCCTAGGAACACCAGGTACTCGTCGAAAGCGTGGCTGGGGGACTCCCTGAGGTCGTCGACGGTGCCCGTCCGCAGCACCATGCACGTCTCCAGGTAGAAGGCGCCCGGGACGGCTCCGTCCAGCTCGTTGTCGATGTACAGCGAGTCGCACCAGGGCACGGAGCTGTCTCTCTCCCGGCTTTCGGGGTGATCCGGGTGCCGCGGGGTTTCGGTGATGAAGTACTTGCCGTACTCGGTCTTCTCCATGCGCTTCTCCTTCGGGGCAGTGGCGTCAGGTGCCCGGTCGCGTTCCGTCTCAGGCAGTGGACAAGAAGAAACCCCCGCCCTCCTCGGTAATCGAGGGGGGCGGGGGTCTGTCGTCAGTCGGTCATCGGGCCGACCCGGTCGGCTATATCGTGGCCTTCGAGGTCGTCGGCGCCCGTCTGTGCTCTACCTCTGGTCCCAGGGGACGAACGTCATCATCGGGCTCTGGGAGTATTGCTCCGGGAAGATGACCACGCGCTTCTTGTCGGGCTGCCATTGGTCGGAGACGAACGGCATGTGGCCGATGCCTGGGTGGCCAGGGTAATAGGACCCATAGGTGATGTCGCCCATGGTGGTGCCTGGGAACGTGCCGTCGAACACCTGGTCCCTCACCGCGCCCGGTTCGGCCGTTCCGGCCCTCTCGAGGGCCATGGCCATAACCTGCACCGCGGCGTAGTAGAGGCCGACGCTGTTGGAGGTGTCGCCGTTGTGATCGGCCGTGTAGGCCGCGCCCAGCTCCTTGGCGTAGGGGTACGGGAAGGTTTCCGACCAGAAACCATCGTGACCGACGTAGTTCGAGTCAGTCCCGAGGGTGTTGGCGAAATCCGAGGGCCAGAATCCCTTATACCCGTAAATGTACTTCGGAGACCAGTTCCCCTGCTTCATCTGCTTTAAGAACGTGATGCCGGCGGCGGGGTCGATCAGCGTGACCAATCCGTCGACATTCATCTGCTTGTACTTGAGGATGATCGAGGAGAAGTCCGGGGTGCCCGTCGCGCTGTACTGCTCGTAAGTCACGACGTTGTAGCCTGCCGCCTTGAGTCCTGCCTCGGTGGCGTTGCCGAAACCTGTGCCGTCGGGTGAGTTGTCGGTCATGACGGCGAAGTTCTTGGGTACGTCAGCCGGATTCATCGCCTTGATCGCGCCTATGGCCGAATTGCCGGATTCGCCGGCCGCCTCGAAGAAGTCGGAGGACCACTTCAGGTTCATGCCGCCGATGAACCCCGGGAAACTCCCGTCGGGGGAAGCGATGTCGATCCAACTCGAGACGATGTTGTAGTAGACCCCGTACTTCTCGGCCACCGTCGCGGCTGCCTGGTTGACAGGAGTGATGTTCCCACTCAAGATGAGCTTGAGCCCGTCGACCTTGATCAGCTGCTCCATGGCCGCGGCGCCCGCGGTCGGGTCGCTCTTGTCGTCGGCATATTTCAGCACGAGCTTGTGCATCTTGCCGTCGTTGAGCTTGACGCCGCCTTTGGCGTTGATGTCGGCGACGGCTTTCTCCTGCGCCCACTTCTCGTCCTGGCCGGTCAAGACGTTGCTGCCGGTTAGAGAGTTGATCGCGCCGATAACGATGTCATCGCCGGCCGCGGCGCCAGCGGTCGTGGTCGCGCCGCCAGCCGTGGTGGTCGCGCCGCCAGCAGTGGTGGTCGCGCCGCCAGCCGTCGTAGTGGTCTCATCTGTGCCGCAGGCTGATAGGAACAGAACGGACATCAGGCCTAGAACGAGCACTACCAGGGTCAGAACAAACAGTTTCTTGCTTTTCAACGTATCCCCCCTATATTTTTCTTCCGTCCGAAGGTTGCTGCTGGTCGATCGAGACTAATCGAGACCGGTCATCTCATGGCCACCCCCACTTCCGATGAGAACGTAACGCATGAAAAGCTCTCGCTACCGCGACGTCCTCACGGTCTTCACTCGCATAACCCTCCCCAGTCTAGCATTGTTCCGCAAGCCGGTTGTGTCTGTCAAGTTGTGAAAACTTGGTCATGGCATGCAGTAATCGATCGGGTGAAGCGGTGTTTTCCTCCACTCGGTCACAGAGACGAGGCCAACCTCGGACGTTGCCGTCTGTGCTCAGATCCCCATGCCACCGTCGGCCATGAAGACGCTGCCGGTAGAGAAACT
>Ga0214473_10008547_pt1 | contig 12095 bp, 8 predicted proteins | sample RVTome_7_FD_203509 | JGI IMG/M metagenome (GOLD analysis project Ga0214473, IMG submission 203509) | Soil microbial communities from uranium-contaminated site in the Upper Colorado River Basin, Wyoming, United States - RVT98D197 | ecosystem: Environmental > Terrestrial > Soil > Contaminated >...
TCGGCGCCCGCCAGCGCCTGCTGCTGGGAGCGGAGGCGCGCCACGTCGAGGGAACGACCGAGGAGGTCGTCTTCGTGCGCGGCCCGGCCACGAGCACGGTCGAGGCGGGTGGCGACGAGACGGGGGGAGCGGTCTTCGTGCAGGACCTGATCCAGGCCCACCCGAGGCTTCTCGCGTCGGCTTGCCTGCGACTCGACGCCTGGACCGAACGCGGGGGACACTCGATCGCGACCCCGCTGGCGACCGGAGTGTCGGTGACCACGACGTACCCGGACCGCGACGAGGCGGCGCTCAGTCCGCGCCTGGGCCTGCTGTTCCGCGCGCGCCCGGGGCTGTCCCTCGCCGCTTCCGGCTACGGCGCCTTCCGCGCGCCGACGCTCAACGAGCTCTACCGCTCGTTCCGGGTGGGCGACTCGCTCACGCTCGCGAACCCGGCGCTCGCTCCCGAGCGGCTCTGGGGAGGCGAAGCCGGAACGCTCGTGACGCGAGGCCGGCACACGCTTCGGCTCACCGCCTTCTCGGCCGAGGTCAAGGACGCGGTCGCCAACGTCACCGTCGCGACCGCCCCCGGCCTCGTCACGCGCGAGCGCCAGAACGTCGGCCGCACGCGCTCGCGCGGCCTCGAGGCGGAACTCGACCTGCGTCTCGGCAGCCACGCAGTCCTCACGGCCGGATACGCGCTCACCGACGCACGCGTGGTGAGCTTCCCGGCCGACACGGCGCTCGAGGGACGCCGCTTGCCGCAGGTGCCCCGGCACCAGGCGACGCTCCAGGCCCGCTACGAGGGCCGCCTGCGGTTCGGGCTGCAGGCGCGCGCCACGAGCAGCGGCTACGAGGACGACCGCAACGAGCTGGAGCTGGATCCCGCCTTCCAGCTCGATCTCTTCGCCGGCTACGCACTCGGCGGGAGCGTGCTGCTGTTCGCGGCCGCCGAGAATCTATTCGATGCAGAGATCGTCGTCGCGCGGACTCCGGTCCCGAGCCTGGCGGCGCCTCGCCAGCTGCGCGCAGGACTGAGGCTGTCGCGCTGAGCGGCCACCGGGAAGGAGCAACCGGAAGGGGCAACGGGGCAGGGCCGGCCCAGAGCTCCCGGGACGAGTTCGGACAGCCTGACTAGGACTCGTCCCGGGAGGGCGGGCGCCGCTTGAACGACCAGCTCACCTCGAACTCCGCGACCACCTCGCCCGTGGCGTTGCGGCCGGTCGAGCGGACGACCAGCGGCTGCGGCTCGTCCGTGGCCGCGGCGCGCGCGATCGCCCCCGCGATGGCAGCCACGTCCTCGCAGGTGAAGGTCCCGGGCCCGCTGAGCCGCTTCACGTAGCTCGCGCGTACGCCCACGGGCAGCATCGACACCGACCGAGGCGCGTCTTCCCGCAGCGCCAGGCCGGGCGCGCCCGTGGACATCTCGGCCGCCATGGCCTGGGCGGCGAAGTAGGCGGTGCCGAAGGGGTTGCGGGTCCGCCAGCCGCCCGGCAGGCGGACGCTGCAGGCGTGCTCGTCGAGCCGCGTGATGCGCAGGCCGGCGAAGGCGGCGAGCGGCAGCATCCTCCACATCCACAGCGTGAGGGGCAGGCCGCGCAGCACCCGCCGCCGCAGCGCCTCGCCCGCGGGCCCGAAGCTCATGCGTCCTCGCGCTTGTCGCCGAGCGGCATGAACACGTTGCTCCAGCCGCGCTTCAGCTCGACGTAGGTGTAGACGATGCGCTGGATCGCGGTGACGTTCGAGAGGATCGCGATGATCCACAGCACCGCCACCATCTTGTTGAGCACCGCTCCCGCGATCACCAGCACGATGCGCTCCGGGCGCTCCATCAGGCCCACCGGGCAGCGCGGGATCAGGCTCTCCGCGCGCGCCCGCGCGTACGAGGTCATGAAGCTCCCGAACGCCGCCACCCACACGAGCACCATGAGCCCGGTGCGCTCGAGCCGCGCGTAGAGGATCAAGAGCCCCATGTAGAGCAGCATGTCGGAGTAGCGGTCCATCGTGGAGTCGAGGAAGGCACCGAACTTGGTGCCGCGTCCGCGCACGCGCGCCACGCGGCCGTCCAGCATGTCGAAGACGGCCCCCACCAGCGCGATCACGCCGCCCACGCGCAGGAGCGCCGGGCTCGCGTAGCCGGGCCCGCCCGAGAGCCCGAAGAACGCCGAGGCTACACCGGTGAGCGCGAGTCCGGTCATGGTGAGCACGTCCGCGCTCACGTGCGCAAGGGCTCTCACCAGCGCGTCGAGGGTGGGTGAGAGCAGTTCTCCGAGCTTCGCGGTGACGGTTCTCTGGGCCAACGTGCTTATCGCAGCCGCCGAGCGGGGAGTGTATGCTCCACTCCCGTGGTGCGCAAGCCCGTCGTCCTGATCACCGGCGCGAGCGGCGAGATCGGCCACGGCCTGATCGACAACCTCGCCAAAGACGGCCGCCGTCCGATCATCACCCTCGACCTGAAGCCGCTGGACCCTCCGCAGTCGGCACTGGTGCAGCAGCAGTACGCGGGCTCGATCCTCGACGACCACCTGCTCGAGCGCATCCTCGCCGAGTTCGAGGTGGACCTCGTGTTCCACCTGGCGGCGCTGCTCTCGACGCGCGGCGAGTTCACGCCCACCACCGCGCACCAGGTCAACGTCGAGGGCATGATCCGTATGCTCGAGTTCGCGCAGAAGGAGGGCGAGTCCCACGGCCGCCCGGTGACGTTCCTCTACCCGAGCTCGGTCGCGGCCTACGGCATGCCCGACCTCGCGACCAAGGCGCGCGCGGGCCGGGTCTCGGAAGACCTGTGGAACGTGCCGACCACGATGTACGGCTGCAACAAGCTCTATTGCGAGCACCTCGGCCGCTACTACGCGCGCCACTACAAGCAGCTCGCCGCCGAGACGCTCTCCGGCAAGGTGGACTTCCGGTGCGTGCGTTTCCCCGGGCTGATCTCGGCCATGACCGTGCCCTCGGGGGGCACCTCCGACTACGCACCGGAGATGCTGCACGCCGCGGCCCAGGGCCAAGCCTACGCGTGCTTCGTCCGGCCCGACACCCGGATCCCGTTCATGGCGATGCCCGACGGGGTCGAGGCGCTCGTCCGCCTGGCTGCTGCCCCGAGCGCGTCGCTCACGCGCACGGTCTACAACGTCGGCGCCTTCAATCCCTCCGCGGACGAAGTCCGGACGCGCGTGCTCGCGGCCTTTCCCGGCGCCGACATCAGCTTCGCGCCGCACCTGAAGCGGCAGCTGATCGTCGACTCGTGGCCCGCCGACGTCGACGATTCCGCGGCCCGCCGCGACTGGGGCTTCGCGCCGCGCTACGACGAGGCCCGCGCCTTCTCCGAGTATCTGGTCCCGACGATTAGGGAACGGTATCGCTAACCGTTCTTGTCGCCCCCGCCGTGGGCCCTTCCGCACAGGCGGCAGGGCGTCGGGTTGGGGCCGTTCGCCACGACGTGGCTCACGGGCTTGAGCGTGCGCAGGTAGGCGTAGATTGCCTTCAGGTCCTCGTCCTTCATCCTCGAGTAGGCAGTCCACGGCATCATCGCGTGAAGCGTGCCGAACTTGCCGGTCTTCATCACCGTGACGAAGGTCGCCTCGTCGTAGTTCGCGATCCCGGTCGGATCGACGGTGAGGTTGGTCGCGGCGATCGTCCCTTGCGGGGAGGGGAACGGGTTGCCGCCCGCCATGTCGAGCGTCATGTCGAACCGGCCTTGCGCGTCCATCGGCGTGTGGCAGTGATGGCATGCCGCCGTGCGCAGCAGGTACTCGCCACGCTTCTCGGGTGTCGAGAGATCCGGAGCCGCGACCGGGCCCGAGAGCGGCCGGGGCACGCCCCGCATGATCAACGAAAGCGGAAACGGCAGCGTGCTCTTCGGCAGCGGGTTCTTGACCGGCGGCAGCGAGCGCAGGTACACCACGATCGCCGCCAGGTCTTCGTCCGGGATGCGCCGGAATTCCTGGTAGGGCATGAGCGCGAAGAGCGCGCGCCCGTCGAGCCCGATCCCCTCGCGGATCGCGCGGGAGACCGCGTCGTCGCTCGCCTTGCCGATGCCGCGCTCCGGGTCCGGCGTGAGGTTGGGAGCCGTGAGCCACGGCATCCCCTCGGCGGCCCAGACGACGCCGGCGCCCAGGCGGTCGGCGCGCGACGGCGCGCCCGGGGCGTTCCAGTCGCGCTCGCTGTGGCAGAAGACGCAGCCGTGGCGTGCCACGGCCAGGTAGCGTCCGCGCTCGAGCCGCTCGGGGGTCGCCTCGAAGGTCCGGCTGGTGAGTGCCCGGGCCCTCGGCCCGAAGAGGAGCGCCCGCCAGCCCACCACGGCTTGCACACCGACCACGACCACCAGGACCAGAAGCCCGAGCGCTCCCAGCGCCATCTTCTTCCAAAGTGTCACATCGCCCCCTTCGTGTCGGGTCCAGGACGACGAGCCGGATTCTAGCGAAGCGCCGGAGCTGCTGGGGAATCCGCCAGGTATTGACGCCATCTCCGCCGGGGGCGTAGGATCCCTCCACACGGCGACAGAGCGGACCCGGGAAGGAACGGTGACTCTTGTCGCGACACCCGAGTCGCGTCCCGCTCACTCTCACATGCCCGACGGAGGGGTTGAGTGGCGTCGCTTGTCGACGATTCAGACTCTCCTTTTACCTCGACGAGAATCGGAAAGGAGGCACGCGCATGCGTATCAGAGTGCTCCTGGCCGGGATGCTCTGCGCCCTGCTGGCGGCGAGCCTCCAGGCCCAGACGACTCCAACAGGGGTTCTCACCGGACAGGTACTCGACAGCTCCGGCGCCGCGCTGCCGGGGGTCACGGTGACTGCTTCGTCGTCTACCCTCCAGGGCACGCGTACCGTCTTGACCTCGGCGAACGGCGACTATCTCATCCCGTTCCTGCCGGCCGGCGAGTACGTAGTCAGCTTCGAGATGGCAGGTTTCCAGAAGCTACAGAAGAGACTCCGTGTGCAGGTGGCCGAGACGGTGCCGCTCGACGCACAGCTCTCGCTCGCCGGCGTCACCGAGGAGCTGACGGTCACGGCCGAGGCGCCCACGGACTTCACGTCGTCCGCCACCGCCGCCTCCAGCTACAAGGCCGAGATGATCGACAAGCTGCCGGTAGGGCGGACCTTGAATGCCGCGGTGCTCCTCGCTCCCGGCACCAACGACAACGGGCCCAACAGCAACATCACGTTTTCGGGGGCCATGTCGTACGAGGGCCTGTTCCTCATCAACGGTGTCGTCTCGAACGAGACGCTGCGCAACCAGACCACGCTGCTCTTCATCGAGGACGCCGTCGAGGAGACCAAGACCTCTACGGCCGCGATCTCGGCCGAGTACGGGCGCTTCGCGGGCGGTGTCGCCAACATGATCACGAAATCGGGCGGGAACGAGTTCTCGGGCAGCTTCCGCACGACCTTCACGAACGACAAGTGGACGGCGCTCGCGCCGTTCGAGGAGGCCCTGGCGGAGGATCCCCGCACCGACAAAGTGATTCCCAGCTACGAAGCCACTCTGGGCGGGCCGATCCTCAAGGACAAGCTGTGGTTCTTCGGCGCGGGCCGCTACGAGAAGCAGGAGGATTCCGCCACGACCTTCTATAGCAACATCACGTATGACAACCCCGTCGAGGATCTTCGCTACGAGGGCAAGCTCACCTACGCAATCAACCAGAAGCACACCCTGAAGGGCGCCTACACCAAGCGGAACCGCAAGGAGACCAACAACACCTTCGGGGAGGTGATGGATCGCGACAGCTTCTACGACAACGAGGAGCCGACCTCACTGCTGTCGGCGAACTACACCGGGGTGCTGTCCTCGAAGTTCTTCGTGGAGGCCCAGTACTCCCGGCGCACACTCTCCTTCATCGGCTCCGGCTCGCGCTACACCGATATCCAGCGAGGCACGATGATCCTCGACCGCTCGCGCGGCAGCGTGCGCTGGAACTCGCCGACCTTCTGCGCGGTGTGCGGGCTCAGCGAGGACGACATCGCCGCCGGCAAGCTGAACGAGGAGAAGCGCAACAACCAGAACGTGATCCTGAAGGGCTCCTACTTCCTGTCCACCGACAAGGCGGGCTCGCACAGCATCGTCGCGGGCGTCGACGCGTTCGAGGACTCGCGGCAGAACGACAACTACCAGTCGGGCAGCGCCTTCCGCCTGAACGCGAGCAACACGATCTTCCGGGGCTCGGGCGCCGACGCCACGCTCTACCCTGTCGTCCTCGCCGGCAGGACGGCCACCGACACCGCCGCCTCCTACATCCTGTGGACTCCGCTGCCGGCGTCCAGCCAGGGCAGCAAGCTCACAACCTACTCGGCCTTCCTGAACGACCAGTGGCGGCTCAGCAACAAGTGGACCTTCAACCTCGGTATCCGCTGGGACAAGGTGGACGAGAAGGATCAGGCAGGTACCCAGGTGGCGAATGGTTCGGAGTTCGGCCCGCGCCTCGCGGTGAGCTTCGACCCCAAGGGCGACGGGCAGTGGACGGTCAACGCCGGCCTCGCCCGCTACGTCATGCCGGTGACCAGCGGCATCGCGGACCTTGGCTCAGGGGCGGGTCGGACCTCCAGCTTCCAGTTTGTCTACATGGGCCCGCCGATCAACGCCGACCTCAACACCCCGAACCCGGTCTCGGCCCACGACGCGCTCCAGGCCGTCTTCGATTGGTTCTACGCAAACGGGGGTACGAGCCGGCCCTACCGCACGAGTCCAACGTTCGTCGGTCTCACACGTACGGTCGGAAAGGACATCGACGTGCCCTCCACCTGGGAGTACTCGCTCGGCTTCGCGCGCAAGCTCGGGAACAAGGGTTCCTTCCGCATCGACGGTGTATTTCGCGACTACGACAACTTCTACTCCGACCAGGTGCTGCCGGGCGTCCAGGTGTCTGACCCCACGGGGCGCAATTTCGACCTCAACACCGTCGTGACCACGAACGGCCTCGACCGGAAGTACAAGGCGCTCATGAGTCAGATCCAGTACCGCTTCTTCGAGGGTCTGACGCTGGGCGGCAACTACACGCTCTCGCGGTCCTACGGCAACGTCAACAACGAGACTGCGGCCTCTGGGCCCGTCCAAGACGACTACCTGGCCTACGTTGAGTACAAGGACTACGCGTGGAACTCGCCCGTCGGGGACCTCTCGATCGACCAGCGCCACAAACTGCGCCTGTGGGCCAGCTACGACATGGGGCTCGGCAGGGCGGGCCGGGCCACCATCGGCGTCCTCGAGTCGTTCAACTCCGGCCGACCCTACAGCTCGGATACCACGATCGACACGCGACCCTACGTCACCAACCCGGGCTACGTCGTGCCCGACTCGACGATCACCTACTATTTCGGCGGGCGCGGCAAGTTCAAGACCGATGCGGTTTCGTACACCGACCTGTCGCTGAACTACTACCTGCCCGTTGGGATCACCAAAAGGAGCGAGCTGTTCGTGCGCGTGATCGTCGACAACCTGTTCAACCAATCGGCCCAGGATCAGTCGGGCGACGAGACCGTCTTCAACTCCTCCAACCAGAACCCGGCCCGCACCATGCAGGCCTTCAACCCGTTCACGACGGAGCCCGTGCAGGGTGTCCACTACGAGCTGGGGCCGAACTTCGGTCAGCCTTTGGAGGCGGCAGACTACCAGACGCCGCGCACGTTCACCTTCGCGGTGGGCTTCCGGTTCTAGCAGCTAGCGGCCCATCCAGCCGCCGTCGACCACCAGCACGTGGCCGTGGACGTAGTCGGAGGCGGGCGAGGCCAGGAACACGGCCGCTCCGGCGATGTCCTCGGGCTCGCCCCAACGCCCTGCCGGGATGCGCTCCAGGATCTGACGGCTACGCGTCACGTCCTGCTGGAGCGCCGCGGTGTTGTCGGTCCGCATGTAGCCTGGTGCGATCGCGTTGACGTTGATGCCGTGGGCGGCCCACTCGTTCGAGAGCGCCTTGGTGAGCTGGGCGACCCCGCCCTTGGACGCCGCGTAAGCGGGGACGGTGATGCCGCCCTGGAAGGCGAGCAGGGAAGCCACGTTCACGATCTTGCCGCCGCCGCTCGTCAGCATGTGGCGCCCGGCGGCGCGGCACGCCCGGAACACCGCGTGCAGGTTGACCTCGACGACGGCGAGCCAGTCCTCGTCGCTCGTTTCCACGGCTGGCGCGCGGCGGATGATGCCGGCGTTGTTCACGAGCACGTCGAGGCCGCCCAGGCCGGCGACCGCCTCCGCCACCAGCCGGGCGGGCACGTCAGGGTCCGCCATGTCGCCCTGCAGCGGCAGCGCCCGCCGGCCCAGCGCGTGAATGCGCGCGCACGTCTTCTCGGGCGAGCGCGTGTTCCCGTGCACCGCCACGTCGGCGCCGGCCTCGGCCAGGCCGACCGCGATCGCGGCGCCCAGGCCGCGCGATGAGCCCGTCACGAGCGCGACGCTGCCCGCGAGCGAAAACGGGCCGTTCACTTCGCGGCCCGCCCCGGATCGAGCCCCGATCCGCTGCCCGCGTACTCCGGCTGCACGTTCACGACGCCGAACTGCCGGTCGACCCCCTCGCGGTGCGCCGCCATCATCCACAGGAAGTTGATGGACCCGCCGGGAGCGGAGACGTTGGGGTGATAGCCGCACGGCATCAGCACCACGTCGCCTTCGCGCACGATCACGGCCAGCTCGGGAGCGGCGGGGTCCGTGTACACGAGTTGCACGCCGAACGCGGGCTGCGGCATGTCGACGTAGAGGTAGGCCTCCTCCAGCATCGCCGTGTGCTCGTGAGGCGGCCACGAGGTCCAGTTCCCGGGCGTCGAAAACGTCACGCCGCACAGGATCCGCCCGGCCTCGACGTTCTTGCCCAGCAGGATGTTGAGCGTGCGTTCGGTGGGCGGGGCGCCCGCCTTGAAGTGCAGGCCCGGGTCCTGCTGCACGTCCGCCCAGGAGACGAACTGCAGCGGGTAGCTATGGGCGACCGGCGCCGCAATCTCGGCGAGATCGCAGCCCGCAGGACCCGGCCTGACCTCGACGTCGGCGTCGCGGGGAACGTAGAGCGCGTCGTAAGGCGCGAGGCTGAACACCCGCCCGCCCGTCCGTACCTCGGCGCCGCCGCCGAGCGACACGAAGCCGGTCTCTCTCTCGCCCGTTTGGAAGCGCAGCGGCGGACCTTTCGGATCGAGAGTCACGCGTCCGTAGTGCAGCTGCCGGGCGGCGCTCGTGGCCGGAGAGAGCGCGAGCCTGCGGCCCTTGCCGCGGTTCGTGCCCCGCACCACACAGCGCTCCATCGTCAGGTTCGAGCTCATGAGGTTCCTCCTGGCTCAACACGTAAAGCGGTGCGTCTCACCGTAGCACCTCGACCTCGAGCGGCGAGCGCAGCCGGCCCTCGAACGCGGCGAGGTAACGGTCCCAGGCCGCGGCGTCCTTGAAATCGCCGCTCCCGTCCCAGCCGGACCCGGCCCACCAGCTCGCGGGCCGGCCGCGCGGCGTCCGCATCACCGCGAGCTGACTGCCGCCCTGCTCGCTCACGTCCACGAGCGCGGCCGGGTCGACCATGACGCCGCAGCCCAGCCAGCCGTTCTCGCCGTAGCGGGTGAGGTGTTCCCAGGTCCGCACGATCCCGCGCTCGCGGTCGACGCGCGGAACGACACCCTCGGGCTTGCGGATGCCGGCCGCCCAGGTGATCGGCCCGTCGCCTGTCATCGTGTAGGCGCTCTCGAAGCGGCTGAGCTGGCTGCCCGCGTCGAGTGTCACCCGTCTCAGCTCCGTCACTCTCAGATCCGGCTTCTCCCACGCTGAGTAGCCGACCTCGAAGACGAGGCGGATGGGCCCGCTCGCGAGCACTCGCGAGCTGCGGAAGTTCCTCGAGACGGCGAGGACACCGTCGATCATCAGGCCGCTCCCGCCACAGCCGCGGGTCCGGCCCGCGGGGTAGAAGTCGCCGCCCTCGCCGTGGTCGCGGTGGTAGTCGTCGACCAGGTACCAATCGTTCAGCACGAGGCGGCGGGTGCGCTTGCTCCACGCGTCCACGGCGCTGCTGGTGAGCGGCTCCTGCTGGAAGCTCTCGAGCGCCTCGCCGTAGATCCGGAAGGCGACGCGATCATTCTCCCACGCGAAGTCGTCGTGCCGCTCGCGCACGAAGCGGCCGTACACGCGGTACTCCTCGCGCGCCGGCTTGCGCGGCTCGGCCCGGGACAGGACGAACTCGCGCACCTCGCCGGGCGCGAAGTCGGCCTGGAACACCAGCCGGTCGAAGCTCCCGTCGCCGTCCTCGTCGACGGCCTGGGCGAGCAACTGGCGTCCGCTGCGCGCGTCGGTCACGGCGAGGCGCTGCAGGTCCTCGGCTTTCCAGCGGCCCGCGAGTGCGGCCGCGGTCGCCTCCACGATCTCCCCGGCGCGCACGCTGTCGAGCGCATTCTTGACGCGCAGCCGGATCGGGGCGTCCTGTGCCATCGCGCACGAGGCCGACAGGGCGAAGACGGCGGCGGCGTGCTCGAGCTTCATGCCTACCTCCAGGGACAGCGACTCATGGCAAGGCGCGGTAGCGGAAGGCCCGGAAGCGGGCCTCGCCGTTCCCCGCGGCGTAGAGCGCCGGCCGCAGGCTCAGGAAGTCGTAGGCCGTGTTGTGGTGGTAGCCCGAGACGTCCAGGCGCGTGTCGTATCGCTCCCAGTCGCGGCCGTCCGCGCTGTGGTAGAGCGAGACGAGGTTCCGGTCGTTCACGAGACGGAGAAAGGCCCGCCGTCCGATCTCCGGCGGCTTTGGGCCCGGCCGGTCGAGCCCGTAGCGGTGCAGGACGAGGCTGTCGCTTCCGAAGCCGAGCCCGCCGTAGAGCCGCCGACTGTAGAAGACGAGCAGCCCCGCCGTCGCACTGCCCTGCGTCTCGATCTCCACCTCGACCTCGTAGGCCGGGTCGCCCGCCACGAACCACAGCGGCGACGCGTCCTTCGGGGAGGTGCCCTTGCCCTTCAAGACGAGGCTGCCGCCTTCGATGCGGTACCGCTCGGCCTCGGCGAGGCCGCCGTCGTAGAAGCTCCACTGGACGCCCATCCGGCCCGTGCTGAAATCGTCGGAGAACGGGAAGCCGTGGACGGCGCCCGGAGCGTCGAGCGGCTTGCGGATCGGCCGAGCGGGGTCCACACCCGCGAGCTTCACCCAGCCGTCTGGCGTCCACTCGACCGGCTCGAGCAGCGTCTGTCGGCCGAGCGTGAGATATCCCTTCTCGTAAGCGTGGTAGACGACGTACCAGCGCTGGTCGGGACCCGCGACGAGCGTGCCGTGTCCTTTCGACCACCAGCGCTCCTCCGCCGAGAGTGTCCGCGCGATCGGGTTGTGGGGCGAGTTCTCCCAGGGCCCGTGGATCGACTTCGAGCGCGCGGACACGATCATGTGCCCTGTCGGCGGTCCGGCCGTGCCGCCCTCGGCGAGGATCATGTGGAAGTACTCGCCACGCTTCAAGATCTTCGGGCCTTCCTGTGAGAAGCTCTCGACCACCCACTCGTCGGGATACCTCCAGCTGTCGTAGGCGTGCTTGACCTCGCCGGTCGTCGAGAGACCGTCGTCGGCGAGCGCCACGTAAGCGCCGCCCGACAGGAACAGGTAGCGCTTGCCGTCCTCCCCGACCGCGTGGCCGGGGTCGATGAGGGGCAGCTTCAGGTCGACCGGCTCGCTCCATGGGCCAGAGATGCGGTCGGCCCACACGACGTAGTTCGATCGGTAGCTCGCCGTCCGCGCGGGGAAGTAGATGTAGTAGCGCCCGGCGTGCCTGACGAGATCCGGCGCCCAGACCGACCCCACGTTGCGGAAGAGGGCCGGGCCGATCGGCTGCCAGTTGACGAGATCGCGCGAGTGCCAGATGACGAGGCCGGGGTAGGCGTCGAACGACGAGAACGTCATGTAGTAGTCGGCACCGTCCTTCAGCAGCGACGGGTCCGGGTGGTCGCCGGCGAGGATCGGGTTCAGGAAGCAGCCGTCCCCGAGGTCCGCCTTGCGCTGCCCCTCGAAGCCCCGCGCCCACGTCGCGCCCGACCGCGCCTGGCAAGGGTCGGCGCTCCCGCCTTCGCCCACGATCCAGGGCGCGCCCTCGGCCGGTGAGGGAGCGACCATCTCGATGCGTCCCTCGACCGATCCCAGCAGGGGTACGTTCGCGAGGGTCGCTCCGCGGCCGCTCACGCGCAGGGCGACG
>Ga0214473_10008548_pt1 | contig 12095 bp, 12 predicted proteins | sample RVTome_7_FD_203509 | JGI IMG/M metagenome (GOLD analysis project Ga0214473, IMG submission 203509) | Soil microbial communities from uranium-contaminated site in the Upper Colorado River Basin, Wyoming, United States - RVT98D197 | ecosystem: Environmental > Terrestrial > Soil > Contaminated >...
AACGCGTGAGATAGTCCCGGTCGAAGACCGTCCATTCTCGGCAGAGCCTCGCCACAAACCGCCACCAGCCGGCTGGCGAGCCGGCGAGCTGCCCGCACGCTCATCTTGTGCAGTACGAGAGAGAAGCCGCTCCGGCGGGCGACGAACTGCAGCTCTAGCCGGTCGCCGTTCCGAGCGGCACCGCCCGTGCTGCATCACAGCCACTTGAGCAGAACTTCCTTCCGCCCCGAGCTCACTCAAGGGCTTGAAAGCCCCGCGTGGGGCATGGCTTGCGCCTAGCCCCAACACCACGGTGGGGCGGTGGGTGACTTGCCGTCGCCATCGCGCAGAACGGCATCCGGCTAGCGTGTTGAGGAAGTCAACCTGGAGAAGACGCCCAGCGCTCGCAGAATCCAAATGAGCAACGCTGCGCCGAGAACGGCGACGATCCAGGCCGCAGGCGCCCCCTGAGCCCGCACGCCTAGGGCATTCGCGACGTAGACGCCGAGAAACGAGCCGAAGATGCCGACGATGACGTTGGCTACGATCCCCATCTGGTTGTTGGCCCTCATAAGGATGCTCGCCAGCCAACCGACGACGCCGCCGATGATGAGTGTAACTACGAAGTTCGTGGTTGCTAAGTCCATAATTCCTCCTTGCAGCCCCAACCGTGTCGATGTTCACTCAGTCTGCGGTGGCCGCTGGTGGGATAGTAGAGCAAGACCCGAGCCAACCTGCCCTGGAGGTTCCACCATCTCCTAAGTCCAGGAGCGTCTAGGGACCGAGGGCCCCGCAGACTTTTCGGCGAGCCAATGCGAGCGGTCTCGGCATGCCCTTTTCTACAAACGGCCGCCATTCGACTCCCTTGGCACGGGGGGCTTGGCCGCCGAGCCACTGCCGACACGGCCGGCTGCGGGCGGGTATTTCGTGCAGGCATGCGCAATGCCATCTCGCGTGTTACGCGGATCGGCTCCCTGAGGACTCTAGGTCTCGGGCACGCCCCTTGCAACGCAACCAGTGATCCCCCCGCCTCCTGAGGGAAGGACGTAAAGACGGCCTCGGTCCGCGGCGCGAGTCAAAGCGACCCGAGACAGGATGCCATCAACGCTCCGGCGTGCACGGGGCCGGACTGGCCGGCAGGCCACACTGGATCCGAAGGGGGCCCTGAGGTTACCTTACATGCACATAATGGGGTGGTTCGCAGGAAGGAACCGGGGCTACGCAATCGGGTTGGTTGCCGTCGTCCTTGCCGCCGCCATCAACCTGGCGCTCGATCCCTTCATCGACACGAAGAGCCTCTTTCCGCTGTTCCTCGGCGCCGTGATGACCGCGGCCTGGTACGGTGGATTGAGCCCGGGGCTGGCGACGACGCTGCTGGCGGCTCTGGCCGGTGACTACCTTTTCCTACCACCTCGTTTCTCGCTCACGGCGGCCGCCCATCACGGGGACTTTATCAGCCTCGGCCTCGGCCTCTTCCTCGTTGAAGGCAGCCTCATCAGCCTCCTCGCCGCGCAGCTCCGTAAGGCCCGCGGGAAGGCCGAGCTCGGCACCGAGCGAGCCCTCAGCAACTTGGCCGAGCGCCAGAGAGCCGAGATGACCGCTCAGGAGCTTCAAGCGGAGATCGAGACCCTCAACCGGCTGGGGTTGACGCTGGCAGGCCAACTCGATATGGAGAGGCTGGTCGAAGCCGTGACCGACGCCGGCCTGGCGATTACGGGTGCCGCGTTTGGGACGTTCTTGTACAGGGACGCGTCCGGCGGTTGGAGTCACTTTGTCTCGGGAGCTCCCCGGGATGCCTTCGTCGACTTCCCCTTGTCTCAAGATGCCGAGGCCTTCGGATCGCCCTTCCGAGGCGATGTCTGCCGAAGTGATGACCTCGCGCGGGACCCGCGCTATGGCGAGAACCTGCCGTTCAAACGGATGCCGCCCGGCCAGTTGCCCGCAAGGAGCTATCTTGCCGCTCCCGTGCGCTCTCACTCGGGCGACCTGCTGGGCGGTCTCTTCTTCGGACATCCCGACGCAGGGGTTTTCCATGAACGTGACGAGCGGATGATCTCCGGCCTCGCCGCCCACGCAGCCATTGCCGTAGACAACGCGCACCTTTACCGGGAAGCGCAGGACGCGCGCGCGGCGGCCGAGGCAGCAAGCCGTGTGAAGGACGGCTTCCTGGCGACCCTGTCGCACGAGCTGCGGACGCCCCTGAACGCGATCGTCGGGTGGGCGCACCTGCTCCAGCGCGGCCAACTCGCTCCCGACGAGATGGGCTGCGCCATAGACACGATCCTCCGGAATGCCACCGCGCAGACCCAGATCATCGACGAGCTCCTTGACGTGTCGCGGATCGTCACCGGCAAGCTTCAGCTCGATCTGCGGCCCGTGGAGATCGGGACGGTCGTCAAGGCGGCGGTCGGGACGGTGACGCCGGCGGCCAACGCCAAGAACATACGGCTCCAACTCATCCAGGACCCCGCCGGGAGCTACGTTATGGGCGATCCTGAGCGCCTCCAGCAGGTGTTCTGGAACCTCCTCTCCAACGCCATCAAGTTCACATCGAAGGAGGGCCGGGTTCGTGTGAACGTCCAGTCCGTCGATTCGCACGTCGAGGTCGTGGTCGTCGACACCGGTCTCGGCATCGACGCCGAGTTCCTGCCCCACATCTTCAACCGCTTCAGTCAGAGAGATTCCTCGAGCACGCGGTCCGCCCGCGGGCTGGGTCTGGGGCTCGCCATCGCGCGACAACTGGTCGAACTGCACGGCGGCAGCATCCAGGCGGAAAGTCCGGGGAGCGGCCACGGCTCGACGTTCACGGTGAAGTTCCCCCGGTCCCCGGTCACGGCAACGCCCTTGAACGAGCGCATCTACTCGCAGGCGGACAGGATCGTAGGACTCGATGAAGCACCTGACCTCGCGGGGATCCGGGTGCTGATCGTGGAGGACGACGACGACGCCCGCGCTCTCGTGGCGAAGGTGCTCGAAGGTCAGGGCGCCTTCGTCAAGGCCGTTTCCTCCGCCCCCGAGGCGCTTGACATTCTTGGAAGGGAACGGATAGACGTGCTCCTGAGCGACATCGAGATGCCGGGCACCGACGGCTATCAATTGATCCGAGAGTTGCGTCTACGCTCATCGCAGCAAGGGGGGTCCGTCCCCGCGGCGGCCCTGACCGCCTATGCCCGAACCGAGGATCGCCTCCGTGCGCTGCGCGCCGGCTTCCAGTTGCACCTATCCAAACCCGTTCAGCCTTCCGAGCTGGTTACCGTCGTCGCCAGTCTGGCCGACCGCCGCAACTGATGGGTGGCAAACTTCCCGAAGGAGCCCCGAGCCCCGAGCGTGCGGTGCGCCTGCCCGAGAGCGACCAAGAGCTGCGAGAGTTCATCGATCAGGCCACGGTCGGCTTACGCTGGGTGGGCCCCGACGGGCGCATCCTTTGGGCGAACAAGGCCGAGTTGGACATGGTCGGGTGCTCTGAGCACGAGTACGTTGGCCACTACATCGCCGCGTTCTTCGTAGAGCCCCAGGCCGCCGCCGACATTCTCGGCCGGCTCGCTCGCAAGGAGAGGGTGGAAGCCTATCAGGCCCGCCTTCGGACCAAGAACGGCTCCATCAAGCATGTTTTGATCGACGCGAGCGGGCTCTTTCGGGAGGGCCGGTTCGTCCACAGCCGCTGGGTCACGCGCGACATTACCGTCCTGCTGAGGAAGGAGCGGGCCGCGCGTCATCGGGCCGAGGAGACGAGCCGTCTGAAGGACGAGTTCCTTGCCCTGCTCTCCCACGAGCTGCGGACGCCCCTGGGAGCGATACTCGTGTGGCTCGGTCTCCTCCAGCAGGGCGGGTCCGATTCCGCCGAAAGCGCCCGCGCCCTCGGGATCATCGAGCGCAGCGCGCGCACCCTGGAGCGCATCATCGAAGACCTGCTCCACGCGTCGCGCATCGCCGCAGGCGGGTTGATGCTCAGCCCGCAGCTCGTCGACCTGCGAGGCGTGGTCCAGGTGGCGCTGGACGCCGCCTCAGGGGACGCGGCCCTCAAAGGCCTGCAGCTCACCTGGTCTCATGGCGAGATCGCGATCTGGGGGATGGGGGATCCGGGCCGGCTGCAGCAGGCGGTGTCGAACCTGCTGTCGAACGCCATCAAGTTCACGCCGGCCGGAGGCCGCGTCGAGGTCTGCCTGGACACCTTGGACCAGCAAGCCCAGCTCCGCGTCACCGATACCGGCGAGGGGATGAGCCCCGGGTTCTTGCCATTTGCCTTCGAGAGGTTCCGGCAACAAGACAGCACCAGCACGCGCGCCCACCACGGTCTGGGGCTGGGTCTCTATGTGGTACGCCACGTGATCGAGCATCACGGTGGCTCGGTGAGCGCGGGAAGCCCCGGTCCGGGGCGGGGCAGCACGTTCACGGTGTTGCTTCCCCTGGCGACATACAAAGGCGCGGACGCGAGTCCGGCCGGCTCCGGGGAACGTCAGAGTGAGGACCGCCTTCCGGCCGGCCAGAAGGTTCTGCTCGTCGACGACGAGGAGGACGCGCGCGAAGCCCTGAGACGGATCCTCCAGCAGAACGGGATGCTCGTCACGACCGCGGCTTCAGCGCGGGAGGCGTTCGAGCTCATCGAACGCCTGCAGCCCGACATCCTTCTGAGCGACATCGCCATGCCCGGGGAGGACGGCCTCTCTCTCATCCGCCGTGTGCGTATGCTGCCGTTCGACCGCGGCCGCCAGATCCCGGCGGCGGCGCTGTCGGCATATGCCGGGGCGGAAGATCGTCGCAAAGCACTCTTGGCTGGATTCCAGTACCACATTCCAAAGCCGGTGGACCCCGCCCACCTGCTCGCCGTCATTGCGAAAATGGCGCGAAAGAGCGCGGGCACCCCCTGAGCGAATGCCTCTCACGTGTGGCATAGTGCTCGCCGATCCACGGGCATTCGGAATCGGCGAGCGCCCAATCGTCTATCCTGGTTTCTCCAGTAGGGCTCGTAGCCGTAGTACTTGTAAATGTTCACCCCAGGTTCTGTCTGCAAAGTCCGGCCACTTGGCGTCCTTGTCAAACCCGGGAAGCAAACCTGTGAGGCCCACGGTGTGCCCCCTGGAGGGTGACGGCGCTAGCGTCCTATCAGGATCAGAACGCCCGCAGCGATGGCCAGGAAGTTCAGGAGTATGCCCAGGGAAGCGACCAGGGGGACATAGCCCACGAGGCCCATCAAGATCAGCCAGATTCCCAACAGGAGCATGCCGAGGTTCTTCGTGAAAACGACTCTCATTCTGAAACCCTCCTGCGCGAGACCGTTGGTTGGGGTTGAGGGTCACGGCCCCGGCGAATCGCGGTCGTGACGAGCGCGGCGCTTATTTATAATGTTCGCCGCCTTTTGAGCTACGCGGCGAAGCGCCGCGCACCACGGCGCCGCGGCGTGCGGTCTCGTCCCGGAGCTCCTCGCCCCGAAGGACAACCCGGTCCTTCAACCCACGTGCGGAGTCGTTGGTTTCACGCGCCTTGCGCCGCATCGCCTCTCGGGTGACCTTGCCCGACTGCGGAGCCAGAAGCAGGGCGACGCTGGCTCCGGCGAGACCACCGGCGAGAAAGCCTTGAAGTCCCTGGTCCCGGCAGAGGTACCATTCAGCAGCACCTCGATCTTGTATCCGCCTGACGGCCAAGCGTCCGGTGTTCAGTGGTGAGCCACTTCGACGCTGTGGACGACGACTAGTCTCTTCTCGATCTCTTTCCAATCGACGTTGGCCATGAAGGCCTCGATGTACGACGCGCGGTCGGTTCCGTAATCGGTCATGAAGGCGTGCTCCCAGACGTCCATCACCAGAATGGGCGAGCATCCCGCCGCGTGGCCGGTGTCGTGTTCGTCGATCCACAAGTTCATCAGGCGGTGGCTGGCGGGATCGAGGTAGAGGATCGCCCAGCCGACCCCACGAAGACTTCCCACCGCTTTGAACTCGTCGGACCACCGATCGAAGCTTCCGAAACCCGCAGTGATGGTCTTTTGCGCGTCCCCTCCGAAGCGTGGCTTACCGTTTCCGCCCAGGTTTCCAAAGTAGAGCTCATGAAGGCGCATGCCGTCGAACTCCCAACCGAGGCGCCGCCGGAGCTCGGAATGCTCCAACGATCCGAGCTTGCCGCCCTCTTCGAGCTTTGTGAGCTTTTCGAGGAGCTCGTTGGTATGGGCGACGTAGCCCTGATAGAGAGCAAAGTGATCGTTTAGAAGTTTGTCGCTGAATCCTTTCATGCCCAGAAGCGAGCTGAAATCCTTTGGCTCGTATTTCATTTTCGACACCGTTCCAGTTTCATCTCGTGCGCCTCCTTCGGGCTCGAGCGTGCGCTCCCCCAAAACCGGGTGGACCCTGCCTCTGCGCGTCGTCATCCGACGATGGCTCCGAAAGAGGGGTGTGGAAACCGAAATGAGGACCGGGAGTCGGCCACCCCCCGACGCAAGAGCGGGATCAGACGACCCTTCGGCCAGAGAGCAGATTGACCGCCACCACTATGATGGCCAGAACCAGCAGGAGATGGATCAACCCACCGAAGGTAGTGGAGCTGACCGTCCCCAGTAACCACAACGCCGCGAGAACCACAACGACTGTCCAGAGCATATCGCCTCCTTAGGCTGTCGTCGGCCGCGTCATGCGAGCCGACGCCTGTGTGAGGAGCAAGAGCCGTGCCAGCAGCCAATCGGGATGAACCTGGCAGATTCGCCGTTTGTGACGCGGCCGAAGGGTACGTCGAGGCGCCCCGGTACGCTCGTTCTACAATTTACCTCGAGGATGGCGCCGCCCAGCGCATGGAACGATGTCTGCACCACCGAGACCATGGCCGGGCGGAAGGAGTCGTCCTCGAAAGCGGGGCGCTAATGCCAGGTCATGGCTCTGTTCATTTCGGCAATCGCGTCCTCCACGGCGTCCGGCCGACCGGTCAAGTACTTGCCCGCGAGGGGATCGGCGGCGCGGTAGTCGATCGAGCCGACCCGCCGCGTCGTGGTCTCTCGAATGTAGATCTTTCCAGTCGGAAAGCTGTGCGGGACGGCCACAGCCTCCAGCAGGGCAATGGGCGCGAACTCCTTGAACTCATCGATGGGCATCTTGACGCTGATCTCGGCGTCCACCTTCCCAGGATAATCGGCCGATTCCTGCATCCTCACCTCGCAGGTCCAGCGCTCGGCCCTCGGAATCTTCTCGCCGTAAGCCTCCCTCATCTCTTCGAGTTTGGCGTCCGTCATCTCTTCGACTTTGGCTCCCGTCATCTCTTCGAGTTTGGCGTCCGTCATCTCTTCGACTTTGGCTTCCATCATCTCTTCGACTTTGGCTTCCAGTTTTTCTTGGAGCGCCTTCTGGTAGTTCTCCTGGCGGGCTTGGTTCTGGGCGTGGGCGTTCGAGGACATCACCGACGCGCCGATGGCCACGAGGGCCAGCGACCAAATCGCGACTCTTCTCATAAAAACCTCCCTGTACATCGTTCTAGCGCGCGACGTGCTGCCGCGCGAAGTTTTCCTCTTCAACCTCAACCGCGAGCAATTTGCCCGACTGCTGTATGACGACACCGATCGACGGCCTTAACAGTCTCGAGCGGTTCATGAACTTGGCCTAAGTGACCTTGAAGTCCCTGGTCCCGGCGGAGGTACCGTTCAGGAGAACCTCAACCTTGTATCCGCCTGCCGGCCAACCGTCCGGCTTGGACAGGTGGAACTCGGTGACGGTGGCGGCGCTGCCGGTGGGAGCGATGTTCTGCGTGGACTCGTCGACCACTTGCCCGTCCTGGTACGTCCAGCGGGCGGTGAGAGTGGCGCTCGGGCCGGGGCCATCGGTCTTGACGGACACATAGAAGGTGTCGGTGGATTGAAAGGAATCGGTCCTTTCGGCGATCGTCTTGTCTGCCGTGACGCTCCGCCCGACGTCGATGTCGGTAACCGTCACGCCGGTCTGTACCGCCGGCCTGGATGCGGAGCAACCGAAGAGAGCTACGGCCAACAGAAGGCTGACCACGACTCGGGCGTACTGATGCATTTTCATTTTTCTTCTCCTCAAGCTTCTGGGATTCGCAGTTCTTGTCCCGGGTAAATGAGGTCCGGATCCTTGATGATGTTCCGGTTCGCCTCGTAGATCTTGGGCCACTTTTGCGCGTCGCCGTACTCGCGCTTCGCGATCTTGGACAGGCTGTCGCCGCTGACGACGACGTAGGTCCGCCCGGTGATCATGGAAGTCGCGCTCGGTTCCGGTGCAGGCACACCCGGGGTAGGGGCCGTGCTGGAACCGCCGCTCCGAACGTTGGAAAAGTCCGTCCGCGGCTTGTCCCTCCTACCAAAAATGTCTCCAAAGATTCCCACGTTTCCTCCTCTCGGCGCGCGGATGGATTTCTGATTCTTTTTTCGCGAGCCGCATCTGTGTATGAGCAAGTGCCGTGCCAGCAGCCGATCGAGGATGAATGCAACAGATCGGCCGTTTTTTCACCCGGGGCTGGGAGCGCATGGTGTGCTCCGCATGTTGAATCTACAATCCGCCGTCCCTACAGCCTCAACGCTCTTGACGCCGTCCACCTGCGAGAGCGACATGTCTGGTTCCGCCGCATTCTCGACCGCCCCGTTCAGCGTAAGTGTCGCGAAAGTTGACTGTCGAGAGCGCGAGCTCTTGTGTATGGCGCGGTCACCGCGAGCTTCTTCTTCGCGACTTGGCGGGTGATGCTGGAGGCTCCGGCCGTGTTCCTCCTCGCGTCTCTAACCAGTGAGGCGGAGAGCACAACACGGGGGTCCTCAGGCCGGCGGCGACCGTCACCCACTCGGAAAGCACCACCCCAACTCGGACCCCTGGGACCATGACGCGGTCCGTCGTGGCAGATGAACTCACAAGGGACGTCCGCGTGATTGCGGCCGTGGCCCGAAAGAGCGAGCGGCCGAAATGAAGGACCAGAAGACAGCGGCTTGCCGACAGGCCGACCGCGGGTCAGTCGGTCTTGTATTCCCTCGGGCTTCGTCAGGTAGTCGGCGGCGCCGCGGCGAAGGGCGTCCACCGCGGTCTCCACGCTGGCATTCCCCGTGATCAAGACAACCTCGGGGGCTTCGGTTGCCTCGAAACCGTCCAGAAGATCGAGCCCGCTGCCGTCAGGTAAATGAAGGTCGACGAGCACGATGTCGGGTGGATTCGCCGCGATCTCCCCACGGGCCTGCTCCAAGGTGCTGGCGCTGGTCACGGCAAAACCCTCGCGCTTGACGAGCTCGGCAAGGCCCAGCAGAAACCCCGGGTCGTCATCGACGATCAGTGCACGGGGCGGCGTCATCGGCTTCAATCGCGGAGCGGGAGCATCACCGATCTCAAGGGTCATCGACAGGTCAAAACTCCTTGCCAGATTGTAGAGTATACAAGGATCGAGCGAGAGTCATGAGCCCTCAAGTGAACGCGCTCGCCCCCTCTGAACGGGAAGAGCGCGTGCACGTACGTGCCGTGCCGCCGGTCGAGAGGTTTTTAACAGTGCCCCCGAAGTAGACCTGCTCGGCCTCGCACATGGCCGTCGCCTCGCAATGCACGCGCAGAGAATCGACGGGTATCTCGCCTAGGGTTCGGAGCGTTCCCCTAGACGTCGGACCTACGTAGCGGCTTACCCCCCTAAGCGAATGGCTCTCACGCGGCAGAGCGCTCGCCGATCCACGGGCATTCGGAATCGGCGAGCGCCCCAATCGTCTATCCTAGTTTTTCCAGTAGGGCTCGTAGCCGTAGTACCTGTAAATGTCGCCACCCCAGGTCCTGTCTGCAAAGTCCGGCCACTTGGCGTCCTTGTCAAACCCGGGCGCGGCCTCCAGCTTCTTCTTGTCCACATTGAGGATGAGCTTGTTCTCGGTGTTGGAGAACTCGAACGCCGTCCAAGGCACGGCAAAAAGCTTGTTCCCCAAGCCGATGAAGCCGCCGAAGGAGAGAACCGCGTAAGCGAGACGACCCTCCTTGGCGTCGATCACCAGTTCATGGATCTTGCCAAGGCTCTCATCCTGGCGATTGACTACTGCCTCTCCGATGATCTTCGATGCCGAAACGACACCGTACATCTCCTGTACCTTTCTGGTCGATTTTTCCATTACCATACTCCTTCCCGTTTGCCTTTCTGCGGGCCATTGCTGACACTTGTTTGTGCAACAGTGCAACATGTGTGCCGCCGACGATGTAAGTCCATGCACGCGCGATCTGTTGACAGAGGCGACTGGATTGGTCTCAACATGAATTTCGTTCGCGCACCTGCCTTGTGTATGGCAAGCTCCGTGCCAGAAGCCGATCGAGGATGGATACGGCGGATCGGCCGTTTTGTCAGTCGGGACGCGGAGCGTCATGGGGCGCTCGCATGTAGACTCTACAATCTGCTAAGACTTGTTTTCCCCTTTTGAGGCCCCAGAGACACCCTCGGGCTTACGGACGTCGGTGCCGATTCGATGGCACGAGAGGAAGAAACGGCGAGTCGGTGTGAGGACTGCCGCGAAGAGGTACTTCTGACTTTTTCTTACCGGGCGCGCGGTCTATGCCCGTCGTGTGACGCCAAAAGAGCGGCCGCCTTTGCCGCTTTTCTTCATGACGAAGTCGTTGAAGACGTCCCCCACGCAACGTGGGTGACTCGCCCGAGAAAACCTCGGCTCCGCACACTCCACTGCAAGAGCCCGTCCTTACTCCAGCACAAAGTCCGCTTTGAGACAGAGATGGGGCTGAGATGATTCGACGGGTCTACAAGTCAACCGTTACCAGCGTCAAGGTCGACTTCGGGAGGACGGGGGACAAAGCCATCTTCGATGATCCCGCAAAGTCAGGGGCGCTCACGCGGCCAGCGGGGCGCCGGGGGCCCGCTGGTTTCAGCGCGAAGTAGCGCCAGGCCGGGCTGGTGGCACTAGACTGGCCACCGCGATGGCCAGCTCGGCCGGCGTCACCGGCTTGGGGACGTGCATCTGGAAGCCGGTCCGCAGCGCGTCCAGCCGATCCTGCGGGCTGGCGTAGGCCGTGAGCGCGATGGCCGGCGTCGCGCCCCCGCGCTCGGCGGGGAGCGCCCGCACCTTCTGCAAGAGCGCGTAACCGTCCTCGCCTGGCATGCCGATGTCGGCCACCAACACGTGGGGGTGCTTCCGCTCGAGGGCGTCGAGGGCCTCGCTGGCCGAGGAAGCTGTGGCCACGCGAGCGCCGTAGCGCCCCAGGCCGATGGCCATCGCCTCGCGGATATCCTTCTCGTCGTCCACGACCAGGATGCTCACGTCCTGGAGCGAGGGTGCGGGCTGCCATTTCTCTCGCGCGTTGGCCAGCGCGGTCTGCTCGGCCGACGCACTGTCGGCCGAGACCCCTTGCCGCCGCGGCAGCCGGACGATGAACACCGCGCCGGGTCGGTCCTCGCCGTTCCGCGCCTCGACCGTCCCGCCATGCAGCTCGACCAGGTGCCGCACGATGGCCAACCCGAGACCCAGTCCGGCGTGCTGGCGAGTGCTCGAGGAGTCGGCCTGCCGGAAGCGCTCGAAGACGTATGGCAGGAACGCGGGATCGATACCGGAGCCGTCGTCCGTGACCGAGAGCTCGACGGATGAGCCGGCATCCTCCAGCCGCACCTGCACCCGCCCCCCCATGGGCGCGAACTTGATGGCGTTGGACAGCAGGTTCCAGACCACCTGCTGCAGCCGGCTCGCGTCACCCGACACGGGACCCGCCGCGGGGTCGATGGCCAGCTCGAGCCGTATGTCCTTGGCCTGCGCCGCCGGCAGCACCGTGTCCGCGGCCGATTCGACCACCTCGGACAGCCGCACCGGGCAAGAGCTCACGCGGAACTGGCCGGTGATGATGCGCGAGACGTCCAGGATGTCGGAGACGAGCTGGGCCTGGGCCTGGGCGTTGCGATGGATGGCTTCGACGGCCCGCCTCGTGGTACCGGGATCCAGGCCCTGCTCGCGCAGGATGTGCGACCACGCCACGATGGCGTTGAGCGGCGAGCGCAGCTCGTGAGACAGGGTGGCCAGGAACTCGTCCTTCAGCCGGTTGGCCGCCTCCGCGTCGGTCCGCGCGAGACGCTCGCGCTCCAGGACCTTGGCCCGCTCTTCCTCCGCCCGCTTGCGCTCGCTGATGTCGCGAAGGTAGATCTCCAGCCGGCCGTCCCGCGGGTAGGCGTGGACCTCGAACCAC
>Ga0214473_10008549_pt1 | contig 12095 bp, 12 predicted proteins | sample RVTome_7_FD_203509 | JGI IMG/M metagenome (GOLD analysis project Ga0214473, IMG submission 203509) | Soil microbial communities from uranium-contaminated site in the Upper Colorado River Basin, Wyoming, United States - RVT98D197 | ecosystem: Environmental > Terrestrial > Soil > Contaminated >...
TTGAAATACAAAAAAAGTATTTATGCAAAAAGGACAACCCTGCCTTGCCCAGAGTGATTATGGGGATTCATTCATTCTTGCGAGAACATCTTCGAGAGAGCCTCGAAACGGACCAGGAGTTTCCATTTTGATTGAGGCGAGGGCTACGGCAAACCTCAATGACTCCTGAACGCTATGATCTATTCTCCTGGCCAGATAGGCTCCCGTGGTCGTATCCCCGCGACCGGTTCTCCCCTGAGAGCTCCGGTTTGAAAATCTTTCGAAATAGGTTTTCCCTTTACACCGTGCGAACGCTCCATCTGAACAGGTTAGGATTGTCTCGAGAGCTCCCCATTCCTCCACCAGCCTGGCTGCTTCCTCGCTGTCGCGGGTTCCTGTCAGCACTTCCGCTTCGATGACGTCAAGCTTCACGATATCGGCAAGGCCCACGATTTCTCTTTTGCCTGGTACATCTCTAAATTGGATGACGGCCGTCTCCGTATCCACTTGGCGCACAAAGTTTTGCATATCCACCGACAAGCGAAACCCCCGTTGTTTCAAGTGCCGCATGAACCCTATGGTAAACTCGCGGTCTGTCAGGGCTCCAAGATGGATCAAACAAGGCTCTATGGGAGGGATATCCGCATTCACAAAAAACCCGGCATTTTGGGTCTGAAACATCAGCCTTTCATCGACATTCCCGGTAGGATGGACAACGCGCATGTGAGTGGTTGAGGGAACGGGCTGCAGATAGACGTCAATCCCAGCGGCTTTCAAGGGATCAAGCATATACGCGTCGTCATCCGCCATCCTTGTAACCACGGCGATTCTCTTCTTCGACCAGCAAGCTGCAAACGCTCCAAAATAGGGAGCGCCTCCTGGTACGCCACGGGCGGAGCCCTCTTTCGCCTCGATTTCATCAATCGTCACATGACCCATGAATACCAAATCGTAGCGATTCATTTCGGCTCCTATCTCTCGACGCCAGCCAAACAGCCAATCCAGTCCAGGGGGCCACTTAAGCGATATTCGATCCGACCTCAGAGAGTTACTATGGCCAAACCCGATTGCGATTCCAGCTCCTCATGCACAACTCAATCAAACACAATCACATTCCGTAAGGCCTGCCCTTTTTCTACAGCTTCTATGGCCTCGTTAATCCGCTCCAGAGGATAGCGGGCGGTGATGAGTTCATCCAATTTGAGACGGCCGTGCTGATACAGATCTATCAAGCGGGGAACGCCTACACTCGGGCGGGTGGATCCCATGAAGCTACCCATAATCCGCTGCTCGCCACGTACAAACTGATTCATCTGAAATGATGCGGTTGACCCGGGTGCAGGGAGACCAACGAGGATGACGCTTCCTCTTCGGCGGGTCAGACTAAGAGCCTGAGCCACAGCCGCTGCACTGCCAACCGTTACGAATACGTAGTCAGCCCCCCGACCCCGTGTGAGCTCTTTGACCGCATTTTCTGCTTTCTTCTGTTCAGCGGAGTTGATGATGTGTGTAGCACCGAAAGCACGTGCCGCTTTCAACTTATTGTCCAAAAGATCAATCGCAATGATCGGATGGGCTCCGGCCAATGCTGCGCCCTGGACCGCATTGAGCCCGACGCCGCCGGTTCCGATGACTACAACACTGCTGCCGGGCTCAACTTGAGCCGTGTTGACGACAGCCCCCAGGCCGGTGATGACCCCACAAGCCAGGAGGGATGCTCGATCCAAAGGCATATTTTCAGGCACTCGCACAACCTGGGATTGATCAACGATGCAATATTCGGCAAAGGCGGCCGTCCGCATGCCCTGGTTTACCACTTCGCCACGCTTGTTGCGCAACCGGCTCTCCCTGTTCAGGGCAAACTCCCCCTCACACAGGTGCGGGAAACCAAGGGTACAATAAAAGCATCGGCCACAGGATCTTAAGAGACACACAACAACACGATCTCTTGTCTTTGTTAGGCTGACATTTTCGCCCAATTCTTCGATCACACCGGCGGCTTCATGGCCAACAACAATCGGCACATTACCGGATCCTTCTCCTCTGAGGGCGTGAATGTCACTGTGGCAGATTGCTGTCGCGGCGAGCCGAACTTTTACTTCGCCCTTCTTAGGCGCATCAAGCTCCAGCTCTTCGATCGTTAACGGTTTTCCAAATTCGTAGCAAACGGCAGCTTTCATCGTCGTCTCCTTTACCATCTCTTCCCTTCGACCCCTGCCAGGAAACCGGCAACCACCTCAAGGTACTTTTCTGTCTCCTCCAGGTGGGCCGGGAAAGAGGCTGATCGGGCCCTTGGCAGAGGTGAACTCTCGACGAGCCACTCTGCCTATAGGCTTATCTGCAGGTAACTGGTTGAATATTGATATCAAATACTAAAGCTTCAATCTGCGCCCAAAGAAGAACTGCTGGATGTCATTGGCCCTAATGTACTCCAACATTCGTTTGGCCAGCAAGTTTCCAATTGGCACAGCCAAATACAACACATAGACGTAGAGCTTCAATAGAACCCAGCGAGGAGACGAAATTTTTCGAGGGAGAGCTTTCCGCTTCCGTTCATTTTATCGGTTTTCCAAATACTGCTTCAAGTCCCGATAGTAATTCTCATGTGGCCCGATCATAACGAGTTCCAAATTCTCGCCAACCTTTCGGTATGCGAGTAGGTACTGGGTTGTTTTAAGCTTGAACTTGTGAACGAAGACTTCTCGCAAATCGCCTTTCTTTTCCTCCCCGATGTTTGGGTCTTCAGCAATTCTTCTTATTTCTCGATCCAACGACTCCTTCTCCGGCCTCGGCATCCTCTTTACTTTTTTCTCAAATAACCTTGACTGGTAAATTTTCATGGGGCTCTATCCAAACCTGTATTCGGTCTTCTCCCCTTGATTGAGTTCGTCCAAGCCAATCAAAATCTCTTTAATGAGAGAATAAGGTAAATCCGGATTCTCTTCGACACATTTGCCCATTCGCGCCCAGTGCTCAATCTGGCCGGCCAGGGACCTGTGGTCTATTCGCCCGAATTTCTTTGCCTCACCCGCAAGTTCCTCAGATATTCTTACTGCTGTAGGCATAATCGTTCCTCCAAGTCTTCTTGCTGCAATATGTAAACATTATATGCCAATTAATTGCATATCGCAATCAAAGATTACCCCTTTTTCCGGGGGTAACGTCGAAAGCAAGGGACTGCTGCGAGGGGCCTGCATTAGGAGGTCAAACAATGGATGGGTTCGCTGCGGGAGCAGATCCATAGCAAGAGGCAGGGGGAAATAATGCTTGACATCATCAGCTAAGGACTTTATATTAGAGCAACTTTAGATCCGGTTTTGGTTGTCATCCCCAGAGCCTGTGGAAAAAGGCGTATGGGGATTTTTTTTAGGGAGGAGCATGGCAAGGCAAAGTAAAAACAAGTTCTTGAAGCGTCAAAAAGAGTTTGACCGCATGAAAAAAGCCAAAGAAAAAATGGAACGACGGCATGGCAAGATGGATAAAGAGAAGGAGGAGACCGTCGCCACCGAAACCCCCGATCAACCGGATCAAGCTTAGAACAACTTCAATCCACCAGTGTCCATCCAGAAATCAAAAATTCCCGAATGAGCACTAACGTCCTCCGCCCTCTTAGGCGAAAGGGACTAAAATTACATCTAACTCAAATCAGAAAAAGGAGTATTAGTGAATTTCGAATCATTTCAGCTACATCATCGAATCGAATCCGGCATAGAAGCCCTTGGCTACACAGAGCCCACATCGATTCAATCTCAATGCATTCCATCCATTCTAGAGGGCAGGGACCTCATGGGAATGGCCCAGACCGGCACAGGAAAAACAGCCGCCTTTGCGCTTCCTATCCTGCAGCACCTGCTGTCAGGGCCGCGGAAAATTGTCCGGGCCCTGATCGTTGCACCGACACGGGAACTGGCAGAACAGACACGGGAGGCCTTTGGCCAGCTGGGCCGGTACACAAAGTTGAAGAGCGTCAGCGTTTATGGCGGGGTGGACAAGAATCCCCAGATCAAGAAACTCCGTGACGGAGCAGAAATCGTCGTGGCCTGCCCGGGCCGGCTGCTCGATCTCATGGATCAGCGGGTGATCGATCTGACCCACCTTGAAATCCTCGTGCTGGACGAATCAGACCGCATGTTCGACATGGGCTTTTTGCCGGATGTGCGTCAGATCCTGAAACGAATCCCGGCAGAGCGGCAGACGCTCCTTTTCTCGGCGACCATGCCTGATGACATCCGTCATTTGGCAAAAGATATCCTGCGCGACCCGGTGGTTGTCCAGGTGGGAGAGAGCGTCCCAGTGTCCACGGTCTCTCATGCCGTATACCCGGTGGAGTCGCACCTCAAAACAGCCCTTCTAATGAAAATCCTGGAGCGCACAGACGCGAAGTCCGTGCTCATCTTCACGCGCACAAAAGACCGCGCCACGCGCCTCGCGTCGCGGATGAAAAAGGCCGGGTTTCCTGTGGCTGAACTCCAGGGAGACCTGTCGCAGAAGCAGCGCCAGAAAGCACTCAACGGTTTTCGTGACGGTACGTACCAGATGCTTGTGGCCACAGACATCGCCGCCCGGGGCATCGATGTTTCCCGCATATCGCATGTGATCAATTACGACATGCCGGATACCGTGGATGCCTACACGCACCGCATCGGCCGCACCGGCCGGGCCACCAGAACCGGAGACGCCTTCACTTTTGTGAGTCGCAATGAGAGCGCGTTTCTGTGGAGCATTGAAAATGTTATCGGCGGAAAGGTGGAGACACGCACTCTCGATGACTTTGATTACACGGTGCCGGCTCCGAAAAGCAGCGGCGGGATCAGGGTTTCAAGAGCCCCGGAGGGCCGCCGAAGGCCGGCAGTTTCCCCCCTGGGAATCCCGTTCGCTTTAGGTCAAGCCAAAGGTTCTGGGAATCCTACAAAGAGAGCGCCTTTCGTCTATTCAGCCAGACCGAGAGGCCGCCGGTCCCGGGATATGCGGGCATTTTGAGTCCGGGCAAGGGGTTGCGATCTTTCGGGTCAGCCTTGAAAAATTTGATGCAGAAAAAAGTATAAAATTGTATAAATATCTGTTATGTTATCCTGAATTTTATGAGAGGAGAGGCGATGAACATTTACGTTGGGAATCTATCTTACAGTGTGACGGAAGACGATTTGAAGCAGGCCTTTGAGGCGTTCGGACAGGTTGCGTCCGTTTCCATTATCAAGGACAAGTTCAGCAACCAGTCCAAGGGATTCGGATTTGTCGAAATGCCCGGGAAAGAAGAGGCTCAGGCGGCCATCACCGGGATGAACGGCAAAGAGCTGAAGGGGCGGACGCTGAACGTGAACGAGGCGCGGCCCCGTACCGACGACCGGCGGAGTGGCGGCGGTGGCGGTGGCGGAAGGCGGCCTGGGGGCAGGTCCCGTTTCTAGCAAGCGGTCTTCTCCCTCATAAGCACACAAGAAGTCGCTTTTGCCCTTTTCCCTTCTTCTCTGATCAAGAAGCGGTAGCACGTTCTTGACAGGACCTTCGAGGCCATCACAGGCCTCGCAAGGATTATCCTCGTCAACACGGACAGGGAAGCGGGTAAAGTTTGTGCAAGACAGAGTCCCGCCATTCAGGCGGGGCTTATAAGCTCGGCGCAAGCCGGGTTTTTTTATTTTAGAGAATTCCAGACGAGTTTTTAAAGGAGTATTCGACAGATGAAGATTGGGCTCCTTGGTTTACCGAGGTCAGGAAAAACAACGGTTTTCAACGCATTGACAAAGGCGGAAGCCCCTGTGGCTCACTCAAACGGGAAGGCTGAGCCGAATCTTGCTGTGATCAGGGTGCTGGATGAGCGGGTGGACCGCCTTTCCGAGATTTACGATCCCAGGAAAACTGTCTATGCCACTGTGGAATTTGTGGACTTTGTCGGACTTGCTGAATCCGCTGACAGAAAAGACACTTTTTCTAGCGCTGCCATGGCCATGATCAAGAACATGGATGCTCTGGCGCTGGTGGTGCGCAATTTTAGCGACGACCTGCTTGGCGACCCAACTCCGATGGAGGATGTTCGGAAGCTCAATGACGAACTCACGCTCTCTGATCTGATCGTTGTGGAGAATCGGCTGGAGCGAATCGAGAATGGCTACAGGCGGGGCCAAACTACGGATGGACTGGTCAGGGAGGAGAAAACCCTTCGGAGAATCCTGGACCACCTGAACCTGAATCAGCCCATCCGGGACATGGAGCTCTCCGCGGAGGAGGGAAAGGCTGTGCGCGGCTTTCAGTTCCTCACCAAAAAACCGCTCATGGTGATCCTGAACTCGGACGAATCTAATTTTGGGAAGAACGGGTCACTGATGAGTGAAATCGAGAAGACGCAGCGGGCCATCGAGTTTGCAGGCAAGTTCGAGATGGAACTGAGTCGCCTCGACGACGACGAAGCGGCGCTCTTCATGGAGGACATGGGTATCCCTGAATCCGCTTACCGCAGGATGACCAACCTGGCCTATGAGATCCTCGGATACATCAGTTTCTTTACCGTGGGCTCTGATGAAGTGCGGGCGTGGAATGTTCGGCGGGGAGACACGGCCCTTGACGCTGCTGCAACCATCCACTCAGATCTTGCAAGGGGGTTCATTCGCGCGGAATGCTTCTCTTATGAGGCCTGTCTGCAATACGGCTCTGAGAAAAGCATCCGGGAAAAGGGCCTCTTCCGCCTGGAAGGCAAGGATTACCGGGTTAAAGACGGAGACATCCTGAACATCCGATTCAATGTCTGAACTGTTAGAACCTTTCAAAAAAGATCTCTAGCATAGATTCAGAAGTGATAGGAGAGGCTGACCGAACCGTAGATGTCCCCGCTGTCCTGGCCGTCGAACTCCTTGGTTCGGAATATCTGGGTGTAGCTGATGCGAAAACGGTTCCACTGGACAACCAGGCCTGCCTGGAGATCCCCCACAAAAGGCTTCTTGTCTACCGAGTGGCTGTCCGTGAAGGTGTTCCCATCCAGGAAAACATTGTAGAGGACAGCGCGGCCTTCCAGCCCGGCAAACAGATACCAATTAAAGCCTTTCTCAGGGCGGAAATAGGCACTGCCCGGCAGACTCGGACGAATCCGGGGAGGGCCGAAATCATCTTCCAGTTCTGAACCAATCCTCAGTGTGATGCCCGCAGCCCCATAGGTGAACACATTCCCGAGAGCTCCGCCGAAATGGGGGAGCACGTCAACATCCAGACCCCATCCAATGTTCTGTCTTTCAATCCTGCGCGTTTGTTCATAGTAAAGCACTGCGCCCAGCTCGTTCTCCAACTGGTTATCCCACCCATTAGGCACTTGCAGTCCGAGAAGAGAATGCCAGAAGGTCTGCACATCTTCGGCGAAGGAGTAGGGCCCGACCATTCCGATTTCTAGTTCAAGCTTGTCGTAACGTTTGGTGCCCTGGTTGGCCACCAATCCGAATCCCATATAGAGCCAACCCGCATAGGGCCTGTCCTCCGTGATGAGCTGCGTTGCTGCGGTATCTTCGGGGGTGTACATGTTCTGCCCGAGCGAGAAACTGGCGCGTGCCTTGAATTCGTCTTTCGGGCTGCTGCGCGCTCTTTCGGTTTTGAACCAAGGGAGCTTATCCGCAGCATCGCTGATCCACTGGATCGGGCTGCTGAGGCATTCGATCCGTGTTCCGTGGGAGAAGTGGCGGTCTGTGTCTCCTCCAAAGAAATCATTTTCGAACTGGATGCTGATCACATAGCCGGGATCATCAGCATGAGCCGGCCCTGCCCAGAACCCTATGCCCACTAAGACGACGAGAATGATAAGGGCGAGCGGCAGGAAGACACGCCATATTCTTTGTGAGCTCCGTGAGAGATAGTGTTTCATTCCGCAGCGATTTTTCGGCCCAGTTCATAAGCCTCTGCCATCAAGGCCTTGTTTTTCTTTATCTCTCCGGCCTTGGATGCGCTTCCGTAGACCATTCCCACAAGCTCAGCCTCGATGAACCGCAGCGCATCCTGGAAAGTGCGAAGAGCATTGACCGCACCCGAGAGAAAGGGATCTGCATCCGCATAGCTCAAAAGGATGGCAAACTTTTTCCCGGCCAGTGCATACCCCTCGGCACTGCCCAGCCCATACCACCGATCTATGAAAAGCTTTGTCTGGGCGGAGAAGGTGAACCAGTAAATGGGACTGGCAAGGACTATGACATCAGCGCTCCTGAGTTTCGGATACAGCATCTGCATATCATCCTTAATCACGCAATCAACGTGGGTCTTCTTGCGGCAGCCGCCACAGGCTGTGCAGGGCTTGATGTTCATAGCGTGAAGGTAGAACGTTTTCACCTCCGCCCCGCCGGCTTTGGCGCCGGCAGCTACCTGCGCGGCCAACGTTGAACTGTTGCCTCGCTTCCGCGGGCTTCCGACGGCGATCATAACTTTTCTTCCCATGTTTTTTCTCCTTTCGGCAATCCAGATGAATTGGGTGAGGTCGCTTTGATAACAAATCTAGCCTTGAGTCCGCAACAGAAAATCAACCACCCTCTCCAGATGAGTCACAGTGCTACACTGCTGAACGAGAAAGCAGTAAGGGGAATACCGGTTCATCTCCGAATCCCCAGTGCACCAGTAAGGAGGCGGCTCAGGATTGAGCCAGAGAACCCGCTTGCTCAGCTCATGAACCCTTTTGAAAACATCGGTTCGGGGGTCTCCGTAGTTGTTGCGGGCGTCTCCGAGAATAATCACGGTGGTCTTGTTGGTGACCCGATCCAGTGCCCCTTCTTTGAAATCCTGAAAAGACTGACCATAATCCGTGCGTCCCAGTGTGAGGTCCAGGCCCACCCCGTTCTTCAGTTTTGCCAGAGCCTCTTCCACGCCGCATTCCTCGAAGACGTGGCTCACCTCCACCAGATTGGTGCAGAAGATGAAGGAGCGGATTTGGGCCAGTTCCTCATGGAGACTGTAAAGGAAAAGAAGCATGAACCGGGAGAAAGCCTGAACCGATCGGCTCACATCGCAGAGGACCAAGAACTCGGGTTTGTCCAACTTCTTGCCTTTCCAGCAAGGCTCAAAAATGAGGCCCTGATAGGCGAGGTTTTTCCGGAGAGTCGCCTTCAAGTCCAGTGTTCCTCTCTTGGCTCTTTTGCGTCTGCGGGAATAACGATCGTTAAGCCGCTTGACCATCTTTTGAATGATGCCTCGCATCCGCTCAAAATCCCGCTGCTCCAAGTTGGAGAGACGGACACGCTTGAGGTAGCTCTCCATGATCTGCTCAGGGACTGAACTTGCAAAAAGCCCGTATCGTTTTTCCACGAAATCCCTGACCTCTTCAAAGAGGCGCTCACGGCCGGCCTGCAGGGCCTCGAGGGACTGTTTTGACCATGAGCCTTCCTGCTCGGACATCCTGTGAATGTCCTGTTTCAATCCCTCCTGGCCCATTTCCTGGAGAATCCGCTGGATGTACATGCTCTTCTGGGTGAAAAACGAGATGGCGCTGATATCTACTCTTCTGGCAGCCCGGCTCATGGAAACGGAGAGCCCCGAGCGATCACCCGTAAGAATCATGGCCGCAAGCGGGGAAACATCATGGACAGGAACTCCGTATGCCGGAGAGAGGTTGTCCCAGCCTTTCATGCTTTCTGTGGAAAAAAAACGGTCGAAGCAATCGTCAAAGATGAGTTTTTCCCGATGAGACTTGGCGAGAGAAGCAGAAAGGGAGTCTTTCAGAATTCGTCTGTCATCGTAGCCGACGGTTTTTACGGTCGCCGCGGCATCCAGAGTCTCAGTCATGGAAACCCGAACGCCGCAGTTCCTGAGGGATGCAATGAAGTCCTGGAGGACCGCTTCCAATTAAGGCACCTTCACCGCGTTCTGAGTGAACTCAAACACCCTCTCGCGGACGATCTCAATGTCTTCCTCGAATTTGAGGAAAACGTTCAGGGTCTCTGAGACCAGGTCCGGCTTCAGATCAGGGGCGTGAAGAAGGACAAGCACCCTTGCCCAGTCAATGGTCTCACTTACGGAAGGCAGCTTTTTCAGATCCAGTTTCCGTACCTGGTTGATGAAGGTAACAAGGTGAGAGCGGAGAGCTTCGGAAAGATCAGGGACGCGTGCTCGAAGGATTTCTCTTTCCATTTTAGGTTCTGGAAAGGGGATGTAGAGGTGAAGGCAGCGGCGCTTGAGGGGTTCGCTCATCTCCCTGGTGTTGTTGCTCGTGAGGAAGACAAAGGGCTTTGAAGTAGCTGCAATCGTTCCCACTTCAGGCACCGAGACCTGATAGTCTGAAAGGACCTCCAGCAGAAAGGCCTCGAACTCAGGGTCTGATTTGTCCACCTCGTCCACGAGGAGCACGGCCCCTTGTTCCTGCTGGAGGGCCTTGAGCAGGGGCCTGGGTTCGAGAAAATCAGGGGAGAAAAAGATGTCGTCGTGCTGTCGCAGTTTTGACACAGATGCAGCCAGGCTGTCGGATCCCTGAAGGATCTCGTTCAGGCGATCCTTGAGGATCTGGGTGTAGAGCAACTGCTTTCCGTACTTCCACTCGTAGAGTGCTTTGGATTCATCGAGGCCTTCATAGCATTGGAGGCGGATCAGGGGTAAGCCGAGAAAAGCCGCACTCGCCTTGGCCAGTTCTGTTTTCCCGACGCCGGCCGGCCCTTCCACCAGGACAGGTTTTTCCAAGTGGAAAGCAAGATACAGGGTCGTGGCGATTTGCTGGCTGCAAATGTATCCCGTCCCTTCAAAGCCTTTCTGGATGCGGCTGATGGAGTCAAATTTTTCTGCCAGAATCCCTTTCATATATCCAACCCCCGGACTGGGGGCAGTTTATCACAAGAGCCTGGCAATGGCTTCCAAAATATCGGCGCAAAAATGGCGCCTATGCCGGCGCGTCTATAGGGTGTAGGTTTTTTGATCTCTGTTTGTGACCTTCCAATGAATCTCCACGTATACCAGTCATAAGACAGGTCGTGTTCGATGAGGCGGAGCCGATGCGCAACTTTCGGCCCGCTGTTTGAAATCGATCAGTCTATTTCAAAGAAAAAGGAGGAAGAAAATGAAGTTAGTTAAATCTGTCGTGTGTGTCGCCCTTTTGGTTTCCTTTGTTTTGGTCGGACTTTCCACAGCCGCAGTAGCGCAAGGCGTTTTGACGACTGAGGAAGAAGCAGGACTGCTCCAGATGCGGGAAGAAGAAAAGCTTGCCCACGATATCTATTATTTCATGTATGGCATGTATCAGAAGCCCATTTTCAGCAATATCATGGCAAGCGAGCAAAGGCACATGGATGCCGTCAAGGGCCTGCTGGACCGATACCTTCTGCCAGATCCGGCTGACGGCAACGGCCCTGGTGTTTTCACCGATCCGGATATCCAAGCACTGTACAACGATCTCTTTAACAGAGGAAGCATCTCATTGGTGGAGGCTCTGAAAGTAGGAGTGGACATTGAGAACATGGATATCTCTGACCTTGAGACGTTGATTTCACAGACGACCAAGCGGGACATCATAAGAGTTTACGAGAATTTGCTGGCCGGATCTGAAAGCCACCTGGCAGCTTTCAAGGATCAGCTGCCCGATTAATGTATGCCTCAAAACTCAGCCAGTAGGAGTTTGACGCAATCCTCAATTCCCTCAAATAGGGAGGAGACAAATCCGAAGAGTAGCGGAAACCCCCGGACCTTAGCGCGTCGCCGAAGGTCCGGGGAGCTTTACCTATGGCGATCGCTGCCTTCTCAGCGGTTACACGGTTAGGGGGTTGGGGAGGGCATCAATCGAGCTTTACCTTTTGAACATGCGCCAGTGTTTGGCCGAGGAATTTCTCTCCGAATCGCCTGAATCTTTCCGGATCATCGGTTGTGAAGTAAGTGACCTCTCCGGTCCTGGTGACCCTGCTTTCTATTTCAGGATGGCGATGAAGATAATCCTCCAGCCTGTCCGCGATGATCTCAGGGCCGTTCAGGATGTTGCAGTTTTTCCCCATGATCCTTTCAATGTTTTTCTGCAGAAAAGGATAATGGGTGCAGGCCAGAATGAGAGTGTCCACTTTCCTGTCCTTGAGGTGGCGGAGGTACTTTTTCAGGATGCGATTCGTCTCCGGTCTACCAACCCAGCCTTCCTCAACCAGAGGCACCAACAGAGGGCAGGCTAGGCCATACACTTTCAGATCACCTTT
>Ga0214473_10008550_pt1 | contig 12094 bp, 10 predicted proteins | sample RVTome_7_FD_203509 | JGI IMG/M metagenome (GOLD analysis project Ga0214473, IMG submission 203509) | Soil microbial communities from uranium-contaminated site in the Upper Colorado River Basin, Wyoming, United States - RVT98D197 | ecosystem: Environmental > Terrestrial > Soil > Contaminated >...
TCGACGGATCGCACCGAAGCGCGCGCGCGCGGCGCGGGCGCCGAAGTCGTGCGGCACCCCGAAAACCGGGGCTACGGCGCCGCCCTCAAGACCGGGATCCGCCACGCCCGCCACCCCTGGCTCTGCATCACCGATGCCGACGGCACCTATCCCAACGCGCGTATCCCGGACCTCCTGGCGCACGCCGTGGAGCACGGGGCCGACATGGTCGTCGGGAGCCGGACCGGGGCGCACGTAGCGATTCCGCTGGTGCGGCGGCCCGCCAAGTGGGCGATCACTCGTCTGGCCAGCATGGTAGCGGGTGAGGGGATCCCCGACCTCAACTCGGGACTGCGGGTCACTCGGCGGCCGGCGCTGCTGCCGTTCTTCAGCCTGCTGCCCGACGGCTTCAGTTTCACCACCACCATCACGCTGGCGATGCTCAGCAACGGGTATTCGGTCGCGTACGTGCCGGTGGACTACCACCACCGGGTGGGGCGCTCCAAGATCCGGCCGATTCGCGACACGCTCAACTTCGTGCAGCTCATCCTCCGCATCGCCCTGTACTTCGCGCCGCTCAAGGTCTTCCTTCCCTTGAGCGCGACCCTCGCGCTGCTCGCGGTGGCGTGGGGCGCCTTCACCAAGCTGGTGACCGGGACGGTGGCCGACGTCAGCACCGTCGTGATCGTGATGTCCGCGGTCCAGGTGGGGGTCGTGGGATTGCTGGCCGAGCTGATCAACCGCAGACTGCCCAGCCACTTCAAGCAGGAACGCTAGGTGCCCGAAGACAGCCGCCGCTCCGTGTACGCCCGGAAAGCGCTCGAGCAGGTGCCGAGGCTGCTCGGCAACCTCGACCGCAACCCGCACTCGCCCACCTACGGGTGCTTCCACCGTGACTACTGGCTGGACAAGACCTCCGACTTTCCGGACGCGGTGCGGCAGTTCGCGGTCCAGGCGCTGGCGCTGGTGTACGCGCGCGATTTCCCGGACAACCCCTATCGCGGCCAGCCCAAGATCCGCGACTGGGCCGTCGCCGCGCTCGATTTCTGGGCGCGCATCCAGCATGCCGACGGCTCGTTCGACGAGTTCTATCCGTTCGAGCGCGGCTGGGTCGGCCCGACCGCCTTCACGACCTTCACCAGCGTTGAGGCCTACCGGTTGCTCGAGGGGGACGTGCCCGCCGACGTGGCCGGGCGGGTCCGCGCGGCGATTCGGCGGTCCGCCGTCTTCATCGGGCGAGGCGACGCGGAGGAGGATCACCTCGCCAACCATCACGCCATGGCGTGTCTCGCGGTGTGGAAGGCCTACCAACTGCTCGGGGAGCCCGCGCTCCGGACGCTCTTCGAGCGGCTGTGGCGCGGCTTCCTCACCTACCACGATCCGGACGAGGGTTGGTCGCGGGAGTACGACGGCACCGACCCCGGCTATCTCTCGGCGACGGTGTCGTTCCTGGCCAAAGTCTACCAGGACAACCACGACCCGGCGATCCGCCGGGTGCTCGAGCAGGCGGCCGCGTTCTGCGCCTACTTCGCGTACCCGGACGGCTCCTACGCGGGCACCCTGGGGAGCCGCAACACGCTGCACTTCTACCCCCACGGTTTCGAGGTCTTGGCGCCGGAGCTCCCGGTCGCCGCGGCGGTAGCGGAGCACATGCTCCGCTCGCTCGACGCGGGCCGGCTGGTGCCGCCCGCGGTCATGTCTGATCGCTACCTGGCGTACCGGGTCGGGGAGTACCTCCAGGCCTACCTCGACTGGCGGCCTCGTCCCTCGCCGTTGCCCTTGCTGCCGTCTGAGGCGGAGCCATTCACGCGCTTCTTCCCGAAGGCCCGGATCTTCGCCGCCGCGCGGCCCGAGCACTATGTCATCGCCAACCTCGCCAAGGGTGGCGTGGTGAAGGTGTTCGACCGCCGCGAGGGGAGGCTGCTGATTAACGACGCCGGGATCATCGGCCGCCTCGCCGACGGCCGCGTAGTCTCGTCGCAGTGGATCAGTCCGGCGTATCAGGTCCGTGCGACCGACGACGGTTGGGAGGTAAGCGGGTACCTCCATGTCGTGACCTCGCAGAAGGTCTTCACGCTGGTCACCAACCTAGTGTTTCGCGGCGTCCTGCTGGCCCTGGGCTGGAGCCCGCCTCTGGCGCACTGGCTCAAGGCACGGATCCGCAAGACCCTGATCCTAAAGCAACGCACAGCGCCGATCCGGTTCCGCCGGCGCCTCGGCTTCGAGGGGGGAGCACCGGTACTCGAGAACGAGGTCGCCATCGTGGGCGATGCGCGGGTGGCCGCGCTCAACTTCGGGGATGAGTTCTCCATCCGACACGTCCCGCAGAGCCGGTACTTCCAGCCCCACGAGCTGGCAAGCCGCAGCTTCCCCCTCGACGCGGCTGCACTTGACGCGCTCAACGCCGGCCGGGCGGTCCACATCGAGGCTCGGGCAGCGGAGGACAGCGAGGGCGAGCGGAAGGTGTGGTGGACGCCCTGACTCGCCCCGAGCCCCTCCCGGCCCCGGCCAGCCCACCCGGCCTTTCGCCGCTGGGCCTCTCCGGCTGGATGGAGGGGCGGGGGCGCGTCCGAGGCCTGGTGCTCATCGGCGTCACCGTGGGCGTGTTCTACCTGCTCTTCCGCCGGATCGACCTGAACCAGACCCTCGCGGTGATCAGGACCATTCCCGCCGGTACCTGGCTGCTGGCGACGCTGCTCACGTTGTCGTTCCCGGTGCTGTCGGCGCTGCGCTGGCACCTGATCCTGCGCGTCGCCGGCCACCAAATCGGCGTGTGGCGTTGCGTCACCGTGATCATCGGGGTGTGGCCAATCTCCGCGATCTCGCCCTCCAAGGCGGGCGACCTGCTCAAGACGCTTGCCCTGAGGCGGGAGGCCGACCCCCTGGTCGTGGCGGGCACGGTCCTGGCAGAGCGGGTGATTGACGTGCTGGTCCTCGCCGGGCTGGCCCTGGCTGGGGGGCTGGTCTTCAGCCGAGTCCCGATCGTCGGCGTGGCCGCGGCGGCGCTGGCCGCCAGCCTGGCCGTCATCGCCGTGGCCGACCTCGGCCTGCGGCTCCCGCTCCCCCCGAAATGGAGCGCCAGGGTCGCCCAGCTCTCCGTGCCGCTGCGGGCGCTGCGGCGGAGCGGCGGCGCGCTGGCGCTGGTCCTCCTCCTCACGGTCGCAAACTGGGCGGCCTCGATCGTGCAGACCAAGCTGCTCTTCGACGCGGCCCACGCCCACGTGTCGCTGGGCTTCACCACCGCGGCGCTCCCAGTCGCGATCTTCGCGGGCCTCCTGCCCGTCACCATCGGAGGCATGGGCACCAGGGATGCCGCGATGGTGGCGCTGTTCGCCGCGTACGCCACGGCGGATCAGACGCTGGCGGTGGCGATTCTCTACTCTTTCTTCGGATATTGGCTGCTGGCGATGCTGGGCCTGCCTCTGACGAAGCGGGCGCTGGCGCTCTGAGGCGATCGGCCGTAGAGGCCTTCGCGGCCGGGGCCGCGGGCTAGGCCGACTCCGCCTGGAGCGCCGGCCGGTCGATCTTGCCGGTCGACGTCTTGGGCAACGTCGCCCGGAGCGTGAACCGTTCCGGCACCATGTACCGGGGGAGCCGCTCTAGGCAGTGGCGCTCCAGGGCCTCGACGGTGAGCCCGTCGCCCGAGACGAACGCCTGGAGGCGCTTCCCTCCGTCAGCCGCGTCCACCGCCACCACTGCCGTCTCCCGCACCCCCGGGTGCTGGTAGAGCGCGGCCTCCACCTCCCCCAACTCGACCCGGTACCCGCGCACCTTCACCATGTGATCCCGCCGGCCCAGGTAGAGGTAGTCGCCACCCGGGTCCAGCGAGACCAGGTCGCCCGTCCGGCACAAACGCTCGTCGTACGCGCCCTGCAACGGGTTCCGCACCAGGACCGAGGCGGTCTTCTCAGGGTCGCCCCAGTAGCCAGTCATCAGCCCCGGCCCGCGCGCGTACAGTTCGCCATGCTCGCCGGGCGCGGCGCACCGTCCCTCGGCAGTGAGCGCGAAGACCTCGTAGTTGAGGGTGGCCTTCCCGATCGGGATGGGCGTCTCGCGTTGCAGCACGTCATCGCCCACTTCGTACCACGTGCACACGTTGGTCTCGGTAGGGCCGTAGAGGTTCACCAGCCGGCCGCGGAACGTGCGCCGGAGCTGCTGGAGGTATTTCAGCGGGAACACCTCCCCTGCGAACAGCGCCAGCCGGAGACTGGGCACGCTCTCGCCAGCCAGCTTCCCGCGCGTGAGCATCAGCACGAGAGCAGAAGGCACCGAATACCAGATCGTGATGCCGCGCATCCGGACCAGTTCCGTGAGTTTCACGGGGAACGTGGACAGCCGATCCGGCACCAGGACCACGGTCCCGCCCGCTTTCACCGTGGTGAACAGGTCGAAGATCGAGAGATCGAAGTGAAACGGGGCGTGATTCGAGACCACATCGTCGGCGGTGACGGCGAACTCGGTGTGGGTCCAGTGGATAAAGGTCAGCGCGGCCCGATGAGAGATCATCACCCCCTTGGGGACGCCAGTGGATCCGGAGGTGTACAGGATGTAGCCCAGGTCGGTCTCCACTCCGTCGGACGGCTGCGCGAGGGCCGGCCCGGCCAGCACGTCCCCCCACGCCGTGGCCCCGGCCGGGGGAGCCGCCCCCCCATCGTCGGCCGCCACGATCGTCTGGAACGAGAGGCCGGGATCCGCTTGGCGCAGCGCGGCGAGCCGGTCGGGGGTGGTGACGACGCAGCGCACGCCGCAGTCGCGGAGGATGAGCGCCGCGCGCCGGGCGGGCGCATGCGGGTCCACCGGCACGTACGCGGCCCCCGCCTTGAGGGCGCCGAACAGGCTCACGACCGCCGGGATGGACTTGGGGAGAAAGAGCGCCACCCGGTCGCCCGGCCCCGCGCCCAGCTCCCGGACCGCCCTGGCCACCCGCGCCGCTGCCTGATCCAGCTCTCCGTAGGTGATTCTGTCTTCGCCGTGGATCACCGCGATGTGGTCAGGCGACGCGGCGGCCGAGGCCGTCAGCAGGTGGTGGAGCTGGTACGCGTCGGTCCGGTACATCGGGGTCAACCCACGAGGCCGGCGATTCCGCCGGCCTCGACCGTGACGCTGCGGCGGGGGACCGCGCTCACCGCGATCACACCTCGTACCTCTCTCGCAGCGGGCGGTCGCTCCACGTCGCCAGCGTGTCCAACGCGTTGGGGAGTGTCCAGTGCTCCCACGCGGCCGGCTCGGCGCGCACGTGCAGGTCCAGCCGAGCCGCGTAGTGCGCCACCGCTGCTTCCAGGGCGCCGGGGCCGCGGCCGACTTCGAACGGCTCTTCCAGCGTGAAGGTCATGCGGGTCGCCCGCCCCGCACCGAATACCGGGACCACGGGCACGCCGGTCGTCTGCGCCACGCTCAGCATGCCCGTGGGGAACGGCACGCGGCGTCCCAGGAACGGGACGTCCACGAAGCGCGCCGAGTGCCACCCGTCTCCCGTTTGCATCACGACCGCTCCCTCCCCGAGCGCCTTGACGATGGGGCGGATGTTGAACTGGCATGGGAATCCGCCCAAGAGCTCGGTCAGGGTCGGCTCGGGCCCGCCGAGCGCCCACATTAGTCGCCGCAGCCGCGTGCTGGACCACGGGTCGTGGAGCGTGGGCATGGCGGTCCGCACGTCATGCCCGAGCTTCCGCAGGATAATCACCGCCAGCAGCCCGCCGCGGGAGTGGAGGTGCGAGAGCAGGAGGAGCGCCCCGCGGCCCGTCTCCACGGCTTGCTCCAGGTGCCCGACGTTCCGGAGCGTGCACCACCGGCGGAGCTCCGCCACCGGCAGCCGCGGCGCGAGCGCCAAGAGGAGCCGTCGGGTCTCGAAGTCTTCGAAGAACCGGCGGGCGACCGTCGCCGCCGATTCCCCCGGCGAGACGAACGGCGCCACGTTGGCGCGCACGGCCGCGGCGGCTCGTCGGCGCACGTAGTACCCGACCCGCCCGTGCATTCGGGCCAGCGCGCACAGGACCCCCGCCGGCACCAGCCGGTGCAGTAGCACCACGGCATCCCCGATCCCGGCCCACGGCGGCGCCCGCCCGGCGGCGGGCACCGAGTTCGCGGCGGTCACCTCAACGCCGGCCTTTGCCATCCACGAACGTCGCGATCCGCCGGACCGTCTCGAAGTTCTCCGGCACAATATCCTCGTCGGCGACCTGGATGCCGAAGTCCGATTCCAGGAAGGAGACCAGCTCGAAGATGCCCGTCGAGTCGATCAGTCCCGAGTCGAGCAACGACGTATTGCCGTCGATCGCCGCACCTCCGCGCGCGAACGACGTGGTGACGAAGCTCAGAATACGACTTTCAACGTCAGTCACCGATCCCCCTTGGGTGGCTTGTCCGGTTTTCCCCGCACGCCGGCCTTAGTCGCCAAGATGAGCGACTCGGCCGCCACGAGCGACCCCTTTTGCACCTCCGCTCCGTCGAATCCCGCCGCCGGCAGCATGGCGACGATGTCGTCGGTCGTGTACATGCGCCCGCCCTGATACGCGAGCAGCACCTGCAGTGACAACAGCACGGCCCAGGGCGGCCCGACCCGGTCCGGGTTCAGGAACGCGAGCTGCACGATGAGGGTGCCGCCATCCACCAGGGCCGACGCGGCCTTTCGCAACAGGCGCAGGCAGGTCTCCGGATCCTCTTGATGCAGCATGTTCGACAAGAGCACGACATCGAACCCCGTCCCCAGATCGTCGTCATGGTAGTTGCCGGCCCGCGCCGTGATACGGTCGCTCAGGCCGTATCGCGCCACCGTCTCCCGCGTGATGCCGACCACCGCCGGCAGGTCGAAGACCACCGCCTCGAGCCCCGGGTGGTTCTGGGCCAGCAGGATCGAATACGCACCCGTTCCGCCGCCGACGTCGAGGAGGCGGCGGCGCCCGGTCAACACCACGCGGTTCACCAACTCTCGACCCGGTCCCATCGCGTACTCATGCATCGCCAGCATCATGTGCCGCGTGTAGTCCTCCCCCGCCGTCAGGCGGGCGAGCCCGTCCTGAACCGGGCTTCCCGATCGGACTGCCTCATCGAGCCGGCCCCAGGCGCCGTAGAAGTCGGCCATGAACTTCACCCAACCGCCCAGGTAGTGCTCGCCGCTCGCCACCAGGAACCGGCTGGCCATGCGGCCGTTCCGGTATTCTCCGTCCACCAGCTCGAGCAGCTGGAGCGAGACGCACGCATTGAGCAATCGGGTCATGTGGTCGCGCGCCGCACCGCACCGCGCAGCCACGGCGTGCGCCGTGAGCGGCTGCTCCGCCAAGGCGTCGAACACCCCGAGGCGCAGCGCGGCGAACAGCACCCCGGACCGCCAGTACGCCACCGTCAGCTGCGTCAGCGCGAGCCGTTGCTCCCGCTCGCTCGCCAGGCCGCCGGTGCCACGCCCTTGCGTCACGCTCGCTCCCCCCGCACCCCGGTCGCCTGCGCGATAATCTCGCGCTGGATCTCGGACGTACCCGAGTAGATCCGCGACCCGATGGCATCCCGGAGATCCCGCTCGAACCCGTATTCGGCGGCGTAGCCATAGCCGCCGTAGACCTGGATCACATCCAGGGACGACTGCACGAAGGCCTCGCTGACGGCAAGTTTGGCGATGGCGATCTCGGCCGGCGCCTCTTCCCCCCGAGCCATCAGCCAAGCCGCCCGATAAAGCAAGAACCGCGCCGCGTCCAGCCGCGCGCGCATCTCCGCGACGCGGTGGGAGATGGCCTGAAAGCTCCCGATCGTGCGACCGAACTGCCGGCGCGTGTTGGCGTAGGCCACCGCCTGCTCCAACTGCCACGCCATGGACCCCAGACAAGGGGCCAGAATGCAGCACCGCTCCCACGTCATGGAGTGCTTGAAGATGGTCCCGCCGTTGCCCTCGCGCCCCAGCCGGTGGCCCTCGGGAACTCGGCAATCTTCGAGGAATACCTCGCACATGGGAGCGGTGCGCAACCCCATCTTCTCGATCGGGCGGCCGAGCCGCAGGCCCGGCGCCCCGCGCTCGACGAGGAACGCCGAGATGCCGAGGAACCCGCGCTTCGGGTTGCTGGTGGCGAAGATGAGCAGGAGGTCGGCATCGGGTGCGTTCGAGACGAACGTCTTTTGCCCGGTGAGGACGTACGCGTCGCCGTCCCTTCGCGCCACGGTAGTGAGGGCGAAAGAGTCCGAGCCCGAGCCCGGCTCACTCATGCCGTGCGCGCCGATCCATTCGCCCCGCACCAACCGCGGCAGGTAGCGCTCCCGCTGTTCCGCCGTCCCGAAACGAGCCAGCGGGGCCTGCACCGCCCACATCTGCGCGCTGAGGGCGAAGAGGAGCCCGTTGTCGCGACAGCCGTGTCCCAGTCCCTCCAGGGCGTAGACCGCGGTGAGGGGATCGAGCCCACTGCCGCCGTACTCTTCGGGCAGGCAGAGTCCGAGCACGCCGAATTCGGCGCAGCGACGCCACGCCTCGCGCCGGAGCACGCCCGCCCGTTCCTCGTCGTCGAACGGGTGAGCCAGCTCGCGGCGGGCGAAGTCCTCGATCGATGCTCGCAGGGCCACCTGCTCGGGCGTCCACTCGAAGTCCACGCTTGGCCTCCGTGTCTAGGCGCGCGCCACGACGCGCAGCAGGCGACGGATCTCGTCCGACGTGACAGCGTGCGCGCCGTCGAGCATCCAGCGACGCAAGTTATTCACAGCCTCTCCCTCCGCGGGGGCGACTTCGACGGCGACCGGCCTGTTGCACAGGACGTGCCCGAGACGGGGGTCCGGGCGGGGGCATGGGCTCCTCTCGCGGACAGGCTATTGTGGGGTCGGTGTCGCACCCCCCGACGAACCGTGGCTCGCCCGCAGCACTTGCTCGATTCCATCATGCTAACAGCTTTGGGGCCCAACGCTTGCATGGGCCCGTCTGGCCCGGCGTTCGGGGACCCGGACGCCGGGGGTGCAGTGCCCGCCAAAGAGGGGGAGGTCGTGAAAGTCGCGGTGGTCGGCTTGGGGAACGCAGGAATGACCCTCCATCTTCCGGCGCTCCGGGGGATGTCCGGAGTGGAGGTCGTCGGGGGAGCGGACTCGGATCCCGCGCGACGGGAGCGCGCGGCTGCGACGTTCGGGATCCCCACGTTCGACTCCCAGGACGCCCTCCTCCGGAGCGCGGCACCGGAAGTCGTCATCGTGGGCACGCCGCCGGACAGCCACCGGTCGCTTTGCCTGGCCGCCCTAGGCGCGGGGGCTCACGTAATCTGTGAGAAGCCGTTCGTGGCGAGCCTGGCGGAGGCTGACGAGGTCATCGCCGCGGCAGACGCCGCCGGCCGGACGGTTGCGCTCAACCACGAGTTCCGCGAGATGCCGATCTTCCGCGCGGTGCGCGACCACATCGCGGGTGGCGACGCGGGCGACCTGGTGTTTGCGCAGGTCTGGCAGCTCATGGACCTGCCGCCGTGGAAGGAGCCGGGTTGGCGCAGCCAGCTTCTCCAGCGGACGCTGTACGAAGCCGGGGTGCATCTGGTGGACTTCCTCATGGCGTTGTTCGGGGAACGGCCCCTCGCGGTTTCGGCCACGGTCTCCACCTGCGGCGTCCGCGAGGCGCAGTCGGACGCGGTGGCCCTGGTGACCCTCGAGTTCTCGCGGGGCCGGCTGGCCCACGTGGTCCAGAATCGGCTGTGCCAGGGCGAGACCCAGTACTTCGAGGTTCGGGCGGACGGGACCAAGGCCTCGGTGCGCGCCTCGTTCGGCGGCCGGGCCAAGGTGTCGCTGGGGCTCCACCGAAGCTCCCGGCCCCACCTCCGTGTGGACTTCGGCCTGTCGGGACTCGCCTGGCGCGAAGTGGGCACGCGCCGTACGCTGCTGGCGCGGAACCCCCGAGACCCGGGAATGGTCGCCACGAGAGCCGTGCTGGAGCGGACGATCGCCGCCCTGCGGAGCGGCGGCGAGCCCCCAGTGTCGGGTCGGGCGGCTCGCGACGTGATCGCCGTGCTGGCGGCCTGCTATCACTCGGCCACCACCGGCCGGCGGGTGCGGCTGGACGCGGCCACGGAGCGCGAGCTCGCAGCCTTCCGCATGGGGGGCGCCGGGCCGTGAGCGCCGGCGCCCTGCGCGTCGCGGTGGTGGGCGCCGGCCTGATGGGCCGGTGGCACGCCGCTGCCGCCGCGCGGGTCGGCGCGCAGGTTGTCGCCGTCGCCGATCCGGACCACCCGCGCGCCACCCGGCTGGCGCGCCGGCACGGCGCCCGCGTGGTACCGCTCGCGGGCCTCCTCGAAGACCGGAGCATCCAGGCCCTGCACGTATGCACGCCGCTCGAGACCCACGCGGCGATCGCCACCGCGGCGCTCGACGCCGGTCTCCCGGTGCTGGTCGAGAAGCCGCTGGCGCCGAACGCCTCCACCACCGAGGCGCTGCTCCAACTCGCGGCGCGCCGGCAGCGGCCGCTCTGTCCCGTTCACCAGTTCCCCTTCCAACGAGGCGTGCAGCGCGTGCTCGCGGCGGTGCCGCGATTCGGCCCGGTTCTGCACGCCGACTACGTGGCCTGCACCGCCGGCGCCGAGGGTCGCGACGCCGCGGCCGGCGAGGCCATCGTGGCCGACATCCTCCCCCACCCCTTGTCGCTGCTGCGAAGCGTGGTGCCCGGCGCGCTGGCCGACCTGCCCTGGCACGTGGCGCGGCCCCGGGCCGGGGAGCTTCGAGCCACCGCGGCGGCAGCCGGGATCACCGTTTCGCTCCTCATCTCGCTCGCCGGGCGTCCCACGCGCAACAGCTGGCGACTCGTCGGCACGGCCGGGACCGCCCACGTGGACCTGTTCCACGGCTTCGCCACTTTCGAATCGGGGGCGGTATCGCGCGGCCGAAAGATCGCGAGGCCCTTCGCCCGGGCGGTGACCACCCTGGGCGCGGCCGCGGGCAACCTGGCACGTCGCGCGGTGGCCCGAGAGACGGCCTATCCCGGACTCCAGCGCCTGGTCGAGGCGTTCTACGCGGCGGTGCGCGGCACGGCACCGTCGCCCATCGAGGCCGCGGAAATCCGCGACGTGGCCCTAGCTCGGGACCGGATCGCCGGCGCGACCGGCGCGTGAGGCCCGGCGCCGCGCGCGGACACCCGCCAGTTGCACCCCGACGGTCACCGCCACGGTGACCCCCAGCAGCACCACCGCGGGCAGGGCCCGGCGGACCATCACCTGGTACATCGCTCCGTGGAGACCCACCAGGGAAAACGCGGCGTAGTTCCACCGCTGCAGGAACTTCCACCGGGCGGCGCCCAATCGGCGTAGCGCCAAGTCGTTCGACAGCGCGACGAGCAGCACCAGCACCAGCGAGGCGAGCAGTCCGGTGTGGTTGGCCCAACCGACCCCATCCAAGCGCACCGGGAACCCGTCGCCGCGCTCGGGGCCGTACAGGAAGTAGCGAAGGATCTGTCCGCGGAAGTGCACGCGGAAGCCGACCACGACGTGGGCCAGGCTCACCAAGCCACCCCAAATCCCGAGGTCGCGGCGCCACCCGATGCTGACGGGCGGCCGCCGGCCCCGGAACACGTAGAGCGGCCCGATCAACAGGGTGGTGGCGAGCAGGCCGAGCCCCACGTACGCCGTGATGAGCGTCCATCGGCGCGCTGTGGCGGCCGGCGGAATCGCGAGATGAAGGGCGGCCGCCGTGACGATGACGGCCGCGGCAATGGCGACCTGCCGGAAGCTGCGGCTCACCGCGGCCCCGACTCGCTCGACCCTCGCGCACCCCGCCCCCCGAAGGGGAGGCGGACGCGGGCGAACGCCCGGCCGCGCTCCGCGGGCGATACCAGCGCCAGGGCGCCCGCCGCGAGCAGCGCCCCGAGCGCCGCTTTCCAGGCCCAGGTGCCCAGACTGGGAGCCGGCGCCCACCGACCCAGCCCGGCGGCCGCCGCCAGCGCCGCGCCTACATAGGCGATGAGCGCCGCCGACCGGCCACTGCTCCGCAGGCCGTAGCCCCACCGCAGCCGCAACACGTTCGCGGTCAGTACCAGCACCGAAGCGGCCACGTGACTTACCGCCAAGCCGATGATGCCGAACCGCGGCAGCACCAGGAACGCCCCGACAATCACGACCGCGTGGCCCGCGAGCGGGCTCGCCACATATCCCACCGGATCGTCTACGCCGATCAGGGCCGCCCG
>Ga0214473_10008551_pt1 | contig 12094 bp, 12 predicted proteins | sample RVTome_7_FD_203509 | JGI IMG/M metagenome (GOLD analysis project Ga0214473, IMG submission 203509) | Soil microbial communities from uranium-contaminated site in the Upper Colorado River Basin, Wyoming, United States - RVT98D197 | ecosystem: Environmental > Terrestrial > Soil > Contaminated >...
TGTGTTCACCGACGAGGGGTTCGAGGACGCGGTGGCGGCGTTCCCGCGGGCGCGTTCCCTCGTCACCCCCACCCCGCCCGGCGGCGATCCGGAGTTCGCGGTCGCGCTGCGGGAGTTCTGCGGCGGCGGGTAGGGTTTTCGCGATGAGCGGGCAGAGGACCGAGGCACTGTGCCGGGAGATCGCGCGGGCGCTACCGGAGCGCCCGTTCGGGATCGAGTTCTGGGACGGCGGCCGCGTGCCGCCGTCGAACGGCGCCGGCCCGACGCTGCGGTTCCGCTCCCCGGCCGCGATCTCGCAGGTACTGCGGGCGCCGGGGGAAGTGGGGCTCGGTCGCGCCTATGTCCGCGGCGAGATCGACGTCGACGACCTCGACGGGGTGATCGCGCTGCTCGGTCGGTGGGAGGCGCCCCCGATCGGGCTCGCGACGAAGGCGCGCCTGCTCGCGGCCGCGCTTCGCGCCGCGGGATTCCGCCGCCCCCCGCCTCCGCCTGCGGCCGAGTTGCGCCCGCCCCGCCGGATGCACACCCTGCGCCGCGACTCGGAGGCCGTGCGCCACCACTACGACGTCTCCAACGACTTCTTCCGCCTGTTCCTGGACGAAACGATGACCTACAGCTGCGCCCTGTTCGAGGAGGGAACCGAGACCCTGGCGGAGGCGCAGCACGCGAAGCTGGAGCTGATCTGCACGAAGCTCGACCTGCAGCCCGGCCAGCGCCTGCTCGACATCGGGTGCGGCTGGGGAAGCTTCTCCATGCACGCGGCGCGCGAGCACGGCGTCTCGGTCCTCGGCGTCACCGTGTCGCCGCCGCAGGCCGAGCTCGCCCGCGAGCGCGTCCGCGAGGCCGGGCTCGAGGACCGGGTCGAGATCCGGGTCCAGGACTACCGGGAGATCCAGGACGAGGGTTTCGACGCAGTAGCCAGCATCGGGATGGTCGAGCACGTGGGCGAGCCGAACATCGACGAGTACGCGCGGGTGATCTCGCGCGTGCTCGCGCCCGGCGGCAAGGTCCTCAACCACGGGATCGTCCATCTCCCGTGGCTCGGCGGGAAGGGCCACAAGGGCGGCGAGTTCTCGCGTCGCTACGTGTTCCCCGACGGCGAGCTGCTCAATCTGTCGCGCTCGCTGGCGGCATTCGAGAGCGCCGGGTTCGAGACTCTGCACGTCGAGGACCTGCACACCGACTACGCCGAGACCCTGCGCCACTGGACGCAGCGCTTCGACCAGCACCTGGACGAGGCCGAGCGGATCGTCGGCCCCGAGCGCACCCGCGTGTGGCGCCTGTACCTGCGCGCCGCGCGCAACGGTTTCGAGACCGCACAGATCGCCGTCTACCAGGTGCTGTGCAGCCGCCCGCTGACCGAGCCCGCCGCCAGCCACCCGACGGGGGAGCGCCACGGTGAGACGCGGCGGCGCGTTCCGACCGCCGCCGCCTAGTCCGGTGCGAGCTCTGACCAGCCCGCTCGGCTTCGCGGCCACCGTCCTGGCGATCATCGTCGGCTTCCTGGCGCTGGACCAGTTCGCGAGTCTCTCGCAGCAGGTCGCGATCGGCGCCGCGACGTGGGTGGCGCTGCTGCTCGCGTGCGCGCCGCTGTGCGGCGAGGGCCGCGCCCGGGTGGCGATCGTCGTCGTCGTCGCGACCACCGCCGAGGTCCTGGGCTCGATCGTGATCGGCGCGTACGAGTACCGCCTCTCCAACCTCCCCGCGTTCGTCCCGCCGGGCCACGGCCTCGTCTATCTCGCCGGGCTGCAGATCAGCCAGTCGGACCTGGTCCGCCGCCACGCGCGAACGTTCCTGCGCGTGACGATCGCGATCGTCGCCGCGTGGGGACTCGCCGGGCTGGCGCTGCTCGGTCGTCCGGACCTGCTCGGCGCGGCGTGCGGCGTGCTGTTGATCTACGTGCTCATGCGCGGGCGGGCGCCGACCCTTTACGCGGGCGTCTTCTACATGGTCGCGTTCCTGGAGCTGTACGGGACCGCGATCGGCGCCTGGACCTGGGTCGAGGTCGTGCCCGGGACGGTCGTCCCCGCGGGCAACCCCCCGAGCGGGATCGCCGGCGCCTACGTCCTGTTCGACATCGCCGCGATCGCGTTCGCGCCGCGGTTGTTGGCGGTTCTGGCAGCGGTGCGGCGCCGTTGGCGCCCGCGGCTCGCGACCTAGCGCTAGCGCCCCGGCTTCCGCTTCACCCGCAATGTCTTCTTGGACGGCGTCCCGTCGACGTTGCCGACCGCATCGACCGCGCGGACCTGGAAGCGATGCTTCCTTCCCTTCCCGCCGCCGGCCTTGACCCGCGCCTTGAAGGGCGACTCGCAAGAGGCGAACTCGTCGTCTCCGTCGAGCTTGCACTCGAAGCTCGACCCCGGCTCGTTCGACTCGAATCCGAAGGCCACCCGCTTCCTGCGCTTCGCCGTCTTCAGCTTCCGCTTCGGCGCGCCCGTGATCCCCGTCTGCGGGGGAGTGGAGTCGGGGAACTCGTCCGCACCGATGTCCGGGGCGCCGTCCTGGATTCGGAGCTGGCCGTCGATGTCGAGCGCGCCCAGGAGCGGATCGGGACCGCCGGCGTCGATCGTGGGCGAGTTGGCGCGCTGGTGGAAGTTGCCGTTCGCCGCGTCCACGAACGCCGGCTCCGCCGTCTGATTGGCGCCCCCGCCGAAGCCCGACAGGATGCCCGGCCCGCTGCTGATGCCGCCGTAGAAGTTCGAGTATCGGAGGATCATGTCCGCGCGGGAGTCCGGCCACCCACCGTTCTGCTGCACGTCGAAGGAGTTGCCGCCGGACGTGCCGTTGAGGATCGAGTTCCGGACGATCAGGCGCAGGTGGGCCCCGCCGCTGGCGGCAACGATCGCGCCGACGCCCTGCGCGGCCACCGCGGTCACATTGCGGACCTCGACGTCGCCCGAGCAGTTGCCGTTGCACTCCGCTCTCACGGCCGCCCCGGTGCCCGTTCGCCAGCACACGCTGTCCCGGAGCGTCCCGGCGGTCGGCTCGCACGCGCCCGCAAACTGGTCGCCGCCGGTCGTGTGCGCGGTCACCCGCTCCGCGAGGCCGCCGCGCATCCGCAGGGCCGCGCCGTCGCCGTCGTGCTCGATGTCGAGGTCGCGCAACGTCGCGTTCCCCGACACCACGACACCGTCGAGGGCCGTGGAGACGATCAGCGGCCGCGGCGGACGACTCGGCCCCCGGACCACGACCCCGGGCCCGACCGTGAGCGGCGCGCCCAGGGTGTAGTTGCCGATGCCAACCACCACCTCGTCACCCCCGCCCGCGTCCTCGACCGCATCCCGCAGCGCGCAGGGATCACCCTGCGCGCACGGCTGCGGCCCGTTGCCGTTCGGCGCCGCGTAGCGCACGGCTCCGATCGCCGTCGCCGGTGTCACGATCGCGAGTGCGAATGCAACGAATCCCACAATGTGTCGCAGGCGCATACGTCAGATATCGACCGCGAGAGCTCGCGTCTTTAGGGGACCTAGCGGACTCAGCCGACGAGCGGCGCGCCGGAGCGCAGCGCCGTGGTGACCTTGTCCGCGACGGCAGTGCCCGTGAGGCCGACCTCCTCGTGAAGGAGGGCCGGCTTGCCGTGCGTGACGTAGCGGTCCGGGAGCCCGACCCGGAGCAGCCGAGCGCGGGCGCGCCCGCCGAGCGAGTCCTCGAGGTGCTCGAGCACCGCTGAGCCGAAGCCGCCCGCGAGCACGTTGTCCTCGATCGTGACCACAAGCTCGTGCTCGAGCGCGAGGCGCTCGACGAGCGCGGCGTCGAGCGGCTTCGCGAAGGCGGCGTCGGCGACGGTGACGTGGAGGTCGTGGCCCGCAAGTACCTCGGCGGCGTCGTTCGCAACCTGGACGCCGAACCCGTACCCGAGCAGCGCCACGCGGCTTCCCTCCTGGAGCACCTCGCCGCGACCGATCTTCAGCTCGCGAGCGCGCTCGGGGAGCGGGACGCCGGCGGCGGTGCCGCGCGGGTAGCGGAGCGCGACCGGGCCGTCGTCGTGGGCGAGCGCGGTGCGGACCATGTGCACGAGCATCGCCTCGTCGCGCGGCGCCATCATCACCACGTTCGGCAGGCAACGGAAGTAGGAGACGTCGAACGCGCCGTGGTGGGTGGGGCCGTCGTCGCCGACGAGCCCGGCACGGTCCATCGCGAACACGACGTTGAGCTTCTGCAGGCAGACGTCGTGGACGATCTGGTCGTAGGCGCGCTGGAGGAAGGTGGAGTAAATCGCGGCGACCGGCTTCGCGCCCTGGAGCGCGAGTCCGGCGGCGAACAGGATCGCGTCCTGCTCCGCGATCCCGACGTCGTAGTACTGCTCCGGGAGCGCCTTCGCGAGCTTGTTCAGGCCCGTCCCCCCCGCCATCGCCGCGGTGATCCCGATCACGCGGCTGTCGGCCTCCGCCTCGGCGACGAGCGCGTCCGCGAACACGGCCGTGTACTGCGGCGGCGCGGGCGGCAGCGGCTGCTCGAGCTTCTCGGGCGCGATCGAGTCCGGCGAGTCGGACTCCTTCACCGGTACGGGCTTCGGATCCTTCGGCGCAGGACGGCGGTCGACGATCGAGCCGGGCTTCGCCGCGTGCCACTTCTCCATCCCCTCGAGCCCGCCCTCCTCGGCGGGAGCGAAGCCCTTGCCCTTCACGGTGTGGATGTGGACGACGACCGGGCGGTCGGCCTGCAGCGCGTCGCCGATCGCACGCCGAAGCGCGTGCACGTCGTGGCCGTCGATCACCCCGGTGTAGGCGAGGTCGAGCTCCTCGAACAGCAGCCCGGGCGCCCAGTAGGCCTTGATCGCCGCCTTGATCTCCGGGCCGAGGCGCTCGAACCGCTGCCCGAGACCGAGCGGCAGCTTCGTCAGCCGATCCTCGACCTCCTCGCGGGCGTGGAACAGCCTCGGGTTCAGGCGAACGCGGCTGAAGTTCCGCGACAGGGCGCCGACGTTGGGCGAGATCGACATCCCGTTGTCGTTCAGGACGATCACGATCGGGGTCTGGAGGCCGCCGGCGTTCTGGAGCGCCTCGTACGCGACGCCGCCGGTCAGCGCGCCGTCGCCGATCACCGCGACGACCTTGCCGTCGGGGCCGATCCCGTGGCGCATCGCCTCCTTCAGCCCGACCGCGTATCCGATCGAGGTCGAGGCGTGGCCGGCGCCCATGATGTCGTGCTCGGACTCCTCGATCGAGCAGAACGGCGCCAGCCCGCCGTACTGGCGGATCGAGTCGAGGCGCTCGCCGCGGCCGGTCAGCACCTTGTGCGGATAAGCCTGGTGGCCGACGTCCCACAGGATCTTGTCCCGGGGCGACTCCAGCAGGCTGTGCAGCGCGACCGCGAGCTCGCACGTGCCGAGATTGGCGCCGAAGTGGCCGCCGATCTCGCCGATCGTGTCGATGATCTGCTCGCGGACCTCCTGCGCGACCTGCGCCAGCTCGGCGTCGTCGAGCCCCTTCAGATCGGCAGGGAACCCGATCGAGTCGAGGATTCTGCGTGCGTGGGGATTTGGGCCGTTTTGATTGCTCATGCGTGGCGGGTGTAGATGAAGTCTGCGATCAGCTCGAGGTCGTTCGTGCCGCCCTCGATCGCGTCAAGCGCCTCACGGACCTTGGCGTGCGAGGCCGCCGCGAGCTCGCGTGCCCTCTCGAGGCCGAAGAGGCTGACGTATGTGACCTTTCCATGACGTTCGTCGCTGCCGCGCGGCTTGCCCAGCTCCTCGTCGCTTCCCGTCACGTCGAGGATGTCGTCAACGATCTGAAACAAGACGCCAAGCTCGTCCGCGAACCGGCCGTACTTGATTGTCTCAGGTTCAGGTACGCCGACCAGCGCCAAAGGGATGCGTACGCTGGCCGAGATCAGCTGTCCGGTCTTCAGCTCGTGCAGGCGGCGGAGGGAGTCCGCATCGAGCTCGGTGTCGGTCACATCCACGTACTGGCCACCGACCATTCCCGCCACGCCGGTCGCGCGGACCAGCTCGCGCAGGCCGGCGAGCACGCGCTCCGGGTCGCCCTGCTGGCGCTCGGCAAACAGCGCCATCGCCTCGGCGAACAGCCCGTCCCCGGCGAGGATCGCGACGTTCTCTCCGTAGACGACGTGCGAGGTGGGCCGTCCGCGGCGGAGCTCGTCGTCGTCCATCGCCGGGAGGTCGTCGTGGATCAGAGAGTAGGTGTGGATGAGCTCGATCGCGGCAGCGGCAGGGAGCACGGTGCGCGGGTCGGCGCCCGCGGCGCGCGCGGTCGCGAGCGCCAGCACCGGGCGGATTCGCTTCCCGCCCGCGAGCAGCGAGTAGCGCATCGCCTCGTCAAGCCCCTCGGTCTCGGCAGCGCTCGAGAACCGGATCTCCGCCAGGTAGGCCTCGACGAGGTCGCGAAGATCGTCGGGATACGCGGTGCTCGCGCCCTCGCCGGGCGGCGCCGTGGTCGGCTCGCTACCCATCGGCGCTCCCGGCAGCCTCGCGGAGTGCAGTCTCGGCCTCGGTCCCGAGCTCGGCGGCGATGTCCGCGGCCTCGCTCGCGAGCTCGGCGACCCGCTCGTTTCCGAGCTCCGGGTCGCGGAGTTGCTCCGCGAGCTCGCGAAGGCGCGCCGCCATCCGCTCCAGCTCCTCGCTCACGACGCCTCCTCGCCCGCAGCCGTCCGCACGGCGGCGCCGAGCACCCCGTTCACGAACCGCGGCGTTTCGGCGCTGCAGTACTCGCGCGCCAGATTGACTGCCTCGTCGAGCGCGATCTCGGTCGGGACGTCGTCGCGGTGCGCGACCTCGTACAGGGCGAGGCGCATGATGCTGCGCTCGAGCGGCGCGATCCGATCCACGGTCCACCCTGCGGCGTGCGCCGCGATCAACTCGTCGAGCTCCGCCTGGTTCTGATCCACGCCCTCGGCGAGCTCGCGCGTGAACGGCTTCGCGCCGGTGAGCAGCTCCTCGAGCGGCTGCCCCGTGACCTCGCGCTGGTAGAGCGCGAATGCCGCGTCGCGGCGCTGGTCGGAGCGGCGCACCTCGGCTCCCCACTAGGCGCGCGAGACGTACTCGCCGGAGCGAGTGTCGACGCGCACGCGATCGCCCTCGTTCACGAACAGCGGCACGTCGACGACGACGCCGGACTCGAGCGTCGCCGGCTTCGTCCCGCCGCCCGACGCGGTGTCGCCCTTGACGCCGGGATCGGTGGCGGTCACGCCCATCTCGACCGCGCTCGACACCTGCACGCCGCTCGGCTGCTCGTCGACGAACAGCACTTCGACCTCGGAGTTCGGCAGCACCCACCGCATCGCCTCGCCGGTCACGTCCCCGGGCAGCTCGAGCTGCTCGTAGCTCGAGTTGTCCATGAACACGTGCGCCTCGCCGGACCCGTACAGGTACTGCATCCGCTTCGTCTCGGTGCGCACGGGCCTGAACTTCTCCCCGGCGCGAAAGGTCTTGTCCTGCACGGTGGCGTCGTCGAGCTTGCGCAGCTTCGTGCGCACGAACGCGCCGCCCTTCCCCGGCTTCACGTGCTGGAAACCGAGGATCCGGTAGATCGACCCGTCAACCTCGATATGGGTCCCGTTCTTGAACTGGTTCGTCGAGATCACACGGACAGGCTAGCTGGGCGCCGACCGGCGCAGTCGCGGGCAGATCCTTGGCGCGACGCCGGGTCAGGCGGCGGCGAACCGCTGCTCGGCGCGAGCGCGGCGCTTGGCCGCCTCGACCTCGCGGTTCTTCGGCGGCGCGTTCGTCACCAGGTCGTCGAGCAGCTTGGTCGTCGCGAGCGTGACCTCCTCGACGGCGCGATCGAACGCCTCCGCGTTCGCCTGCGAGGGCTTGGTCGAGCCGCTGACCTTGCGCACGTACTGGATCGCGGAGGCCCGCATCTCCTCGTCGGTGGCGGGGGGATCGAAGTTATGAAGTTGGCGGATGTTTCTGCACATGGCTTGAAGCCTAACGGCCTTCCGTCGCTATCTCATGCGAACATGTGTTCGTGCCCAGCGATCCGGGAGAGGCGACGATCCTGCACGCCGACCTGGATGCGTTTTTCGCCTCGGTCGAACAGCGCGACGACCCCCGGCTGCTCGGACGCCCGACGATCGTCGGGACGTGGGTGGTGATGGCGGCGAGCTACGAGGCCCGCGCGCGCGGGGTCCACAGTGCGATGGGCGGGGCGCAGGCGCGGCGGCTGTGCCCCGACGCGACCTTCGTCCCGCCGCGGGTGTCGGCCTACTCCGAGGCGAGCAAGGCCGTGTTCGAGGTGTTCGAGGACACATCGCCCGCCGTCGAGACGTTGTCGATCGACGAAGCGTTCATCGACGTCCGCGGGATGGAGCGGATCTCCGGGTCGCCGACCGAGATCGCGGCGACGCTGCGCCGCGACGTCCGCGAGCGCGTCGGGCTCCCGATCACGGTCGGCGTCGCGAGCACCAAGTTCCTCGCCAAGGTCGCGAGCGGAGTGGCGAAGCCCGACGGCCTGCTCGCGGTCGCCCAGGGTGCCGAGCTCGAGTTCCTGCATCCGTTGCCGGTCGAGCGGCTGTGGGGCGTCGGCCCGGTTACCTCCGAGAAGCTGCGCCGGCGGGGCCTGGTCACCGTCGGCCAGGTGGCGCAGCTCGCCGAAGCGGCGCTCGTCGAGATGCTGGGGCCGGCCGCCGGGCGCCACCTCCACTCCCTCGCGCACAACCGCGACCATCGGCGCGTACGGTCGCGGCGGCGGCGGCGCTCGATCGGGTCCCAGCGCGCCCTGGGGCGCAGGCGACGATCGGCGCCGGAGCTCGACGCGATCCTGGTCGGGATTGTGGACCGGCTCGCGAGGCGGCTGAGAGGAGCGCGGCGAACCTGCCGCACGGTGACTATCCGGCTGCGGTTCTCCGACTTCTCCCGCGCGACCCGGTCGCGCACGATCCCCGAGGCGACCACGCAGACCCGAACCATCATCACAACCGCGAGGGAGCTGCTCGCGGCCGCGACGCCGATGATCGAGCGCCGCGGGATCACCCTGCTCGGGGTCGCGCTCACGAACCTTGAGGACCACGGCCCGATCCAGCTCCAGCTCCCGCTTGGCAGCCGCCGCCCGCTGTGCCTCGACGTCGCCCTTGACGAGATCCGCGACCGCTACGGCTCGAACGCGATCACCCGAGCGGTGCTCCTCGGCCGCGATCAGGGCCCGGCCGTGCCGCTGCTGCCGGACTAGACGTTCGGGGCCACCTCGACCCGCGGCTCGTGGCGAACCGGGAAGTTGACCGAGTTGGCGATGAAGCACAGCTCGTGGGCGCGGTCGTGAAGGTCCGTTGCGGCATCGGTCATCGATGAGTCGGTCACCGTGACGAGCGGACGCAGCGTCACCTGTTCGAAGTGGCCGCCGCCGTCCTCGGTCTCGACCATGACGCCGTCCGCGCGATCCTCATAGCCGACGACCACGACGTCGTTCGTAGCGCACAGGCCCAGGTACCACAGCAGGTGGCACTGGCTCAGGGAGGCGACCAGGAGCTGCTCGGGGTTCCAGCGGTCGGGGTCGCCGCGAAACGCGGCGTCCGCCGACCCCGGGATCGGCGGCGCACCGCCGGAGCCGACCTCGTGATCCCGGGAGTACGCGCGGTAGTCGGTCGTCCGCTGGCCCGGGTCGGCCGGCCACCGGACCGTGGCCTCGAACCGATGCGTGGCCGAGCTCATGGGCCCACGCCGATGCCGGCTCCAGGCCGCCCTAGCTGCTCGGCCGCTCGATGATCAGCCGCTGCGGAGTGAACGTCTTCGCGTAGAACGGCGTGATGTAGGCGGTGACGGCGTCGCCGGCGTCGAGGCCGTTGAAGTTCGTCTTCACGGTGAACGTCCCCTGAGTCTGGCCCTTGGAGATGTCCACCTCCGCGCGGCTGATCTGATCGCTGATCGGCGTCCCCAGATACGCGTTCTGCTTGTTCGAGGTGACCACCATCGAGGTGTCCACGGGGGCCTTCCGCTCGAGCGTCACCGTGCCGTGCACGTCCTGGTTCTTGGTCGTCACCTTGGCCGCGTCGAGCTGCACCGACTTGACCGGGATCGGGAGCGCGTCGGCGGTGTCGAACTTGTAGGTGACCGGCGGGGGTTGGAGCACGTTGCTGTCCATCTCGTACTGGATGCAGAACGTCAACAGCGTGTTCGTGCAGGTGTGCTCGTACAGGGTCACGGGCGTGTCGACGAGGAAGGAGAGCTCGGTCTGGCCGGGCTGCAGCATCCCCTTCGTGTTCCAGCGCGCGCTCGCCTCGACGTTCATCGCGCCGAGGGAGAGCTGGGTCGGCTCGTTCGGCATTCCGGGCTTGCCGAGGCCGTAGTCGAAGCAGCTCCGCTGCCCATCCGGGGGCGAGCTGGTGTTGTTGAAAGCCGCCGGGTGACACGGGCTCTGCTGGTAGTACTGCCACCCGGCGGTGTTTCCGGACGTCCCGTTGACGACGCCCCAGTCCTTCACCTCGGTCGACTTGCCGTGCGAGACGCTGTAGTTGGCCGTCACCCCGCTCTCGGTGCTGTAGCCGACGCTGAACGAATCCTCGGACGACACGGTGGTCTGGCCGTTCTCGGTCTCGGGCTTGGTGGCCTGGGGGCTGAGCTTGCCGGAGGTGGCCGCGTCGGCGGGCTTCACCCCGGAGCCGATCGACCCGGTCCACCAGCCGCGATCGACCACCCTGTTGATCCCCGCGCCGAAGTTGTAGGTCTGGTCCATGTGCCAGAACGACGCCCGGTTCTGGGCGGGGCTGAACGTCCCCGAGAGGTCGTAGGTGACGACCTGGTGGTTGCCCTGCGGGTTCTGGGTGCTGTTGTCCAGGTAGACCGTGAACGTGTGGTTCATGACCCCGCTTGTGACCTGGTAGCCGTGGTCCAGGCTCGAGTAGTGACCATCGGGGGGATGGTGGGAGAGCTTCACCGCGTCCATGACGTAGGCGGCCTTGATCGCCTCCGGAGGCGCCGCCGACGCAGCCGGCTGGTCCGCCACTCCGGCGATCTGCGCGAGCTCCTCGTCGTCGGCGCGGATCCGCTCCGCGACCATCTTCGCGATCCGCCTCACCTCGCGGCGGGTGGACTTGCGGCGCTTGCCCTTGCCGGATCCCTTCGTCCCGGTCGGCCGCAGCCGCTCGGAGTCGAGCATCACCTCGGTCGGGACGCCGTTGATGATCGCGTGGCGGAAGAGGAAGGCGCGGCTCGTGTGCTCGCCGTCGGCGAGCGCCTCGAAGCCGGTCCGCTTCGCGATCGCGCGGCTGTGGTGGTTGGATTCGAGGTCGAGCGCCAGCACCCAGCGGCCCTGGTTGGAGAAGTTGCGCAGCTCCTTGCGGCGGGCCATCTTGCCCGCCGAGAGGTGGTCGCCGTCGACGACGAGCAGGTCGTGACGGCGGCGCTTGTTGCTGATCGGAGGCTGGTGGTGGATCCGCAGCCGGCGGTCGAGTTGTTTCTTCAGCGCCCCGAGCACGGGGTTGTGCGCCTCCTTCACCACCAGGGCGTGGGTCTTGTTGCCCTTCGCGTCCGCGGGAGCGGGTGCGGCAAGCAGGGCCGCGAGCAGGAGTGCGGTCGCGAGCAGCACTGCTCCGTAAAGAGTGGAGCGTCCCGGATGTCGGCTCGACCCGATCAATTGCTCGTCGGTCGCTCGACGTTCAGCGCGACCGGCTCCGACGCGCCCCCGTAGAACGCCGTGATGTAGGCCGTCACGCTCGGCTGGCGGGCGTTCAGGTTGTTGGCGTTCGTCTGCACCTCGAATGTGCCCGTGTCGCTGCCCTTCTTGATCGTGATCTCCTCCTTGCTGATTTGGTCCGTGACCGGCTCCTGCAGGAACGCGTTCTCCTTGCTCGAGTACAGCACGACCGTCGTGTCGAACGGGACCTTGCGCTGCAGCTTGACGGTTCCGTCCACGGTCTGGTTCGCCTTCCCGTTGGCCGTCGTCGGCTTCAGGTCCACCGATTCGATCGGCACCGGCAGCGAGTCGCTGGCGTCGATCGTGTAGGTCTTCGCTCCCGGCCCCACCTGCTGCCGGTCGACGTGATGGGTTGCGCAGCTCGACAGCGCGCCGTTCTCGCAGTACAGGTCGATCAGGGTGACCGGGGTGTCGACGGCGAAGGAGAGCGCCCCGTTGCCCGGCGTCAGCACCTTGTTGCCGGTGCTCCACCGGGCCGAGGTGTCGACCGTGATCTGGCTGGTCGA
>Ga0214473_10008552_pt1 | contig 12093 bp, 10 predicted proteins | sample RVTome_7_FD_203509 | JGI IMG/M metagenome (GOLD analysis project Ga0214473, IMG submission 203509) | Soil microbial communities from uranium-contaminated site in the Upper Colorado River Basin, Wyoming, United States - RVT98D197 | ecosystem: Environmental > Terrestrial > Soil > Contaminated >...
CGTGCTGCGCAGAGACGACCGACACCTCGTGCTCGCCGGAGCGCCCCCCGAAGATGATCCCCAGCCGCTGGCGGCCACCACCGGCCATCAGAAGCCCTCCCCCACCAGAGCCACCTCCAGCTCCAGCTCGAGGCCGAAGCGGGCCATGACCCGCTCCCGCGCCAGGTCGATCAGCGCCTTCACGTCGGCGGCGCGGGCCCGGCCGGCGTTGACGAAGAAGTTCGTGTGCTTGGGCGAGACGGCGGCGTCGCCGATTCGGTACCCCCTCAGCCCGACCTGGTCGATGAGCCACCAGGCCGGGTGCTCAGGCGTGTTCTTGAAGATGGAGCCGGCGTTGCGGCCCCGAGGCTGGGCGGCGAGCCGCCGGCGGTCCAGCTCCGACACCCGCTCCATCAGTTGGGCGGCGTCGCCCCGGAGGACGCGGAAGCTGGCCGACAGAACGGCCTTGCCTTCCAGGAGGCCGCGCGTGAAGGCGCTGCCCCGGTAGGTGAGCGCCAGGTCGGCGGCGGGGACCTGCTGCTCACCGTGGCTGTTTGCGACCCGGACGGTGACCAGGACGTCGGCCAGGCAGCCGCCGTAGGCGCCGGCGTTGTAGACCACGGCGCCGCCGACGGTGCCGGGGATGCCTGCCGCCCACTCCAGGCCGGCCCAGCCCTGACGGGCGAGGCTCCTGGCCAGGGAGGCCAGGCTGGCGCCCGAGCCCGCTTGAACGACGCCGCCACCGTCGTCAGGCTCCGGCCCTTCGACCTGGGTGGCGCGGTTCTCGATGGTCACGCCTCGAATGCCGCCGTCGCCGACCAGGATGTTGCTGCCGGACCCCAGGATGAAGAACGGCGTCCGGTAGCGGTGGCAGAGGGCCACGGCCCGGCCCAGGGCCTCGGCCGAGCCGGCGACGAAGTAGGCGTCGGCAGGGCCGCCGATACCGAACGTCGTGTGGCGGGCCAGGGGCTCCTCCTCGCGGAGGGGTCCGAGCGCGGCCAGCTCAGCTATCAGGTCTCGCGGTCCTGTCATGCGCTCCCGCCTCCCTGGCGGGCAGGCTTGCTCCGCAGGCGCTCCAGCACCATCGGCCCCACCTGGTCCACGTCGCCGGCGCCGATGGTGAAGAACACGTCGCCCGGCCTGAGCATGGCGGCGGCCGTATCAGCCGCCTCGTCGAACGTGGCGACGAAGCGGGCGCGGGGCCGCTCGACGGCTTCCGCCAGTTGGCGGCCGTCCATGCCGGCCTCGGGCGTCTCGCGGGCGGCGTAGGTGTCGCCTATGAGTAGCACGTCCGTCTCCTCGAAGCAGGTGCGGAAGCCCTCCAGCAGGTAGCGCGTACGGCTGTAGGTATGGGGCTGGAAGAGGCACACCAGCCTCCTCCCGGCGAAGCGTTGGCGGGCGGTGGCGAGCGTGGCCCGCACCTCGGTCGGGTGGTGCGCGTAGTCGTCCATGACGGTAATGCCGCCGGCTTCACCGACCAGCTCGAAGCGCCGGCGGACGCCCCGGAAGGAGGCTACGGCCCCCTGTACCGCTTCCAGCGGCACTTCCAGCGCGTGACTGGCGGCGATCGCGGCCAGGGCGTTGGCCACGTTGTGCCGCCCCGGCACGCCGGTCCGAAACGAGCCGTGGAGCCGCCCCTGCCGAAGCGCTCGGAAGGAGTAGGAGCCGTCCGGCTTGGACTCCAGGGCCTCGACGGTCCAGCCGGCGCTGCGGTCCAGCGCGTAGGACTCGACATAACGAGCAACCAGCGGGGCCGTGGGCGGGCCGCCCTCCAGCCCCAGTAGCCGCCGGACCGTCTGGTTGTCCGCGCAGCCGATGATGCGGCCGTCGCTCGGCACTTGGCCCAGGAACCTCCCGAACGTCTCGACCAGCCGCTCCAGCGAGCCATAGATGTCCAGGTGGTCGGGTTCTACGTTGGTGACCACCGCAAACTGCGGGTAGTAGCTGAGGAAGGCGGCGTCGAATTCGTCCGCCTCCACGACGATGTGGCGCCCGCTTCCGGCGGCGGCGTTGCCTCCCAGGTCAGGAACCTCGCCGCCGATCAGGTAGGTGGGCGAGAGGCCTGCCCGCTCCAGGATGAAGGCTATGAGAGCGCTGGTGGTGCTCTTGCCGTGCGTGCCCGCCACGGCGACGGCGTGGCGACCCTCCATGAGGCGGGCCACCATCTCGGCGCGCTTGATCACGGGCAAGCCGCGCCGCCGCGCCTCGACGATCTCCGGGTTGTCCTCGTGCGCGGCGGAGGTGGTGACTACAAGCGCCACCTCGCCCAGGTTCCCGGCGTCGTGGCCTTCGAAGACGGACACGCCCTCCGATGTTAGACGCTCGGTAAGCGGCGAGGGCCGCAGGTCGGAGCCGCTGACGGTGTGGCCCCAGGCCAGCAGGATGCGGGCGATGGCGGACATGTGCGCCCCGCCGACGCCCACCAGGTGGACCCGCCGCGGGATGCTCTGTCCGGTACGCCCTTCTGTCATCGTCGTTGCGTTCAGGCCGCCGCCTCCAACACCAGTCGCGCGATCTCGTGGGCGGCTTGCGGCCGGGCGGCGCCGCGCAGGGCGGCGGCCATCGACTCCAGCCGCGCCGGGTCGTCCAGGAGCTCGCGCACGTGCTCGAAGAGGTAGGGCAGTTGCTCGTCCTCGAGGACGGTCGCCCCGCCAAGGTCTGCCAGGTAGCGGGCGTTGGCCCTCTGGTGGCCGCCCGCGTAAGGGTAGGGGACCAGGATGGCCGGCAGGCCTGCCACCGTCAGCTCTCCCAGCGTCGAGGCGCCGGCGCGCATCACCGCCAGGTCGGCGGCGGCCAGCGCCCAGGGCATCTCCTCGTGCAAGTAGTCGTGCAAGTGATAGGCGGGGCGGCGGGCCTCGGGCAGGCGCCCCCGCACCTCCACCAGCCAGGCATAATCCGCGCGACCGGAGACGTGCACCACCTGGCACATCTCCAGCAGTCGCGGCAACTGGCCGGCTACGGCCTGGTTGACGGAGCGGCCTCCCTGACTGCCGCCGCTGACGAACACGGTGGGGAGCTGCGGGTTCAGGCCCAGGCGCCGCTGCCCTTCAACCCTGTCTGTCTCCAGGAAGCCGCGCCGCACCGGATAGCCGGTTACGGTCGCCTTGCCCGACGGGACGTGAGCCACCGCCGGCTCGGCGGTGACGGCCACCCTGCACGCCAGACGGGCCATGAGCCGGACCGCCCAGCCGGGAACCAGGTCGGGCAGGTACACCACCAGCGGCCGCCGGCGGAGGCGGGCCGCAAGAGCCGCCGGCACGCTGGCGTAGCCGCCGGTGGCGAAGACGACGTCGGGCCGGAAGCGGCCGATGGCGCGCACGGCCTCGAAAGTGCCGGCGGCCAGGTTGAAGAGGCCCTTCGCCAGGCCCCAGGGCGAGCCCACGCGGAGAGCGCCGGCCCTGACGGCCTCGAAGTCCAGCCCCTCGCGGCGCACGAGAGCCTCCTCGCCGCGCGTCTTCGGCCCCACGAAGAGGAGCTCCACCGGGCGCTCCGCCGTCGACAGCTCGCGGAGGGCGGCAGCTACGGCGAGGGCGGGGTACACGTGTCCGCCGGTGCCGCCGCCCGTCAACATCACTCTCACCGCCGTCCTTTCCCGCCCGGTGGACGGGCAGGCCTGTTGCCGTCGCCGGCCAGCCTTCCTCCCGACCACGTAGGCCACTTCGCGTCCGCTCGAGAGGGACCGGCCCGGACGGGCCCGCCCTGGGCGGGTTTGGGTGCCTTAGACGGTGGGCGGGTCCGCTCACCTGCCTGTCTGCCTGGCCGTCCTGCCGGCGGGTCGGACGGACGGGCAGGCCCTCGCCCCGCCGGGCGGCCGTATGGCCGCCTCTCGCGGTCCAGGTAGCCTTTGTCGCGGCCATAGCGGGATACGCTGAGAACGATGCCGATCCCGGCCAGGAGCGTCGCCAGGGCGGAGCCGCCGTAGCTCAAGAAGGGAAGCGGCACGCCGGTCAGCGGGATGGAGCGTGTGATGCCCCCCACGTTTATCAGGGCCTGATAGGCGATCCAGCTAATGACGCCCACCGTGAGCAGCGCGCCGAAGTCGTCACGGGCGTTCAGCACCGTCCGGAAGCATCGATAGATAAGGAAGGCGAAGAGGGCTATGACCAGCACGGCGCCGATGAAGCCCAGTTCCTCGCCGAGGATGGCGAAGGCGCCGTCGGTGTGGGAGCCGGGCACGTAGAAGAACTTCTGCCGGCTGGCGCCGAGCCCCAGGCCGTGGATGCCACCGCTGCCCAGGGCGATGAGGAGCTGGAGGACGTGGAAGCCACGGCCTCCAGGGTCGGCCTCGGCGGACGTAAAAGAGAAGAGGCGGTCGACCCGGTAGTCGCCGGCCAGGATGAGCAGCCCGCCCATCACGGCCCCAATGAGCAGCAGGGCTGTCAGGTGGGTCAGAGAGCCGCCGGCCACGAAGAAAAGGGTAACCATGGTCAGAGTGATGATGAGCGAGGTGCCCATGTCGGGCTCAAGCATCACCAGGCCCGCCACCAGCCCCACCAGCAGAACGAAAGGCACGAAGCCCATGGCGAAGCTCTTCACCTCGAGCTTCTGGGAGCTCAACCAGGCCGCGACGTAGATGATCAGGGCCAGCTTGGCGAACTCGCTGGGCTGCGCCGGCGGCAGCGACCCGATTCCGATCCAGCGGGACGCGCCGTTGCGCTCCACCCCGATGCCCGGCACCAGCACGGCGACGAGTCCCAGCAGGGCGATCGCCATCAGCAGGGGACTGGCCTGACGCAGCACTTGGTAGTCCGTGCGCATCAGGAAGACCAGGGCGGCCAGCCCCAGCACTGCCCAGATGGCCTGCCGGACCACGAAGTACGTCACGTCGTTGTAGGCGAGCTGGGCCAGGGCGAAGCTGGAGCTGTAGACCGTAATGAGGCCCAACACCAGCAGCGCCATCACCAGAGTAAGGATGACGTAGTCCGGCTGGGCGGCGCGGAGGCGGCTGGTCTGGACGGCCATGGCTACTGCCCTCTCCGTCCGCCCAGGGCGGGGCTCAGCGCCAGCACCAGACGGCGGAACTCCTCGCCCCGCCGCTCGAAGTTCTCAAAGGCGTCGAAGCTGGTGCAGGCCGGCGACAGCAGGACCACGTCGCCCGGCCGGGCGGCGCCGCCGGCGGCATCCACGGCCTCGGCGAGTGTGCCGGCCTTCAGCATCTGGGGCCTCTTCGCCGGTTCGAGGGCGCCGGCCGCAGCCCGCAGCGCCTCCTCCAGCACTGGCGCCGCCTCGCCGAAAAAGACGACGGCCCGGCAGCGGCCGCAGGCCTCGGCCGCCATCTCCTCCAGGGGCAGGTGCTTCTCGCGCCCGCCCAGCAGCAGCACCACCGGCTCCTCGAATGAGCGGAGCCCTGCCAGGGTGCGCTCCGGCGTGGTAGCGATGGAGTCGTTGTAGTAGGCCACGTCCCCCACCTCGGCCACCAGCTCCAGGCGGTGCGGAGCCGCCCGGAAGGCGCGGACGGCCGATGCCATCGCCGACGGCGGCAGATCGCAGGCCGTGCCCACCGCTGTTGCCGCCACCACGTTGGCCAGGTTGTGCCGCCCGCGCAGCGGCACCTCTGACGCCGCCAGGACCGCCGTCTCGCGGCCGCCGCGGCGGCAGACCACGGAGCCGTCGCGCAGGAAGGCGCCGTCGCCCGGCGGCTCAGCTTCCAGCGCGAAGAAGAGCACCTCGCCGCGCGCGTCATCGGCCATCCCGCGGGTTACATCGTTCTCGTAGTTGAGGACCGCCAGGTCGCCGGCGCCCTGGTAGGCGAGGATCCTTCGCTTCAGGGCCACGTAGCCGTCCCAGGAGTAGCGGTCCAGGTGGTTCGGCGTGACGTTGAGGACGCAGGCCACGTGGGGGCTGCGGTCCGTGAGTTCGAGCTGTGTGTGGCTGATCTCGGCGACCACCCAGGTCTCGGGCGTCAGCCGGTCTAGCAGTCCGAGCAGGCCGAGGCCGATGTTGCCCCCCACGGCGTGCGGCCTGCCGGCGGCGGCGAACATCGCGCCGACCAGGCCTGTGGTGGTTGTCTTGCCGCTGCTGCCGGTGATGCCGGCGACCGGGCCGGGGCACAGCCCCAGGAAGAGGCGCGTCATTGAGCTGATGGGCACACCGCTCTCGCGGGCTGCCCGCAGGGCCGGGATGTCCAGTGGCACGCCCTGGGAGACGAAGACCGCGTCCGCCGATACCGTGTCGGCGACGGCGTTCTGGCCCAGGGAGAGGCGCACCGGGACGCCGTTCAACTCTTGGAGGCGGTGGGTCAGTCGGTCGGCTGTCCTGGCGTCGCTGGCTGTGACCTGTGCGCCCTGGGCCGCCAAATAGCGAACCAGGTCGACCCCTTCGATGCCGAGACCGACCACAATCACCTTCTTGCCCCGGAAGTCCGGATAAGCCGTCATAGCATTTTAACTAATCTGTCAAGGCCAATGCTATACCCAAAAGCCCCCCCACCATGCCAATTAGCCAAAATCTTGTCACCACCTGCGGCTCCGACCACCCCAGCAGCTCGAAGTGGTGGTGGAGAGGCGCCATACGGAAGATGCGCCGGCCGCCGGTGAGCCGGAAATAGACGACCTGAATGGCAACGGAGAGGGCCTCCATGACGAAGATCACTCCCACCACGGGCAGGAGGAGCCAGTGACCTGTCATCAGGGCCACCACGGCCAGGGAAGAGCCCAGGGCCATCGCCCCCGTGTCGCCCATGATGACGCGGGCCGGATAGGCGTTGTACCAGAGGAAGCCCAGCGTCGCTCCCACCACCGTGAAGCTGAAGGTGGCGAGGAAGGTCTGCTCCTGGAGGAAAGCGATGACCCCGTAGGCGCCGAAGGCCAGGGCGGCCGTGCCCCCGGCCAGCGAGTCGAGGCCGTCCGTGACGGCGACGGCGCTCGTGGTGCCGACCAGGACGGCGACGGCGATGGGAATGTACAAGAGCCCCATGTCGTACTTGCCGAAGTGCGGCACGTTGATGCTGCGGGCCTCCAGGCCGTAGTAGAGGATTAGGGCGGCCGCGAGTGCCAGGCCCGTCAGGGTGCCCAGCTTGGCGAGCATGTGCGCCCGCACGTGCCCTTCGGCGCGTTCGCGGCCCTCAATGGTCAGGTAGTCGTCGAACAGGCCCAGCAGGCCGGCCGCCACAATCGCGCCCAGGGGCAAGAAGATTGAACCGTGGCCGGACAGGTTCGTCGGCGCCGTGACAAGAAACACAACCCCGAAGATGAGCAGACCTCCCATGGTGGGTGTGCCGGCCTTCACGGCGTGGGAGGCGGGCCCGTCGGCGCTGATGGCCTTGCCCAGGCGGAGCCGTCGCAGGAGGGCCACAACCGGACCCCCCGCCGCCAGCGACACGACGAAGGCCGCGGAGCCTACTACCAGCGCGTAGACCATTTCACTCCACCAGCACGGGCAGCACCGTCTCCAGGGCCATGGCCCGCGACGCCTTCAGCAGCACGACGTCGCCGGGGGCCAGGCGCTCTCGCAAGTCCTGCGCTGCCTCCTCCTTCGAGTCCCAGAAGCTGACGGCATTGTGGCCGGCCTCTTGGGCCGCCTCTCCCGTGAGGCGCCCGAGGTCCCCGACGGCGTAGATGAGATCGGCGACCTCAGCGGCGCGTTGTCCCACCGAGCGGTGCCCCTGCTCTTCCATGGCGCCAAGCTCCCGCATGTCGCCCAGCACCGCTATGCGGTGCCCCGGCAGCTCGGCCAGGAGGTCCAGCGCCGCCATCATCGAGGACGGGCTGGCGTTGTACGTGTCATCGAGGATGGTGGCGCCGCCGCGGGCCCTGTGCACGGTGAGGCGCAGCGGCGCCTGGGCCACGGCCAGCGCCGAGATCACTTCGTCCACTGCCAGGCCCTCGACCAGTCCCGCCGCAGCGGCCGCCAGCGCGTTGTGCAGGAGGTGCCGGCCGGGCAGGTGCGTCTGGACGCGGGTCCGCCGGCCGCCGCACTCCAGCGTGAAGGCGATGCCCTCCAGGCCCCGGCCTTCCACATCGAGGCCACGCACGTCGCAGTCCGACGACGTCCCGTAGAGAAGCGTGCGTGCGCTCGTGCGTCGGGCCATGGGCGCAACGCGAGGGTCGTCGCCGTTGAGGATGGCGGTCCCGTCCGGCGGCAGGCTCTCCACCAGCTCGGCCTTGGCGTCGGTGATCGCCTCCAGACTGCCCAGGCGCTCCAGGTGCGAAGGCCCCACGTTGGTGACGATGCCCACCCGTGGCCGGGCGATCTGGCAGAGGAGCCGGATCTCCCCCAGAGCGTACATGCCCATCTCCAGGACGGCCTTCTCATGCTCCCGACGGAGCTCGAGCAGGGTCAGCGGCAGCCCTACCTCATTGTTGTAGTTGGCCTCGTTCTTGAGGACGCGGTAGCGGGCGCCGAGGACAGCCGCCGTTATCTCCTTGGTTGTCGTCTTGCCCACGCTGCCCGTAATGCCGATGACCTCCACCGGGATGCGCTCGCGGCGGCCGGCGGCCAGGCGCTGGAGGGCTGCCAGCGTATCGGGCACGACGTAGGCGGCGACGCCGTCGGGCAGGGCTTCCGGCATGTGGTGCACGAGCGCGCCGGCGGCGCCCCGCGACACTGCCTCTTGGACGAAGCTGTCACCGTCATCCTGCTCGCCGCGGAGAGCGACGAAGAGGTCTCGCCGCTCCACCTGGCGGGAGTCTGTGACCACCCGGCGGAAGCTGCGGGCTCTGCCGGGCCGGCTCTCTAGCAGAACGGGCGCAAGGCTGCGGGCTACTTCCGCGACGCTGATCATCGTCCTCCACTCCCTACCCTCCCTGGAACCTTGGAACCTTTGAACCCTGGAACCCGGGACCCGGGGGAAAGTAAGGTTCAACGGTTCTATGGTTCCAGGGTTCCACCTTGCACCAGCTCCAGGGCGTCGGGTTTCACGTTCAGATAGGCCAGGATCTTGGGAGCCAGAGTGCCGAATACCGGTGCGGCCACCCGGCCGCCTAGCGGGTCGTCTTGGGGCTGGTCGATCTTGACCAGCATGATCATCTGCGGGTGCGCTGCGGGCGCGAAGCCCACGAAGGAGGCAATGGTGGAGTTGAGATCGTAGCCGCCGGGGATGGAGACGATCGTGGTGCCGGTCTTGCCGGCCACGTGATAGCCGGGCACGCGCGCCAGGTGGTAGGGCACGCCCTCCACCACCTCATTCATCATCTGGGCGACAGCCCGCGCGCTGGCCTCTGAGATTGCCTGTCGAACGACCACCGGCTCATACGCGCGGCGGCCCTGGGGCCCCACCACCTCCTCCACGATGTAGGGTTGCATGAGCTTGCCGCCGTTGGCAACCGCGGCGACGGCGGTTATCACCTGCAGCGGGGTGGCGGCGATGCCCTGGCCGAAGCTGTTCGTGGCCAGGTCCACCGGATACCAGCCTTCCTCGTCGCTGCTGCGTACCAGACCTGCGGCCTCTCCCCCCAGGCCCGAGTTGGAGGGCTCGTCGAAGCCGAAGCGGCGCAGATTGGCATAGAAGTTGTCGGGCCCAATCAGGTCCGCGAGCCAGATCGCCCCCGTGTTGAGGCTCTTCTGGAGCAGTTCCGTCGCCGTCTGGGTACCGTTCGTGCTGAAGTCCCAGTTGGTGATCGTGTAGCCCCCGACTGTGACGTAGCCGGCGTCGTAGTAGGTCGTGTTGGCGTTCACCAGGCCCAGGTCGACGGCGCCGGACATGGTGATCACCTTCATTACGGAGCCCGGCTCGTAGACGTCGGTCACGGCGCGGTTGCGGAAGAGGTTGGGATCCACGTCGCCTGAGAGATCGAGGCGGCTGAGCCGGAAGCTGGGGCGGCTGGCCATGGCCAGGATCGCGCCGCTCCTGGGGTCCATGACGATTATCGTGCCGCCGCTGGCAGCGTGCTTCTCGATCTGCCGGTCCAGCTCCTCCTCCACCAGCCGCTGGACGTAGCGGTCGATGGTGAGACGGACGTCGCCGCCCGGCACCGGTGGCTTGCCCCGCCAGTCGCCGAAGGGGATAGGGTCACCCAGGCTGTCCCGCTCGAAGTAGAGGTCGCCGGGCGTGCCGGCCAGCTCCTCCTGGAGGTCCGCCTCCAGGCCGGCCAGCCCTACGTGGTCGCGGCCGATGAAGCCCAGGAGGTTGGAGGCGAGGTCGCCTTCCGGGTAGAAGCGCCGGGCAGAGGGCACGGCCTTTAGGCCGGGCAGCCCCGCGTCTATGATGCTCCGGCCCCGCTCGTAGTCCAGTCCCAGGGCCAGGGTGTAGTCGCCTGAGGGCTCGTCGGCGATGCCGGCCAGGATGTCGTCCACCGATTGGTCCACCAGGGGCGCCACCGCCTCCGCCCAGCGGCGGGCCGAGGGCTTGTTCTGCCAGGCCTGACGCTCGATGTAGAGGTCGTAGGCGTCGAGGGTGGTAGCCAGGGGGTAGCCGTTGCGGTCCAGGATGGCGCCGCGGGTGGGGCGGACGGTCTGACGGCTCAGGTGCTCCTGCTCGGCCTCCTGAGCGTAGTAGTCGTGGTGCAGGATCTGGAGGTAGACGAGGCGGCCTACCAGGCCCACAGCGCCGCCCGCAAAGAGCAGGGCCAGGACAATGAGCCGCCACGAAACGCGACTCGCGCGCCCAGACATCTTCTCGTTCTCTCTAGTCGCTTCCGGCGCCCGCCGGTCCGCCGAGCTGAGGCCGATGGGCGATGTCAGCTAGTAGAAGGGCAGGAGCTTGAGCAGGGCCTGCCACCAGGAAGTGTCGGTCTCGCCGGCACCGGAGTCCGAAACGTAGAAGCGCCGCGGCACCAGTTGCTGGCGGGGCGGCGCCACGGCCGATTCCAGGTAGATGACCTTCTCCGCCGGCACCAGGCCGAGACGGTCCTTGGCCTCCCTTTCCACGCGCTCCAGGGAGGCCAGGGTGGCAACCTCTGCCTCCAGGCGGTGCACCTTGGCCGACCAGTCCAGCCGTTGCTGCTCCAGGCCGCGAATGGCGTAGCCGGTGCTGGTGGCATCACTGGTCTGGATGACCTGGAGAAGGCCCAGGAGCGCCACGGCGCCTACTGCAAGGGCGAGAACGCGCCGCAGGTTCCAGAGCCGAAAGCTAGGTCGAGCTAGAGGCCGGCCGATGACTGACACAGCTTCTCCGCTGGGCTATGCTGCCGCTGGCGGCAGCCGCTCCGCGACGCGCAGCCGCGCGCTGCGGGCCCGAGGGTTGGCGGCTACCTCCGTTGCTGAGGGCCTGACGACGCCCCGGGCCACAAGCCTTAGGGAGGCCCGATGGCCGCAGATGCACACGGGCGTTCCTGGTGGACAGACGCAGTCTCGCGCTTCCCGACGCAAGAAGTTCTTGACTATGCGGTCCTCCAGGGAGTGATAGCTGATAACGACAAGCCGGCTTCCAAAGCCGAGCAGGTCGTGGGCCTGGACTAGTGCGGTCTCCAAGCGCAAGAGCTCTTGGTTAACCACGATCCGAAGGGCCTGAAACGTCCTGGTGGCGGGGTGGATTACGCCTCGGGCCCTTCTGCCCACGGCCTGCTCGACGGCTTTGGCTAGTTGGGTAGTGGTGTGAAAGGGGCGCTCCGCGACCAGCCGCCGCGCGATGCGACGGCTTTCGCGCTCCTCTCCGTACCGCCAGAGGAGGTCCGCGAGCGCCTCCTCTCCGTAGGTGTTCACGATCTCAGCGGCGGTCAGTTCCTGTCGGGGACTGAAGCGCATGTCCAGAGGCCCCTCTCGCTGAAAGCTGAAGCCGCGGGACTCGTCCCCCAGTTGCAGGGAGGAGAGGCCCAGGTCGAAGAGGACCCCGTCTACCGGCGCGAAGCCCCGCTCCCGGCAGAAGTCCCCCACCTCGCTGAAGCTGCCTTCGACGAAGCTGGTGCGAGGCGCGAAGGCCGCCAGCCGTTCGCCGGCGGCAGCCAGGGCCTCCGGGTCCAGGTCGATGCCGAGGAGCTCGCCGTCCGGCGATGAGGCCTTCAGGATGGCCTCGGCGTGGCCGCCGGCGCCCAGCGTGCAGTCGACGTATCGTCCGCCCGGCCGCACGGCCATCGCCTCGACCACCTCCCGGAGAAGAACGGGTACATGCACTCTCATCATGACGGCGACGGTCATGGTCGCTGTTCCATGGACTCTAGAGCCGCCTCGTACTCCTCGTCTACCAGGGCTGCCTCGGCCTCCCACCGCCTTGGGTTCCAGACCTCCAGGCACTCGCCG
>Ga0214473_10008553_pt1 | contig 12093 bp, 9 predicted proteins | sample RVTome_7_FD_203509 | JGI IMG/M metagenome (GOLD analysis project Ga0214473, IMG submission 203509) | Soil microbial communities from uranium-contaminated site in the Upper Colorado River Basin, Wyoming, United States - RVT98D197 | ecosystem: Environmental > Terrestrial > Soil > Contaminated >...
GCGCAGCGTGGCGGACGGGCTGGGCGGGAGCAGCCGGGGTCGCTACTGGTTTGACCCGCGGGCGGGCATGGTTACGCGGGTTGAGTTCGTCGAGGAACAACGCGCCGCGGATCGACGGACCGAAGCGGTTGTGGTTCTGCGACAGCGCGACCGGCAAACCACCGCGTGGACGGGTCGCCGCGCCGAGGAAGGCCGGCGCTACCTGCAAACGCTCCAGCACGAGGACCGCCTGCTGGACGACTTGACCCGCCGACCCCTGGACGTACCAACCACGCGGGAACGTTTGAATCGGCTGTGGGTGGGACGGCTTCAGGATTTCGAGCCGCGCGGCAACTCGCCGCTGGAGCGTCTAGCCCAAGCGCGGCGGACATGGCTCGCCTCCAACCAGGACGCGCTGCGCGCGGACGCGCGCTACGCGCGGCGCTGGCTGGAACAGCCCGCTCTGCCGTGGTCGCTCCAGACCGTCGACGGTCGCACCTTGACGAGCGAGCAGGTGCGCCAGGGGCCGAGCCTTGAATGCCTGTGGAGCACGGATTCGCCCGGGTTTCTGGCGACCTGGGGCGCCCTGCGCGCGCTGCACGAGCAGCTCGCGGATCAGCACGTCTCGGTCGTGGGTCTGAATGTGGACGGCGATACGGAGCGGGCGCGCCGCGTGCTCGTGGGACTGCCCGGCGGACCGATCCAGGTTTTGGCCGGCCCACTCCGCGCGGTGGACGATCCGCCGCGCCTGCCGGTCGTGCGGGCGGTGGACGGACATGGCGTCATTCGGCGGATCTGGTTAGGTTGGCGGCCGGCCTACCCGGACGCGGCGGAGTTCCTGCGTGGGGAAGGCAAATAGCCCCCCACGGAGCGTTCGTGTAGTGTCTCGCGAGAAGTGCAACATTCCGAGCCGCGACCGTGAGGGAGCGGACCCGTTGGGCTCCGCGAAAGACCGCTCCCTCACGGTCGCGGCTCGGGTCGAAGTCGCGGCTCGGATTGGATGCGTCGAAGTTCCAAGGAGACACTACCTTAGAATAATGAGTGGTTGCGGCGGCGGGCGGGGGACCGTACACGGTCTGGTTGTCGTGCTCGTGTCGGCCGGATACATCGCGTGCGCCGGCTGTGCGAACAATCACAAAGTCATTGAGCCGCGTCCGGGGCCCGTGGCCGGCCTCACCGCGGCGGAGGCTGACGCGCGGGCCGAAGCCGTGCGGCGGGACCCGAGCGCGTACCTGCGGCGCGTCGCCGATCATTGCCGGGCGTTGAGACAATACACGCTGTTATTTACGCGCTATGAGCGCCGCGGACTGCTCCAGCAGATGTTCGGTCCGGAGCGAATGCGGTGCTGGTACCGCCAACAGCCGTTCAGCGTGCGCATGAAGTGGCTCGACGAGAATCTCAAGTACGGCGAGTCGGCGTACGTGGCCGGGCAGCCGGACGAACGGGTGCGTTTCGTCACGCGGTGGTGGGTCCCGCCGCTGCTCCCGCCGCCGGGGATCAACAAGGTGGACTTGCAGACGCCGGTGCTGTGGGGCGAGAGCAAGCATCCGCTGACGGATTTCGGCCTCCAGCGGCTGATGGAGCGGACGCTCAAGTCGCTCGATGACGCCGGCGAGAACGTGGTCGTCACGTATGAGGGGCTGCTCGTGTTGCCGCAGACCGGCGCGACCGTACACCACCTGCACCTGGCGTACTCGCAGGCGCTCATGCGTGTGCCGATTCAGGAGCTGTACATCGACGTGGCGACCGACCTGCCGGCGGGTACGATTCTGAAGCTCGCCAGTGGCCGCATCGACGCGGCCTACTTCTACGAAGATCTGAACCCGAAGGTGACGCTGAGCGATGCTGATTTTCTGCTGGAGGTCGAGCGTGCGCGCGGGAGGGCACCATCGCCGGGCGCACGCAAGTAATACGCGATTCGGCGGCCGGGTGGGCACGGATTGCCCGCCGTGTCGCCCGTGACCCGCGTCACTCCCGACGACGTGCGGTTCATGCGGCGTGCGCTGCAACTGGCGGCGCGCGGCCGCGGACGCGTCGAGCCCAATCCCATGGTCGGCTGTGTGATCGTCCGCAACGGCCGGATCATCGGCGAGGCTTACCATCGTCGTTTCGGGGGTCCGCACGCCGAGAGCGAAGCGTTGCGACGCGGCGCGGACGGCACGCGCGGCGCGACCGTGTACGTGTCGCTCGAGCCGTGCTGTTTCCAGGGCAAGACGCCGCCATGCTCTGAAGCCCTGCTGGACGCGGGCGTGCGGGAGGTTGTGGCGGCGCTGCGGGACCCGAACCCGCGCGTCGCGGGGCGCGGGCTGCGGCGGCTGAAAGACGCCGGCATTGCGGTGCGCTGCGGCGTTCTCGAGGACGAGGCCCGCGCGCTGAACGCACCGTTTGTCAAGCTGATGCGCGCGCATCGGCCATGGGTGATTCTCAAGTGGGCGCAGAGTCTGGACGGCAAGATCGCGACGCACAGCGGCGACTCCAAGTGGATTACGGACGACGTGCAGCGCGCCCACGCCCAGCGCTTGCGGAGCTTCGTCGACGCCATCATGGTCGGGGCGCGGACGGTGCTGGCGGACGACCCGCTGCTGACTTATCGCCTGGGGCGGCCGTGGCGGGTGGCGACACGGATCGTGCTGGACGCCCAGCTCAGCGTGCCCCCGACGGTAAGGCTCGTGCGCACCGCCCGTCGCGTGCCGACCTGGTTTTTCTGCACCCGCCGCGTGCCGCGCGAGCGCATCCAGCGACTTGAGGCCGCCGGGTGCGTGGTGCACCGTGTCGCCGAAGAGAGCAGCTCGCGCGGAGCGCGCGTCTCGCTGCCGGCCGTGTTGGATGTCCTCGGCGCCGTCGAGATGAGCAACGTGCTGGTCGAAGGTGGCGGAACGCTGCTCGGGGGCTTCTTTGACCAACGGCTCCTCGACGAAGTAGACGTGTACATCGCGCCCCGACTCATCGGCGGGCAAACGGCGATTGGAGCGCTGCACGGGCGCGGGGCGGCGCGCCTCGGTGAGGCGCTCTGGCTCTGGCCGACGCCCACGGTCAGACGTTTAGGGACGGGCTGGTGGTTGCAGGCGCGGGTGAAGTGAGGCCAGCGGAGCGATTGTGGTCGGGTGCCATGCCCAAGCCGCAGGCGCGGGCATGCGCTTCCGCCGGAGGCATGGCCGCGCTGCGCTTGGCCATGGCACCCCGCCGGTCCGATGCCGCCAATAGTTGACCCGGCCCGCGCGGTCGGGTAAACGTTGAGCCGCTTCGGCCGCTAGCAGAGGAGTCCGTCGGTGAACGTCCGCGCGTTTATGAACCATCACTTCCGGCATTTCAACGCGGCGACGACCGTGGCCGCCGCGCAGGCGTATGCCAAGTTCATCGACGACGGCGGGAAGATGCTGGTGACGCTCGGGGGCGCGATGAGCACCGCCGAGCTGGGGCTTTCGCTGGCGGAGATGATCCGCCGGGACAAGGTGCACGCGATCTCGTGTACCGGTGCGAACCTCGAAGAGGATGTCTACAACCTGGTCGCGCACGAGCACTACGTGCGCGTGCCGCACTATCGCGAGCTGGCGCCGCAGGATGAGGTCGCCCTGCACGAGCGCGGTCTGAACCGCGTGACCGACACGTGCATTCCCGAGGACGAGGCGATTCGGCGGATCGAGAAGGCCGTCATGGACGAGTGGCTGGCGGCGGAGAAGGCGGGCACGCGGCGCTTCCCCCACGAGTATTTCTACCGCATCCTCCAGGCCGGCCAGCTCAAACAGCAGTACCAGATCGACCCGCGCGACTCGTGGCTGTGCGCGGCGGCGGAGAAGAACCTGCCGATGTTCGTGCCCGGCTGGGAGGATTCCACGCTCGGCAACATCTTCGCGGCCCGCATCATCGAGAAGAAGATCGCCTCGCCGCTGATCGTCCGCGGCGGCGTCGAGTACTTCATGGAATTGGCCAAGTGGTACGAAGCGACGTGCAAGGCGTCGCCGATCGGGTTTTTCCAGATTGGCGGCGGCATCGCCGGCGACTTTCCAATCTGCGTGGTCCCGATGTTCCGGCAGGACCTGGAGCGCGACCTTCCGCTGTGGGCGTATTTTTGCCAGATCAGCGACAGCACGACGAGCTACGGCTCGTACAGTGGTGCGGTCCCCAATGAAAAGATCACGTGGGGCAAGTTGAGCCCGCAGACGCAGCGGTTCATCATCGAATCGGACGCCACGATCATCGCGCCGCTGATCTTCGCGCACGTGCTGGGGTGGTGACCGCAACCGAGCCGGAAGCGCGAGGGCGTCCTCGGAGTGTCCAGCCCAGCATTGGACGAGCCGAGCGCGCTTTGATGCCGCAACGGTCCATGTGACGGTTCCAGATGTTCGATGCCATCGATCAGAAGATGAGTCCCTCGTTTCGCGCCGCGATCGAAGCGCTATACGTGGTCATGACGCAGGTCGTCAGCGCCACAAAGCCCGATGCCACGACCCAGGTATCCAAGCTGCCCTATTACCGTGAGACTGGCGGCGACTTCGAATACACGCCTGACGGGTACACATGGACCGGGGAATTCGGCGAACTCCTGGAGGTCCCTGACTGGCACGAGTTGGCGAAAACCGTTGCCAAGCGGGTCGTGGCGTCGGAGGAGGCCAAACGATGCGCCGAGGAGCTTGCGCTCTGCCTCAGCCACCCGACTCACACGCTTGAGGCCGTGGAGGCGATTCTGCGGCGGGCCGGATATGAGGAGCTCGCCGCGGTGGCCGGTGACCCGCAGCGGTTAGGGCACCTTTTCCGGTCGTTTATCTTGGAGGCCACGGAGGGCGTGGTCCATTCGCGAGGGGTAGCCGAACTAGGCGGGGTTGCTGTTGTGCTGCCGGCGCTACAGCTTGAACTCGGGGATGCGCGCGTGACCTTACGCCGTGTCACGCCAAATGACTTGCAGAAGCCGCGTCTCGCGACGCCGTTCACGCCTGAACACGTGCTGCGCAGACGGCCGGGCGCGATCGTCGAGGTTTCGACGGTAGGGAAGCGGTCGCATCAAGAGGTCCAGGAGCGCATTGAGCAAGTGGTGGCACTCCTACGGCTGTTTCGCGTCGGCGGTGTCGTGGAGCTTTATGGAGAGATCGAGTCGGATTCATTGGCATTACCCTGTTTCGGGCGGGCGCACCCGTTAGCGCCACGTCGCCCGGCCGAGTCGTACATCGTTAGAGCGGACGACGAGGACTCGCTTCGGTGCTTCATTGGGAATCTCTCGGTAGCACTTCCTAGGAGCTTCTTTTTTTTCCCTGCCGACTTGCCCGAGGCGGACCATCGCGTGTTCGCTTGGCAACGCTACTGCGATGCCTTGTTCCAAGATGCCGTGGCTGAGCGCCGGATCGCGCATGCGGTCATGGGGTTGGAGGCACTCCTCCTCAAGGCGGAGGAACACAGCGGGCTGGCATATACGTTGGCAGCGCGCGCCGCAAAGATGGTTGGGGTCCTTGGCAAGGATGCCTTTCAGGTAAGGAAGGCCGTGCGCCTCGGCTACGCAATCCGCAGCGACTTTGTGCACGGGTCAAGGATACGACCGAAGGCAGAGAGGACGCTGCGCAATCAGTTCGGCGGGATCGGGCGATTCACGACGCTGATCCTCGACTGCCTGCGTCTGGGGATCGTTGCGTTTTGCATGTCTCCCGCAGAGAAAGAGCGCGTAATCGACCTGATCGACAACGCGCTCCTGTGCGCGAAGGCACACCGCGAATTGGAAGCCTTAGTGGCAGCGGTTGTTCGCACGTGACGGGCGCTGCTTTGGATGGTCGTGCGTCTTGCCCGCACCGTACGTGCGCAGACCTACGTGCGCCGCCCGTTACGGAGCTGGGGCGCTACGGGTTGGCGTCCGGCTGCGCCGCGACGAGAGGGGCCGGCTCGGCGGGCGTGGCGCGTGCTTCGGCGATGGGGGGCAGAGCGCGCTTTGGCTCGAACAGGTGGGCCGTAACCCACGCTACACTCGCGGTGGGCTGATTCTGCCAGATTAGCAACAGCACGACCAGCTAGGGCTCGTACGGCGGTGCGGTCCCCAATGAAAAGATCACGTGGGGCAAGTTGAGCCCGCAGACGCAGCGGTTCATCATCGAATCGGACGCCACGATCATCGCGCCGTTGATCTTTGCGCACGTGCTGGGGTGGTGACCGCAACCGAGCCCGAAGCGCGGCGGATGAAGATGGCCGATGGAGACTTCCGGCCCGCGTACAACGTGCCAATGGCCAGTGCTCCGCAGCATCGTGCGATCGTGGAAATCGAGGTCACGAACCACGCCATCGACCGCGGCGCAGGCCAGCCGCTGCGGGCGAAGGTGGCGGAGCGCAGCGGACGGCGATCGAACAGGCCGCGACGGACGGGGTGACGATCTATGCCCCGCCGCCGGCCACGCGGAAGGGGGGGCCGTCGGTACGCACCCGCCGTGCGATTCGCCGGGCGTGGCGGCGTGGCGGGCTCGCCTGACCCATCCGGCGGGGGCCGGCGATTTACAAGCCACGCGCGGCCACGGCGGAGACGATCCATGCCGACTGGAAGACGTGGCGGCGCTCGGGGCGGTTAGCCGGGCGGGTTTTGGCCAACTGTCGTGGTGTCGCGCGGTGGGCCGCCCTGGCGTACAACCTGATGCACTTTGGCCGGGTGTTGCGGGTCCGTTGCCCCCGCGGGGGAGCGCCCGCTTCACCGGCGTCCTCGGAGCGGTCGGCCACGGCCCGATTTCACCCAGCACGTTCCCGCGCACCGGCGTTCGCCGCAGCAGTTTGCGCCACGAAGCACCGGGGCGCGGACGGCCCGGCTCTGATTCTCTCCCAGACTCAGCGGGGCAGTTCGGCGGTTCGAGCAGCGCTCCTTGAAACCGCAGGTGGATCGCCGTAACCTGCTTTGAGGAAGCTTGCTGCGACTCTTCGCAGACTGAGCCGACGACCGTGACGACAACGGCTTCGGTGCGGTTCGCGAGCAATCGGAATCAACGTAGTAAGCGGAGAGAGGGCAGCGGGTCGCCACCGTAGCTCAATCGGCAGAGCAGCGGTTTTGTAAGCCGCAGGTTCGGGGTTCGAGTCCCCGCGGTGGCTGTTTATATGGCCTTTTGCGAACTCGCGAGTTCGAGGAGCCGGCTGACGCGCGGCGGCTGGAACAACGAGCTCGTGAGTTCGATGCGAAGGACGACCACGGCCGGCGCAACAGCGTTGGGACATGTTTGGGTTGACCGCGCCGATGACAACTTGCCGAACTGTCAGCCGCCGGTGCGGACTACCGGCGCCCGTCGACACCTCGTCCCGGCGGCGCAGCAAGGCCGTGCGGGCGCACGAACGAACACGCCGGGTGCATTTACGCAGAGGTCCGGCCGCGTTATCATTCGGTAATTGACCTTTTTGAGTCACTCCTCTTCCTGAGGTCCTGCCTGAACTGTTGAGGCACTTCCTCGCGGACCGGACTGACCCGCGAGTCTGCTTTCCACGGCGCCCGTCGGACGCCGCGACGACGCCGCGAGAAGGCGAGCAAGGCAGGAGGCAGCGAGAGCGTGCAGACGCCTCGGTTTTCATGGATGAGGACGAGGCATTGCGGCGGTGCGACTCCCGGACCTCGCGCCGCCAAAGCGCTTCGACTGGCGCAGGGTACCGGGATGGAGAAGACCGCATGTTCACCGTTACTGAAGCAGCCGGCGTCCGCCTGGCGGAAAAACTGGCCACGAAGCGCGCCAACGACGATATTGCCATGAGATTCGTGCGCAAGCGGCAGGGCTGGAAGCTGCGTCTCGACAAGCCCGCGCGCGGCGACGTCGTGTTTGCGCACGCGGGTCGGACGGTGCTGGTACTGGACGCGCAAGCGGCGCAGTTGCTGCTCCATCGCACGCTCGATACCCGGGACACTCCGGCGGGGTCGCGGCTCTACCTGCGCTGACGGGTCCAGCGGCGCCCGCGTCGGCCCACAGCCGGCCCAGCAGCGTGTGTTGGCCGCGGACCTGCCCCGGGCGCGTGCGGTCGCAAGGCGTGAAAGCCGTTCGCTGGGCTGTCGCACCGGTTGCATTCCGCCGCGAGCGCTCTACAATGACTGCCGGTTGGATCTGAAGATCGGCTCTTAGGTCGCGTCTTCCTCGAAGCCCCGTACCTTTCTGCCCATCTAACTGCTCCTCCCTTTGGGTCGGATGTGCGGCCCCTTTCACGTTGGCCCTGAAAGTAAACGCCGGGTCACAGCGCCCTGGAACAGGAGAAACCTACATGGGCAAAAAGTTGTATGTCGGGAATCTGAGTTACACGGTCACCGATGCGGACCTCCAGCAGTTGTTCGCGCCACACGGCGCGGTCGAGTCGGCGCAGGTCATCGCCGACCGCGTCGGCGGCCGCAGCAAAGGCTTCGGCTTCGTCGAGATGAGCTCGAGCACGGAAGCCCAGGCGGCCATCGCCGCGCTCAACGGCCAGCCGCACGACGGCCGCGCGCTCACGGTCAACGAGGCCAAGCCGAGAGAGAACCGTGGCCCTGGGGCCGGACGCGGCAGTTACGGCGCCGTAGCCCGCCCGTACTAGGCGAGTGGAGGGAAAGCGGGAGGCCGCGCGCCAGCGGCTTCCCGTTCTGGTTCCGCAGCGCATCAGCGAGGCGCGGATGCGCCGCACGCCCGTCGCGAAACCGATTCTTCGAAGTACGAGGGACATATCACGATGGCTGACGTCGCCTTGGTTCCAGCCCCGCGCGCTTCGCGAGCGCAGCGGACTGCCACGCTGGCGGTGGTTCTGATCCCATTCCTTGGGCTGATCGCCGCGATCAGCTTTCTGTGGGGCCGCGGCGTCACCTGGGTGGAGCTATCGCTCCTGCTGGGCGTCTACGCCGCCAGCGGCCTGGGCGTCACGGTGGGCTTTCACCGGCTCTTTACGCATCGCTCCTTTGAGACCGCCCGGCCGGTGAAGTTTCTGCTGGCCGTGCTGGGGTCCATGTCGGTGGAGGGCCCGCTGCTCAAATGGGCGGCCATGCACCGCCGACACCATCAACACAGCGACCAGGTCGAAGACCCGCATTCGCCGCACGGCTTCGGCGGCGGCGTCCGCGGCGTGCTCGCGGGCTTGTGGCATGCGCACGTCGGTTGGATGTTCGCGGCGGATCCGCCGAACCTGAGTCGCTATGTTCCCGATTTGCACTCCGACAAGCTGTTGCGGAACGCAAGCCGCCTGTTCGCCGCCTGGGCGATCCTCGGCTTGCTGATTCCGACGGTCCTCGGCGGGTTCCTGACCGGGACGTGGATGGGCGCATGGCTGGGGTTCATCTGGGGCGGTCTGGTGCGCATCTTCCTCGTGCATCACATGACCTGGAGCATCAACTCGGTGTGCCATCTGTGGGGCCGCCAGCCCTTCCGCAGCCGCGACCAGAGCCGAAACAACTTCTTCTTCGGCGTGATGGGTTTTGGCGAGGGCTGGCACAACAACCACCACGCCTTCCCGACCTCGGCCCGTCACGGCCTGCGGTGGTGGGAGTTGGACCTGAGCTACCTCGTCATTCGCGTTCTGACGCTGCTCGGCCTGGCCTGGCGCGTGCGCCTGCCGGCCGTTGTGGCCGTAGCGGCCCAACGAAGAGCTGTCGGCCTGGAGCCCGACGCGCCCGGCCTCGACGATGGAATGACGGCGAGTGGCTAGCAGAACCCCGCCCGCGAGGGCGGGGCCCGCCGGCCCGCCACTGGTGTGGCGGGTTCTGATACGCGCTCTATGGCGCGCTGATTAGCTCCACGAATCCGTCGATGTCGAAGTTGTTCAGCTTCCCGTCGCCGTTCATGTCGCCGACGAGAATCGGGTCGATGTTGGGGTACTTCTGGGCATAGCCGGCGGGGTTGGTCAGCGCGAGGACGAACGCGTCGATATCAAAGTTGTCCACGGCGGCGTCGCCGTTCAGATCGCCGGGCAGCCCGAGCGCGGTTTTCCAAACGCCGCGGCCTTGCGTGGCCGCCATGAGGCGGCTGCGCGGGGCCTGCACTTGCACATCGATGACACACGCGTTCGGCAGGCCGTTGCCGTAGCGATGCCACGACCGGCCGCCGTTGATGGAGCGGTACACGCCCGCGTCGGTACCGGCGAAGATGATCGGCAGACGGCCGCGCACATCGACACTGGCGACGTTCACCGGCAGATCGGGGAAGCTCGCGTCGAGCGGCTGCCAGTTCTGGCCGCCATCGGTCGAGCGGCGAATCTGCGTCTCATTGAAACGCCCGACCGCCAGGTAAACGGTCAGCGGTTTGCTCGGGTGGACGAAGAACTCGCGCGTGATGCGCGGCCAACCAGGCACGTTGGTCAGCAACAGGGCGAAGTTCTTCCCCGCGTCGTCGGAACGCAGCATCCGGCCGTCGTTGGTGGCCGCGTAGACGATGTTCGAGTCGGACGGCGCGATAGCCAGCGAACGGATGGCCGCCACGCCGCCGCCCGTCAAATCGCCGGAGATCGGCGTCCAGCTCAGGCCGTAGTCCGTGCTCTCGTAGACGCGATGCGTCCCGTAGATCATCCGCCCGGCGGTCTTCGGGTCGACCAGATGGGGCGGCAGGAAGCAGTTGCGGTCGCCGACGTTGATCCCGATGCCGGCGTAGTTGAAGCCCAGGCCGCCGTTGGTGGAGCGGTAGAAATTCCCGGTCCCCTGAAACTCGCCGTAGACGTAATTCGGCTCGGTCTGATTAAGCTGCGTCCAACCGCCGTCGCCGCCGATGACGGGGTACCACGAGCCGGACGCGTCGCGCCGGATGGTGCCGTTGTCCTGCAAGCCGGCGAAGGCGATGTCGTTGTCGGTGGGATGGGTGGAGAGGCCGGCGTAACACTGGATCACGCCGAGGCCGAAGTTACGCGCGCCCCACGAGCTCCCGCCCGTCGTGGAACGATGGACGCCGCCATCGTTTCCGCAAATCAGGCGCACGCCGCCGGCACTCCAGGCCAGGGCGTGCATATCGACGTGCGGCGGCGTGATGTCGCTGAAGGAGGACCCGCCGGTATTGGACAGGTGGAGCGTGACGCCGCCCATGTAGACCCGGTCGGGCACGGTCGGATTCACGCTGACCACGGACAGGTACCAGCCGTACGTGGCTTGGGGGTTGAACAGGGCGGTGAGCTGGGTCCACGAAGTCCCTCCGTCGTTGCTGCGGTACGCCCCGAGCATCTCGGCCCCGCCGCCGAACGGGTCCGCCTGCTTGGTAATCATCGCATAGAGCCGCGACGGCAGGCTCGGCGCGACGGCGACGCTGACGCGCCCGACGCCGCTGGTCGGCAGGCCCCCGCCCAACTTGTTCCAACTGTCGCCGCCGTCGGTCGTTTTGTAGATGCCATTTTCGACGGCACCGAAGATGCGACCGATGCCGGCGTAGAGCACGTTCGGCGACGACGGATCCATGGTCAGGTCGGTCGCGCAGAGGTTCGGTAAGCCGCTGGTCAGATGCGTCCACGTGGCGCCGCCGTCCTCGGAGCGGAACACACCGACCGGTCCGTCGGCATTCGGGTGGCCCTTCGCGGCGGCGAGCGCCGGGAATCCACCCGCGCGCGTGATCGCCGCGAAGACCTGCTGAGTGTTCTGTGGGTTGATCAGGATCTTGGCGAAGCAGCGGCCCGCGAACACGTCGGCCGCGAGCACGGTCCACGTGTCGCCGCCATTCGTGGACTTGTACAACCCCAGGCCATAGCGGCTGTGGTTGGCGAAGTTGGCCTCGCCCGAGCCAGCGTACAGGATATTCTCGTCCTTCGGGTCCAGGGCCAGGGCGCCGATCGAGAGGGTCGGCATCTGGTCGGTCAGCGGGGTCCAGGTGATGCCGCCGTCACGCGTGCGCCAGACGCCGCCATCGGCGCCGGCCGCCCACATCACGTCGGGGTTGAGCTGGCTGACGGCCAGCGCCGAAACGCGACCGGTGTGATTGACGCTGGCGATCGGCGCCGGACCCCATTCCGTCCAGTCCACCGCCTGTGCCGCGCCGGCGAGCAGCGGAACCACGACGCACACCCGGACGGCCAACGATGTCATTCTGGACGTGTTGTTTCGTACGGCTCTCATTTTCCCGCTCCCTCTGCGGCGACCTCGAACGTCAACGTGCCGCTGTACAGGACCCAGTCTGCGTCCGGGTCGTTCTCCAAGCGCTGCGCGTGATGGAACTCGACGCGCCATAGGCCCGCGTTGGAGACGCGAAAGTA